>Ga0126379_10000020_pt1 | contig 73173 bp, 54 predicted proteins | sample PanSoiMetPlot_24_FD_92640 | JGI IMG/M metagenome (GOLD analysis project Ga0126379, IMG submission 92640) | Tropical forest soil microbial communities from Panama - MetaG Plot_24 | ecosystem: Environmental > Terrestrial > Soil > Tropical forest > Bulk soil | place: Panama | collected 2016-02-17
AACCTCGATCTAAAGCTTGCCGCTGCGCGTCTCGACGAAGCGAAAGCAGCCCGCGGCATTGTCAGGTCGCAATTTTTTCCCTCTATCGAAGCAGCCGCGACCGCGACTCGTAACCGCCAAGGTTTCATTTTGCCGATTGCCGGGACACTGGGAACAGTTCGAAGAGTTCCAGTCGAGTTCAACAACTTCGAAGGTGGCTTCGATGCGTCGTGGGAAGTGGATGTCTTTGGACGCATCCGCCAAGGGGTGAAGGCGGCTACAGCAGATGTTGCGGCAACCGCAGAAGCTCGCCGGGACATCCTGGTCACCGTTCTGGGAGAAGTCGGCCGATCCTACGCCGAGCTGCGAGGCTTTCAGCTGCGACTCGAAATCGCAAAGAAGAATATAGCGATCCAGGAGGACACACTTGAACTAACCAAGGCACGGGCAGCGGCAGGTCTGGCAACGGAACTCGATGTAGAGCGTGCTTCCGCGCAATTGGAAACCACGAGGTCAGCCGTTCCAACCCTGCAAACTGGGATCGAGATCTCGATTCACCGCTTGAGCGTTCTACTGGGCAAAGAACCCGGAGCTTTACGAGCTGAACTCCTGCCAGCTGCGCCAGTACCGGTGTCGCCACCGGAGGTTCCCGTCGGCCTGCCGTCTGAACTGCTGGAGCGCAGACCCGATGTCCGGCAGGCGGAGGCACAGATCGCAGCGGCGACGGCGCGAGTGGGGGAGGCCAAGGCAGAATACTTTCCACGCTTTCTCCTCTTAGGAACTGCCGGACGGCAAGCCTCCCAATTGCATGACATCACGCTCGGCCTGGGAAACGTCTTTGGAGCGGGACCGGCCGTCAGCCTGCCTATCTTCACTGGCGGACGAATACGCTCGCAGGTTCGCGTGCAGGACGCCCGACTCCAGCAGACCGTTATTACTTACCGCTCAACCGTACTCACAGCTCTGGAAGAGACGGAAAACGCACTGGTCGCCTATTCGGAGGAGCAGACGCGGCGTGAGCACCTGGAACGCGCGGTAAGGTCGGAAGAACAATCCGTTCAGCTGTCCTCGGAACTCTACAAGGCCGGCCTCACAGACTTTTTATCCGTGCTCGATGCGCAGCGCACGCTGTACGAGGACGAAGACCTTCTCGCGCAGAGCCGGACCGCGCAAACTGTAGACCTTATCGCGTTATACAAAGCCCTGGGTGGAGGTTGGGACCAGTTCCCCCAACCATAGAGGCCGCAAGGTTTTGTACGTACATCGTTTTTGAGAAGCCTGACTGTCTTGGCAAGGAAGGGAAGTTGGAACATGTTATCCAGTCGCAGAAGCAGGTTCTTGGGCCGTGCATCGGAATACGCTTCAGTCCAGGATTTTTGCAACATCTTTCACAAGGATATGAACGTCTTGTATTGGCTTGCTCTCACGCTGACAGGTGATGAACGCGAGGCTGAGCAATGCTTCATCGCGAGCTTTGAAGAGTGCATTACCGGGAATTCCGTTTTCAAGGAATGGGCCGGCTCTTGGAGCCGGCGCGTGGTCATCAAGAACGCCATCCGACTGGTTGCACCTCGACGAGATGCAACAAGGAATACAGCGCCACCCGACGTGTTAGAGCAACCAGGATCGCAACTAGAGGCCTGGCAGGTTGCACTTGCGAACCTGTCGCCGTTCGACCGGTTCGTCTTTGTAATGGCCGTGCTCGAGGGCTATGCGGATCTTGACTGTGTAACGCTGCTTGCGTGTTCGCCAACAGACTTGATTCAAGCGAGGTTCAGGGCAATCCAGCAGGTACAGCGCGCCATTGACCTATCTCCAGCTTTGCAGGAAGACTACGGCAGTAACCTTCAACAGACAGCGGTCTTGAATGACGCCCATGCAGCCTGATCTTGGTGAAAGATATCTCATAAGGAGGAAATATGAGTCTCTACGGTTCTAGAGAGTTAGCTAACAGCATGCGCACAGTGCGCCAGAATACGATCGTTGTTGCAGAGGATATTCCTGAGGAGAAATATGATTACCGCCCAACTCCGGAAAGCCGTTCAGTGCGGGAAACGTTGCTCCACATCCTGGTCAGCGCTCAGGTGTCACAACGGATTCACGGGGAGCAGAAGATTGCATCGTTCGAGAATTTAGATTTCCGGGCACTCTTGGACAAATTGCCGGTAAAGGAGAAGGATCAACGTCCAAAGGAGGAGATCGTTGCGCTGTTGCGCTCGGAAGGAGATCGCTGGTCTCAATGGGTTGAACAAATTCCTGAACCCGTTCTTGCGGAACGAGTGACTCTGCCGGCGGGTTCAGATGCCCCGCCAAAGAATCGATTCGAACTGCTGCTCGGCACAAAGGAACACGAAATGCATCATCGCGCTCAGCTCATGGTGATTGAACGATTGCTCGGCATCGTGCCTCATCTCACGCGAAAACGGCCCCCGGTGCGCGAGACGGCTGTACGTTAAGACTAAGGATGAGAATCCTTTGAATAGAGGCAGCTCGACTTTGATGCGGCATGCTCGAAGGGGAGAGAGTTGACATAGTTTCGAAGAGCCAATGCGGCTAGGTCGGAGCGTCTTGTTGCTTCACACTGCATCGCTGCCCCCACAGCCTCGGCATGGCACGTTTCCACGAGTCGAACCAAAGCCAGCAAAGCAAGAGCTGATTAAAACCGCTCGCGGCCGCCATCTATTTTTGTGTCACGGTCTTTATTCACAAGTTCGATTGTGATTTTCATTTCGCAGTGCGAGATAGTTCCTTGTGAACTCGCCAATCTCCCCGATGCATTCGCCAGGCACGAGCTCAACGAAACACCCATGGTATGTGTCAGCATGCGCGGTCGCTTTGAGATGACATTCGCGCAGAAGTGCAGGATCAACTCTGTGCGACCACAATTTAACGCTCGCTTTACGGCATCTTAATTCTTGCGCAATATTCGCTGCTTATAGTTTCGGCTGCCAGAAACTTCGTCGGGGAGCAACAACCGTAACCGAAGAGCCGGCACGCAGAGTGAGTCTTTGAGCGCGCCGGTCTGTTGACGCCGAGCTTTTCAACTCAGATTTATCAACCTCTCAGCTTTTCACAGGGGAGCATCCGCTAAGTCGGGATGGCGGAGCCCTGTTCTTAAACGGCCCTCGATAGTTTGGGGCAAGCAACCTACCAGCAAATCCTTGTTCCGCGCGGCGGTTCCTTCATGATGCCTACGATCTGTGCCGAACAGCGTCCTGCAACCGAGATAGAGCGATCTCTCCTGGTACAACCCCGCAGGTGGTACGCCGTCTACACGGCTTCCAATCGAGAAAAGCGCGTTGAGCATTATCTGCGCATGAAAGGCGTGGATGTCTTTCTGCCGTTGTACTCGATCACGAAACGCTGGAGGAACCGCACAACAGCGAGAGTCGAGCTGCCTTTATTCAAGGGATACCTGTTCGTGAGAATCGCTCCAACGGAACGGGTACGGGTGCTCGAAGCGCCGGCTGTCGTGTCGCTGGTTGGGAATGGTCGAGAGCCGCTCGCCCTGCCTGATAGTGAAATCGACACTCTCCGGAAAGAGCTGCGGCTGCGACAGGTCGATCCATTCCCCTACCTGAAGGTAGGGCAACGAGCGCGGATTCGATCAGGAGCATTGGCCGGTTTGGAAGGAGTGATCGTGCGCAAAGATGAGCGGCTGCAAGTTGTCGTGAGTATTGACGCTATCATGCGAAGTTTCGCCGTCCACGTGCACGCTGATGAAGTGGAGTTTTGCCCTAATCGCTGAGACCGCATTCGACATTGTTGTTGGAGTATCTATGAACATCGACGGATCGAACGGATCAAACACAAGTCTTGTCCCACGTCCGCACGCGCCGCGCGTCTCCTACCTCACCAGAAAGCTTCGTGAACCACGCCAGCACGAAGAGGTTTCCTTGCGCGAGCTCTGGCAGATCCTGAGGAAGCGAAAGGGCATATTCCTCGGTTGTCTTGGCGCCGCCGTCCTCTTCGCGATGGTGGTCTCGTTCGTTCTACCCAGTCGTTACGAAGGCGTGGTGCGGTTGAGCATGGACCTTGATGCAGGAGGCGGTTCTGAGCTCGATGCTCTGGCAAGGGCAGGTGGCGTTGATTCGGAGACGAAATTGCAGACCCAGGTGAATATTCTGCAAACTGACGCTTTGGCCTGGGATGTGATCGAGCGCCTCCGTCTTGACCAGCGGCCGGAAACGGTTCCGAGAAAATTCGCTATTGGCCCGCCTGTCTGCATGAGCGGCCCAGGTCAGGCTCCGGAGAGCGTCAGCCCGGAGTGCAAGAAGGAATTGCTCGATGAGTTCCACGACCGGCTCCATGTCCAATCGGTGCCCAAGACCGAACTCGTTGAAATACGTTTTCGGTGTACATCGAGGGAGCTGGCGGCCCGCGTCGCTAATACGCTGGCCGACAGCTACGTGGAAAGGAGCTTCCAAACCAAGTATCAGGCCGCCGTGCGCCCGACGAAATGGCTGTCTCAGCAAATCGATGATGTGAAGAAGGATGCCGAAGCAGCAGAAGAAAAGTTTATTGCCTATCAGAAACAAGCGGGCGTGATCGGCACGGACGAAAACCACAACGTTTTGATCGAGCGCTTGAACGCCATCAACCAGCAACTTGTGGTCGCGGAGGCCAACCGCATTGTTCACGAAGCGAATTATCGAGTTGCCATGAGCGGTGATCCGGAGTCAATTATGCAAATCACCCCAGGCAGCTTGCTGCAGGTGCTGCACGCCGAGGAGGCCGGCCTCAAAAACCAATACGCTCAGCTGACCGCCAAGTATGGTGATGCCTATCCCAAAGTCCGCGAAGTGAAAGCACAACTCGACAAGGCAGCTGAAGCAACGCAGTCGGAACTCGACCAGACAAGAAACAAGATCAAGAGCGAGTACGAAGCGGCACAAAAGAGCGAAGGTCTGTTACGCGCTGAATTCGACAAGCAGAAGCTCGCCGCGTATACGCAGAATCAGGCCGCCATTCAGGTCGCGTTGCTGAAGCGCGACGTGGACGCGTCCAGGGAACTCTACGAACAACTAGTGAAGAAATTGAAAGAGGCAGGCATTGTCGCCGGTCTCAAGGCGACCAACGTTATGGTCATTGATCCGGCAGGAATTCCTGTCAGCCCAGTTGAACCCCGGCCAGTTCTCAATCTCGCTCTTGGCATCATGGTGGGGTCATTATCCGGGCTGGCGTTTTCCTTTCTGCGCGAAAACCTGGATACGACCATCACAACGCCGAACGACGTCGCCGACATCGGATCGCTGCCGGCACTTGGTATTGTTCCCCGCCTAAGCGACGGAGGCCATCGGCGGGTTGTTCCGCAACTGACTCGGAAGCTGCAGCGCGTAGTTGCCTTGGAGCGACCGGAGAGCATGATTGCGGACGCTTACCGGTCTCTGCGGACTGCCGTTCTGCTGGCCAACGCCGAAGCTCCGCCGAAAGTGCTCTTGATAACGAGTCCCTTGCCGCGTGAGGGCAAATCGACGACCAGCGTCAACAGCGCGGTCGTATTCGCGCAGAAGGGCCAGCGCGTTCTGCTGGTGGACGGCGACATGCGCCGAGGTGATATTCATCGCTTGCTGAACATTGTTCCTAATGGCGGGCTGAGCGCCGCGCTTACCGGTGAACCTATGGAGCCGTTCTATCGGCGGCATCCCGATTTGCCGAATCTGACTGTCCTACCTGCCGGTAATCGACCGCCCAAGGTTCCCGATTTACTGGATTCACCACGGATGCGCGAGCTGGTCTCGTCGTGGCGTGAGGGATTTGATCAAGTCATCATCGACGCTCCTCCGGTCATCGGTCTGAGTGATGCCGTCATCCTGGCAACCATGTCTGACTTGGTCGTGCTTGTCCTGCGTGCTCAGCAGAGCCGCCGCCAGGATCTGCTTCGAGCCCAGGAGATTCTCGCCAGCGTGGATGCCAACGTGGCGGGAGCCATCATCAATGACTTTGACTTGAAAGCCCACGGATACTACGGGTACTACGGCGATACGCCCTCTCTCTATTCCCGATATTTCAGCGATAACGGAAGGAAGAGCAAAAATGAGCAACACTAGACCTTGGATTCAATTCTGTGCCGTCCTGCTCCTCAGCTCGACCGCGGTCGCGCAGGTCAGAGAGCCCGGCAGGGTGTCAGGCCAGGCCACACAGCCCCAGGCCGTACAATCTGCGAATCCTTCCACGGGGCCCGAATCCTCTCTGGGGCGAGATTCATTCTCTACTAGCGTTACCGGCGCCCGAGTCGCCCTCGGTCCGGGAGACTTGCTCGAGATCACTGTCTTCGACACCCCGGAGTTGGCGCAAAGAACTCGCGTGAGCAGCCAGGGTAAGATCACCATGCCCCTGCTCGGAGAAATCGACGTGCTCGGCGTTTCGCCGAGCGAACTCGAAGGTACGATCCGAAATAAGCTGATTGAGGGTCAATTCATAAAAGATCCCCAGGTTTCTGTCTTCATTGCCGAGTATGCCGGGCAAACCGCATTTATCAGCGGCGAAGTCAACAAGCCAGGTCCTTACGCGCTGCTACGCTCACACCGCCTGCGCGACGTTATTTCGGTGGCGGGCGGACTGACGCCCAGGGCCGGGAATGCGGTTACCATCGTGCGCGAGGGAGGCACACAGCCTATCCATGTAGACCTGAACGGCCAGGACGAGATTCAAAGCAACCCCGAGGTGATGCCGGGGGATAACATCACGGTGGCTCAAAGCGGGATCGTCTATGTCCTCGGTGACGTGGAACGGCCAGGAGGCTTCATTCTTGATCGTCGCTCTTCCCTCAGCGTAATACAAGCACTGGCGTTAGCTGAGGGAACTAAGTCTTCGGCCTCCCTTTCGAAAGCCCGTCTCATACGTACAAGCCAGGAGCAACGGGAAGAGATCCCGCTTGACTTAAGAAAGATTTTGAAATCGCAGAGTCAAGACGTCCTGCTCCAGGCGGGAGACATCATCTTCGTTCCAGGCAGCCTGACCCGCGGAATGGGCCGCCGTGCGATCGATACAATTCTTGCAACGGCCAGCGGCGTGGCCATCTATTCTCGTCCTTAACAATCGCGAAGCGGCGGGGGTTTCAAATGTCCATCTCTCTTTCAACTCGCACACTAGGACTGACTGCGCCGTTGGCCATCAGCGACCGTAAGATACGGGTCGCGGTCGTGGGGTGCGGCCGGATTTCAAAAAGCCATTTTGCATCGATTAAGGCTCACGCCGGCGATATCGAACTGGTGGGAGTATGCGACACGAATCCGAAGCGTCTGGAAGAGGCTGCCTGGGCACACGGGGCACCCGGATATAAGACTCTCACGGAGCTACTCGGCGGTTCAGAAGCCGATGTAGTGGTGCTTGCCACGCCCAGCGGACTGCACTCGCGCCAGGCGATCGAAGCAGCCAAAGCCGGATGCCACGTGATAACCGAGAAGCCATTGGCCACGCGCTGGCGGGATGGGCGCGAGATGGTAGATGTCTTCGACCGGGCTGGGCTGAGACTCTTCGTCGTCAAACAAAACAGAAAAAATCCTACGCTCCAGTTGCTCAAGCGGGCCGTCGAAAAGCGTAGGTTTGGGCGCATCTACATGGTTTCCGTCAACGTGTTCTGGACTCGTCCCCAGGACTATTACGATAGCGAAGGCTGGCGCGGAAAGTGGGAGTTTGACGGAGGCGCGCTCATGAACCAGGCCAGCCACTACGTCGACTTGCTCGATTGGATCGTAGGTCCTGTGGAAAGCGTTCAAGCCTATGTTGCCACTCTCGCGCGGGACATCGAAGTCGAAGACACGGGAGTGGTCGGCATCAAATGGCGCTCGGGCACTCTGGGCTCGCTCAACGTCACGATGCTCACTTACTGCAAAAATTTGGAAGGCTCCATCACCATCCTGGGTGAGCGAGGGACGGTTCGTGTAGGCGGGGTTGCAGTCAACGAGATGCAGCGCTGGGAATTTGACTCCACCGACCCCGACGACGACCAAGCGCGCGCGTGCAGTTATGCGTGTCAATCGGTCTACGGCTCCGGCCACGTGCTGTACTACGAAAACGTCATCGAGGTGTTGCGGGGTACTTGCGAGCCTGACACCGATGGCCGTGAGGGACTGCGCTCGCTGGAGTTGCTGAGCGCCATGTACATCTCGGCGCGAGATGGGTCTCGTGTATCGCTGCCACTGGAACACTGAGTCGCTTTGCCGGCGTTCGGGCTGCACGCTTCGATGTCATCACGCGCCAAGAACCAAGGTCGTTCGGCGGAGGAAGAATAAGTGAGGAATTTGGCTCTACTCTCTGGAAACGCAATGCTGGTAGTGCTCTCGTTGGCCGCCGTCGGGCGCAGCCAGGCGATTACAGTCTTCGGCAGAACTGGCGTAGTCATCGCTACGTCGGGAGATTACACCGCCAACCAAGTCACAAATGCGGTTGACTCGACTGCAACTTACAATAATCCCGATTGGCTCTCCAGCCTGGCCTGGTCGAAGATCACGGGAGCACCCATAAGCACTCCTGGCCTTAACAATCTGGCTGCCGGCGTCAATGCTCTTGGGAGCAATACAAGTGGCGGCGCCAATACGGCTCTGGGGAGCGGGGCGATGCAAGCGAACACAAGCGGTGGAAACGGCGTCGCGCTGGGCGCCTTTGCGCTTTATAGCAACAGCACGGGCGACAGCAACACAGCAGTTGGCCATGTCGCGCTCTACTCGAATACGACTGGCAATGCGAACACGGCCGTTGGTGACAACGCGCTCATGCAGAACACCACCGGACAATCCAACACCGCAGTCGGTTATTTTGCTGCTCAAAACGTCACCGCCGGATTGGGCAACACCGCAGTGGGTGAGAGCTCGTTGAATGCAGTTACGACCGGGACCGACAATACCGCGGTTGGACACCGTGCCATCTTCACTGGCACAGGAAAGAGAAACACCTCCGTCGGTAAGGACAGCCAATGCTGCGGTTCGCTTTACTATGACGATACTGGCATCGGACACGACGCCATGGCCGGCCTCGACTGGGAAAGCTACCTGACGGATGTATTCGTAAACACAAACTTTACCGGCAGTGGAAACACTGCATTGGGCCGCTCTTCCCTGGTAGGGCTTACTACGGGAAACAACAATACGGTTGCGGGGATGCTGGCGGGCGGATCATTTTCGAGCGGCAGCAACAACGTCGCTCTCGGTTACCAGGCCGGCGTAACGGATATAGATGCGAATCGCAACACTTCCGGGTCCAACAACACGTGGATTGGATACAATTCCGGGCCAGGAACGCCGACGCAGCTGACGAACTCAACCGCCATTGGATCCAATGCCCTGGTGTCGGTCAGCAATGCATTCGTGCTCGGCGGAACCGGGCAATTTGCAGTCAAGGTCGGGATCGGCACAACAACGCCCACGAACATCTTAACGATTGGCCAGGGCGCTGGTACAGCCATCAGCGATGGTTGGAGCACATACAGCTCGCGGCAATGGAAAACCAATATCCACGTTCTCCATGGGGCCCTGGAGAAGGTGAAAGAACTCCGCGGCGTCTCCTACGACCTCAAGGCAACTCACAAGCACGAAATTGGTGTGGTTGCCGAAGAAGTCGGCGCGATCATTCCGGAGGTCGTAACTTGGAGTCCAGACGGGAAAAGGGCTGAAGGAGTCGATTACAGCCGTCTCACTGCGTTGTTGATTGAGGCGGCCAAGGAACAGCAGCTGCTGATAGAACGCCAGCAAAAACACATCCAAGATCAGGAGTCGCAGATCGCCCAGCTAACCGTCGAGGTCAAAGAGATCCAGGCGGCGCTTCGCGCTGTGCAAGTTACAAACGCCAAAAAGGACCGGTCCAACGCCATTCACTAAGGACCGTTGGCTCGAATTTCGCGTAACGCATTCTGTGCCAAGGTCACACTGCCGTCGATCGCCAATTCAAACAGCTGAAGATTCCACCCGTGGCTGACTATGGCCTTGTTGCATCCGAAAAAACAGACTCTCAGGGTTCCGTCTCAACCTGTAGCGTCTTATTTCGCCCATGCAACCGCGATCATCGACCCCGGCGCCAAGATAGGGGTTGGGACGAAAATCTGGCACTGGGTCCACATCAGTTCTGCTGCAGAGATTGGCGCCAATTGTTCGTTTGGACAAAACGTCTACATCGGCAGGGCGAAGATCGGGAACAACGTGAAGGTCCAGAACAACGTTTCTGTCTATGATGGCGTGCTCCTCGAGGACGATGTGTTCTGCGGGCCGAGCATGGTTTTCACCAACGTGATTAATCCGCGCAGCTACATCGATCGCAAGCACGAATACCAGCGAACCCTCGTCAAGCGAGGGGCCACGCTCGGAGCCAACTCCGTGTTGCTCTGTGGTACCGAGATCGGGAGCTACGCCATGATCGGGGCCGGCACTGTGATTACGCGGGACGTGCCCGACTATGCTCTGGTGGTCGGCAACCCTGGACGAAGAATCGGATGGATTTGTAAGTGCGGTGTGCGCCTCGAACCATCGAATGGCCAAGCTCATTGCCAAGCCTGCGCTTGCGAATACGAGATTAAGGACGATTACTGTCGGCCGGCGCGATGAAGCAGACGTTGCACAAGTACCTGTCGAAGCCTCAAGCCTTTTCGGTGATCCTCGCCTGCGGGATCCTGATGCGAGTGTTGTGGCTGCTGTTCATAGCTAATAAGCCCCTCATGAGCGATGCAGCCAGCTACAACACGATGTCCAATCATTTGCTCAGCGGCGAGGCCTTCGTGCCCTACTGGCCTCCTGGCCTGCCTCTCTATCTTGCGTTGGTACACAAGCTGTTTGGGCCCGCGGCCATCGCTGTGCGGTTCGCGATGCTCCTTTTCTATGTCGGCGCGAGTGTGTTCGTGCACCGCACCGCGACTCTATTCACCGGGTCGATGGCTTCCGGGAATTTGGCCTTGACGTTGCTGGCAGTTTCGCCGGCGTCGATCCATGCTTCCGTTGAGCCGTTGACGCAGTTGCCGGCAGCCATGCTGATCACGGTGATCGCGTATTGCTTGGTTCGCCTTGAGTGCGGCCCGTTTGCCTGGTGCGGCCCGGTGCTCGCTATATCCGGGGCGTACTTAGCGTTAATTCGACCCAGCAGCCTTCTGCTCCTCGCGGGCTTGCCGCTCTACTTGCTTTGGCGCACACGAAAGTGGGTCGCGCCCCTGGCTTTGACCGCGATCGCGGGGGCCTTGGTGGTTTCCTGGATAGGGTACGTGTACGAGAGGACCGGTCAGTTGGTGAAGATCAACACCGCGAACTCAGCCAACTTCTACTTGGGGAATAATCCTTACACGCCGGTCTACCGGACCTGGTGGCTGGGCAGCCACCACAATCCTCCGGAAGTACCGCTCGAATTCGCGCAACAAAGGGCCCGTATCATGCAACTGGACACTGCGGCACAGGAAACGGAGTTGTCCGCGCTTGCGAAGAATCATATCCGCCAGCGTCCGGACCTTTTTCTCCTCCGATCCTTCAACCGGGTCTGCACGTATTTCGCCTTTGATACGTTTGCCGGGGCCTACGTGATCGGGAACTACGGAGTTCCATCGCTCGTCGGCCTGGTTGTCATTGCCGCGGATGCAATCCTTTATTTTTTGATGGCTGTGGGGTCAATCTTCTATTTTGTGTTGCCTCTCCCAGAGAGGCTACGGAGGCAAGCCTGCCTGCTCCTCGGCATTGTCGTGCTCTATGCCACGCCCTACTTCTTTGCATTTTCCCATCCCAGTTATCGTTTTCCGATTGAGCCGCTCTTGATAATATTGTCCTCGGCTTTCTTTACGCTGCTGTTGGATGAAAAGGGACTCTCGATACGCGAAGTCATGGCCCACCGGCCGGTTCCCGTAGCGATCGTTCTGGTACTCTTTTCACTCATCCAAGTCGAATTTCTGTCTATCGTGATGCTGCACCGCTCATAACCGAGAGCTCCCCCTAAACATGGAGAACCGAAGACCGGGAATGACCCAGCCCGAAACAATCGACTCGTTCTGACACCTGACTTCCTCACCAATCATGCAAACTCTCGCAGCTTCAGCGCCTCTAGCGACCAGCACTCCCTCGCCTCGACCCCCACTGTGTGTCGATCTCGACAACTCTCTTGTCGCTACGGATTTGCTATGGGAGTCGTTTTTGGCCGCGGCGAAGCGAAACCCGATGATTGTTCTTCTTGTTCCTCTATGGCTGTTGCGAGGCCGCGCCTACATGAAGGAAAAGTTGGCAGCCTGCGCCTCACTGCGCTTGGATCTGCTGCCTTACAGGAAGGACGTCATCTGTTTCCTGCACAACGAAAAACAAACAGGTCGAAGTCTGTGGTTGGTGACGGCATCAGACGGCCGCTTGGCCAGGCAAGTCGCCTCGCATCTAGGCATTTTTGATGAAGTGGTTTCAAGCAATGGCCAGCACAACCTGAAAGGAAATGCCAAAGCTGACTTCCTGGAACGGCAGTTGGGCCGGGGCAAGTTTTCTTACCTGGGAGACAGCCGCAGTGACGTTGCGGTCTGGGAGAGGGCAGCCTCCGCCTTGGTCGTCAGCCCATCTCGTTTCCTTGCGAACCAAGCAGCTCGTGTGACCCGCCTGGAGAAGCATTTTCCGGTGTCCAAGGCCAGTCTGGGCGACATCGTGCACGCTCTCCGCTTACATCATTGGAGCAAGAACATTCTGTTGTTCCTTCCGGTGTTGCTGGCGCACAAACTGAAAGCTGGTCTCCTCATACGCGAGGCGGTAGCCTTCGTATGGTTTGGCTTCGCCGCGTCTGGTGTGTACGTGCTGAACGATCTGTTAGATATTCAGTCGGATCGACAGCATCCTTGGAAAGCAACCCGTCCTTTTGCCGCTGGAGCGCTGTCAGTGCAAACGGGTATTCTCCTGTTCCTGTTCTTGTGCATGGCTTCTGTTGCCGGCGGTTGGTTGACGCTAGGCCCGGTCGCGGGCGTTCTGCTGGCATGTTATTGCACGCTTTCGATTGCGTACTCATCCTCACTCAAGCGGATCGTGCTTGGGGATGTTTTTATCCTGGCAAGCTTCTATACGTTCCGCATCCTGACGGGCGGCTTGGTCGCTCCCGTGCGTCTCTCGGCCTGGTTCATGGCGTTCTCGGGCTTGTTCTTTCTCAGTCTGGCTGCGGCCAAGCGCTATTCAGAGCTTGTACACGCACAGGACTTGGTGCTCTCCGGCAATTCAGGCCGCTCCTATCAGGTGGGTGATCGATCGCTGCTTAGCGAATTCGGAGTTGCCAGCGCTTTCGCAGCGATCGTGATTTTCGGCCTGTACACTCAGAGTCCTGATGTCCTGGCGCTCTACGCGCGCCCATCTTTACTCCTGGCGGTGGCGCCGCTGCTGCTGTTCTGGGTAACTCGCCTCTGGCTAAGAGCTCATCGCGGTGAGCTTGCCGAGGACCCCATCGTCCTCGCGATGAAAGACCCTGTGAGTTACTGCGTCGGCGCAGGCGCCGCACTTTTGATCGTCCTCGGTAGTTTGCGATGAAGAACGGAAGTCCCAGCTTGGCTGAAAGAAAACTCCTCAACCAAGACACATATCAATCATGGGGACGATACCCGCGTGCGCGGCCGTCTTGTGTGTCGAAGCCAGCATGGGCGGACGAAGTGTCAGGCACTCTCCTCAAACCAGAGCGCTCCCTGGCCTATGGCTTGGGAAGAAGTTATGGGGACGTCTGCCTTAACGACCGCGGTCATCTGGTCGACACGTCAGGGCTTGACCGCATCATCTGCTTTGATGCCGGCGCGGGTCGGGTGCAATGCGAATCCGGCGTAAGCTTTCGAGACTTGCTGGACGTGATAGTGCCCAGGGGTTGGTTCGTGCCGGTAACACCGGGGACGAAATTCGTGACGGTCGGAGGCGCTATCGCCAACGATGTCCACGGCAAGAATCATCACGGCGCCGGGACGTTCGGTTGTCATGTCGAAACCATTGAACTGCTGCGGTCCGACGGGCAAGTACTTCAATGTTCGCGCGAGCAGAACAGCAGCCTGTTCTCGGCAACGATTGGCGGCTTGGGACTGACGGGGATTATCCTATCGGCCGAATTCCGGCTGCGTCGCATCTCATCTGCCTTGATCGAAGTTGAAGGCATCCCTTTTCACGGTTTATCCGATTTCCTGGCGCTGGCCAAAGAATGTGACCATGCAGGGTTTGAGTACACAGTGGCGTGGGCTGACTGCCAAGCGCGAACCCTACGCGGGATTTTTTTTCGCGGAAACCACCTACCTGAAGGACCCTTGGATAAGCCATTGTCCGGCAGGCATGGAGCGACGGTACCCTTTCCCTTGCCTGCGTTCGTTCTAAATCCCTTGACCATTCAATGTTTGAACACCGCATACTTTTGGACGAATGCTTCGCGCAAGGGAATCAGCAGAGTTTATCTGGACTCTTTTTTTTATCCTCTCGATTCCGTGAGGCGATGGAACTTCCTGTATGGCAAGCGCGGGTTCTTGCAGTATCAGTGTGTTGTTCCCGAAGAGAATGCCAGTGCTTTGGAGCACATCCTGCGACGAACCGCGGAGCGCCACGAAGGATCTTTCTTAACTGTGATCAAGCGTTTCGGGTCGCAAAAATCTCCAGCCCTGCTTTCCTTTCCGCGTCCGGGTATCACGTTAGCGTTGGACTTCCCGTTCTGTGGGGAACCAACCTTGCAAGTCTTCGACACTTTCGATCGCATCGTGGTGGATGCCGGCGGGGCGCTTTACCCGGCGAAAGATGCCCGCATGGGGCCGGACGTTTTCAGGGCGTCGTACCCGAGCATGGACCAGTTCTGCCATCACCTCGATCCCAAGCTCTCATCCAACTTCTGGCGGAGAGTCAGCCCGTCGTGAAGGGCCATCGTCTTGTCATTTTTGGGGGAACATCCACGATCGCGGGGGAAGTTGCACGCCTGGCCGCCCGCGACGGGAGCCGGATACTCCTGATCGGCCGCCGTCCCGGACGGCTTCAACACGCGGCTGGCGACTTGTTGGCCCGGGGCGCAGCCAGCGCCCATTGGCTGGTCGCTGACCTTGCCGACGTGTCGTCCCACGCCGCCGTCGTCGCAGAGGCACAGTCAACGTTGCAAGACTTTGATACCGCTTTGTTCTCCTACGGAACTTTGACCGTCAACGACCGAGCCGAGTTGTTGGTTGACTATGCGCTATCTGAGATCACGACAAACTTTACCAGTATGGTTTCGTTGCTGACTCTGCTGGCGCCGCATTTTGAACACCGCAAGGCGGGTTGTGTGACCGTCATCTCATCTGTGGCCGGGGAACGGGGGCGGCGTTCCAATTACGTCTATGGTTCCGCGAAGGGCGGGCTGAGCACCTTTCTGCAGGGATATCGCGCACGCTTGTTCCACTCCGGGGTACGCGTGCTTACGGTAAAGCCGGGACCGGTCGAATCAACGATGACCGCACGTGTGCCCCACAACCGATTGTTCACTCCCGCGGCCCCGGTAGCTCAACGGATCTACCGGCAGATGACCCGCGGCTCTCGCGATGTAGTGTACGCACCCGCTTACTGGAAGTTTGTCATGTTCGGCGTGCGTGGGGTCCCAGAGTGGCTCGCGAAACGGCTGAGTTTTTGAACGCGACATTGCAAACCAGGCGCGACAGGGAGGATAGGCGGCCGTGAAGATTGCGGTAATCGGTGGCGGAATCAACGGCGTGATGTCCGCGTGGGCCCTGGCACTGAACGGTTGTTCGGTGGACCTGTTTGAACGTGCCCAGCTCATGGGCGCAACCAGTTCGGCGTCAACCAAGCTCCTGCACGGAGGGTTGCGATACTTGGAACAGGGTCACATCAAACTCGTAAGGCAAGCGCTTCACGAACGGCGATGGTGGATGATGAGAGCGCCGCACCTGGCTAAGCCTCTCAAGATCAGCTTGCCTGTTTATAAAGAGAGCCGGAGGCCAGGATGGATGGTGTGGTGTGGACTGACGCTGTATGACCAACTGGCAGGCCGTGCTTCCCTGGGCCGTTCCCAGTGGCTCTCAAGGGAAGAGACGCTGCTCTCATGTGCCGGTCTGCGGTCGGATGGTTTGCTTGGGACGTATCTGTTCTACGACGGTTACATGGACGACCGTGCGCTTGGTTTATGGGCCGCCGAGAAAGCGGCGGCGGCTGGGGTACGGATCCACACTGAGACGCACGTGGAATCGATCGCATCCGACGCCACCGTACGAGTCGACGGCCAGGCATGTTCCTTTGACAAGGTTGTGAACGCCACCGGACCCTGGGCGCGAGAATTGCTGGATTCCAGTGGCATAGCTGCCCGCCATGAGCTCGACTTGGTGCGCGGCAGTCACTTATTGCTCGATCACCCGTGCGAAAACGCCTTTTTGTTACAGGCCCCAAGTGACGGCAGAATTTGTTTTGTTCTTCCCTATCAGAACAAGACCTTGGTGGGCACCACGGAAGTTCGACAAAGTCTCGCTGGCCCAATCTGTTGCAGTCCAGGCGAGACCGGCTATTTGCTCGAGCTCTATCATTATTATTTCCCGTCTAACCAAGCCAAGATTTGTGGCGCATTTTCTGGGCTGAGACCATTGATTCGCTCCCACGCCAATCCCAACAAAGCCACCCGCGATTACGCGATCGAGACCAGTGCCAAGGTGGTAACTGTCTACGGAGGCAAATGGACGACGGCCCGCGCGGTAGGCCTTCGCGTCGCCGAGGTGGCACTCGGTCGGGCTTGACGAAAGTTTCCAAGGATACTCCAAGATGGATTTTGTTGACTTAAGGACTCAGTACACGACTTTGAAAGCTGTGATCGACGCTCGCATTCGTGCGGTCATCGAGCATGGCCAATTCATCATGGGTCCGGAGATAGCAGAGCTCGAGCAGACCCTGGCGGCACGCACCGGCAGCCGGTTTTGCGTGGGGTGTGCAAGTGGAACCGATGCGCTCTTGATTGCCTTGATGGCGCTCGGCGTCCGGCGGGGTGATGAAGTGGTGACCACTCCGTTTACGTTTGTTGCCACGGCGGAAACAATCGCGTTGCTGGGCGCGCGGCCGGTTTTTGTGGACATCGATCCGCGTACCTACAATCTCGACGCTAACCTGCTGCACCAGGCGATCACGCCTCGCACAAGAGCCATCGTACCGGTTTCATTGTTCGGACAGTGCGCCGACTTTGAGTCGATTAACAAATTGGCGTCCGAATACGGACTTCCTGTCATCGAGGATGCGGCTCAAAGTTTCGGCGCAACCTACAAGGGCCGCCAGTCATGCAACCTTTCCACCATCGGCTGCACTAGTTTCTTTCCTTCGAAGCCTCTCGGCTGCTATGGCGACGGCGGAGCCTGCTTTACCAATGATGAGGATTTGGCTGGACGCATGCGTCAGATCCGAGTCCACGGGCAAGATCGCAAGTATCACCACCCGCTACTGGGCATCAACGGGCGTCTGGATACCATCCAGGCAGCCGTTTTACTGGCGAAGCTGGAGGCATTTGATGCGGAAATTGCCACCCGTGTTCGCATCAGCTCCTTCTACGACGAAATGCTGGCTGATGTAGTCACGACACCGCATGTGGAATCCCACAACACCTGCGTTTACGCGCAGTACACGATCCAGGCGGAAAACCGAGGAGTGCTGCAGGAAGAGCTGAAGGTAAACGGCGTCCCGACGGCGGTGCACTACCCGGTGCCATTGCACCTGCAGCCGGCGTTTCTCGTTCCCGGAACCAGCGTTGGCAGTTTCCCGCAGGCAGAATCGGCAGCGCAGCGAATCCTGAGCCTGCCTGTCCATCCGTATCTCAGCGACAGCGACCAACGGAAAGTCATTGAGATTGTGCGCCAAACCGTTTCGAATGTTGCGACCGGCTCTTGCCGCTGACGCGCACTCTGGCCACCTGCGATTAAGACCCCGAAATGCGTTCCTTTTTGACACCGGCGATCGATAAGCCGCAAGCCGGCGCGGCCGTCCCGAGCTTCCCCGTGTGGCTGACGCGGTTGCGTGGAAGCATATTCATCCGCAACGTGGGTATCCTGAGCGGGGGATCAGCGCTAGGACATTTGTTTACCTTGGGGGCCGCGCCTCTCCTCAGCCGCCTGTATGAACCATCCGATTTCGGGCGTTTGGGCTTGTTCGCCAGCTTTCTCAGCATCATGTCGGTCGCGGTGGCCTTGCGTTACGAAGTCAGTATCGTGTCGGGCCAGGACCAGACCGAGGCGGCCTACTTGACCTTGGCCTCGTTTCTGTTCGCAATCCCAACAAGCATCCTGGCGGGCTGCCTGCTCTGGCTGCTGAACCACTTTTCCGGCCTTGGTTACGGCAGCTTGCCTTGGCAGGCGCCGTTGCTTATGGCCTGCGCGATGTTGTTTGTGGGCGTGTTTACGGCTCTCCGGTATTGGTGCCTGCGAGAAGAACGCTTCACGCAGGTCTCTCAAGGAATCGTAGTGCAGAGTGCGGGTCGGGCGATCTTGCAGACCGTTCTGGGCGCTTTCAAGTTGCATTCAACCGGCTTGCTGGTTGGGGAAACTCTGGGCCGGTGCATGGGAATGTCGCGAATGTTTCGCGACGCCTGGCCGGTCCTGCGGGGGTATTGCGCCAGCCTTCGTTGGGACGACTTTGCGCAGGCGCTGTGGCGCCACCGCAAGTTCCCTCTGTACTCGCTGCCATCTTCATTTCTGGATGCCCTGAGCATGGGTCTTGCACTTCCGCTGCTGGTGCGACTCTACGGCGCCACGGTCGGAGGGTATTACTCGCTGGTTTGGAGAGCGATCGCTGTCCCGAGTGTTGTGGTGACGGTGGCCATCGCCGATACCTTTCACAGCCGCCTGGCAGCCTGTGCCCGGGAGGCCCCCGCCGGAATCATGGGCCTGTTCAAGCGTACCAGCCTCAGTCTCCTGTTGCTGGGAAGCATTCCGTCGGTCATCCTTTGGTTCTGGGGCGAACCTTTGTTTGGGTTTGTGTTCGGTGCACGGTGGGCTTTTTCCGGCACGATAGCGGCAATCGTCGCACCTTGGTACCTATCGGAATTCGTCGTCACTCCAGTCAGCCGGGTCGTGCTCGTGCTCAGTGGCCAGGAACTGAAGCTGATCTGGGACGTGCTGAGCCTCGCGTCACTTCTTGCGGTGTTCTTCGTAGCTCAATGGCGGGGGACGGAACTACTTACGATGATCCGCGTTCTCGCCATTCTCAATACTGCGCTGCGCATCATCTATTACTTGATTCTCATTCGCATCATCGTCCGGTTCAAGCGAGCCTACGCGCCGGAATCCCGGGCGGCGTGTTTACCCTGAATCATCCGTTTAAGGCAGCACCATGTGTGGAATTGCAGGTTTCATAGCACCCAAAGGCAAGCGCAAGTCGTCTTGTGCGCCGGCAGTGTTGCAATGCCTCGAGCATCGCGGCCCTGACGACTTGGGCTGGCTCCGTCTTACCGGCGCTCATGTAGAGCTTGGTCGAGAATGGACAGCTCCCAGCGTTGAGCCCGAGGTGCTGCTGCTGCATCGTCGTCTCTCGATTCTGGACACCAGCCCCTCAGGATGGCAGCCGATGGCGACGCGCGATGGACGCTACTACATCGTGTTCAACGGCGAGATCTACAACTACGTGGAAATCCGCGAAGAACTTCAAGGCCTCGGGTATCACTTCGCATCGCGCTCAGACACCGAGGTGTTGCTAGCTGCGTATGCTCAGTGGGGCACTCAGGCTCTACGTCGCTTTGTAGGCATGTTCGCGTTTGCCCTTCTCGATACCCAGCGTCGAACCATTTTGTTCGCGCGCGATTTCTTTGGGATCAAACCACTCTATTACTTGTCCCAGGATGGCGTCTTTTATTTTGGTTCGGAAATCAAGGCCTTATTAAAGTTCGGGCTTTCCAAGCCGAAAGCCAATGCCGAACGGCTGCTCTTCTACTTGCGTTACGGAATGACCGATTTCGGATCACAAACATTGCTGTCGCACGTCCAGCAACTCCCGGCGGCTCATTACTTGGAGTGGTCTCTCGACCGCGGCCAGAGCGAACCGCGGTCCTATTGGTCTCTTGAACCCGGTGAGGAGCTCGATATTTCGTTTGACGAGGCGGCAAGGCGAGTTCGCGAACTCTTCCTGCGCAGTATTGAATTGCATCTGAGGACTGACGTTCCTCTCGGGTCAGCTTTGTCGGGCGGCATCGATTCGTCTTCTATCGTGATGGCGATTCGCCACCTCGACTCAAACGCTGATATTCACGCGTTTTCCTTCATCCCCGAGGACAACGCCATCAGCGAAGAGCGCTGGATCGACATTGTTGCGCGCGAAGCTAAAGTCCACCTCCACGCCGTTCGGGCAACAGCCAACGACCTTGTCGCGGAACTCGATACAATGATGCACTTTCACGACGAGCCTTTCGGGAGCACCAGCGCGTATGCGCAATATCAGGTGTTTCGTGCTGCGCGCGCCAGCGGGATCAAAGTGATGCTCGATGGGCAGGGCGCCGATGAAATTCTCGGAGGCTACAGGTGTTACCTGGGCGCACGTCTCGCCTCCCTGGTTCGGCAACGCCGCTGGACCGAGGCCTTCCGGTTGATCCAGAGCTTTTCGCGGTTGGACGGATTCGGAAGCTTCCAAGGCCTCGCGCACTGTGCGGATTATCTTTTGCCGCCATCTTGGCAGTGGGCGGCGCGCAAATTTACGGGCAAAGAGGCGCTTCCGCAGTGGCTGAATCACCAATGGTTTGCCGAACGCGGAGTCCGCCCGCAATTCGTGAACTACACCACAGAAAAAAACGTGCTCAAGGAAAGTCTGGTCCGCAGCGTGAAAGAGTCGCTCCCCAGCCTCTTACGGTACGAGGATCGCAACTCCATGGCAGCCTCGGTGGAAAGCCGCGTTCCATTCCTGACTCCGGATCTTGTGAGCTTCTTGGCAAAGCTCCCGGAAGAATACGTCATCGCGCCGGATGGAACGTCCAAGGCTGTGTTTCGAACCGCTATGCGCGGCATCGTTCCCGATGCCATTCTTGATCGGCGTGACAAGATCGGTTTCGCCACACCCGAGAGCCGATGGCTGAAGCTGCTCGACGGCTGGGTTCGCACGGTGCTGGAAAGCGAGACAGCTCACCACGTTCCGTTCCTCAACTTGGGCGCCGCCTGCAAAGAGTGGGATGCGATCCGTAAAGGCAGGTGTCGTCTGGATTTTCGCGTCTGGCGCTGGCTCAACCTTATCCGATGGACGGAAGAGCTGGGAGTTGTGTACAGCTAACTCTGGAGAGGTTTGATGTTGGAGAGCGGGAAGTGAAAAAAGTACGTGTTGTGCTGGTGGTTGGAGGCTACATAGCCGTCTTCCTCTGGGCGTATTCGACCGCCGTCTCACCGCACTTCGCCTACGATGGCTATAAGCTGGCGTGGCCTGACGCGAAGTCGATGACCTGGCTGACTTTCCTTGCCCTGGTACCCGCCTTGTTCATGCCGTACTCGCTCCCTAAGCCATCCGCAATGATCCTTTGGTGGCTTTACCTCGCCGCGTACATCCCATCGATCTTTGTACCTGCGTTGAGCCTTACGATGCCATTTGAACAGCTGGTACCTCTCGAGCTCTGTCTGTTGCTATGCATGGGCTTTCTTCGCCTGGCGTCATCGGCGAAGTTGTTGGCCATCCGGCGAATTCAACTGAGCCCGGCTCTGTTCTGGTCTGTTTTCTGGATGGCGTGGTCGGCGGGCATCGTATTTATCTGCATGCACTTTCGTTTGAGCATCCTCGTCGCGAACGTGGCTTCATTGTTCGCAGGCGGAAGCGAATACACGATTCGCAGCGCATTTGTCGCTGAGCTTTCCCAGGCCGGAAGAATCCTCGGCTACGTGACCGGACAGGTAAGCCAAGCTCTCGACCCATACTTGATTGCCTTTGGCATCGTTCATCGCCGCAGGGCTTGCCTTGTGGCCGGCATCATTGGCCAACTGCTTGTCTTCATGGTCACCGGGTTGAAAATTATCTTATTCTCCTCGGTTTTCCTGGCTGGCCTGTTCCTCATCATGAGGCGTTGGCAACATTGGCGCCGAAGCTTTGGCTTGATCCTGACCAGCGGAGTGACCGCACTGGTCCTGTTCAGCGCAGCCGCGGACATGGCCACGAAGGGCGTGGTGTTCTCCTCGCTGGTCACTCGTCGCACCCTGGCAGCGCCAGGGCTCCTCACGGGATTCTATTTCGAACATTTCTCACACGTATCGCATGCCGGCGTCGGGTTCCGGTTCTCCAGGAACTCCGGGCCTTATTTCGGCCCACCGCAAGAAATCGGGTTGGCCTATTTCGGCAGCGCTGATGTTGACGCAAACGCTAACTTTTGGGCTGAAGGTTTCGCCGACTTCGGGATACCCGGCATCCTGGGGTTCACCCTGCTCGTAGGTTTCATGATTTGGATTTACGACTCCATATTCGCAGCGCACAGTCTCGAACTGGGAGCGCTCATGACCGCCATGCCCGCGCTGAACCTCAGCAATACCGCGCCAACGACAGTGCTGTTGACACACGGAGCACTGGCAACCGCTTTGCTGCTGTACCTCAGCCCCTGGACATCCCGGGATGTGCGCGAGCCAGAAAGCGAAGCCCAAGAAGGCGCTTCTGAATTCTCACCCGCGCTGTCGAGTTGAACCCGCGTCTTGGCCCGGCCTTTGGCTCTTTCAAAAAAGAACAGACTTGACGGCAGGCTTATGCGTCGGATAACGGACATTCTCGCCAGCAGCGTTCTTTTACTGATCACTGCGCCCGTCTCTTTTCTAACCGCATTGGCCATCTGGTCTACCGATCGTGGTCCGGTGTTTTTTCGCCAAACAAGAGTGGGCTTGCGAGGCCGGCCGTTTGTCCTTTTGAAATTTCGTAGCATGCGGGTCAACACCCTTTCCGCAGTCGTGGTGGGCCAAGTCCGGTCCAAGCATCCCATGGTGACGACCGTGGGCCGTTGGCTACGTCGCTTCAAGATCGATGAGCTGCCGCAGTTGCTGAATGTTCTGCGCGGGGAAATGACGCTGATCGGACCGCGACCCACGGTCCGGGAACAAGTCGATGAATACACTCCCTTTCAACGCCGGCGTCTTGAGGTTCTGCCAGGAATGACTGGCTGGGCGCAGGTGAATGGTGGAGTCGAACTCACCTGGGCGCAGCGAATCATCCTGGACGTCTGGTACATCGATCATCGGTCGTTCTGGCTTGATCTGAAGATTCTATGGCGCACCTTGGCGGTAATCTGGTCCGGCGATGAGGCGCATTTATCAGCTCTGGAAGTTGCGTGCGATTACGCCGATCACCAAGAGCGAACAGGCGAGCAGAGCCGGCTTTCGTCGATCGTTGTTGGAGGAAATGGCGGACGCTGATATGTCACAACCGCTGCGAAGCAATCGTGGACCGAGGGATCGGTCCGATAAAGATAGGGGTGAACGGAAATGCACTGCCGCGTGGCTCATCTGACCTCTGTGCATCGGCCCTTTGATACGCGCATTTTCCACAAGGAGTGCAAGAGCCTGGCGATGGCTGGCTATGATGTCACACTGATTGCGCCCCACGCCGGGGGAGACTTAGTCCGCGACGGCATCAAGCTGGTAGCTGTCGCCCCACCCCGAACCCGTCGCGAGCGCATCACTTCGACGATCGGTGAGGTATATCGGGCAGCTGTGAGAGAGGACGCGGACATCTACCATTTTCACGATCCGGAGTTGATGCCCGTGGGCGGCCTGCTTAAACTACGCGGCAAAAGAGTCCTCTACGACGTTCATGAGGACTATGCAGGAACGATGCGGGGAAAAATGTGGATGCCCTCAGCCTTTCAAGGTGCGGCGGCATTGGCCGTGAGTGTGGGCGAGGCTGGCTTTTCCCGAACCTATGATGCTGTAATCGCCGCGACGCCAACGATTGCAGCGAAATTCCGGCCGCGAAAGACACAATTGGTTCAGAATTTTCCGTGGAAAAATGAACTGCGCTGGCCCGATGCCTTGCCGTACGAGGCGCGCGAATCGATCGCCGTATACGTTGGGGCCCTCGCCGACCTGCGCGGCCTGCGCGAGATGAAGAAAGCCATCAACCTGGCGGCGTTGGAAACGCCGGTTCGGCTGGTCACCGCAGGCACGGTGTTTCGCGGCGCAGCGGCCGAAGTCGATGAAGGGAATGGCGGACTGGTGGAACACCTGGGATTGCTCGATCGTCGCCAAGTTGCCCAACTCCTCGCCAGGGCGAAGGTTGGCATGGTGCTATTGCATCCGACGGCGAATTACTTCAATGCGCAACCCGTGAAACTGTTTGAGTACATGTCGGCTGGGCTTCCCATCATCGCCTCCGATTTTCCGCTATGGCGGACGATTGTCGGCTCCGCAGGATGTGGGCTGTTGGTCGATCCGCTGGATCCAGCAGCCATCGCGCAAGCCCTGGTATGGTTACTCCGGCATCCGGCAGAAGCTGCTGAAATGGGTCGCAACGGTGAGCGGGCCGTCGCCGAAGAATATAACTGGGAAGGCGAGGCGCAGCGTCTGATCACCGCTTATGCCCAACTCGAATCTTCGTAAGCATAGCCCGGACCCGCCCGGCCGGGATCTCTTCCTTTCAAGAACGCTCCATGCGAAACATATTCGACGGCACATCCCATGTGCTGGTCTTATCTGCTCACACCGACGATGCTGAGCTGGGCTGCGGCGGCACCATTGCCCGCCTCTTGGCAAACGGCGCCGAAGTTTCGGTTGTGGCTTTTTCGTCGGCGCAAGAATCGCTCCCTTCAGGCTCGCCTCCCGAGCGTTTGCGGTGCGAGTTTCTCAGGGCTATGACGATGCTGGGGGTCGAGCCCAAGCGCGCCCTTGTCCACGGCTACCCGGTTCGGAGGCTCTCCCACCACCGTCAGGAAGTGCTGGAAGAACTGGTGAAGCTAAAGCGACAACTTGAGCCCGAAGTGGTTTTCGTAACCGCGAGCACTGACGTCCATCAGGACCACCAGGTGCTCTACGGGGAAGCAGTGCGGGCATTCCGGGATATTACGGTGTGGGGCTACGAACTGCCCTGGAACCACATCACTTTTTCCGCGCATGCATTTGTCGAGCTCGAGCGCGAGCACCTGGACCGCAAATGGGCGGCGTTGCAGGCCTATGAGAGCCAAATTGAAATGCAGCGTTCCTATTTCAGCAAGGATTTCATTTACGGATTGGCACGCGTGCGCGGAGAGCAGGTTAAATCCGAATTTGCGGAGGCATTCGAGGTAATACGGGTTAAGTGGTGACCTGCTCTGGAAACCGGGGGAGCAAGAGGCTGAATTGTGAACATCTGGCTCATCAATCACTACGCGTTCCCGCCCACCGAACCAGGCGGGACTCGGCACTACAGTCACGCGCGTGAACTCATTCGCCGCGGGCATGACGTGCAGATCATCGCCTGCACCTTCCATCACCTGAAACGCGAGCACATGATTTCGATACGGAGCGGTCATTGGGAGCGGCAAGTGATTGGTGGGGTGCCCTTCACCTGGATTTCGGCCCGGGGCTATCGATCGAACTCATATGCGCGGATCATGAACATGCTTGAATTTAGCGGGCGCCTTTGGCGCGGAACCTGGGCCGCCGGTTTACCTCGACCTGACCTGATCCTTGGATCGAGCCCACATCCGTTCGCAGCGCTGGCTGCCTCGCGCTTGGCGGCTAAGTACCAAACGCCCTTCGTCCTTGAAATCCGTGATCTCTGGCCGTACGTGCTCACTGAAATCGGAGGTTACTCCACCCTCAACCCAATGTTGCAGACCGTAGATCTGACCATGCGTTACCTGTACGACCGGGCTGATCGCATTGTGATGTTTTCCGAACATTCGACAGACCTGCTGGAGCGCTACGGCGCTGACCGCAACAAGATCACATGGATTCCCAACGGGGTCGATTTGACCATGAACCCTGTGCCCCGCCCGGCGCCTCACGACGGCGATTTCACCGTGACGTACTTAGGCGCTCACAACCAGTGGAACAGCCTGGATGCCGTGCTCGATGCTGCCCTCATCCTGCAAAGAGACAGGGTAAAGGGTGTCGTGATCCAGTTTGTCGGCGACGGAGTAGAAAAACCCCGGCTGATGGAAAGAGCAAGGCGGGAAGGTGCGGGAAATGTGAGATTCCGGGACCCAGTGCCTAAACAGCAGGTTCCCCTAGTCCTTCACGAATCCAATGCTTTCATCATTAATAACCGCAAGGACGGCATCTCCAGAAATTGGATGAGTTTCCAGAAGATCTATGACTACCTCGCGGCGGGCCGGCCGATTGTCTTCGGAAGTTGCACGGAGAACGACCCAGTACGCGACGCAGGCGCCGGCATCTCTGTTGAAGCCGACCAACCCAGCCAACTAGCTGAAGCGATCAGATTTCTAGCAAGTCAATCTCACGAGACGCTGAGGGAGTACGGTGCGCGGGGACGCCAGTACATCGAGAACAGGTACAGCATTCCCCTGCTGGTGGACCGTTTTGAGGCGCTAGCTTTAGATCTTGCTGCTTCGGGGAAACACAGCGCTGCAGCCCGGCAACACTGAACGCTTCGACTCAAGAACCGCAGGAATTCCAGTGCTGCGAGAACAATTTCTGACAACCGCTGACAGCCAGGTTTGGCAAAGATACATGCCGCCAAGGATGAGTGTATTCGGAAGCGTTGGGTACGCCCGGGCTTGTGAAGTCTTACGAAACGGTTCTCACCGCTTGTATGTTTTGGCGTCTGACGAAGCCACGATCTGTTACCCGCTGCTGCTACGATCGATCGCCGACCTGCCGTTCGAAAACAGTACCGGCACCAAATGGGATTCGACAACGCCGGATTTCACGGGACCGATGCTCACCGGGGACGACGATCGCGTTGTGCAGGCCTTTCCGAGCTTTTGTAAAGCGCTCTTTCGATCAGCAGGTATCGTCGCTGAGTTTGCTCATCTCCACCCCTGGTCCAACGCGCTGGCTCTGCTCGACCCGCATGCATGTTTCTACAATCGCGAAATAGTCTGGATCGATCTCACCCTGGGTCTCGACCAGCTATGGCATGATCACTTTCAGCATAGTTGCCGGAAGAACATCGCGCGCGGCGTCAGGGAAGGTGTAAGGGTATTCAGTGACTCCTCAGACGAGCATCTCCGCGAGTTCCTGAGAATCTACGACGGCACGATGCAGGCCCGCGAGGCTTTGCCTCGTTATCGCTTACCCTACAGCTATTTTTCTGCGCTACGTGATGAACTACCGGAAAACGCGCAGTTCGTCTTTGCGGAATACCGCAACCAAATCATCGCCAGCACCCTTTACCTGCATGACGACACGGACGTTTTTTCGTTCCTGGGAGGAGCGGACTCCGCTTTCCAACACCTGAGGCCCAGCAACGCAGTCATCTGGCACACGATCCGCTGGGCCCGTGAGGCCGGCAAGAAACGGCTTATTCTGGGCGGCGGATACAAGGCAGAGGATGGGGTCTTTCGCTTCAAAGCAACGTTCTCCCGGTTGCGCCAGGCCTTTCACGTCTACAAGCGAGTTCACTCCGAGCGAGATTACGCTCGCCTGGAACAAAAATGCCGCGAATACTACGGCATTGTCGACCTCCCACCGGGCTATTTCCCCAGCTACCGGCAGACGCCCATCCAGCCTGATGCCCGCGTCATCGGGGCCACGGCTGGCGGAGGCTAGCGTGAATGGATACACCAACAATAGCGTCAAGGTGAGTCCCGTCGCGGAACCACAAGTGTTTGCCCCGTGGCCCCATTTCGCCGCAGATGAGATAGCTGCAGCAGCCCGTGTCCTCGAGTCGGGAAAAGTGAACTATTGGACCGGCAACGAAGGTCGCCAGTTCGAACTTGAGTTTGCTGAATATGCAGGATGCCAATACGGTGTTGCTGTAGCCAATGGGACTGTGGCCTTGGAGTTGGCCTTGCGTGCGCTCGGTGTTGAGCCAGGAGATGAAGTCATAACCGCCAGTCGCACATTCATCGCCTCGGCCAGTAGCGTGGTCGCGGCGGGAGCGCGACCGGTTTGCGCTGATGTCGATCGCGATTCGGGGAATATCACGGTTGATACCATTCGCGCGGTTTGCACTCCCGCAACCAAGGCCATCGTCGTTGTTCATCTGGCAGGCTGGCCGTGCGAGATGGACCCGATTCTCGAGCTTGCATGCCAGAAGGGTCTTAAAGTGGTTGAAGATTGTGCCCAGGCCCACGGGGCTACCTACAAGGGAAAGCGTGTCGGATCCTTCGGGGATATCGCCGCATTTTCGTTCTGCCAGGACAAAATCATGACTACGGCCGGCGAGGGCGGCATGGTCACAACCAACTCCTATGATCTGTGGCAGCGTATGTGGTCCTATAAGGACCATGGCAAGAGCTTCGACAGTGTCAGCCGTCCCGCGCAGAAGCCTGGCTTCCGCTGGCTACACGATTCGTTTGGGACCAACTGGCGACTGAGCGAGATTCAATCGGCTGTAGGACGAGTCGCTTTGCGAAAGCTGCCACATTGGATCGCTGCCCGCCGCCGTCATGCTGCCCGGTTGACGGAACGTCTGTTGGAAATTCCCGGTTTACGCATTCCCACTATACCGGAGCACGTGGGTCACGCTTATTACAAGTATTACGTCTACGTCGATCAACAAGCGCTGGCGGGGGGATGGGATCGCGATCGAATTAGCCAAGCGATCTCCGCTTGTGGGATACCTTGCGCCACAGGGAGCTGCAGCGAGATCTATCTGGAGAAGGCATTCCCCCCACAGTGGCGGCCACGCCATAGGTGCGCGGTCGCCCGCGAACTGGGTGAAAGCAGCTTGATGTTCCTGGTCCATCCGACGCTGACTGAAGCCAACATTGACAAGACCGCTGAGACTATGGAGCAGGTCATGTTGCAGGCAACCCGCGCCCACACGAAGACTGCTGTTGCCGGTGCTGGGCTCGCAAGCGGCTATTGAGGAAACCGATGCTTCTACGTTGGCGCAATTGGATCATCCTTGTGATGCAGTCCATCGCGATTGCTACAGCCTTGCTCTCTGCGTGGCTGCTGCGTTTCGACTTCACCGTACCGCACCGCCCGCTTTTGTTTTCGTCGGCGGCCCTCTTGCTCGTGATCCGGTTGAGCACCATGTACTACTACAAGTTGAATCACGGTTACTGGCGCTACACCGGGATTGTGGATCTCAAGGACTTGATCAAGGCAGTGTCTCTCGGTTCGCTCATCTTATTTGTGTTCATGCGGGTCAGCCGAGTCTGGATGATCCCGTTTTCGATTTACGTGCTCGAAGGAGTGCTCGCATTTCTGTTTCTCGGCGGATTGCGAGTCAGCGTGCGGATGTTTTCTCAGTGGAGGCAGTCGCGGCAACTGGGGACACGAACGCCGGTGCTTGTCGTGGGCGCCGGCTCAGCAGCCGTCTTGTTGATGCAAGGACTCGGAGCGACGAACTATGTCGTCGTCGGCCTGGTCGACGACGATCCGGTCAAGAGAAGGACCATGCTTTGCGGCGTACCCGTCTTCGGACCGATCGATCAACTGCCTTTGCTGGCGCATCGGCTGGCGGCATGTGAGATCCTGATCGCAATCCCTTCGGCGACAGCAGTACAAATGCTGCGCATTACGGATTTCTGCGTTCGCGCAGGGTTACCCTTCCGAACTATGCCCAGCTTGGCCGATCTCATCGGCGGAAAAGTCCGGCCCTCGGAGTTGCGTGACGTGAACCTGGATGAACTGCTTCATCGTGAACCGGTAGAGCTGGAGGCGGACAGCGTCCGGGTACGGCTGGCCGACAGGGTGGTGATGGTAACGGGGGCTGCTGGATCCATCGGCGCCGAGCTGTGCAAGCAAATCCTTCGCTTCCTGCCCCGCAAGCTGATTTGCGTAGACCAGGCTGAAACCCCGTTATTTAATCTGCAACAACATACGCTGGGCGGGCCCAATCGCAACATCGTCTTTTCAGTCGCTGACATTACCGATACTGAGCAGATGCGGCGGCTCCTGCAGGACTACGAGGTCCAGGTCATCTTTCATGCGGCTGCATACAAGCATGTCCCGATGACCGAAGCCAACCCGTACGAAGGGTTCAAGAACAACGTCTTCGGTCTGCTGCACCTGGTAGAGGCGGCGGAGGAATGCGGTTGCGAAGATTTCCTGTTGATCTCGTCCGACAAAGCAGTGAATCCGAGCAGTCTGATGGGTTGCACCAAGCGGCTCGGGGAGATGATCGTGGGTTCGCGGGAGATGACGCAAATGCGTTGCGTTTCGGTCCGGTTCGGTAACGTTCTTGGGTCGCAAGGCAGCGTGGTGCCGGTTTTCCAGGAGCAAATCCGCACGCGCCGCTCCGTTACCGTGACCCACCCGGACATGACGCGCTACTTTATGACGATTCCGGAAGCTGTCTGTTTGGTCTTACAGGCCTTCGCCGTGGGCGAACACGGCAATGTGTTGGTGCTCGACATGGGACAACCAGTCCGCATTCGCGACCTTGCGCAAGCGCTCATCCGAATGTCAGGGCTGAAGGAACAGGATGTACCAATCGTGTATACGGGTATGCGGCCGGGAGAGAAGCTCTCCGAGCAGTTGTTCTATGACTCTGAAGTGCGCCGGCCCACGACGATTTCAAAAATCATGTGCGCGGAATCCGATCTTCCGAGTTGGACGGACCTTCGCCACCATCTTGATGAGCTGGCTGTGGCCGCTCGCAGTCGATCGGGGGAACTCATCCGGTCAAAGGTAAAGAAGATTATCCCGGAATACCAATGGGCGGCGGCGCTTCCAGCCTTGAATCCGGCGCCTGAATCCGTTTCCAGCCAGGCACTCGCAAGCAGTGCCCGCGAGCTGCGCGCGCAAAGAACCGCCTTCTCCGCTTAGACAAGTCCATATGACAATTCAACGGCAGGCCTATCTCTTGACAGTGCTGTTGCTGACCGCTCAGGCACACTCCTGGTGTGTTGCAAATTTCCGCATTGCGCAGCAGAGAGGTACGGACTTGATTCAAGTCAGCGTTTCTGGCGGCGGGCGTCACAAGCTCGAGATCGACGATGGATTTGCTTTTCGGGCTCCCGTAGTTGCCCGGAACTTTTCCGGTTCCAACCTGCGGTTCCATGCCAACGAAGTTGGTCTGATCCCCGGAATTGACTACATGGCGCGGTTGGATGGCGGGCCAGCGGCGCTTCACTTGCGCCTGGCACTGCCTTCCTCATTCACAGAGCCGCGGGTGAACTGTGGCATGCTGCGCGACACCTGGGAAGAGAATGGCCGGCTAAGAACCGGTGTGGCATTTTCCGGCGTTCGTTGGGACGATGGCGCAAAGCGTTGGGTAGTAACCCAGCACAGCTATCTGATCGGGCAGCTTATTTATAGCGCTGAACTCTTTCTGCGCCCGGCGCTTCATGCTGCTCGCGTCTGCAATGATTTGCAGACCTTGGATGAAATCGCCCAGTACTACGTCGTGATGCTCCAGCAGACAGAAACGGTAGGAGCTCTGTTGCAAAGGCCGAACGTGACCCTCGAAACCAAGGAACGTCTGCGGTTTGCCGACCCATCTGCGCGTACTTACGCGGCCTCGTTTGGTGACCAGGTCGGCGAGGGCGAACTCTATAACGCGCAATGGCTTCACCCGGCAGCCCAGCTCCTGCGGCTGATATCGTTGCTGCCTGGCGAACGTCGGACCCAAGCGATGAAGACTTTCGCTTCTCAGTACACGGCGTTTATCGTGACCGAACAGTTAGAGAGGTATTTTGGTCAAGACCGCCTGCCGGCGCCGGGTGGAGGGCCTTCCGTCACACGCACCCAGCGGTGGGCTCTCGCTCTGCGCGGCCTGAAGGGCCCGGCCCCTTGGGACACAGCAATGTCCGATATTGACCTCTGGCTGTTGGCCAGCGCAGCCGAGGTACTGGGAGCCCACGCCAACGATCCCGCGTTGGTGCCGCTTGGTGATGACCAGGTTCGCGGTCTTCGCTCGGCGATAGAAGGCGGCGCCCGGTTCTTCGAAAGCAAGAGAACTGATTATCCCGCAACTCGCAACTTTCAGGGCGAGCGAGTTGGTAGCGCCAGCTATTTCAACGGTGACTACGCCGCCCATCCGGATTACGCCTACAGCGCCATTACCAGCGAGACACTGCCGTCGCCATCGCACAAGCAGGCGTACGCCGAAGCGAGTTGGGACATCAGTCACGCCTATCGCTTGCCCATTTTCCTGCGCGCGTTGTACGAGAACCGAAAGGCCACTGGTTCCACATTTCCCAGCTATCACGACCTGCAAATGGTTGTGAATCAGTATCTCTATCGAGTCTTCAATCGGGACTTCGACTATCCGCTGTTTCATAACTATTTTGACGGTAGCGATGGCTGGCATCGAGTCGGTTTCAACGGACCGGGATTCGGTTATCCGCCTTCGTCTTTTTGTGATACGCACGACGACAAGCACCCTTGCTTGACGCCAGGCAACATCATCGGCTGGGGACAATTGACGTTCGTCAGCCGCGATCTTGTGCGGCTCGAGCAATCGTTGGTCAACCTCGGGTTCGATGAAAAATCAAAGACCCGTGAATTTCGTAACCGCTACTACTTCTATGGCTTTCCTTATGAAATTGTGGGCTCCGAGGAAAGGCCTTCACGGAAGATCTACGGAACGGGTCTCTACTTCGTGATCGCGGAAAATGCCGAGATGATTCCTGCGCGGACGCAAGCTTCTCTTTCGACGTCTTTGCGCTAGGTAGTTCGCGCAGACCGTACGCCTTGAGAATTGCCGAGGGTCGGCGCCGAGGCAGCGCAAGAGGTTGCCCAAAAAGCGAGCGGATGTGCCCATTCGCTCGTCAACGACCACCACAAATCCGGCGCTTTGACTCTCTCTCTTTTTGCGAAGGATCGTCAAGGCGCTGGCATCCAGTAGCAGCCGCAGAACGGATGCGCACATCCGTTCTTCATTATCCACCCTATTCCGTTCTGGCACAACAATCGCCAGACCAGGAGTCTTCGAAATGAAGAAGCTGAGTTTGAAGTTGTCTATTGCGGCTCTGTCGCTCGCAGCGACTTTGCTGTGTGGTACTAACGCTCATGCGCAGTTCGTCCCGGCTGAGACGTATTATGCCGGTGGTTCCTCTGCGCAGTTCAACACGATGGCATTGGCCGGCGGCATTAACGTCTTCGGCGGTGGAGCCCTGTGCGGTACTCACCACTGGACGCAAAAAAACCCCGGCGGGGCCAACACCATAGCTGCGCATGATCCTCGCGTTACTGCCAGCGGCGGAACCGTTCCAGATGAGCCCGGCAACATCTGGATCGAATGGAACGACGCTGCCGCCACGCACAGCCCGAATGCGGTTGTATGCTTCTACCTGGTTCTTGATTCCATCGTTGGCGTTCGTGAATACGAGGCGGGAGCCACGCTGGTGCTTCCCGCTGGCCTGGTGGGGGTAGCGGATGCAAATATCGTTCCTCTGCTTGGGCCCGGTGAACCACTGCCGGCAAACATTCAGAACATCATCAACGGCGCGAAGCTGAATGTCGGCCACACCGACATCCGTCCCGAAGACGCAAAGTTTGCTAGCATGCGCGCCATGACTTCCCAGGCGGTTCAGGTGACAGGCCGGTCCTCCACGGGCGTTGGTTTCGGTCCTTTCCCGATCGGCACCAAAATTCAGAGCGCGGTCAGCGGCGCGACCGCGCAGCCAGTTGATTTCGCGATCGATCCCGGCGATACGGATCCACTCACGGGTGGGCCGGTTCGCAGGTACGCTGAAATTGCCCTCGGTGCCGCTCCGATCATGGTGATCGCGAATTACTCCAACACGGGCTCCGGCCATTTTGGCGACCCGGCCCTCGCGATCAGCAACATCAACCTCAACACTCTCGCGATCACACTCGCTGGCGGGTCAGCCATCTCCATTCCGCCGGCGGTCAATGCCACCAATTTCGGTTTCCACATCCGCGATCTTTCTACTGCTGCCGGCGCTTCGGCCGCTCCCGACCCGGGAATCCATACGTTTGTCCGTGAACCGCTCTCGGGAACCTACAACACCATGGAGTGGTGCGGACCCAATTCCTGGAGAATCGCTGGAGACATCCGATTCGCCCCCGGCGAAGTCTCCGGTCAGGACGCCAACGTTGCAGCTAATCCTCTCTTGCAGACAGCGCCCAACACGGGTACTCGTAAGCGGGTGATCGGCAGCGGCGAAATGGTAGCCCAAGTGAACAACAACGTGGATGGCTTTGGCTATTCCTTCTGGAACTTCAGCAGCTTCCAGGGCAAGGACTGCACTTCCTCAAGCTGCGTGAACGGCACCAACGCGCTGAAGTACCTGAGCGTTGAAGGTGTGGAACCACTCTACGACGGGCCTTCGGCGAACCCGAACGGCGTGGGCGTCCTTCCGCAATGCACCACCAGCGGCGGCGTGATCGTGAGCTGCCCGCAGCTGCCCTTCACTCACATCGTTGACGGCTCGTATCCGGTCTGGAGCAAGTACCGCGCCATCTACGACGCGAGCGACCCAACCAACATCGCCGCGACCTTGATCGGCACGTACGCTCAGGAAATCGCAGCCAATCCTGCCAACGGCGCCAACCCCGGCAGCGGCATACTGACGGACTTCGTTCCGGTGAAGAACTTGCAGGCCTTCCGCTCCCACTATGCCCAGGTTGTCCGCACCAGCGGAGTCGCGTTTAGCCCCAACAATGGTTTCAAGCTTGGGGTTCCCGAGACCGGCGGCGATGCCGGTGGCCTGGTCATGACCATTCAGTCAGAGCTGGACTTCATCGCTGACACGGGTGGCAACCAGCAAGTCAACTTCAAACAGTAGTTCGGTCGAACAACCAACTTGTCCGCAGCTTGTCCTCAAAGGATTTGGGGACAAGCTGCGCTTCTTCTTGCTTATTGGCGGTGGCTTAACCAGGCGCTGACGCCAATTCAGGAGAATTCCCGAATGACTCGCATCCGCCGTCTCGCTAGCCGTGGCTTTGCCTTCGTGTATTTTTTGCTTCTATCACTGCATCTCGCGGGTCAGGATACTTCGTCGCGGCCCGAACTCGCCGCCGACCCTTCCGGCAAGGGCGTGGTGCTGGCGCGGACTGCGGAAAGCTTTTCGTCCCTATCGTTGAAAGACAGCGATTTGCATGCAGAGCCGCCTCTGTTGGGAGGTAAGGCCGAAGCCAAGACATTTGTGCGCGAACTGCTCCGGGTACAGTGGCGTGCGAACGACCCCATCGATCTGTACGTGATTCGTCCCCGCAACGTTCAGAAGCCGCCTGTCGTGCTATTCCTCTATGGCTTCCCCAGTGATACCGATCGCTTCAAGGACGATCGCTATTGCGAGCGTGTGACCCGCGGCGGCGCCGCAGCTGTTGGCTTTGTGTCGGCCTTCACCGGACACCGGACTGAGCACCTGTCACCGAAGCATTGGTTTGTGAGCGAACTTCCCGAAGCGGTGGCGGCTACTGTCCACGACGTGCAGATGATTCTCAATTACTTAGATTCGCGCGGGGACCTCGATATGAGACGCGTCGGCATGTTCGGACAAGGATCAGGGGGAGCGATCGCCATTCTAGCTGCTGCCGCCGACTCCAGGCTTAAGGTGCTCGACCTTCTGGATCCCTGGGGAGACTGGCCTGATTGGCTCAGCGGAACGCCCGAAGTGCCCAACGAACAGCGCTCAGCCTACTTGCAGCCCGACTTCCTCAAACGCCTGCGGCCCCTTGAACCGACTTCCTACCTGCCCCAGCTGAAGTTTCGTAGCCTGCGAGTCCAGTTCGTCGACGAATACGGCGAGCCCAAGGAAGCGGTACGTGCAATCGAGGCTGCTGTCCCGTCCACCGCGATCGTGCGTCACTATTCAACCGCCCTCGAACTGCGCAACGTCACTGCCGACGGCGGTCTGTTCCAGTGGATATCCGTCGCGCTGAAGCCCCGGCAGGACGACGGCCCACGGCAGCCGGCAGCGACCAAGCGACCATAAGACAGCCCACCCGCGAACTTTTTCCGAACGAAGTGACGAAACGCCGCTTCCTCTAACGAAAGGCATTCATGCGCAACTTGTTGATTGCATCAACCATAGTCTCCTTGCTCGCACTATGCCGGGCCCAGGCCAGCCATGGTCTGGGTCCGGTTTTTTCCAACCAGCCGCAGACCACGGCTCAGGTGCGCAGCACGGGTGATCTGGAAGGGACAGTTACCGATGCCACGGGAGCGCTGATACCGGGAGCCACGATAACCGTGAAGACACCCGGCGGTGGTCCCCCCAAAGTTGCGGTCACCGATGGTGAAGGAAAGTTTCGTATCGCGGGATTGCCCTATGGCCCACTGGAAGTCTCAATCGCCATGGCGGGCTTTGCGGAGTTCAAGAGCCAGAATTTCAATTTGGCCGCCGGGCAAAACAACGTGCTCAATATACAACTGGAGATCGCGTCCGCCTCGACCAACGTCAACGTGCAAGGTCAGCGCGTTATCCAGGTTGAAACAGAAAATGCCGACGTGTCAGGTACGATCACGCAAGAGCAAATCTTGTCCTACGGCTTGAATGGCCGCAACTTTTCCACCCTGATCTCCCTGGCACCCGGCGTGAGCAACCAGACTGGGCAGGACGAAGCCAAAGTCGGTGTTCTGGGAAGCGCAAAATACAGCGTGAACGGCGGCCGCACCGAGTACAACACTTTTAACATTGATGGAAACGACGTTCTGAACACCGACATAGCTGCCAGCCACGGCCACACGACATTGCTGGTGTATCCGAGCGTGGATGCCATCCAGGAGTTGAAAGTCCTCACTTCAAACTATGGCGCTCTCTATGGGCGCAGCGCCTCCGGCACGGTGCTCGCAGACCTCAAGTCCGGTACCGATAAATTCCACGGCAACGTCTATGAATTCTTGCGAAATGAGGCCTTCAACGCCCGAAACTATTTTGACCAGACGTCAAAGTCACCGCTTTACCGCCGCAATGATTTTGGCGGATCCATAGGCGGGCCCCTCTTCATTCCGCACCTCTACAACACAAAGAAAGACAAGACGTTCTTCTTCTTTTCCGAAGAGTTTCGCCAGGAACGCAGCCCCACGCAGTTCAGCCAGGGCGTGCCCACCGACGCCGAACGCGGCTACAACCTCTTGACCCAGAGTTACACCAACATTGCCGATTTTAGCGACGTCTGTCCTGTTGGAGGCGGAACGTTAAACTCCAAAAAGTTTCCCGACTGTCCGTTTACGACACCGGGATTAACGCTCATCAACAATCGGTTCTTCATCGACCCCAGCGCTACGGCGATTTTGCAGAGTGGTTTGATTCCTAGGGCAAACTCCAATACCGGGTGCAACTCGAGCATCGGCTCGTGTTATGTCGCGACCATCTCACTCCCCACCTCTTGGAGGGAAGAGCTGTTGAAGATCGACCACAACTTCAGCCCCAACATGAAACTCCTCATCAGCGGTGTCCACGACCACTGGCAGACGACAACTTCGATCCCACAGTGGGCCAACCGTCCTAACAGTTTCCCAACCGTGCTCAACAATTTCCTTGGTCCAGGCGTGGCTTTGCAAGCCCAACTCACCACGGTGGTTTCGCCCAGTTTCCTCAATGTCTTCTCCGCCGGAGTTACGGGGCAGAGAATCGTGCTGACAGACGTCCCCGGTCCGGGAGTCTCACTCAGCAGGACCGCGCTGGATTCCCAGCAGTTTTCACCCGGTCATTTGTTTAGTAATGGGTTCGGAGGAAAACTTCCGGGTATCGTGATCGGCGGCGGGAACCCGGCTTATGGCGGCGCCGGCTTTAGTGTAGACACTTCGTTTGAGCCTTGGTACCACGCCCGCGGGACACTCAGCCTCAGCGACAATATCAGCAAGACTTTTGGCAAGCATACGCTGCAGTTTGGAGTTCAGTACGTTTATGCCGCGCGCCACGAAGTGAATGCCGCCAACGGGGCCAACACCGGGAACGTGCAAGGCGTGCTGACCACGCGACAAGGTGACTCAAGCAACACCTTTGCTGATTTCATCAATGCGGGTTTCAGCGACACCACTGCGGCGGGGGCCAAGCCGGATCCGGTAAACTCTGGCGGGATTCAGATCTTCCAGCAGGACAACGCTCAGCTCACATATAAGGTTCATTACTGGCTGGCGGAACCCTATGTCCAGGACGACTGGAAGGTCAGCCCTCGCCTGACTCTCAATCTAGGATTGCGACTCAGCCTGTTTGGAAATTGGCAGCCGGAAGGGCGCACGTTGTCCAACTGGCAGGCGAGTGCCTACGACCCAACCTTGTTTAGCAAAGCCGGCCTCAGCGTAAACTCTCTGCTCGGATATTTGCAGGTCGGCGGTACCGTCGCCACGTTGCCGCCGATTGCGCTCGACCCCAACCATTTGAATCCAGTCTTGACCAACGGCCTGGTGCAATGCGGTACGAACGGTGTACCGGCAAGCTGCCAGACTTCGCACATCTTCAATCCAGCGCCTCGAGTTGGGTTTGCCTGGGATCCCACAGGGAAGGGAACCATGTCGATCCGCGCCGGCTATGGGATCTTCTATGAACACGGTACCGGCAGCGAGGCCAATGTCGGGTCACTGATGGGAAACCCGCCCCAGATCTTGAGCGCAGAGGAAGATGGAGGACCAAGTCAATACAGAGTTGGCCGTTATCCCAACCTTCCGGCGGACTTCCAGGCCGCTTTCCCGCTGAATATGGTTTCAATTCCGGCCAAGACAGTGTGGCCTTACGCTCAACAGTGGAGCTTTGGCATTCAAAGAGAAATATCCAAGCACACCTCAGCCACGCTGTCCTATGTCGGAAGCAAGGGTACGCATCTGCCCCTTGCCATGCAGGTCAACCAGCTCCAACCCGTGTCTGATTCTAAAAATCCTTTTGGACCGCATCAGCCAATCACCAACAGCATCTGTGTGCCCTCGAGCGGCAACAGGGTTGATCCCGGGAATCTCAGCCCCATCAACTTTTTCCTGCTTCCCGGTGGCACGGCAGTCCGCTTCTCCGATAACCCCGCGGCGTTCCTCGCGATCCTCGCCGCCTGTGATCCCTCCACGGGGAGCCCGGTGTTCTTGTTCCCGCTCAACTTGCTGCGTCCCTACCAGGGAATCGGCACGATCACCGCAATCGAAAACGTAGCCAACTCGTCCTACCATTCGCTGCAGTTCACGCTCCGTCATAACCAGGGGCCTCTGGACCTGGCAATCTCCTACACATACGGGCACTCGATCGATACCGCCTCTGATCGCTACCAGTCTAATTTTGTGGACGCGTTTGACTTGGGCGGCAACCGAGCCAGTTCAGACTTCGATCTACGCCACATGCTGAACATCAGCTATGTCTATCAATTGCCGCTGCTACGGTGGGCGAAGGGTTTTTCGGCGTTTGTGCACTGCGACTATATACATACCAAGGAGGGCATCGACCCTTGCGCCACACATCACTATGGGGGGCCGGCTGCAATTACACGAAGGCTCCTTGCCGGCTGGGCGATCTCGGGAATTACCATCCACCAGAGCGGCACGCCTTTTAGCGTGATCAACGGCGACAGCACTTCCGGCATTGGGAAATTGGACAACGCGGGCTTAGCTATTGGGTTAGGACCGGATTCGTACCCGGACAGCGTGCCAGGCGCTCCCTGCACCTTGGCAAATTCCAGTGTGGGAACGTTCGGGCCGGTGCTCGGTGACCCGTGCATGTTCGTGGCGCCTCGCGGCCTGACTCAGGGCACTGCTGGCCGTAACTCGCTGAATAATCCTGCACGCACCAATTTCGACGTTGCGCTGCTTAAGAACTTTCCCCTCAGCGGAGAAAGATACACCTTGCAGTTTCGCATGGAAACATTCAACCTCTTTAACCACACACAGTTTATCCTCTACGACCCGAACAAGGGCAACACAGCGAGCAACACAGTCAGCTGCTACGGTGACGCGAATACGGGATTTTCCGCAGGGGCGTCCACTTGTCAGGCCGGCAACGGTTTCCTCCATCCGGTCGCGGCTCATCGTCCCCGTACACTGCAATTCGGTTTGAAGCTGTCGTTCTGATCTCGTTGGTCGTCTGGCACAGGTTATCTTCTATGAAAATTGGACTGGTTGGCTCAGGGTATGTAGGACTCGTTGCCGGTGCGTGCCTGGCTGAACTGGGGCACGAAGTAACACTTGTGGACACAGATAGGGACAAGATCGCAGCTTTGCAACGGTCAAAATGCCCGATTCACGAAAGATTCCTTCCCGAATTGCTGCAACGGCACGGCAACCGCCGGCTTGCATTTACTTCCGATCTGAAGGAAGCCGTTCGGTCCAGCCAGGTGGTCTTTGTAGCGGTGGGCACGCCATCCAAGGAAGATGGATGCGCTGATGTTTCTTACGTTGAATCGGTCACCAGTGGGATTGCGAGCGCGATCCGCGACTACAAAGCCATCGTAGTCAAGTGCACAGTTCCCGTGTACACAAGCCACTGGATACGCAGGGTTCTCCTTCTGAATGGTGCGCCCGCGCCGTTGTTTGATGTGGCCTCCAACCCTGAGTTTCTGCGGGAAGGCTCAGCGGTTTCCGATTTCTTGTACCCGGACCGCATCGTATTGGGGGTTGACAACGATCACTGTGCCCGGCTCCTCCAGCAGGTTTACGAACCCCTGGTCGATGGCAGTTACTACTCTCGCCTCGACGCCATCCCTGGGCCTGCCGCGGTCCAGTGCCCAACACGGTTGATCTGCACCAGCACCAAGAGCGCAGAGCTGATTAAACACGCCTCCAACGCCTTCTTGGCCATGAAGATTTCGTTTGCAAACTCACTGGCTAACGTTTGTGAAGCCGTTGAGGCAGATGTAGAACAGGTGTGCGAAGGTGTCGGCGCGGATTCGCGCATAGGGTATCGCTTCTTACATCCGGGTGTCGGCTACGGCGGGTCCTGTCTCCCCAAAGACCTGCTCGCATTCCGCGCGGTGGCTCGAGAAAACGGCTGTCACTTCGGTCTCCTCGACGAGACGATACGTGTGAACGAAGAACAACAGGGTCGGTTCCTCCGCAAGATTCAAAGAGCTCTTTGGAATCTAAAAGGCAAGAACCTCGCCGTCCTTGGCTTGGCCTTCAAGAACGGAACAGACGATGTCCGCGAGTCTCCAGCCATCTCCATCATTAAAGCGTTGCTGAGGGAAGGTTGCTCGATTACCGCGTACGATCCCGCGGCCATGGTGCGGGCCACAGACCTGTTGCCGAAGCATTCGGTTCGTTTCGCAGCGGATGCCTATGAAGCTCTACGGGGGGCTGATGCCTGCGTCGTACTCACCGAATGGGAAGACTTTGGTGCGCTCGATCTGGGCCGGATGAAGGAGCTGATGCGGTATCCCATCGTAATCGATGGACGGAACATGTTTAGTCCCGATTGCATGGAGGCCGCAGGTCTCAACTACTACAGCGTCGGGCGTCCCGATGTGATGGGTGCGAAACGAAGCTCCACTCTCGCCACGGAATCTGTGTCGCGCACTTCCAATGGAGCCCACCCTGAATCGCACTCCACCATAGGAGCCGCGATTTCCCGGGATGGAGCGCGTCCGGCTAGCGGGCCAACCGACGAGCGGCCCTGAGCGACGTGAACGCAAGAGACGTTCACTGCGGTCACCTACTTTCCTCACTCACTTCAGGAGCAATTGGATCGATGAAGTCCAGCACTTCCATGAATTCGCTTTCGCCAACGATCGACCGCGCGTTTCAGTTGTCTATTGGGATCAAGGCCGGCGTCGCCGTTATGCTGGCGACCTTGATGTTGATCATGACTGCATGTGTCGGAGGTGGTGGTGCGGGAGCCTATACCCAACCTCCCTCCATCGCCAGTTTCACCGCCTCGGTGCCAACAATTTTTCTTGGGGCGAGCACGGTCTTAAGCTGGAATGTCGCAGGGGCGACGAAGGTAAGCATTGACTCCACAAGTGGACCCATCAATAGCATGCCAGTAGGCGGTGCTGCGGTGTCGGTAAGTCCAACCGTGACCACCACCTATACCCTGACAGCCAGCAATCCGGCCGGCAACAGCACGGCTACTTTGACTGTGACGGTTGTCCCGCAAGGAAAGATCAACAGCTTCACGGCAACTCCCACCCTCATCGCTCAGGGCCAGGCCAGCACGTTGGCCTGGGACGTGAGCGGAGCTCAGCAACTGGACATTGAGCCGGGCGTGGGCGATGTCACTGGCAGCACCAGCGTGGTCGTTACTCCATCGGCCACAACTCAGTATGTCCTTACTCTGATCGATGGCACCGGTACAAGGTCGAATACGCATGTGACCGTCGCGGTTGTGGCGCCGCCGGCCATCGCCAGTTTCGCCGCCGACCCAGCCAAAATCAGCACGGGCGAGAGCAGCACGTTGAAATGGAATGTCGTCGGAGAAACCAAGAGTCTGGTCATCGACAACGGCGTAGGAGATGTTACCGGCAAAACCAGCGTGGCCGTCAGCCCCACGGCTACGACGACCTACACTCTGACGGCGACCGACAGCCAAGGTTCCATCAGCGCCTCCTCAACAAAGCAGGCGACCCTCACGGTCTCGTCGTCGTTCGTCCCCACACTGACCAGCTTCACTGCGTCCGCCGCTAGCGTGGATCCCGGACACGGCGTTGCACTTACCGCTGTTTTCGACGCTGGCCCTGGCGGAACGGCCACGATCGACAATGGCATCGGAGCCATTTCCAGTGGAGTTCCGGTGTCGACGGGAGGTCTTACTTCAAGCGCTACTTTCACCGTAACCGTTGCCAATGGCTCGAACTCGGTGACGGGGCAAGAAAGAATCGTTGTCGGAAACATATCTGACTTTGCCGGCACTGGAGCTGCGGGTAGCCAGGATGGCCCGGGCGCTTCAGCGACATTCAACACTCCTCTTGGGTTGGCTGTGGATAGTGCAGGCAACGTCTACGTTGCGGAAGGCTCGCCCACCGGCGGTGCCGCGAACCATACCATCCGCAAGATTACTCCAGCGGCAGATGTAAGCACGTTCGCCGGCACGGCCGGTCAGTCCGGCAGCGACGATGGTACCGGCGCGGCGGCCCGGTTCAATGCTCCCGAAGGCGTGGCTGTGGATGCCTCGGGAAATGTCTATGTGGCCGATAGCGGCAACAGCACCATTCGCAAGATCACGCCGGCTGGGGAGGTGACCACGTTGGCGGGCGTAGCCGGTCAAACCGGGAGCGCTGACGGCACGGGTGCCGCTGCGCGATTTAATGGCCCGAAGGGCTTGGCCGTCGGTCCCTCCGGAAACGTATTTGTGGCGGATACTGCCAACCACGCCATCCGTGTAGTTACTCCGGCAGGCGTAGTCACTACTCTCGCCGGCGGCCAATCGGGCTGTTCCGATGGGGTCGGTGCGGCCGCAAAATTCAATGCTCCCAACGGCATTGCCGTGGATGCAGATGGGAATGTTTACGTGACCGATTTGTTAAATTGCGGAATCCGCACAGTTAGCTCAAACGGCGTAGTTACAACTCTCGCCAGCGGAACAACATTCCGCTTTCCTACCGGGGTGGCTGTGGGCCCTGATCCGTCGTCTGGTCAAAAGTATGTCTATGTGGCCGACCCCAACAGTGGAGAAATCCGCAGGATCTCAACCGCTGGCGTTGTCGAAATCCTTGTTGGCGGCGCCGGTGGTACGAATACTGATCCCGCTGGACCTCTCCCGGGGACCATTCACAAGCCTCACGCAGTTGCCTTAGATACATCCGCGGGCCGGCTCTACATTTCTCTTGAAACTGAGCGAATCATCTTCACTCCATTTTAGAGTTGTACACGGCCAGCAAGAGGAAATATGGGAAAGCTAAGTTCGACCTTATACATGGTGGCCTTGTCGCTCGCGGCGACTTTGATGGCCGGTACAGCGGCCAGCGCGCAGTTCGTCCCTGCCGAGAGCTATTTTGCTGTCGGTTCGTCCAGTCAATTCAGCACCATGGCCTTGGCAGGCGGCGTTACCGTCTTCAGCGGTGGGCCGCTATGCGGTACCCACCACTGGACGCAAAAGAACCCGGGCGGAGCTAACACTATCGCCGCACACGATGCTCGACAAATTGGACTCGAAACTGTTCTGGATGCGCCTGGCGACATTTGGATCGAATGGAATGACGCTGCGGCCACCCACAGCCCCAATGCCGTGGTGTGTTTTTATCTTCGTGTCGACTCCGTCATTGGAGTTCGTGCATTCCAGGCTTCCGCCACCCTGGTTCTTCCTACCGGACTCGCGGGGACGGCGGACGGCAATATCGTACCACTGCTTGGATTTGGCGAGCCGCTGCCATCAAATATCCAGAATATCGTTAACGGTGCAAAATTCAACGTCGCCCACACGGACATCCGACCCGAGGATGCTAAGTTTGCCACTATGCGGGCTTTGACCTCTCAGGGGTCCCAGGTTACAGGCCGCTCTTCCACGGGTCTTGGCTACGGCCCGTTTCCGATCGGCACTGTTATTCAGAGTGGCGTGAGCGGTGCAATCGCGCAGCCGGTTGATTTCGCGATTGACCCCGGCGACAACGATCCAATCACCCAGGGACCCGTTCGTAGGTATGCAGAGATTCCTGTCGGCATCACCCCGGTCATGGTCATCGCTAATTATTCAAACACGGGCTCGGGCCACTTTGGCGACCCGGTGTTGGCCATCACCGACATCAACCTCAACACTCTGGCTATGATGCTCGCTGGTGGGCCAGTCATCTCCACGCCGCCAGCGGTCAATACAACCAACGTGGGTTTTCACATCCGTGATATCTCCACGGCCCCAGGCGCTTCGGCTGCTGCCGATCCGGGAATCCATACCTTCATCCGCGAGCCGCTCTCAGGAGCCTACAACACCATGGAGTGGTGCGGGCCCAACTCTTCGAGAATCGCTGGCGATCCCAGATTCGCGTTGGGCCAGGTTGCAGGTCAAGACGCTAACGTTGCCGCCAATCCCCTCTCGCAGGTAACCGCCAACACCGGCACGCGTAAACGAGTGATCGGCAGCGGAGAAATGGTGGCCCAAGTGAATAACACTGTGGATGGCTTTGGTTATTCCTTCTGGAACTTCAGCAGCTTCCAGGGCAGGGACTGCACCTCCTCCAGTTGCGTGAACGGCACCAACGCGCTCAAGTACCTGAGCGTCGAGGGCGTTGAACCCCTCTACTCTGGATCCACGGCGAATCCGGACGGCGTCGGAGTTCTTCCCCAATGCACCACCAGCGGCGGCGTCATCGTGAGCTGCCCGCAACTGCCCTTTACACACATCGTTGACGGCACGTATCCGATCTGGAGCAAATACCGCGCTATCTATGATGCCACCGATCCAACTAACATCGCCGTTACCTTGATTGGGACCTACGCTCAAGAAATCACTGCTAATCCTCTCAATCCCGGCACCCCCGGCAGCGGCATTCTGACCGACTTCGTTCCGATGAAAAACGTGCAGACCTTCCGCTCCCACTATGCTCAAGTCGTCCGGAGCAATGGCGTTGCCTTTAGTCCCAATAACGGGTTCAAGTCGGGAATTCCCGAGACCGGCGGCGACGCCGGTGGCTTGGTGTTAAGTATTCAGTCGGAACTTGATTTCATAGCTGATACCGGCGGACAGCAGGTAAACTTCAGACAGTAAACCAGGCTATTCCGCAGCCCTACGGTATCGCTCTGGATCCTTTCCGGGGAGTCCTCTATATATCGCTCGGCATCCATGAGCGAATCATCGCCACTCCTTTTTAGCCGCCTACAAGAAAATTCATTCTGATTTTGTTTTCCGAGGAGCACGACTATGTCGAAAACCATCCGCTTGGCTGTTTCGTTTTGTCTCGTTTTGATTTCCGCTTCCGCTCTGGCGCAGAGTGGAGTGGTCGATTCAACCCAGAATCCCAACCAGCTCGCCGTTCTGCACTGGTACGCGGCGAACGCGACAACCAGCTTCACCACAGGCAAGACCCCAATCGCATGCGCGTTCGATGGCGCCAGCATGTGGGTGGTCAATTTCGGCGACAACACGGTAAGCAAGCTGCGGGCCAACGACGGCTCTGTGCTGGGGACCTTTCCCGTAGGAAAGAACCCCTGGGCTGTAGCTTTCGATGGGGCAAACATCTGGGTAACCAATCTCGGCGACGCCACGGTAAGCAAGTTGCGAGGCAGCGATGGCGCGCTGCTGGGAACCTTCCCAACGCAAACTTTTCCCGCTGGCGTGGCGTTCGATGGAGCCAACATCTGGGTGGCGAATTCCCATAGCAATGACCTGACCAAGTTGCGTGCCAGCGACGGCGCGTCACTTGGTACTTTTACGGTCGGAGGAACACCCATTGGCGTGGCCATCGATGGGACTAACATCTGGGTGACGAATTTCACTGACAATACAGTCTCGAAAGTGCGCGCGAGCGATGGCTCCGTGCTCGGGACTTTCGCAGTCGGGAAGGGGCCCGAGGGCATGGCCTTCGACGGAGCCAACATCTGGGTTGCGAATATGACCGACAATACAGTCACGAAGCTGCAGGCCAGCGATGGCTCACTGTTGGGGACGTTTGCCGTGGGAAGTGGGCCTGCGGGCGTGGCTTTTGACGGAGCCAACATCTGGGTGACGAATCAAGGCGCTAACAGCGTGACCAAGCTAAACGCCACCGATGGCTCCCTCCTCGGAACCTTTTCCGTGGGAGCGGGACCCAGGGGTGTGGCTTTTGATGGCAGCAAGATCTGGGTGGCGAACACCGATAGCAACTCAGCCTCGACGCTGTAGCAGCGGCGGCGGGTTGCGTTGGCTGCTTTTCCCCCGCACTGGCTCTTGCCAGGACAACGGGGCAAACCAGAGAGACCCTGTTCCCATTCAGGAGATTGCATCTTATGTCGAAAACGATTGGTCTGATCATTCTCGTTCCCCTTTCCCTTGCCTGGCTGTTCGGTTCCGCACTGGCCCAGGGAGGGGTAAACAACTCAACTAAGAATCCCAACCAAATTGCCATTCTGCATTGGTATCAGGCGAACCAGACAACCAGCTTCGCGGTGGGAAGGGCCCCTACTAGCATGGCTTTCGACGGCGCCAACATCTGGGTGGTGAACAGCGCCGCCAATAATGTCAGCAAACTGCGGGCCAGCGATGGCGCAGTGCTGGGCACTTTTGCCGTCCCCTCAAGCCCCGAGGGAGTGGCCTTTGACGGCGCCAATATCTGGGTAACAGGCTCTGGCGCTGGCAATCCCAATGTCCACGACAGCAGTGTAAGCAAGCTGCGCGCCAGCGATGGCGCGTTGTTGGGCACTTTTGACCCCGATCCCGTCTTCCCCGGCGCTAGCTTACCCGTTGCTATAGCCTTCGACGGCGCCAATGTCTGGGTGGTCAACTCCGCGAGTAACAGCGTGAGCAAAATCCGCGCCAGCGATGGTAGCCTGCAAGGCACGTTTGGCAAGCACCAGCTCTTCAACCCAGTTGCCGCAGCCTTCGACGGCGCCAACATCTGGGTAACAAACTTGGGCCCAACAAACGTGGTCAAGCTACGGGACAGCGATGGCGCGATAGTTGGGAGTTTCAACGTTGGAGCACGGGCGTCTGGGATAGCTTTTGACGGTGCCAACATCTGGGTAACGGACCCCTTCACAAGGAACGTTTTCAAACTGCGGCCCAGCGATGGCGCAGTGTTGGGGACCTTTGCCGTTCCATCACCAGGAGCAGTGGCCTTTGACGGCGCCAACATCTGGGTGGGCGGCGTCAACACGGTCAGCGAGCTGCGGGCCAGCGATGGTGTACTGTTAGGCACGTTTACCGTCGGTCAGCAACCGGCAGCCATGATTTTTGACGGCGCCAACCTCTGGTTGGCGAACGTCAACGACACACTCAGCAAGCTCTAGAACAGAAATTGAGGACAAACATCTGGGTGGCGAACAACGATAGCAACTCAGCCTCGACGCTGGAGAAGCGCCACCCAGTGCATTGTTTCTTTTCCCCGGCCGCATTTAGGAGATCGCATCTTATGTCGAAAGCGATTCGTTTGACCCTTGTCGCTTCACTCGCCTTGGCTTGGATGTCTGCGTCGGCCTTGGCGCAGAGTGGGGTCGTGAATTCAACCAAGAATCCCAACCAGATCGCCATTTTGCGTTGGTATCAGGCGAACCAGGCAGCGAGCTTTGCGGCGGGAGTGTCCCCCTCCGGCACGCCAGGGACATTGGCCTTCGACGGGGCCAACATCTGGGTAACCGACTTCAATAACTTCACAGTTAGCAAGCTGCGGCCCAGTGATGGCGCGGTCCTGGGCGTCTTTACTGTCGGCCCGGGCGCCTCGGGAGTAGCGTTTGACGGGGTCAACATCTGGGTAGCGAATAACGGCGACAACACTTTGAGCAAGCTGCGGGCCAGTGACGGGACGGTATTGGCCAGATTTAGCCTTCATGGCAGCCCCGTAGCAGTGTTATTTGACGGGACTAACATCTGGATATCGGACCTCGACGACAACCTGCTCAAGTTTCGGCCTAGCGATGGTATGCAGTTGGGTGGCAATGCCATCGGGGAACGCGCTCAGGCACTCGCCTTTGACGGAGTCAACATCTGGGAAACAGAGGACACTGGTATATTGCGCAAGTTTCGGGCCAGCGACGCCGCCCTGCTGGGCACCTTTCGCTTCGGCAGCTCAGCCAACGGTGTGGCCTTTGACGGAGCCAACGTCTGGGTAACGGTCCGGAGCGACAACAACATACTTAAATTGAGGGCGAGCGATGGCACCCTGCTGGGCACCTTTGCCGTCGGCCACGGTCCTGAAGGAGTAGCCTTCGATGGGACCAACATCTGGGTGGCAAATAGAGGAGACAACACCGTGAGTAAGTTGCGGGCCACTGATGGCGCCTTTCTGGGCACCTTTGCTGTCGGCAACGGACCCGAGGGACTTCTCTTTGACGGCACCAACATCTGGGTGGCCAATACCGGGAGTGGCACGCTCTCCAAGCTTTAGTGCGGTAAAAAGGAATTCTTGGCGACGACACGCCGAGCAATGGCGTACACACAGATCTGCCTCGGCATTAGAGGGGCGTCTCGGCAGCCCAGCCCGTTGTATTGAGAGCTTTGCCCGCACCCATTTAGGAGATTGCACGTTATGTCGAGAGCGATTCGTTTAAGCATTCTAGTTCCCCTTGCCCTTTCCTGGCTGTGTGGTTCCGCACTGGCCCAGGTAACCAACTCAACCAAGAATCCCAACCAAATCGCCATTTTGCGTTGGTATCCGGCAAACCAGACAACGAGCTTTGCTCTCCCGAGTTCGTACAAAGCACTGGCCTTTGACGGAGCCAACATCTGGGTTACGACTAGAGACACGAGCGTGAGCAAGGTGCGTGCCAGCGACGGCGCACTTCTGGGCACTTTTTTGATCCCCGGCGGCCCCATGGAAATGGCCTTTGACGGAGCCAACATCTGGGTTACGACCACCGGCCCCCGTGGCCTGACCAAGTTGCGTGCCAGCGACGGCACAGTGCTGGGCAACTTCACCGTCGGCTTCAACCCCCAAGGAATCGTCTTTGACGGTGCCAACATCTGGGTGGCAGCGAATGATGGTTTTTTGTACAAACTGCGGGCCAGCGATGGTCTGCAGTTAGGAGCCTTTAACCTTGGCCACTTCAACACGACTGGAACCATGGCCTTTGACGGGGCCAACATCTGGGTGACAGACAACGACCAAGAAAATGTGAAAAAGGTACGGGCCAGCGACGGCGTACTTCTGGGCGCCTTTGCCGTCGGCAGTTTTCCTACCGGCGTAGCCTTTGACGGAGCCAACATCTGGGTGTCGAATGGCAGCAGGGCTGGTGGTCCTAATACTTTGAGCAAGCTGCGGGCCAGCGACGGCGCGTTGCTGGGCGCCTTTCCTGTCGGATCCGGACTTAACGGAGTGGCGTTCGACGGGGCCAACATCTGGGTGACGACCACCGACGGCGCCGTAAGCAAGCTGCGGGCCAGCGATGGCACAGTGCTGGGCACCTTTGCCGTCGCCGGCGCCCCCGCAGAAGTGGTTTTTGACGGGGCCAATATCTGGGTAGGCAACTTTCAACTTGTATCTCTCTCAAAGCTCTAACGAGGCAAGTATGTCGAAAGCGATTCATCTAAGCCTTCTGGGTCTCCTTGCCCTTATCTGCCTGCGTGGTTCGGCACTGGCTCAGGAAGGGGTAACCAACTCAACCAAGAATCCCGCGCAAATCGCCATCCTGCATTGGTACCCGGCGAACCTGACCACGAGTTTCACCGTGGGCAAGTCCACCGCTGGTGTGGCTTTCGATGGAGCCAACATCTGGGTGACCGACCGTTTTGGGCAAACCGTGACCAAACTTCGGGCCAGCGACGGCGCCGTTTTGGGAACCTTCGGTGGTCTCGATAACGGTCCCCAAAGCATTGTCTTTGACGGAACCAACCTTTGGATCGGGTGCGCGGGTGTAGGTACCCTGGACAAAGTTCGGGCCAGTGACGGCGCTGTGATTGGACGATTCGGCACATCAGGCGGGAGTTTCCTGGCCTTTGACGGGTCCAATATCTGGGTGCCCAACAACCAGTTTTCTAACCCTTTAATGTTGAAAGTTCGAGCTAGAGATGGAGTTGTGCTCGGGCGCTTTGCTGTGGGGTCCGGACCCAGTGGCGTGGTCTTTGATGGGGTCAACGTCTGGGTGGCAAACGCTGGTGACAATACCGTCATGAAGCTACGGGCCAGTGATGGCGCGGTGCTGGGGACCTTCCCCGTGGGAATGAATCCTTCAGGCGTGGCCTTTGATGGGGCCAACATCTGGGTGGCGAATCTGAACGACAGTACGCTCACGAAGCTGCGGGCCAGCGATGGCGCGGTGCTCGGGACCTTCTCCATAGAACACCCGGAGAGTGTGCTCTTTGACGGCGCCAACATCTGGGTGACGAGTTTCGGTAGCGTGACGAAGCTGCGCGCCAGCGACGGGGCTGTCCTCGGGACCTTCGTGCTAACCTCCCCGAACGGTATGGCCTTTGACGGAGCCAATCTCTGGGTGACAAAGGGCGGCTCTGTCTTGAAACTGTAAGAGCCAACAACCGAGCTTTGCCAGTGGGTCCGGTTAGCACTGCTCGCCGGGCAGCGATTCCACCTGGTGAAGTTCAATCACTGCCCCAAATGCCTGGTCAGGTTTCACCAGCTTGAGCCGAACTCCTTTCGCGCGAGTTTGCCGGTGCGGATCGCGAAAACGGGCTCATACCAAGAGGCAAATCGCTGATCATCGCGTGATGCAGAGACAACTCAAGAACATGACCACGCCAATCTAGTTTTCCCGACGAGAAGCAAAGCGGCAATGCACGAGCAGGCCTTCGCTTCGGCGAAGGCTTTTTTATTGATACAGGTCTGCCGACCGCGCCGGGACGGTCCGTGACCTATAATTCCACGGATGGTCGACCTTCATTGCCATCTTCTGCCCAATGTAGACGACGGTCCACGCTCTTGGGACGTCTGTCTGCAAATGTGCGAAATGGCGCGAGCCGATGGAATCGAACATATCGTAGCGACGCCGCATGCGAACGATGAGTTTCGGTACGACCGGGAAAAATTGACCGGCATGGTGGAAGAGCTGTCGCAGAAGTTGTCAGGAAGCCCGCAGGTCAGCCTCGGATGTGACTTCCATTTGAGCTACGAGAATCTTGTCGATGCCCTGAAGAATCCATCGCGTTACACCATTTCCGGGACGAACTATCTCCTGGTCGAATTAAGTGACTTCTCAGTTCCGCCATCCGTCTCGCAAAGCCTGCGTAGCTTGCTCGCGGCCGGTATCGTACCGATCATTACTCATCCGGAGCGAAACCTGGTTTTGCGATCTAACCGGCATCGTGTGCTTGAGTGGGTGGAAGATGGATGCTTGGTTCAGGTTACCGCAAATTCCTTAACAGGACGGTGGGGCAGGCACGCCCAAGAAACAGCAGAATGGCTGATGTTACATGCAGCAGCTCACGTTCTGGCGACTGACGCCCATGGTGTTGCTTCGCGGCCACCCATTCTCTCCGAAGCCCTTCGAGCCGCCACAAAGATGCTGGGGAAAGCTGCCGCGGAAGCCCTGGTTTCGGATATTCCGCGAGCAATCATTCGTGGCCTGCCCATTCCCGCAAGGATCGCAGACCAAACATGAAGAGTGGCTGGTCAACTTTTCAGCAGAATAGGAGCAGGCCTGCACGTTGGATCTCCGAGTGACCGTTTTGCCGTGCATCTACAGGGCGCCGACATTTATTACGTTAGTATGGAATCCATGCAGAGGCCACGAACGAAATCAAGTGTATTCGTCTTCCTGATATTCACGTTTGGTGCCACTGTTCTTGCCGACGACGTCCACCATCATTCCCAGCCCCCGCAAACAGTAGGTAACGTCTCGTTTCCCATTTCATGTTCGCAACGTGCCCAAAGCCAGGTGGAACAAGGTCTTGCCAGGATGCACTCCTTCCTGTTTGACGCTGCAGAAGATCGATTTAAGGCTGCCGTCAGGGAGGATTCAAGTTGTGCCATGGCATATTGGGCCCAAGCAATCGGCCTATACCGCCCCTTGGTCTATGCGCCCAGTGATGCTGACATGAAGCAGGCGTGGGCCTTCATACAGAAAGCGCAAACACTCAAACCGGCGACGCAGCGAGAGCGAGACTACGTTGCAGCCGCTGCCGTACTTTTCACTCCTGACGAACGTTCTTTCGACGAGCGTAGTCACGAGTACGCGGCCGCTATGGAAAAAATCTACAGCAAGTATCCGAAGGATCGCGAGGCCGCGGTTTTTTACGCTTTGTCGCTCTTGACGTCGACGGACAGTAAGGATCCTATCGCCAATTCGGAAAAGGCGATCGCGATTCTCAATCCGGTTTTTCACGAGAATCCTGACAATCCTGGAGTAGCTCACTATCTGATTCATGCAGCCGATTCGCCGCGTCTTGCGCATGCGGGTCTTGAGGCGGCACGGCGCTATGCTCGGATTGCGTCCGCTTCGCCCCATGCACTTCACATGCCTTCGCACATTTTCGCCCGCCTCGGGTTGTGGCGGGAGGACATCCGCTCGAATCTCGAATCGCTCAAAGCGGCACAGAACCCAACCGGCGTTTACGTCGGCGCCGAAAACCAATTACACGCGATGGAGTTTCTGGAGTATGCGTACTTGCAAATCGGCGATGACAAGAGAGCGAAGGAAATGATGGAGGCCCAGGCCCGGGTCGATCCGGCCCAGGTAGACAAGAACTTGCAAGACTACGTAAACCACACGCGCGCCAATTCCCCTGCGCTCTACTATCTCGAGACCCGCAACTGGAAGGCAGCAGAAGCTCTTCAGCCTGATCTGAACGCTGAGCCTTACAACCAGGCAATTACCCATTGGGCGCGAGCGATCGCAGCCGGACATCTCCACGATATCGCCACCGCTGAAGACGCGGTGAATCGATACGATGCCTTGCTGGAAGCAACCAAAACCGGTCCGCGGCCGGAAAGAGCGAAGCATATGACCACCCGGCGCGATGAAGCGCACGCCTGGCTCTACGTGCTCCAAGGAAAAGATCAGGAAGCCATAGCCTTACTTCAAGCCCTGGCCGATAAGCAAGACGCTGAGGGAAAGGGGGAAATCGAATTGCCGGCGCGGGAAATGCTCGCAGATGTGTTGTTGGAGATCAATCGACCATCCGAGGCATTGGCCGAGTATGAAAAATCCTTGAGTGTTGATCCGAATCGTTTCAACGGACTCTATGGCGCGGGTAGAGTAGCTCAATTGCTCGGACAGAGTGAAAAGCAGCGCAAGTATTACAGTCAATTGCTGAAAAGTTGTGCTGCCAATTCGAGACGGCCGGAACTCACGATCGCTCGCGCCGGTACTGCGAGGGCGAAGCCCTTGAAGAAACGCCCGTAGCACGGAAAAGCCTGTCGTCCGCCGTTCTGCGATTTTACCGTTGCTTTGCTAGAACCATCGTCTGCACGAACGAGTGAAGAGGTGTGGGACGCTCGGCCAATTTCCGTTTCAGACGGCGCTGTAACTCGTCAGCAAACGTCTGGGTTTTTCCAGGATCGGCGAGAGCCGTCGCCAAAGAAGGCACGAAGATTGCCCGGAAGAACCCCGTGTGACGGTTGATCAGCTCTTCCATATTTCCGTCGCGTTCATAGGCTATCCAGGCAGCGTCCGGGAGCTGGGACAGTTCGCAGCACTCCGCCGTTAAGCCACAGAATTGATGCTCGCTATCAAAGGGTGCAAGAAGGTGGCTTCTCCGCCGGGGAAAAGTCCCGAGCGCCATGCGGCTGCGATCTTCGGCGGTAATGGCGCCATCAGCGACCATCTCTGCCAAGACGTCGTTAGCGCGCGCAAAAAGATGTTCAAACCCGGCCACGCCATCATCGTCGAGGGCGGGGAGCACAACGATCAGGCGGCCGCCAGCACGCAATTCTCTCGCGCGCAGCGACAGAAAGAGCTTCCAGTCCTCAGCAGCCTGAAGTTCGAACGCCTCGCGCACCGCGCCCGAGGCCGCCAGCGCCACAAAATGGTTCGGAATCAGCATCGGAATGCGGCTCAGCCACACCGCCGCATAGGAGGACCAAGCCAGGTGAACATGCTCTTTGGGAAAAACGCTCTCGTAGAATGACCTCCCGATGGCGCTGGGAAATACATTGGGATCGCCTGAGGAATATCGCTCCGGGTCCCGGTGCAGCACATCAAAGAGCGTGTTGAAATCGTTGGCCGGCTGATCGACGTGCACAACCTGAATCGGCCGCTCCTGGCCAACTCTTTTGCGCAATCCTTGGATGGCCGTTTGCATCGGCGCCAGCGAGTTCTTGCCTTGCGACGACCCGTAGTCGGCAACGACGATGGGATGATCTCCGGCATCGAGAGCTACGTCCACGACCGCCCGCTCCAGGAACGGCACCGCCAGGCCGGCGCCTGCTGCTGGAAGCTTAGCGTACCGATTGTAGGAGCCGGCGCCCTCCATGACGCCATGCGTGGTTTCTGCTGTGTTTGACATTCGAAGCTCCCAAGCAGTTCTTGCCGGCCGTTGTCATTGCCAGCCGTTTCCGCTATTGTGCCGTCGTGCCTCTGCTTATGGTGACCGTCACTGCTCGTCCGTTTCTCTCTCAAGACCCTTTCAATCCTCCACGGAAATTGTTAATTCCCAGTTAGTTAGATGGTGTTCATTCGAGGAATTGACGCCTCGACGGCATCATTATGAAGTCAAAGAGGTGGAAGTAAGCGGCGTCACTCGCGCTTAACAAGTCCCTTAGCTGCCGCGGCTGTTAAGGACGCGGCATTTTTGCGCATGGATGAAAGCGAGAGTTCAGGGCAACACCTGTCCACACGGCGGGGCAATCCCGGCGCCGGGAATAATTCCGACGACTTCTGGTTTACATCGATGACGCAAGTCAAGAAAGTCATCAATATATTTTGCAGAACAGAGACCAGAGCCATGATCAGAAGAGTTTTATACGTTCTAGCTATTGCCGCCATGTTCGTAGCCGTGCTGGCGGGACGACAGACCACCCAGGCCGCCGGGCCGGCGGCTTCAGCAACTGCCGGCGCTGAAATCAAGATTGATAACTTCAGTTTTACACCGGCGACCATCACCGTAGCCGCGGGAACGCAGGTAACGTGGACCAATCGCGACGACATTCCGCATACCGTGGTCACTGAGGACAAGACCATCAAGTCCAAGGCACTCGACACTGACGAGAAGTTTTCCACGACCTTCGACAAACCGGGGACTTATTCCTACTTTTGCTCCATACATCCCAAGATGAAAGGCACTGTCGTGGTGCAGTAGGCGGAGGTTCCCGTTGAATCCCTTTGACATTAAATCCGTGCTGCTTGCCCGGCACGCGCAGCACGTGGTTCTGATTCACTTTCCCATCGCGCTTTTCACCATCGGGGTCGGTTTTGATTTCGTCGCCCAATGGAAGAGGAAGGGCGCTCTGGCCGCGGCCGCGTACTTTAACCTGCTGGTTGCTGCCGTGTCGACGCTGCCGGTGGTAGCCACAGGAATCCTTGCCTGGCGCTGGCAACTCGAGGGCGCCAGGCTAAAAGGGAATCTGCTCCTTCACTTGCTGTTGGGGATCGCTTCAAGTCTCCTGATTTGCCTCACGTGGTGGCTGCACTATCGCGCGCAGCGCCATCCGGAACGTTCGCTCCCGTTCTATCGTTTGCCGCTCGAACTTTTGGGAGTGGTTTTCGTAGCTCTTACCGGCCACGTGGGCGGATTTCTTAGTGGCGTCAACGGCTGAGCAGGGCACTGGCCAAGGGTTGTCCTCCTTAATGAAATTGTTGTTAAACAAAACCTCGACAGCGTTCCAACTCGGGAAGGAGACGCTCGGTTCCAAGTACCTGGATGCGTATCTTGGGCCGGGCTAAACAACTTGTCCTCGCGATTCTGTGCATAAACTTGCTTCTCGGATGTGGCGGGGCAGTCACCAGCACTCGCCCGGATCCGCCGACACCGACACCAAGCCCAGCGCCAACGCCTACTCCCTCGCCGACGCCGACACCAAGTCCCACGCCAACGCCTACTCCCTCGCCGACGCCGACACCAAGTCCCACGCCAACACCTACTCCCTCGCCCACACCGACACCAAGCCCGACGCCAACTCCCAGCCCCAGTCCGACACCTACTCCAACTCCAACTCCAAGCCCAACCCCGGGCAACATTAAGAACGTGATTGTGGTGATCATGCAGAATCGGTCTTTCGATCACCTGTTCGGCACGTTTCCAGGAGTGAACGGCATCACGCCTGGCGTACCCGGCTACTCCCAGCAAGATGCAGCCGGCAAGACCGTGACTCCGTTCTTACTCACCGACACTGCCCCCGCGGATCTCTCTCACAGTCGCGGAACATTTTTGCGCGTATGGGACCAGGGCAAGATGGACAAATACGCCTTCTTTAATGGCGACAATGCCATGGGGCACTACGACCAGACCACCCCCGGCATGGAGCTTCTGTGGAAATGGGCCTCACAGTTCGCCTTGGCCGATAATTTCTTCCCGTCGGCGATGAGTGATGCCCCGACCAACCAGCTCTACCTGATCGCGGCTGACGATGACAGCAATCCGAGCGAGATCCAGCCCTTCTATCCGCCCTGCAACACGCAGATCACGGCCCAGCATCCTTACACCTTTCCCCACGTAGGAGACCAGATGACCAATGCCGGACTCCCTTGGGCCTGGTATGCAGGGAATCTCAACCAGTGCCATGGATATGTCCCCCAGGAAAATCCGTTTCAATTCTTCACCGATACGCATGCTTCATCCCACGTCCGCGATCTTTCCCAATTCTCAAAGGACCTTGCCGCGGGGCAACTGCCGTCCTTGGTTCTGCTACAGCCTGGTCCAGGCCGTGATATGCATCCGGCCGCAGGTATGTCCGTCTCTTTGGGTACGAGCTGGCTCAATGGTCTGATCCTGCAGGTGCAGGCGTCTTCGATCTGGGCCAGCGCCGCGATCATCGTGATCTGGGACTCGAGCGGAGGATGGTGGGACCACGTGCCGCCCCCACAGACCGACGGCCAGGGATACGGCGCGCGTGTTCCCATGCTTGTGATCTCACCTTATGCCAAGCGCAACCACGTTTCCCATGTGCAGATGGACGATGTCTCGATCCTAAACTTCATACAAGAGACATTCGGCCTGCCGCCGCTGAACGCTCGCAACCGGCTGAGCAATGACCTTCACGATATGTTTACGTTCTGATTTGGGGGATGTCTCCTCACGTTCAGAGGTTACCGTGCGCGACGTGTAACAATTCGTCCATGCGCCTGGGCAATTTTGCTGGGGCACTTGCGATGCGGGGAGTTACAAGGGTGTGAGGTTAGCGCCTGTCCCGGTCGCGTGGGATCGTGGGCACATTGTTTCTGATGAGAATATCATTGCCGCATGCGCGGCACTTGGTCCAGCTCGCGAAGATGAACCACGACCTACGCTGTCTCGGCGTAAGTTCGAGTGCCGCACCGCACTGTGGGCATAAGACTTCTTTCTTAGGCACGCGGTTCCTTGGCATCAAGGTCTTGTCTTCTAGCACACAGCTAATCTCCACAGGTGAACTATGCCCTTAACCTGCTTGGGGAACCCGATGTTTCTTGAGCAATTGTCTGGCCTTATTCCTTGCTTGATCATCATGTTCAGGATATGCCGATGGCATTTCCAAGATCAGTTTCCATTGCTCACATGCTCCTTCAATTTCCCCGTTGCATCTGAGCGCGTCAGCAAGGAAAACGCGGGCAGCAGCTTCGCCGTAGCGTGGCTTCATGTCGATTGCTCGACGAAGCTGCAGAATCGCGGCGTCGAACCTGCCCAAGCGGCTGAGACAAACGCCCAGAATGACTAGCGGCCGAGCATCACTCGGAGCAAGGTGAACCGCTTGTTCGAATGAGGCGATAGCGTCGAGGAGTTCTCCCTTTTGCTCCTGAGCCACACCGAGCCAGTAGTGCCCCTCCGCCCAACTTGGATTCAGGTCAATCACGCGGAGAAGCGATCGAATGGCCTTTGTCAGGTCCGGTGTCTTTTGAAACAAAAACACTTGTCCCAGCGCCAGGTGAAGCGTTGCGACATCGGGACACATTTTGATGGCCTTCTCGAACTGCGCCTGTGCGCGCGTATAAGATCCCGCGGCAACAAGTAGCTGTCCTAAGTCATAGTGGTCCCTTGCTTGGTCGGATAGGCCGTGGTCGTGAGCCATTCTTACCTCCGAGTAAGCGTCTTCTGGTGAAGACCCCAACGGGCAATACCGAACGGCGAAAACTCCATCCCATGCGTCGTCGCTTAATTGTGCCTCCAACGCAATTGAGGACTGTCAGTCGCGCCCGACTTCCTGACTTATGCGACGCAAAGTCAGCTATTGCCGTTCGACTACAAGAACAGTGAATGTTCCTGGTTTTGGCCTCGGCCGGGGTCTTTGTCCTTCGGCGGCAGGCGGAGTCTCCATTTCTGCAGCAGAGAGAAACAAGCGCTTGGTCTTTGGATCGAAAGCCATGGTTTTAGCGCTCTTTTGCGTTTGAATGTCGCCGACGGACTCATACTCATCTGCGCTCTTTTGCCGGGCCACCGACACCGTGCCATCACCGTTGGAAGCGAAGATCAGCTTGTTGCCGGGATCGAAGGCGACCGCATCTACCCGGTCGCCGATGGGAAGGGTGGTGATCACTTTACCATTGCCGGCGTCCATTACCGCCAACACTTTGCTCCGGCACCCAATGAACAGCCGGGAGTTGGCAGTATCTATGGCAAGCCCGGTCGGAGTCTTACACCCGGTAATCGGCCACTTTTGCTTCACTTTGAGATTTTGTGGATCAAAGCTGACCACCATGGCGGATTCCTCCAGGTTCACGAATCCCGTGCCCTTGTCGTTTACAACCGCGGCTTCCGCCCCGCCGCCGAGATTGATCTTCCCAATGACTTCTTGTTTATCTGGATCGATCGCGGTGATCTCTGCTGCATCTCCGTGGCACACCAGTACGTGCTTGGTTTGCGCATCATAAAAAATAAAATCGGGATCTTTATCGACTGGAATTGTCTTGATCGTTTTGAATGTATTCGTGTCAAACACTGACACCGTGCCGTTTCCGCCGTTGGTCGTAAATCCGCGGTGCAGGCTGGGAACGATAGCGATGCCATGCACGCCCGGTGTGTCCTCGACCGTTCCAAGCACTTTTCCAGAATCGGCATCCACCACGTCTACCTTCGTGCCGTGTGACGCATAAAGGCGGTTCGAGGAGCTGTCGAAAACGATGTAGTCGAATCCTCCGTCACCAGGAACGGAATACCTTTTGGTCAGCTTGAACCCAGGAGCTTCGCTAGCCAAGCAAGCAGCGACAACCACAAAGACCAAGACAAACCACCAGAGCTTCTTCATCATTATCGTCCTCCTTGCACGGAACTCAATCATCGGGTAGCGGCCCAATTCGACTCGAACTCAGACGAGCCGTGTGGTTTTAGAACGCGGCCCGCCTGGGCCTCGGCGCAATATGCCGTACGCGCATGGTCAATGTCCCGCCGCGGTTGTGAGGTACGGTTGAACGCCGGAAACAACAGCCCTTTGAACCATGCCTGATTCACGCGACCCAGGTGGTACTGCTCCGAGCGCAAACGCAGGAACCTAAGCACGCTGGCCTCGGGGATGCGACCGTTCACCAGGCGGAGCCAGCCTCGCGCCAGCCAGTGTCTTATCGATCGGGTGCTCACACCAAGCAACTGGCGCAGATCATCCTGCGTATACCCCTCGCTAATACGCCCGCTCAATCCGAGGTCTTTCAATTTGGCCTTAACTGAGGAATGAGAACGATTCAATCTGGCCGCCAACGACTTCACGGTCGAATGCCTTGTCCTCGTTTCCAGGACTATGATTTCGACGTCTGTCCAGGGACGGCGCATGGAGAACGACAATCCAAGCTGGACTGCGCGATTCAGAATGACGTTGCGAGTGAACCCGGACATCCTCTGCAAATGATCAAGATTCCTCGAGAGTTCTTCTCGCCTGCTTGCGTTCTTATACGCACGTCGCAGAATCTCATCCAATTCGGGTGTCCAGTTGAATTTGCGCCGAGTAGGCCGACTGAGGAGCCGGCACCTATGGCACTGCCGGTCGCTGGCGCACCCATTCATGCGGCGACATGTGCTGCACTTGACCGGCTCGTTGGGTACTCCGCGCATAGACGGCCTTGAACGCTTCCCGCTTACAGCTGGAATTATCAAGGACTTACCTTAAGGTTTTCTGAAAAGGAGGAGGTAATTGCGGCCCGAGCAGGTTTTCAGGATTCTTTAAGGCCGTTGCGGTACGATCTAGACTGGTTTTGTATGCGGATTCTTGTGGCGGAAGACGAAGCGACGATGTCCGAACTCCTGCGAAAAGGGCTGGAGGAGGAGCAGCATTCAGTCGTCACGGCCTTTGATGGCCCATCTGCGCTCGACATCGCCCGCAGCACCGATCTCGACGTAATCTTACTGGATGTAATGCTGCCAGGCTTTGATGGCCTGGAGGTTGCTCGGCGCTTACGATGCGGGAACAACCACACGCCTGTCGTTATACTGACGGCGCGCGATTCAGTGGCTGACATCGTCCGAGGACTGGACGTGGGGGCTGACGACTACCTCATCAAGCCATTCTCTTTCTCGGAACTATTGGCCCGCCTGCGGGCTGCCGCCCGGCGAGGACCGATTCCGCGCCCGATACAGTTACAAGTTGCGGATCTTCGGCTCGATCCCGCAACCCGGCGGGTTTGTCGCGGACAGCGAACCATTCATCTCACCGTGACCGAGTTTAAGCTCTTGGAATTTCTCATGCGGCGCGCCGGCCGGATCGTAACCCGGCAGTCGCTGGTCGAGGCGATCTGGTGGGATTCTCAAGATGTTGAGGACAATACCCTCGACGCATTTATCTCTTTGCTGCGCAATAAAGTCGATAGGGGGCATAGGCGCAAGCTGATCCACACCGTGCGCGGGGTCGGCTATAGCCTGCGGGAAGATTGATGAGACGCTCGTTGTCGATCGGGGTTAAGTTGACGGTCTGGTACGCCGTATGGATGGCGACGGCCCTGTGCGGGTTGGGGTTGCTGGCATTTCTGAGCATGCGCCATAGCATTCATGCCACGGTTGACGAGCAGCTCCGGGATCGCATGAATGTAGTTCAACGTACCGTAGATCATTCACTTCGAAAAGGCAGCGTCGATATTCTTCGTCGCGAGCTTGACGAAGATTCTGAACTTCGCCCACAAATCGATTTGCTGCAGATCTGGGACGATCAAGGCAGTTTGATCTATCAATCCACGCCGCTAAAGACAACTGGCTTACCCCCGCCCGGCAGCCTCCCCCAACCTGCAAAGACCATGTGGATAGGTGAGGATCCGATACGCGTCCTAGAGGCATCCGTCGCTGTGAACGGACGCTTGTATCACATCCAGGCAGCCGCGCGCATGGAGGAGTTTTACGAAGCTCTGGGGAGGTTCCGAGGCCGCCTGCTGCTTTTTACGCCTCTGGCATTGCTTCTCGCCTCGGGACTAGGCTACTGGATGAGCCGCCGAGCCCTTGCGCCAGTGGATCAGATCACGCGGGCAGCACAACAGATCAGCGCGCAAAACTTGTCAGCGAGACTTTCCGTCCCGCCGTCCGGGGATGAGTTGCAGCGGCTCGCCGAGACTCTCAACCAAATGCTCGAACGAATCGAGGCGGCGTTGGAACGGGTCACCCGTTTTAGTGCCGATGCTTCTCACGAGTTGCGTACGCCGATTACGGTTATGCGAACTCGAACGGAACTCGCCTTGCGCCGGCAGCGCACACCAGCCGAAAACCAGCAAACCTTGGAGCAGCTCCATGCAGAGCTGGTTCGCACCTCCCAACTCCTGGATAATCTGATGCTGTTAGCGCGTGCCGATTCTGGAACCGAACAACTACGATTTGCTCCAGCCAACCTTGTTTACATCATTGAGGATGTGCTCACCCAGGTAAGGCCTATAGCCGATGAGAAAGGCGTTGCTTTGCAAGGTGCGTTGCCCGACCAAGCGATCTGGATTGCAGGCGACCTGCAGCTGCTGCAGAGACTCTTCCTCATCCTGGTCGAAAACGCAGTGAAATACACTCCCAAAGCTGGCTTGGTCTCGGTCGCGCTTGAGGCAAGAAACGGAACGGCGACGGTTAAGATTCGGGATACAGGTATCGGGATTGGCGAAGATGATCTGCCCCACATTTTCGACCGCTTCTATCGCGCCGACAAAGCGCGCACGCGCGAGCTAGGGGGGGCTGGACTCGGCTTGTCCATTGGCCGCTGGATAGCGGAGGTACATGGCGGGTCGGTCGATGTAGAAAGCCGTGTAGGAGCCGGCTCTACCTTTGAAGTGAGCTTACCGTCAGCATCCTCTACTGGAGAGGTCGTGTCGCCTGCAAGCACCGTCACTTCGGGTTAATGCGCAACTCTGGCGCGATCCCAATGAAGCGGCGCTAAAGCGGCGGGGCGCGGATTCAAAAGGATTCGTTTCCTGGCGCCAACTTTTACACTTCCAACAGACTGTATTGCATTGCGAAATACTAGTTCGAACAATGCTGCGCTGCGGGTGCTCTCCTCGCGTTCAGAGGTTATAATGCGCGACGTCTAACGATTCCCACATGCGCATGCTCAATTTTGCTCTGCTTTTGCACCATCGGTCTTCTTCGCGGTCAGCAGTAATTCTGATGCCCGCGCTGATGGCCCTTGTCTTCCTGCCTGCGCCCGATCTCGCAAGAGCAGTCGCACATGCCGGGACCGCAACAACTCTCGGTGTCTTCAAACTGAGCACAGAGTACAAAGAGAATCCCATTGGCATTGACAGTCCTAAGCCGCGACTGAGTTGGCAAATCCAGGGCACAGGGCGCGGGATCGAACAGTCTGCATATCAGGTGCGTGTGGCACGCACTGAGCAGGACTTGCGCGCAGGTCAACCGCTGATCTGGGATTCGGGTCGTGTCAATTCAGATGAATCAGTTCAACAGCCGTACGGTGGGCCGACGCTGCAATCGAGACAAAGATATTGGTGGCAAGTCCGAGTTTGGGACCGCAAAGGCACGGCTTCCGAGTGGAGTATGCCCGCTTATTGGGAGATGGGACTGCTTCGGCCCACGGACTGGCGCGCAGAGTGGATCGAGCCAACTTCGAATGACGTGTCAGGCGGTCCTGCACCCATGCTCCGCCGTGAATTCAAGGTGAGCGGGATCATCCGGCAGGCGCGCGTGTACGTCACGAGCCACGGTCTTTACGAGCTGCACCTGAATGGGAGGCGCGTGGGCGATCAGCTTTTCACTCCGGGATGGACCAGCTATGACAAGCGCATCCAGTACCAGACCTACGACGTGACGGATCTGGTGAAGAATGGCGCCAATGCCATCGGCGCTGTACTTGGCAGTGGATGGTATCGCTTCAAGGGACGCCGCATTTATGGAGATCATCTCGCGCTGCTCTTACAAATCACTATCACCTACCGCGATGGACGTGAAGAGATCATTGGCACTGATCATGACTGGAAATCATCCACAGGCCCGATCGTCATGTCGGAGATCTACGACGGTGAGACGTATGATGCGCGACTCGAGAAGACAGGCTGGACAACGGCTGGTTATAACGATGCGCAGTGGGACGCTGTAAAAATCGCCGATTATCGCAAAGATAATCTTTGCGCTCCCGCCGGACCTCCCGTGCGAAGAATGGGTGAGATGCATCCAGTCAAGATCATCCGGACGCCGGCGGGTGTCACGGTGCTGGACATGGGTCAGAATATGGTCGGCTGGGCACGGCTCAAGGTACAGGGACCGGCGGGAACGACTGTGATCCTGCGTTTTGCCGAGGTGCTCGACCAGCAAGGGAACTTCTACACGGAGAACCTGCGGAAAGCCCAAGCAACAGTGCGCTACACGCTGCGCGGCGGTCCACCAGAAACATTCGAACCGCACTTTTCATTTCAAGGCTTTCGCTATGTCGAAGTCGATGGATATCCGGGCGAGCTTGCTGTCGACAGTGTAACCGGCGTGGTGATCCACTCCGATATGGTTCCAACCAGCAGCTTTGAAACCTCCAGCAAGCTGATCAATCAGCTCCAGCACAACATCCAGTGGGGTCAGAAAGGAAATTTTCTCGATGTCCCTACCGACTGTCCGCAGCGCGACGAGCGCCTTGGCTGGACGGGCGATGCTGAGGTCTTCGCGGCAACTGCGGCCTTTAACATGGAGGTGGCCGGTTTCTTTACCAAATGGCTGAGAGACTTGGCGGCAGACCAATATAAGGATGGCCGCGTGCCGACCGTCATTCCCGACACCGGAAATCCAAGCCAGCCACCCCGGCCGGCGGCGGGATGGAGTGATGCCGCCGTGATCGTCCCATGGACGATGTATCTCCGCTACGGAGACAAACGCATTCTCGAGGAACAGTATCCCACCATGGTGAAGTGGGTGGAATATGAGCGGCAGCGGGCAGGTAGCGAATACATCTGGAAAAATGACTTTCAATACGGTGACTGGCTCGCCTACGCCGCACCAAGCTCAGAAGCGCGCAGCTACCCCGGAGCGACGACGGGCAAGGACTTGATCGCGACCGCCTTTTTTGCTCACTCCACGGACCTGCTCCAGCGCACCGCACGCGTACTGGGCAACAACGATGCCGCTGCACAGTATGGGGATTTGCTCAAGAAAATCAAAACCGCCTTCAATCGGGAATTTGTTACCTCGACAGGACGCGTGGGAGAAAACACGCAAACTGCATACGCCCTCGCCTTGCAATTTGACTTGTTGCCTGACGAGCTTCGACCCTTGGCTGCTCAACGCCTGGTTGAAGACGTGCGCCAACGCAAACACCTGACTACAGGCTTTCTTGGGACGCCATTCCTCTGTGACGTGCTCGCGCGGTTTGGTTACCTGGAGGATGCGTACATGCTTCTCAACCGTGAGGAGTATCCCTCGTGGCTGTACCCGGTCAAACAGGGCGCAACCACGATCTGGGAGCGGTGGGACGGAATTAAACCTGACGGCTCGTTTCAAGACAAATCCATGAATTCGTTCAATCACTACGCCTACGGCGTGATCGGTGACTGGATGTACCGAGTGATGGCTGGAATTGAGATTGATCCTGAGGCTGCCGGTTATAAGCACGTTCTTATCCAGCCCCAGCCGGGCGGCGGATTTACCAGCGTTCATGCGGAGCACATCACGATGTACGGGACGCTCGCTTCGGCCTGGGATGTCGACGATGCCGGCTTCCGCCTCTACGTTGGAGTGCCACCGAACACTCACGCCACCGTGAGGCTACCGCACGCACAGCTTGCGAATGTGACCGAATCCGGTCATCCGCTATCCGCTGCGGACGGCATTCGAGCTGCGCGTCAGAACGGAGATTCGGTGCTGCTGGAAATCGGTTCGGGGCAATACAACTTTGCTGTCAATCAAACGCAGCTGAGAACTCTTCGTTGACTTCTCGTCGAGTTGGCGCGGCTTGCCAAAGGTTGTTGGAAGCCGGCGCCGACAACATGATGCGTTTCGCGACTTGCTGAGAATGCCGTTGTGAGTGTGATGCCGATTTTTCGCCAACGAACAAAGAGACCGTAGTGTTTCATACCGGCTTGAGTACAATTTCAACGAGTGCAGAGAATGTCCGACCGTCTTCAGTTTGGCCAATTGACAACGGCTCTGCAGCGTGTTCCGGTTCCGTGGGTATTCGTCCTGGCGTACCTCGCCGGAGTTGGCATCGAGGCTGTATTCCACCGGGGCGGATTCTTCCGGGATTACAAATTCCTTACTCCCGTGGGTGTCGTTATTTTCACCTTGGGAGCGGGACTTGCTGCGTGGGGCTGGATCCTCTTCCGCCGTGCGCGAACGACGCGGGTCCCGGGCGAGGCTTCCACCACGCTCGTGACGAGTGGCCCCTATGGGCTGATGCGAAATCCAATGTACGTTGGTCTCACTGTGGCATATGTGGGAGAGGCTGCCATTCTTCACCAGATCGTACCGCTTGTACTCCTAGCGCTGACAATTGCCTACTTGAACCAAGTCGTCATTCCTGTTGAGGAAGATCGGCTGCGCGCGGTTTTTGGCGCCGAATATGAGCAATACCAGAATGATGTTCGTCGTTGGCTCTGATCACAAGCGTCCACACTCAAGTGAGCGCGATGGCGATGGCGATGAGAGGGTAGAGGCCCTCTTTGCGCTATTGGGGCATGTCCTGGAGGAAGCATTCCCAAGATGAAAACAGGTTCTCATCTTTCCCGCCGCAATTTTCTCAAGCTGACGGCATTATCTGCCGGCGCGTTGGGCCTCGGAGGCTCCGTCGAAGGGCAAGCAAGCGCAGCCGGCAGGATCTCAATCGTTGTTGACAGCTCAGATTCGGTTACATCTGCAGCGCCTGTTGCCTGGGCAATACAGGAACTTGGCCGCTCTCTCGCGCAGCACGGCATCGCAGCCGGGTATTTCGATGCAGTACAACAAGTCACTGCGTCAGATCTTTGCATCGTCGCGTGTGGACGCCGCTCCCGCTTTGCTTCGGCAACACTCAAAACAATTAAGGTTTCCTTGCCGGAAGGACCCGAAGCTCTTGCGCTGGCGCCCTTCACACTTCATGGCCGTCCGGCTCTGTTGGCCTGCGGCAGCGATGCGCGCGGGCTCATGTATGCACTGCTGGAACTCGCAGACCGGATCGAACATGCCGAGAATCCGGTAGATGCGCTGAAAATGCAGGCGCCGGTGGCCGAACAGCCGTTGAACGCGGTCCGTAGCATGGGTCGCCCGTTCGTCAGTGATATCGAGGACAAGCCGTGGTTCAACGACCGCGCCATGTGGCCTGCTTATTTTTCCATGTTGGCGCGGCAGCGCTTCAATCGCTTTCATCTGGCCTTTGGCATCGGCCACGACTTTCTGTCGAACGTCATCGATGCGTACCTGCTCTTCGCTTATCCATTCTTGCTCTCTGTGCCTGGCTACAAAGTCCGGGCGGTGGACTTACCGGATGCCGAGCGCGACCAGAACCTGGATACCTTGCAATTCATCAGCCGTGAGGCAGTAGCCCATGGCATTGATTTTCACCTGGGAATCTGGACCCACGGGTACCAGTGGATCGATAGTCCGCACGCCAACTACACCATCGAAGGATTGACTTCCGAAAACCATGCTGCCTACTCCCGCGATGCGCTTGCTGCCTTGCTTCAGGCGTGCCCTCAGATCAGCGGCGTGGTCGTGCGCACGCATGGGGAGAGTGGTGTACGGGAGGGAAGTTATTCTTTCTGGAACACCGTGTTGCAAGGCGTTCCACAGTCAGGACGCAAAGTGCAAATCGACCTGCACACCAAAGGCCTCGACCAGAAACTGATCGAGGGAGCGCTCGCTACCGGAATGCCACTACAACTCTCACCCAAATACTGGGCCGAGCACATAGGCATGCCCTATCACCAAGCCGCCATCCGGGAGCTGGAGCTACCTCGCGAACCGGCGGCAGCCAATGCAGGAATAAAGACGGATAGCTTCTTCTCCTTGAGCTCTGGTTCAAGAAGCTTTACGCGCTATGGCTACGCCGACTTCCTGCATCAGAATCCGCGCTTCGGCGTGATGTATCGCGTGTGGCCCGGTACATATCGGTTTCTCCTGTCGGGCGACCCGGAATGGGCGGCATCAAACTCGCGCGCTTTCCACTTTTGCGGCAGCAGCGGAGCGGAGCTGATGGAGCCGCTCTCTTTCAAAGGACGCCGCGGTTCGGGAGTGGCGGGTGGCCGTTGTGCCTATGCGGACTCTTCGCTGAACCCACGGTGGGATTGGGAGAAATACCTGTATACATTTCGGGTCTGGGGACGCCTTCTCTACAACCCTGATACCGGCGCGTCTACTTGGCGCCGGTACCTGCGCCACCAGTTTCAATCGGACGCGCCTGACGTGGAAGCGGCGTTGTCCAGCGCCTCACGAATCCTGCCCATTGTGACCACGGCTCATATGCCCTCAGCCGCCAATGACACTTACAGTCCGGCGATCTACACGAATCAATCCATGATGGATCCGGACAAGTGGCAGCCCTATGGTGATACGCCATCCCCAAGAGTATTCGGAAATACCAGCCCTCTGGATCCGCAATTGTTCTCGAGGATCAGCGATTTTGCGGGCGAACTGCTGCAGGGTGGTCTCTCGGGCAAATATTCTCCTGTCGAGGTAGCGCAGTGGATCGAAGACCTCGCAGAAACCGCTGCCGGCCGGCTGGCGGCGGCGGAACGCCACAAGGGTGCAAGCCCGAGCCCTGATTTCCGCAGAATTGTGATCGACGTGAGGATCCAGGTCGGTCTCGGCCGGTTCTTCGCAGCAAAGCTCCGCAGTGGGACCCTATATGCACTTCACGAACGCTCCGGAGACAGCAAAGCGCTGGAAGAAGCGTTGAAGGCCTATCGCCGCGCACGCGAGATCTGGTTTCAATTCGCGAATGAAGCCAAAGACATCTATGCCAACGATGTCACATTCGGCCCTCGGCGGGATGAACGTGGTCACTGGCTCGACCGGCTTGGGGCCATCGATGCCGATATTGTGGACATGGCAAAGCGGTTGGACTCGCTGGCGCCAGGCGCGGCGTCTTCGGCGAGCGTCTCGAGCGCAATTTCCCAAGTCCTCGGCCGCCCGCAGCGTATCTCGACGACCTGCCACCATACGGTCCCAGAGCCGTTCTTCCCGGGCAAGCCGCTCGAGCTGACGCTGGTCGTGGAGAATTCATTGGCGCCGTTGACTGGTCGCCTGTGGTATCGGCACGTCAATCAGGCAGAACGGTATCAGGTGGCAACCATGGAGCAGCAAGGCCGCGGCTTCCGCATTGCGATTCCTGGCGCTTATATCACCGGGAATTATCCGCTCCAGTACTACTTCGAGTTAAGACAATCAGCCGGGGCGGCATGGCTCTATCCCGGCTTTGTATCAGATCTGGCCAATCAGCCCTACTTCGTTGTGCGACCAATTGCTTAGCAGATCTCGACAGTTGTGGAGGGCGTGAAGTGTTATTCGAACACCTTGTTGACAGATGTCAGGACCTATAATGATGAGCTCCTGATGTCGAGTCCGGAGGCGATCATTCATGGACCGACGTAAGTTTATCCAAGCCATCTCTGTCAGTGCGGCATTTGCCAGATGGGCTACAGCAGCCCATGCGAGCGGCGCAACGCTGTTCGATCTGGCGTCGTTACTGCCGGTTCCCGACGTTACGGGACACACTCTGGTTTCTCAGTTCACACTCGACGACACAGAATGGAAAGTTTATGAAGACCTGCGAACGCGCGATGGTGACATCACGTTTGTTTCATCTCGAGGTGCCCGGGTGCTTTCGAAAAGTGCAGAAGCGGCATTTGCCGAGGCCGAGCCGCCGCATCTCGGCCTGAGCATGGAAGAGATTGGGCTTTCTGGACCCGACCTGTTGGCTGACAAGCTGCTCGCGGGTGGCGACGACCCGGATCCTGAGACGGTCAAAAAGGCCGCCCCGCCGCAAGGTTCCTTCATGCCTCCAGCAACGCCAGGGGCGCCTGCCTTCCAGCCCCGTCCGCGGTGGGACACATTCGTCGGAACCAAACCGGCGTATGACACCATGGCGGTGTATCCCTCAGGCAACACGCGGACCTACCATCCAAACCAATATGTCGGACAGATCCGTGGCGAAGCCGTGAGCAAGCGCTTTGACGGTCTGGTGGGCGGCTGGATGCCGGCGGTACGCAAGATCATGCCGCTGGAAAGCGGTTCCTATGTTGAGGTCGTGGTGTTTGGCGATGTTGAGGCGCCCGACAAGTTTATCGTCCAGACCTGGCACCGCACGGCCGAGATCAAAGACGGCAAGATTGTTCGTGCTGTTTATGGCTATAGCTATCCCGCGTTTCCACCAGCGCGCCAGGACCCGAAGCCCCATGAGTTCTACCGCGCGCTGCTGATCTTCGCCACCGCATGGGAACGAGAGTTACATGATTTCGCAATCACATCACTTCCTGAGAATTCCTGGGTCGATATGGCCAAGCACTCGTTTGCTAAAGAGCTGATGGTGCGGCCTGGCGGAGTCTATCCAAAGTACGGGGCCGTTGACCGCGACTACTATGGCTCCGAATACGACGGTTTTCAGGACATCTTTACCAGCGCCACGTACACCAACCTGGAGTGGGGAAGGTTTGAGCAGGCGCGTCTCATCGTCGACAACTACTTCTCCGACTTCGTCGACGCGAAGGGCATGATCAACATGCGTGGACCCGAGACGGCACAATTTGGCCTGACACTGTCGCTGCTGGCCCGCTATTACAACTACACACGCGACGCGGAGCTCCTTCGCAAGCACAGCGGCAAGCTGACTGCCATGGCTAAGCTGCTCACGGATATGCACGACGAAAGCCTGCAACGGCCGGCCGACGATCCCGGCCGTGGGTTGATCCATGGCTGGAGCGAATCGGACGCGTGCCTGGCCGCAACGCCCGAGGTATGGTGGCAGCCGTACTATGCCAACAGCGCCTTTGCAGCCCGCGGTCTCAAAGATCTGGCCCGCACGTGGCAAATGATGGCACAGTCGCAAGCCTCCGCCGCGTTGAAGCAGCAGCCGGCAACCTGGCTGGAGCGCAGCAAGATGCTGCAAGACGCCACGGTCGCCAGCATGGAGAAAAATATCTGGCACGATCAAAAGCCGCCCTACATCGGTCCGCTGCCAGGGACCAAGCTCATGTTTCGCGAAGCGCTGGCCAAGGAGCGCCCGAGTCCTCAGGGATGGCCTCACCGTCCTTACGCCGAACTGCTGCAAGCCGACATTTTGCCAGCCAACCTTGCCAACATGGTCGTAGACACGATGCGGGCGTACGGGGCCACGACTTTGGGCGTCGTCGCCAACGTATCTCCCGCGCGCGCAGGTGCAAGGGCGATCCTCGGATTTATCTCCTATGGATATGCGCAGATGCTTCTGCGGCTGGATCGAGTTGAGGAATACCTGCTCTTCCTGTACTCGCATCGTTATCACGATCACTCTCGGGGGAGTTGGGTAGCGGGCGAGGTTTCTGGCATCAATGGGGGTACAGCGCTGTTCTGCATTCCTGCCCAGCAGACCATTCCGCTGCTGCTGCGTTGGATGCTGGTGTTGGAGGACTCCGACAAGGAGTGCCTCTATTTCGGCAAAGGACTCCCACGGGCGTGGGTTGGCTCGGGAAGACCTATTCAAATTCATCAGGCCCCAACCCGCTGGGGGCGTGTGAACTTCAACCTGGCGGCCAACCCAACAAAGAAATCCGTCGTCGCCACAGTCGAACTTGCCGCCGCCGGATCACCCGCGCAGATCGAAGTAAAACTGCGGATGCCGAAAGGCACGCCGCTACAAAAAGTGACCGCAAATGGCCGCCCGGCCACGCTCGAGGGCCCGCACGGCGACACTGTCGTGATTGCAACCGAGAAGGCAAAGCACTTCGAAGTAGTCGGAGAATGGAGCTGAAGCCGGTGTCTTGTTTAAGGCAGAGACACTCTGTCAACGACAATGCCAGGATCAACTGCGGAAATCCTAAAGGTGTGTTTGCCGGCAGCTAGACCCGATAGTGGCACACGAGCTCGTACATAGTTATCCTGCACCGCCAGGGCGCGCAGCGCTCCCCGTTCGTCCTCTGCTCCGCCCGAGCCAGGCACCTCGACCAGCGTTGGCGTCTGACCATCCACGCTGACCGCAACCCGCAGTTTCATCCCTGGATAAATGCGGAATGTAGGCAAAAAATCCAGAAAAGCGTCAGCAGGCCCGCCCTTGGTCTCGAAATCAAATTCCAGATATGGTGCGTTGGCATCGCCATTCGTCCAGGCCGACTTCAGACCCGCGGGCAGCAGCGCCATCGCCAGGCCGCTGGGTCCTAAGCCGTCAACGACGCGCCAATCGGCAGCTCCCGGCCGGGACCGGCGGTCGGCCATGGCGGCATCTCGCCAGTTCTGTCCGGTGGACGATTGGTTGGAAGCTTCAAGATTGGATCTGCTTTCCTTCTCACCCCACGGCCACCGTACCTGGCTTGACCAAAGCATGAGGTTCGCCCCAGTTACCAGGCCGGGCATCATGCCGCTCCACTTTCCACCTGCAAGCCGCATGTTGTAATTCTCCACCTGTGCGGTCATGTAGTCGCGCCACCGAGCAATCTCGCGCTCGTTAACTTCGCTGTTGATGCCTTTCTGGACCTTTCGATCTGCCATGAAAACCAGGCCTGCCGCGCCGAGAATTCGGGCCGGGAATCCGACGGTCTCTGTATAGGCATCACGTGACGAGGCAGGAATCGCCGCGGCAATCGCATCCTCGCGCTGGAGCAGGTTCTGGTAGGCGTGCTCCAGCTCCGCCGCGCCTTGGTCGGTCAGCGACAGTGCCCAGGCGCGATTCATCAGCTCGGGCTTCCGTATAGTTCCCAGCCGATAGAACTCCATAAGCAAATCGGCCATCGGCTGCGCGGATTTTTCGCCGAAGTTCATCGCCGCGAACTCGTGAAGGAAATGAGGCTGAGAGTCCGGGCCGATCCCTTCCGGGTCCCATGCCAGGCGAGAGAAATAGTCGATACCGACTTCTGCCGGCTTGATGTCGCCTACGTTGATCACCCAGAGCGTGCGCGCCTCGTTCTCCCACGCCTTGTGAAGTTCCTCCCACATCAGAGCTGGAGGCGTCGTGTTGATCCATGTATAGGAGTGCGGCCCGCCATAGTAGGAAATGTGCCAGTAGACCCCCGCTCCTCCCGGGCGCTTTCGTTCCTCGGGGGAACTGAGACGGCGCAGGTAGCCGAAATTGTCGTCCACCCAGGCGAGCGTGACATCCGGCGGCACTTGCAACCCCGCGTCATAGATCGGAAGCACTTCCTTGTAGGGCACGAAGACTTGTGCGACCGGACCCCATTCCCGGGTGACATTCTGGTTCAGCAAGGCACGCTGATCTTTGATCACTTCCGTCACCGTGCCAATCCGGGTTGGAATTTCCGGCGGCCCTTCCATCGCACGGTCATGAATGCCGCGGATGCCGAT
>Ga0126379_10000021_pt1 | contig 71247 bp, 58 predicted proteins | sample PanSoiMetPlot_24_FD_92640 | JGI IMG/M metagenome (GOLD analysis project Ga0126379, IMG submission 92640) | Tropical forest soil microbial communities from Panama - MetaG Plot_24 | ecosystem: Environmental > Terrestrial > Soil > Tropical forest > Bulk soil | place: Panama | collected 2016-02-17
CCCGGAGCAGCGGCGAGGATGAAGTGCAGATCGCTCATCAGGCCAAAACTCTGCTCTATGGGACCGCTTCGGATGACGTTCAAACCGGCTTCACTCACCAACGACGTCAAACGGCTAAGGTCGATGCGTCCGTGGCGGTGAAACCTAGCAACCCAGCTCCGCCGTTCGCTCACTGGCCCTCCGAAGTCCACTGCGAGAAGACGGCCAGCGGGCTTCAGAACCCGGCGAACCTCGTGGAGGCATTGGCGCCGCGCTTTGTCCGGCAAATGGTGGAGCACGGTCGTGATGAACACGACATCGAACGTCGCGTTTGGGAACGGCATTCTCTCGGCGAGGGCATTCTCGAAAGTGACGTCGGCAGAGGATTTGTTTGCTTTCTTGTGCGCTCTTGCAATCATCTCGGGCGACGCATCAATGCCGTAAACCTTGCCCCTTGGCCCCACCTGCCGCCTGGCTGCGATCGCCAGGCTTCCAGTTCCGCAACCCACGTCCAGAACCGACTCGCCGGGTTTGAGTCCCGCAAGCTCAAGGGTCTTCTCCCGATAAGCTCGTTCTCTGCCGAGCGATAAGAGCCACACCAAAAGGTCATATCCAAAGGACCGATGCAGTACGAGCCCATTTGTATTCACCACCGTCTGCTCAGCTACCTTGGTCATATTTCGCCACCTCCTGTATAGTTGTCTGGAAATGGACATATATCCATTTACGAGCGTAGCGGCTTCGGAAGATTCGCGGAAGAACAGCGGGGCTGGAATTGTTCGTTAGTGAACAAAACGGGCAAGTTTGTTTAGGATGAGCTGCGGGAAGGTTCGGGTGAAAGAAAACACGTCAGATCGCCGCGTGCAGAGAACGCGCAGGCTGCTGCACAAAGCCCTGATATCCTGCATCCTTGAAAAGAAATATGAGTCCATCACGGTGCAGGAGATACTCGACCGCGCCGACGTGGGCCGCTCGACGTTTTACATGCACTTCCGAGACAAAGACGAACTGCTCGTCAGCGGATTCCGAGAGTTGCAGGGCCTTCTGAATTCAGCACAGGCGGCTACAGGCGACCTCCTCGGTAAATCCTACGAAAGGATCATCGGATTCAGTCAGGCGATGTTTGAGCATGCCCATGAATATCGGACGGTGAACCGCGCGTTGCTCGGTTCGGGTGCCGAGACAATCGTGCGCCGGCAAATTCATTCCGTATTGGCCGGCTTAGTCGGCAAGGAAGTGGCAATACAATTCTGCAGGGTACGGCGAGCAAGCTCGGCGGTCTCGCCGGAACTGCTCACTCATTTTCTTGTGTCCACCTACATCTCGGTGATGTCCTGGTGGCTAAAGGCCAGGAATCCCGCCCCAGCCAAAGAGATCGCTGCTGCGTATCGGGAACTGGTCCTGCCCTGCCTGGCCTCGATCTTCAAACCCTAGAAGCGCTTTTTGATTTTTATGTCGATGCCGAAGGTGCCGTTCTGATCGCGCAAGCCGACGACGGAGACGTTGCGGTCCACGTTGTACTCCACCTGAATGACCTGCTCTTGCGTTGAACTCACATTAGAGACGTAAGTGATGGTGAGGTTGCGGGCGATTTGCTGCTCGACGGTGACGCGCGCCCCGGCGTTCTGTCCCGCGCTCGTGGAACCGACTCCCGTCAACCCGGGGTCCACACGGAAGCGCGTGATGCCAAACAATCGCTCGACGCGGCCGCCCACTTGACTGGAAATGGCTTCGGAAAGAATTGCCGAAGCATTGGCCGTCCCGCTGGACGATGTGCCTCCGCTGCGCGCTGTCGCCTCGGAAGTGGTTTGTCCCAAAGCCAGCAAGGTAATGATGTCGTCCGAGGGCAAGGGAGGATCCGAACGATAGGCGAGCGTGAGCTTGCTCGCGGGACCGTTGAAATTCAGGGTGATTTCGTATTGCTGGATGGTGGTCGTGGCTTCGACGTTGAGGACGGGATCGAGGCGGAAGGGATTGGCAAAATTCAAATCTCCGCGCGAGACGCGATAACGATTGCCCGCAAAATTCAAATTGCCGGAGAGAATGTGGATGTGACCGAGCAGGATGGGATGCTCCCAAGTCCCGCGCACGCGGAGATTGGCGTCTGCCTGGAGTTGCGCGCCGGGCCATTCCATGCGGGCGTCGGGTGCGGAGAGCCCTTCGACGTCGAACTGCAAATTGCGCAGATAAGAAGAAGTGGTCGAGGGTCCGGCGATTCCTTCTTTGGCGGAGACTAGCATCCCCGCGACTTGGAGGCCCTGGGTGAGAGTGACGCGCTCGACGACCACACGACCGGAAAGGACGGCATTGCTGGTTGTGCCGGTGAGACGCAGCGTGCCGCCAGCCAGCCAGCTCATGCCCTCGGGGTAGCGGATGCGCACGCGAACGGAGCGAACGGTGATGTCGTAGCGGAGAGGAGTTTCAGCGTAATTGACGCTGCCGGTTAGATGAAGCGTGCCTCCGCCGGATTCCGCGCTGACGTTTTCAAAGTAGAGCCGCGTCGCGTCGAAGACCAAATCGCCCTGCACGGCGCTGAGCCCGGTGGGGAAATCCGCGACGCGAGCGGAAGCGTTTTCGATGTGCACACGCCCGGTGATGCGCGGCCGATCCAGCGTTCCTTCAAAGGATGCGTTGATCTGCGCCGAACCACGCGCATCCAAATCCGGGACGTAGCCGCTCAGAAGGCGAAGATCCAATCCGCCATTCAGACGCAACGCCAAAGTGCGACGTCCCGAGAATTGCACGGAGCCCGCAACCTGAAGATTGGTGTCCTTGCCTCGAAAAGTGACCGGTTCGATTTCGAGAGAGTCGCGCGAGGAACGGAAGTGAACAACGCCCGTGTTTTGCAGCTGGACGTTTGCGTATTCCATGGCCATGCGGGAGAACTTCGCGTCCACCACGATGCTCCCCGGGCGGTGCAGCGCGCCACTCAAAGCGATGTCGCCATCGGCATTGGCATGGCCGCTGAAACTTTGCAAGTGAAGAGCGGTGAGTAGGAAAGGATCCAAGTCGATGTTCTTGATGGAGACCTTGCCATTCAGTTGGTAGGGCTCGGCCAAAGTGAGCGTGTAACCGCCGGATATTTCTCCCGTGGCCATGGCGGAGGTCAGGTCAAGATGCGCGGTGGCGCCATCCGACTTCAAATTACCTTCGAAACTGCCGATGACGGACTCACCGACGCGAAGGTCCACCACGCGAAACGTTCCTTCGCCGGCGGGCGCGAGAGCGGAGCCCTGCGCTTTCATGCGAAAACTTAACTGCCCTCCCACTGGCAGGCGGCGCGTCTGCAATGCTTCAAAGTTTTCGAGCGGCAGACCCGCACCAACCAGATCGGCCGAAAAAGTTTGGGCGTCGAAACGATAGTTTGCCGAACCGGTAATGACTCCGGCGCCGCGACCGTTCTCTTTACCGGGTGGGAAAAATCGTAATTCCGCCTTGGCGATGTGCGCTTCTTCCTTTGAGAGAACAAGCTGCCCGCGGAGGCGGTTGAAAGAAAGGCCATACACGGTGGCATCGGCAAGATCGAACAGGCCGGTGACATTGGGCTCCGCGCGCGTGCCTCGCCCGTGAAATTGGCCGGTCAACAATCCCTTTACGGGATAGGACATGCCCAGGAATTGCTCGAGGTTTTCGGTGGGTACTTTTTCAAAGCTTACGTCGGCGGTCCAGTCGTTTTTGGGCCGGAGATTCCATTTGGTCAGAGAGAGATTTGCTTCGATGACCGCCCGCATTTGTCCGCGGCGGGCCGTGCCGTTGGCCAGGATCAATTGCGAAGGCGAATAGGTCAGATCGCCTTCGAAGGAATCCAGGAAAACGCCGTCGTAACGGGCGTTTTCTCCGCGCGCATGACCCTGAAACGTGGCGCCCGAGGATGGGCCGGTCATCTTGCCATCCCATTTCACGCTGCCGGAAATGGGTTGAGCCGCCTCCGACCGCGAAGCTTCTCGCACGCCGTCGATGAAATCCTTGTACTGTTCGAGATTTTGCGCTTCAAATTTCACGTTGAGCGCAGAATTATGACGGGAGAGAAGGCCGTCGATGGTTCCGTGGGAAGAGGGCGTCTCGAATTCTCCTCCGGGGGCAATGGAAAGCGTGCGAGGATCGAAACGGTAGTGCAGCTGCCAGGACCCGCGAACGGGCTGATGATGTTCGGCAAGCTGGTCGGGGTAGTCCCATGAGGTTTTTGCAAAGATTTCGAAGTGGCGGAAGGGGCCGGTCCAGGTTTCCACGGAGTCCGCCGAAATGCGCGAGTCCCAATGCAACTCGTCCACTGGGAAGTTAGGATGTTCTATGCAAGGCAGGATCGGAGCTAGTTTCATTCCTTCGACGTGAGTCTGGGCGCGGAATTGCAATCCGTCCCACAACAGATTCACGCGTCCGGTCACACTGCCGCCCAGCGCACCGGTATAGAAATCGGGAATTTCGAGGCCGATCTTGTCCAGGTGATAGGAGCCGCGGCTGATGAGCCCTTTGGCGTGGAAGATTTCATAGGGGAGGGCAATATCTTGTGAGGAATAATTGCCGCTGCCCTTGAGCAGATCTTTCGACCATTGACCCTCGCCGTGAAGATCCACGCGTCCGCTAGGCACATCGGGATCGCGCAGCGTGTCGCGGAAGTCAGCGAGTTCCACCCATCCTCGGTAACGGAATGTCCATTTCGGGTCTACGAAGCCGTTCATCTCCGCTTGGGCATCGACGCGGGAATGGCCGGCCGTAAAGACCCCCTGCTCGAGCGCAAAACCATTGCGCCAGAGCGAGAATTTCGCCGTAACGCCCACGGGAAGCGGCATGTAGCGCTTGGAATTGAATTCGACAGTCTCCCATTCCAGAGTACCGAGATACAGCGGGCGCTCCTCGGTGCCTCCTGCATCCAGCGAGAAGCGCAGGTCTCCGCCGTGGACGGTGATGGGAGTTTTCACGTCGTTGAAAAGAACCCACCCGTTCGCAAGCAAAAGGCGATGAATGCGCAGTTGGAACAGAGTGTCGTTCCACGGCCGCTTCGCGGAAGCAAGGCGCCGCGGAGAGGGAACATTGGTGCCACCGTTTTTCCCTACAATGATGTGAATATTCGGCTGCTGGACCAGAAGTTCATTCAGCGAGACTCTTTGGCCCCAAAAGGAATCGATGCGCAGGGCCGCCTGGACTTCGTCGGCAGTGAAAAGAGGCTCGACGCCCGCGGGCTCGTTCCCGTGAATCACCAGATGATTGAGGGTCACCCGCATGGCCAGCCAGCGAATGGACATGGCGCGAAATTCAACTTTTCCGCCGGTCGCGCGTTCTAGGCGGGCAATCAAGAGACGCTGGATCAGGGGATTGCCGGCTCCGCTGACGAAGAAGATGATCACGCCCAAAATCGCGAGAACGGCCAGCACCCAGGGCGTGTGAATGACCCAGGTCCAAATCGGGTGGCGGCGAGTTCCGTTCATTTCGCCGCCTCGCTAACAAATTTCTCAACGTGCAGGCGCAGGCGGCTTTCTTTCAGCCATTGCTCCGCCTGCTGGTTGATGCCGTTCTGGATGAGCGCTTCTTGAATCGTGTCGCGCGCGGCATCGAGCGTGGGCGGATCCTGACCGCGGGCCTTGGCGCGCGGCACTACGGCGGTCTGGTAAAAATCTTCAATCTGTTTGGGATCGATTTGCACCGCCGGACGGAACCGCGAGTCGAGATAGTTGCTCAGGTAGAGTTGCGAGGCCACCATGGCACGGACGTCCTGCTCGTTGAGGCCCGCTTGTTTCCTTCTCGCCTCGTATTCCTGTTCGGAGTCAAACGAGTTCCGGACGCGGCTCAGATCGCGGTCGATGTCCGCTTCGGATGGACGCGGCGAACGAGAGACGTCGGCCTCCGTTCGAACGATCCATTGGTCAATGAGGCGGTCCAGGACCCGGGCGTCGGATTCCGATTTGCCATCGAGGAATTGCTGGTAGCGGCTAAGGGCGCGGACATCGCTCAACAGGATGACGTCGTTTTCGACCCGTGCGACGATGCGATCCACAACTTCTTGCGCCGCAAGCCATCTAGACGCGGCAGCAATGGCGGCCGCAAGAAACATTCCGCGAGTAAGAAGGCCAGGCATCAGAAGGTGGACCCCAGATTGAAGAAGATTTGAAACCCACCCAAGCGCGTACTCTTTTGGCCAAGCGAACCGGCTACACAACTCGGGGTATTCGCAGGACAGGGAATAGGGACGATGAAAAGAGGGCGGTTGAGCTGATAGCCAAGATCGATGCGAATGGGACCGACGGGAGTTTTGTAACGGAAACCGAGGCCGGCGGTGTGCGAAAAATAGTTCAGCTCGTTGGAGCAATTCGTCACGCACATTGGCACGTTCGTCGAGCTGGGAGGCAGCAAAGGATTTTGCAGAGCCAGCGTGGGGCTTGGCAGATTCGTCCGAAGCGAGATGTGGCTCAGTCGGCTGTACACGTTGCCGCCGTCGTAAAAGAGAGCTCCGCCGAGGGACGTTCCTACGAAGGGCAAGCGCATGGGGAAGCGAAACTCCTGGTTGAGCACCAACATGGCCTGGCCGCCGACGGGAAAGCCAGTGCACGGATCGCGCGGCCCCGCCTGATTGAGCGCGTATCCTCGCAAAGAAGTGCCACCGCCAGCAAAAAAGCGTTCCGGCAAAGGGACAATCGTCGGGGTGGGCAGCGTAGGAGGCGCGCCAGGAAGGCACTGACCGGGCGCAGGCTGCGGGAAATTCAGGGAAACCGTGTCACGGTATGGCGCCAGGATCCCAAACCGGAGGGACCGCGCAAAGCTGAACCGGCGCTTGATGGGGTGATAAGTGGAATTCTGATAGAAGAAGCGCAGGAAACTTGCACTAGAACCAAAGTCAGTGTCGGCCACGCCAAAATCGGCGCTGTTGAAGCTGCCTTTGGTAGCGTCCGCGGGGTTATTGCGCGAGTCGCGGAACCAAGTTATGCCGAACTGCGAGACCAGCGTGGGCTGATTGAAGAGCGGAATCTCCTGGCTAAGAATTTTCAGGTCGGAGACGCGCACCTGGCGGAAAGCGTAGCGAAACAGAACGCTCGTCAAGGGAGTGACTTGATCGGTCAGCTGCACCGCGCCTTCGTAGCGCTGTTCGGTAAAGGTGTTGATGTCGCGAGTCTTTTCCGCGAACGCCGTGGCCTGAAAACTTAACCGGGAATTGCCGAAGGTATTGGGGTCCGAATATCCGAGCAGGGCGCGGCCTTGGAGTGTGCTGCCGCGGAGCTTGAAAGAAAGGGTATCCGCGCGCCCGGTCAAATTGAGTTTGCTGATTTCCAGGATGCCTCGAGGCGCCGCCTGAATCTGCCCGCTGGTCGGATTGCTGGTGCTGGCCAGGCGCTGCACTTCGAAGCCGCCGCCATAGGCCAGCGTGTAGCGCTTGGCCTCCTCAACGAGAACCGCAATGTCTTTGTCCACATTCGCCCCCGTGGGATTCTGCGGTTCGATGGTGACACGATTGAAGATGCCGAGGTTGTAGAGGCGGCGCTGGGAGTCGACCACGTCGCCTTGACGCAACGGCTCCTGCGGTTTGATGCGCACTTCCCTGCGAATCACACCGAGGCGCGTGTGTTCGTAGCCGCTGATTAAAACGGAGCGGACGCGCGTCTGCGGGCCTTCTTGAATGTGGTAGACCAGGCGCACGGCTTCGGCCTGCTCCGCGGGAAGCTTTACTTCTTTCTTGCGTTCCTCCTTTTTCGGGCCGGATGAGGGAGACCCGTTATGAGAACCGGAGGATGTTTCCTGGTCTGGGGCATTCGGGGCGCCCGGCGCAACGCGCTCGGCACTCGCGGAGAATGTGGCTTCCGGGAATCCTTCGTTGAAATAAAGAGCAAGGATGTTGTCCCGGTCCGCCGTGACGCCGAAATCGGAATAGGGCTGCCCGGGTGTGGACCCCACTACGCCCAGCAACTCCTGTTCTTTAAAAGCATGAATTCCTTCAAGGGCTAGTGAGGCAACTCGTGTCTGTTTGCCTTCCTGAACCGTAAAGGCGATAAACAAATCTCCTTCCTTGCGTTTGTAATTGTCTCTCACGTCCGGCGTGACCTTCGCGTCCAGAAAACCGTTCGCCTGATAAAGCGTTTGCATGGATTGCGCATCCGAATCCACGAGACGCCGGCTGAACCGTCCCGGCGAGCCGAAAGCCCCCTGGAAGATTTGTAGCCGGCTCTTCAGCAAGTCCGTGTCGAAGTACTTGTTTCCGGTAATCTCGATGCCCACAAGTTTGTGCTTATCTCCGCGCTCGACGGTGTAAGTAATCGTTTCCTGCGTGCCTTGCCAAACGCTGGTGTTTACATCGTGCATTTCGATTTTGTAGCTCACGTCGGCGTCAAAGTATCCCTGGCGCTCGAGGCGCTCGCGAATGTTGCGCTTTCCCTCTTCGAGCAGGTCGGGGTCGACTGCGCCTTCCTGGTAAATGGGTATCAGCTTTTTGAGTTCGCTGTCGGAAAACTTCGCGCCGCTGACGGATACTTCGACGCGCGGCCCCTGCGTCGTTTCGAGGAAAATCGGGACAGCGTTCTTAGCCGCATCGAGGTCGCCTCGCCGGACGGTAACGCGCGAGCTAAGATGCCCCCTTCTCGCAAGGAATTTCCGAATGCGATCGGTCCCGCGTTGCAATCGCGCCGAGGTTATGGCCTGGCCGGGCCTCATTTTGAAGCGCGACAGAAGGTCCGCGTCTTTGTATGCCGTGTCATTCTTTAGTCGGATGCCGGAAACGCGGGCCCGCGAGCCTGGTTTCACGTGAACGACAATATCCATCTGGCGCGTATCCGGACGAGGCAGCGCTTCTGCGGAAACCTCCGCCTGGTACAAACCCTCTTCGCGAAGAGTTTCACGCAAGCGTTCCAGCGCTTCGTCCACCATTTGCTTCCGGTAGGTTTGCCCCAGGCCGATCTGCATGGCGGCTGACGCGGACGCTTCGGTGGGCGGGGGCTGCAACCCTTCGAGACGCACCTGGTTGAAAAACAGGTTTTCCCGGGCGACGAAGTCCAGCCGGACACCATCGCTCACTGGCGTCACCACAGCCTTCAGGTCTGCGTAATCTCCGGTCTTGTAAAGCGCCCGCAGGCTTTCCGCGACTTTTTCGCGATCGAGCGGCTTGCCAATGTCCACGGAGATGCCCGCGGGGGATTCTGCCAGAACCTGGCTGTCCGATTCGCGTACGATTCGAACGGCAACGACCACCGGCTCGCTACCTTTGGTGTTGGTAGAAGCGTCCTGCACCGGGGCCTGGGAATGGAGCCGCGCTGCCCCTGGCAGGAGCCCAAACGCGACAATTCCCCACAGCCCGATGATCCGGTGCAATTTCATGCCTTCTTTGGTTCAGACGAAAGCGTAGCACAGGGGCGTTGCCTCCCTTCTGCCCTTTGGCGCTATGATGTTACTTGGCAGGCCTGTCTGTTCGGCCAGTAAGGACTACACCGTCCGTGAACGATTCTACCCTCGAAAAATACTCACGCCAGATGCTCTTTGCGGGGATTGGCCCCGAAGGGCAGCGCCGCGTGCTCGCGTCCCGCGTGACCATCGCCGGCTGCGGAGCGATTGGGGCGGCCGCGGCGAACCTGCTTGTCCGAGCGGGCGTCGGATCCGTCAAGATCATTGACCGGGACTTCGTCGAACCCTCGAATCTTCAGCGTCAGACGCTATTTGACGAGTCTGACGCCCGAGATGCCCTGCCGAAGGCCGTTGCCGCCGAGCAGAAGTTGCGCTCGATCAACTCCGGGGTTGAGGTGAAAGGAGTTGTTGCGGATCTCAGCCCGCGGAATGCCGAAGAACTTCTCTCGGGCTGCGACCTTATCCTGGACGGGACAGATAATTTTGAGACGCGCTTCCTCGTCAATGATTTCGCGGTGAAGGCCGGTCGGCCCTGGATTTATGCCGCGGGAGTGGCCAGCTACGGCCTGACGCTGACCATCCGTGCCGGAGTCACGCCTTGCCTCGCCTGCCTTTTGGAATCCGGCGAGTCCTCGCATTCGCTCGAGGAAACCTGCGACACCGTTGGCGTGCTCGGTCCCATCGTGAACCTGGTGGCCTCGTGGGAGGTTGCCGAGGCACTGAAGATTCTGGCGGGCCACCCGGAGGCGCTACACGGGCGGTTGATTTCCTGCGACGTTTGGACCGGCCGCCTGCAGTCGATTCGCGTGGCCCGCAATCCGGAATGCCGGGCCTGTGTGAAGCACCATTACCGGTATCTGGAAGGGGAAGCCCAGCCGCATATTACGCTCTGCGGCCGCGATTCGGTACAGATTCACGAGCGCGGCCGGGCCCTCAACCTTGCCGAACTTGCCCTTCGCTTGCAGCCAGTGGTGAACGACGTCCGGCAGAACGATTTCCTGATTCGCTTCCGCGTCGCCCCCTACGAAATGACAGTCTTTGCCGACGGCCGAGCCATCCTGAAAGGCACGAAGGACCCTGCCGTGGCGCGCACGCTCTACGCACGCTATCTGGGAGCTTGAAGCGATCGGATGACCGGGATTCCAAGGTTAGCGCGGGTGTCCGGAGCGGCCGAACGCGCTTCGCATACTCGCGCGATCCAGGTTTTCGCGCAGGTTCATCAGCGTCAGGAAAGTACTCAGGATCCGAGCCTTCAAGTCATCGGTAAGGTGTAAACCGCTCGTCGCGACGCGCGCCAGGCGCTCGCCATGTTCGGTGATAAAGCGCATGATTTCGCGCTGGCGTTCCTGCGGCGCATTTCCAAGCGCCGTTTCGCGGCGCATCTCCCCGCAACTCGTTTCCAAAGCCAGGGTAAAGTGCAGCACGCACATCTTTTGCTCGGCAAGTGCCGAGGGCGAGTCGTTCTTGCATCCGGCGATTTGGCAGGTTGTTCCCATGGGACCCGCGGGCGCAGCTCGATAAGTAACATTCCCCGCACCGAAAATCCAGTGGCATCGGTCGAGATGCGCCGAATCTTACATGGCCGCCTTCCGCGGCTGCTCCAAATTTTTGCCGATTTCTGGTTGACAAGAATATGCATCGATCTGTATAAATATACATGGCTAAGACAAAGAAGCGATGGGCGCAGGAAAAACATTTCGGCATGGACAAATCCTCCGGTTGGTGACGGGTGAACGCATCGCCAATCAGGAAGATTTGCGCCGGCGCCTGGCCGCCCAGAAGATGCGCGTCACCCAAGCCACGCTCTCCCGCGACCTCCAGGAGCTTCGCCTGGTCAAGACGCACGAGGGATATAAGCAGGCTTCGGCTCTGCCGGAAGAGCCCACGCCTTTGCCTCCGCTGGCCCGCGCGCTGGCCGAGTTTCTTCTGGACATTCGCCCGGCGGAGAATCTCCTGGTGCTGAAAACTCCGCCTAGCGGCGCGCAACCCTTGGCGGCAGCCGTGGACGCGTCAAAATTCACGGAGATCGCTGGGACCATCGCCGGTGACGACACGGTTCTGATCATCACTCCCCACAAGAGGACTCGCGAGTCCCTCCAGAAAAAGATTGAAGCCCTGGTGAAATGAGAGATCCCAAACAAATCGCAGTTGTGGGGGTCACGGGCTATAGCGGCCTAGAGCTGGCGCGCATTTTATTGCGTCATCCCGAGGTCCAGGCTCCGACTTTCTACGTTCGGGATGCCAACGGCACGAAATGCCTGTCTGAGCGCTTCCCGCAGTTTCGCGGCTGGGGCGAAGCTCCTGTACGCGCGCTTTCCCTCGAAGCCATTACTTCGAGCAACGCGGGCACGGTGTTTCTTGCGACTCCGCATGAAGTTTCAGCGGAATTGGGACCGGCTTTCCTGAAGGCGGGGTTGCGCGTGGTGGATTTGAGCGGCGCTTTCCGTTTTCGCGAGGCGGAGACCTTCACCTCCTGGTACAACTTGCCCGCACCTCACGCCGCGTGGCTGAAGGAAGCCGCTTACGGCATCCCAGAGCTCTATTCCAAGAAAATTGCCGCCGCCCGGCTGGTTGCCAATCCGGGCTGCTACGCAACGAGCGTTATTTTGGCACTGCGGCCGCTCAGCGATTCCGGCTGGATCGCGCCCCATACCCCGGTGGTTTGCGATTGCAAATCTGGTGCCAGCGGGGCTGGCAAAGATCCGCGCCGCGACCTGCACTTTGTGGAAGTGGATGAAAATTGCAAGGCCTACGGTCTGTTCACCCACCGGCACACGCCCGAGATTCTAGAACACACGGGCCTGCCGGAATCTCAAGTGGTGTTTTCCACGCACCTGTTGCCGCTCGCGCGCGGGATTCTCTCCACGATTTACGTCACGCTGAATCAGCAGAAAACCGCCGCGGAAGTCGAAGCTCTCTTTCGCCAGTTTTATGCCGGGCGGCCCATGATACGCATCTGGCCCGCCGGCACGCTGCCGGAGCTGCAGCACGTCGCACACACGAATTTTTGCGACATTGGTTTTGTTCTGGATTCTGCCGGACGCCGCCTGGTGCTCGTCTCCTGTCTCGACAACCTCGGGAAAGGCGCCGCCGGGCAGGCGGTGCAAAATCTGAACCACATGCTGGGCATCGAGGAGCAAACGTCACTTCAATGAGAATCGTAATCAAATTCGCTGGAGCACTGCTGGAAGACGGCGCGACGGTGCGCGAACTCGCGCGCCAGGTTTCGGCGCTTGCGCAAGAGGGCCACGAGATTCTCGTGGTGCACGGAGGCGGCAAGCTGTTCACCGCCACGCTGAAGCGCATGGCCATTGAGAGCAAGTTTGTCGGCGGCCTGCGCGTCACGGACCGCGAAACACGCGACGCCGCCATCATGGTTTTCGCCGGCCTGCTCAATAAGAAGGTGGCTGCCGCAATTTCCTCGGAAGGCCAGGCCGCCGTCGGTATCTCCGCCGCCGATTCACGCTGCTTCTTGGCAGAGCCCATGGTGCACAACGAAGTGGAAGGCAGCCTCGGCTACGTCGGCTATCTGACCGGCTTGAATCTGCCCTTCATCGAATCGCTGTGGCGCGAAGGTCTGGTTCCCGTAGCGCCTTGCCTTGGCATCGGCTCGGACAACGAACTCTACAATATCAATGCGGATCACATGGCCGCGGCGTGCGCGGAGTTCCTCAATGCAGACCAGTTGATTTATCTCACGGATGTCGCAGGCGTTCTAGATGGGGAAAAGGTTTTGTCCGTTGTCGATTGCCAGGAGATTGACCGCTTGGTGCAGACCCGCGTGGTATCCGGCGGCATGGTGCTGAAGCTGGAGGCAGCCAAACGCGCCATCGAAGGCGGCGTGCGGCAGGTTCGCATCGTAGGAGGCACGACTCCTGAAGCCTTGTTGCTTGCCTCCCATGCGGAAGAAGCGGACTCCGTTCCGGGCACACGTGTGCTGCAACAATTCCAAACCGCCCCGCAGACGGCTTTCACGGCAGCATGATGCGCAACTCCTCGAAGAAAAATGCGAAAACCCAGGCGACGCAAAAGATCGGGAAATTTGCCGCCGCTGGCTCCAAGCCGGACGCGCGCTTGCAGGACGCTGAGCAGTTTCTCCTGCCCACCTACAAGCGGCCGCCCCTCATCATGACCCACGGGAAGGGCGCGTATGTTTTCGACTCTACGGGCAAAAAGTATCTCGATTTCCTGGGCGGCATTGCCGTCAACGCGCTGGGACACGCGCATCCGCGCATCGTCAGAGTCATTCGCCGCGAAGCCGCGCGCGCTGTTCATTTCTCCAACCTTTACCACAACCCATTTCAGGGTCCGCTGGCGCGAAAACTGGCGGAATGGTCTGGCCTCGATCGCGTGTTTTTCGCCAATAGCGGCACGGAAGCCATCGACGGTGCGATGAAGCTGGCGCGGCTGTTTAGCCGCAATCCGGGGGAGCCGACCGGGACACCCGCGAAAAAGCATCGCTTCCTGGCTTTGGAGAATTCGTTTCATGGGCGCACATTTGGCGCTGTCAGCGTTACATCAACGGAGAAATATCGCCTGCCTTTTGCTCCCGTGGTCCCCGGCGTCGAGTTTGTGCGCTTCAATGACGTCGCGGATCTCGAAGCGAAATTCGGCGACACCGTCTCGGCGATTCTTCTGGAGACCGTTCAAGGAGAAGGCGGGATCTATCCGGTCAGCGAAGCGTTCTGGAACCGCGCACGCGCCATCGCCACCGAGCATGGCGCGCTGGTCATTTCCGACGAAATTCAGTGCGGGCTCGGACGCACCGGCAAGTACTTCGCCTACCAAAGATTCTCATCGAAGCCGGATATCGCCTTGGTGGCGAAGCCGCTGGCCGGAGGGCTTCCTCTTGGGGCCATTCTTACGACGGAGGCGATCGCCTCCCGGGTGTCCCCCGGGATGCATGGCACGACCTTTGGAGGCGGTCCGCTCGCCTGCGCGGTTGCGCACGAATTTCTCAGGGTCATCGAGGAGGAAGAGCTGCTCGAGAACGTCCGGATTCGCGGTGAGGAACTGCTCGAAGGACTTACAAAGCTGGGCTCACAGTTCGACTTCATCCGCGAAATCCGCGTGGAAGGGCTGATGATCGGCATCGAGCTTTCCGTCGAAGGCGCACCGTTTGTAGCCGAAGCTATCGAGCGCGGCCTTCTTATTAATTGCACCCACGATTTTACTCTTCGGCTCTTGCCGCCATTTATCATCACGCGGGCGCAAGTCCGGGAATTTTTGAGGCTTTTCGAACAAGTTCTTGCAAAAACTCCAAAGCAGGCTGGCGGCTCGGATTCCGGCAATGCTGCCGATCCGGGACGCGTGGCTCACGCCGCGGCAAGGGGATAAATCGAATGACTGCCACACCTCTCGTTGCTCCTATTTCATTGTCCACGGATCTGCTCACGGGAGCGGAGTGGAGCCCGGCTCACACCCGCGAACTCCTGCACCTCTCCGCGGACATCAAGGCGCGGCCGGTGCGTTACGCCTCTACGCTGCACGGCAAATTCATCGCGCTGATTTTTGAAAAGCCGTCCTTGCGCACGCGCGTCACTTTTGATGTCGGCATCCAGAGTATGGGCGGAGCGGTGGTCTTCCTCGATCACACGCAAGCGTCCGCATCCCTCGGCAAACGCGAGTCTATCGCCGACGTCGCGCGCAATCTCGACCGCTGGGTCCACGGCATCGTCGCGCGCGTTTATTCACAGAAGGTGCTCGAGGAGATGGCCGCGAACGCGACGATTCCCGTGATCAACGCACTCTCGGACAAATTCCATCCATGCCAGGCGCTGGCGGATTTCTTCACGCTGGAGGAGCGTTTTGGGGCGCTGCGCGGGTTCAAACTGACCTATGTCGGCGACGGCAACAACGTCTGCCATTCGCTGATGTATCTCGCGGCTCGGCTCGGCGTGCACATGCGCATTGCTACGCCTCCCGATTACGCCCCGGCGCCCGAGGTCGTTCTAGACAGCAAGCGAGTGGCGCGCGAGACAAAAGCAAAAATTGAGCTGATCGACGACCCGCGTGAAGCCGTCAGCGGCGCGATGGCGGTGTACACCGACGCCTGGACCAGTATGGGCTTTGAAGCCGAAGAAGCGGTTCGCACAAAGATTTTCGAGCCTTATCAGGTCAATTCGGAGCTGATGTCCCTTGCCGCGCCAGACGCGGTGTTCATGCATTGCCTGCCGGCGCATCGCAGCCTCGAAGTTACACCGGAAGTGCTGGACGGCCCGCAATCGGTGGTTCTCGACCAATCCGAGAACCGCATGTACGTGCAGAAGGCGATTCTGCACACCCTGTTCTGATCTTCGATGTCCACGATCGCCGCATCGAGTGGAATCCTGTTTTGTAGTGGCGCAGCTTGCTGCGCCCTGGTTCGGCGACATTCTGAACACTAGAGAGGAATTGTGAAAACGCAACAGACGAAACCAAAGAAAGTTGTGCTTGCTTACTCCGGAGGGCTCGACACCTCCATCATCATTCCCTGGCTGAAAGAGAACTACGGCTGCGAAGTCATCGCCGTGATTGGCGATGTCGGCCAGCAGGAAGATCTGGAAGCCGCGCGCAGGAAAGCGCTGGCTACGGGCGCTTCCTCGGCCTTCGTCGAAGATCTTCGCGAGGAGTTTGTCCGCGATTACATTTGGCCGACGCTGCGAGCCGGCGCCATTTACGAGCACACGTATTTGCTCGGCACGTCCATGGCCCGCCCGGTCATCGCCAAGCGCCAGGCAGAAGTTGCGCTCGAGGTTGGCGCCGACGGCCTCTCCCACGGCTGCACCGGAAAAGGCAACGACCAAGTGCGTTTTGAATTGGCCTACAAGGCCATCGCGCCACACCTGCAAATCATCGCTCCGTGGCGCGAGTGGGACATCGATTCCCGCGAAGACGCCATCGCTTACGCACAGAAACACAACGTCCCGGTCGAGCAGAGCAGGAAAAACATCTACAGCCGCGACCGCAACATCTGGCACCTCAGCCACGAAGGCGGCGAGCTGGAAGATCCAGCCAACGCACCAAACGAAACCATGTGGCAATGGGTTGCTTCGCCAGAAAAAGCTCCGGACAAGGCCGAAGAAGTCGAAATCGGATTCGAATCGGGCACGCCTGTTTCCGTGAATGGTGCAAAACTTGGTCCCCTCGAACTTCTCCATACGCTCAACGAAATTGCCGCAAGGCACGGGATCGGCCGCACCGATCTAGTCGAGAACCGGCTGGTGGGCATGAAATCGCGCGGCGCGTACGAAACTCCGGGAGGCACGCTGCTGGTGAAGGCCCATCAGGAATTGGAACGCCTGACCGTAGACCGCGAGACAGCGCACTTTCAGCAGGCGCTTTCGAATCGCTACGCAGAACTTGTGTACTACGGTCTGTGGTTCTCGCCGCTGCGCGAAGCGCTCGATGGATTTTTCACCGTCGCGCAGCAGCGAGTCACGGGCGCCGTTGGGCTGAAGCTTTGGAAAGGCACGCTCAACGTGACGAAGCGGGTTTCGCCCTTCTCGCTTTATCGAGCGGATCTCGCCAGCTTTACCATGGGCCGCTACAACCCTAAGGACGCGGAAGGCTTTATCAATCTGTTTGCGCTGCCGGTTACCGTGCGTCCCAAAGCCAAAGCCGAGGGCAAGAATTCTTGATTCGCGCGCCCTATCCTCCGGTGGTCATCCTGAGGCCATCCGACAAGCATCGCCGAACGATCTCGGCTCCGGCTTCGGCAAAAGAACCGCCGTTGCTTTGAAAACGGAACACCTAGGGAACTCTTAATGCCTGAACGAAAAGACGACCGATTATGGGGAGGGCGCTTCGAACGCGAGCCCAATGCTCGCTTCGATGCGTTCCAGCGGTCGTTTAGGTTCGACCGGCGGTTGCTGCCTTACGAAATCGAGGTGGACCGCGCCTGGGCCAAAGCCCTTGAGCCGATCGGCATTTTCACCGCCGCAGAAGTGAAGCAAACGCTTACCGCCCTCGACAAGATTGCCGAGCGCGCAAAAACGGATCCTGTCTGGGTCGACTCCTTCGGAGCGAACGCAGAAGACGTACACCATTTTATCGAAAAAGCGCTCGTCGAAGAACTCGGCCCCCTCGGCTGGAAGCTGCACACCGGCCGCAGCCGCAACGAACTGGTGGCCACGGACTTCCGCCTCTTTGTCATCGACGCCGTCTCTGCTAGGCAATCCTTCCTGGGTGAGTTGCTCGGCGCCCTCCTGTCACAAGCGAAAGCGAACATCGATGTGCCCATGGCGGGAATGACGCACATGCAGCACGCCCAACCGATTCTGCTCTCGCACTTCTTGCTTGCCCACGCCGAAGCGTTTACGCGGGACATCACACGTCTCCAACACGCCCGAGCGAGTGCCGATGCCTGCCCAATGGGTTCGGGCGCGCTTGCGGGAAACTCGTTTGCCATCGATCGCCACGCCATCGCCCGCGAACTGGGTTTCTCGCGCGTCACGGCAAACAGCCTTGATGCTGTCAGCGATCGCGATTTTGCGCTCGATTATCTTTTCGCGCTCACTGGAATCGCCACGCACCTCTCCCGGCTTGCGGAAGACTTCGTGATTTTTGCATCCCAGGAGTTTTCCTACGTGATTCTCCCTGATGAATACTCCACGGGCAGCAGCCTCATGCCGCAAAAGAAAAACCCCGACGCCTGGGAATTGCTGCGCGGAAAAGCCGGACGCATTGCCGGGGCCCTGCTCGGCTTGCTGACGACGCTGAAAGGGCTGCCAACGAGCTACCAGCGCGACTTGCAGGAAGACAAGGAGGCGCTTTTCGCGGCGCACGACCAGGTCGCCGACATGATCGCCGTTGCTGCGGGCGCGCTCGCATCTACAAAGTTCAACGTGGACCGACTGCGCGCAGCTGGCTCTGATCCTCGGCTGCTCGCAACCGAGGCAGCCGACTATCTCGTGCGCAAAGGCATCCCATTTCGCCAGGCACACGACATCGTTGGCAAGGTGCTTCGCGAAGCGGAAAAACAGGATGTTTCGTTTACCGCCCTTCGGTTGGAAAAGCTCCAGCAAATTTCGGCGGCATTTGATGCCGATTTCACGGCGAGTCTCAGCGTCGATGCGGCGCTGGCCGCGAAAAAAGTTCCCGGCGGTACAGCGCCGGACGCCGTGCGCGCGGCGATCGAGGATTTGGAAGCGCGTCTCAACAAGAAAGCCGGCAAAACAGGAGCCAAACCATGAGTCTGCAAACCGCAAATCCCTTGGGAATTCTCCCACTCGCCGTGGGAGATGGGAGGTCCCTTCCGGGGGCGTGACGCCAGCCACCCCGAAACGCCGCGAATGAACCACGCTCCCTCCGAAGCCGCGCTGCCGCACGGATTTCGCTTCGCCGCGACCGCCTGCGGCCTGAAAAAAACCGGCGCGCTCGATTTGGCGATTTTTTCAAGCGATGTTCCCGCGTCCGCGGCGGCCGTCTTCACGCAAAACCTGGTGGTGGCCGCGCCAGTCACTCTGTCGAAAAAACATTTGCAACTCTCGAAAGGGCGCATGCGCGCCGTCGTGGTGAACGCCGGAAACGCCAATTGCGCGACGGGCGCGCTGGGCGACGCCGTTTCCCTGCGCACCGTGGAAGAAACCGCGCGGCGACTGCGCGTCCAGCCCCGCGAGGTTTTTGTGTGCTCAACCGGGGTCATCGGCGTTCAATTGCCGGTGGAGAAGATTCTTCGCGCAATGCCATCGCTGACGCGCAACCGGCGCCCGTCGGCGCGCTCGTTTGCCGAATTATCACTGGCCATCTGCACTACAGACACCCGCCCGAAAACAGCAGCGGCCTCCTTCAAAATGGCAGGCAGGAAAATTCATCTGGTCGGCTGCGCCAAGGGTGCCGGCATGATTCACCCGAACATGGCGACCACCCTGGCCTTTGTGGTGACCGACGCGGCCATTTCGCCCCCGCTCCTGCAAAGGACGCTGAGCGAGGTTACGCGGAGAACGTTCAATTCCATCAGCGTGGATGGAGACACGTCGACGAACGACACCCTGCTGGTCCTGGCCAACGGCGAAGCGGGCGCGCCCGCCATTCAAAAAGACAGCAAAGCGCACCGTGCATTCACCGCCGTCCTCGAAGAAGTCTGCCAATCGCTGGCGTTGCAAATCGTCGCCGACGGAGAAGGAGCGCAACGCGTGATCGAAATCGAAGTGCGCCACGCAAAGAGCGAAACTGCCGCGCGCCGCATCGCGGAAACGATCGCCACTTCGCCCCTGGTGAAGACGGCGTTTGCGGGCGGCGATCCCAATTGGGGCCGCATCTTCGCCGCTGCGGGGCGCTCTGGCGTGAAGTTCGACCCGGCGTTGGTGGATATCCAGATGGCCGGCATCCCGGTGCTGCGGCGCGGCCAGCCGCTCGACTTCAACGAACGCGCGGCAAGCAACAGACTTCTCGCCGAACATGTTCCGGTTGTTGTGGATTTGCACGCGGGCGACGCACGCGCGCGTTACTGGACTTGCGACTTCACCGCCGAGTATGTGCGCATCAACGCCAGCTACCGCACTTAAAAAAAACGGCGGCTCACGGTTGTACGAAGGCCGTCTCTACTCCCACTTCCAGTTGGCGAATTGCTCGCGCAGGGCAATTTTCTTGAATTTGCCGACGGAAGTTCGCGGGATGGCGTCGAGAAAAACGAAGGCGTCCGGAAGCTGCCATTTCGCAAAAGACTCGGCGAGAAAGGCGCGCAGTTCTTCTGGCGTAGCGTGCGCGCCGTCTTTTAGGACCACGGCAGCGAGCGGTCGCTCCTGCCACTTCGGGTGTGGGATCCCCACCACGCAGGCTTCTTTCACCGCCGGATGACCCATCAGGGTGTTTTCCAAATCCACCGAGCTGATCCACTCGCCGCCGGACTTCACCAAATCCTTGGCGCGGTCCACGATTTTGACGTAGCCGTCTTCGTCCATGGTGGCGACGTCGCCGGTGCGGAACCAGCCGTCGTCGGTCCAGCGATACGCCTGATCCGGCGATTCGTAATAGCTCGCAGCGATCCACGGGCCGCGGATTTCGATTTCTCCGGAGGATAGTCCGTCCCAAGGAACCTCTGCTGACCTGCCTTCGGGGCCCTCGGGCCGCATCAGGCGGATTTCCACAAAGGGAGCGGGCCAACCTTGTTTCGCGCGGACCTCGTACTTTCTTTCCTCCGGCCAGCCATCCATGTGCGCGCGAAGGCCCCCGGTCGTGCCGATGGGCGTGGTTTCCGTCATGCCCCAGAGATGCTTGATGTGCAATCCGAAGCGATCCAGGCGCCGGATGAGCTCAACAGGTGGCGCGGTTCCGCCGACCAGAACACGGATCGGCGCCTTGAACTTCCAGCGATGCGGATTTTTTTCGAGCGCGTCCAGCACGGAGAGCCAAACGGTTGGCACGCCGCAGGCGGCCGTCACGCTCTCATGGACCATCAGATCCAGGATGCTCTCCGGGTCCACGCAAGGACCCGGCAGCACGAGGCGCGCGCCAAGCATCGTCGCGGCAAACGGAATCCCCCAGGCGTTGGCGTGGAACATGGGCGCCACCGGCAAAACGGTATCGGTATGGTTGATACCAAACGCTTCAACAAGGCCGCAGCAGAAGGAGTGCAACACGAGCGCGCGGTGCGAATAAATGACGGCCTTGGAAAACCCGGTCGTCCCGGAAGTGAAGCACATGGCCGCGCCGTCGTTTTCGTCGATCGCCGGATACTGAAAGTCCGCATCGGAATTCGCCAGCAGCTCTTCGTAGTTCAAAGAGCCTTCGGGAATGGTGTTGCAACCATAAGGAACGACCATCACGCGCTCGAAAGAGACGTCTTGCCGGAATTTCTCGTAGACGGGGTAAAGCACGTCATGAACCAGGAGGAAACGGTCACCCGCATGTTTGGCTATGCTGGCGATCTCCTGCGGGTGAAGGCGAAGGTTCAGCGTGTGCAGGATGCCGCCGGCGCAGGGAACTCCGAAAAATGCCTCCAGGTGGCTTGTATGATTCCACATCATGGAAGCGACGCGATCGCCGGGCTTGAGTCCGAGTTTCAAAAGGGCCCGAGAGAGCTGTCGCGCTCGAGAATAGAATTGTCCATAGCAGCTTCGAACGATGGACTTGTCGGGCTTTCGAGAAACAATCTCGACGCGAGGAAAGATTTTCCCTGAGCGCTCCAGAATGGTGGGAAGCGTCAGCGGAAAATTCATCATTGTGCCGCGCATAGATCCTCTCGGACTGGGCACCAATTGAGGCGAATCCTAGCACGAATTGCTGGTGTGCGGGAGGAGGAAGGGCGACGGCGTTCCGGCACAATCCGGACATTTTATTTAGTTGCAAATGACGACAAATTCCGAGACGATGCAGCAGAACCGCTGAAGTATCGGTCCTCGCTCCCTCGGCGGCAGCGCAGATTCGCCTCCCCGGTGAACGAAGCGGTGTCTTTGGCGGGCTCCGCGACTCGCAAGTCAGGTTCCGGGCAGAAGGAGTAATAGGTGAAGAAGCTCTATATCGGTAATCTTCCGTTTTCGGCAACGGAGGATCAGCTTCAGGAGTGGTTTTCTCAGGTGGGTGTTTCCCCTTCGGGTGTCAACCTCATTCGGGACCGTTTCACGGGTCAATCGCGCGGCTTTGCTTTCGTCGAGATCAACAGCGACGAGGACGCGGACCGAGCGATTAATTCCCTGAACGGGCAGAATTTCGGCGGGCGAAACCTAGTGGTCAACGAAGCGCGCCCTCAGGCCGAGCGCAGCGGTGGGGGGCGAGGTGGTTATGGCGGCGGGCGCGGCGGTGGTGGGGGGCGCGGTGGTCATGGCGGCGGGCGCGGCGGAGATCGTGGCGACCGCGGTGATCGTGGCAATCGCTGGTAACCAGGCACTTCTAGTTTGAATGAGGCGGGCCTTCACACCCGGCAGGGCCCGGTACTCCCCTTCAGAGAATCCTCAGCGGCAGGTCTGCGCGAACGGAAGATTCCGCGCTCGCGGGGTAAGAGATTTTTCCGAGAGCCCTCTTCGCCAGATCTCCACCTTCATCTTTCGAATCGAGACGCGACCGCCGACGACCCGCGTGCTTGCAAAGCTCCATTTCGAGCAGCGCTAAAACCGGGTCATCGGATGAGTCGAAGACCCGAAGGGGCTCGAGGGTCGCGACGTGCACGGGCGCTCGTGACACGAAACAAATCTCCTCGTAACGTGTTTGATACAACAGGTGAGGAAAAGGCTTCGCAAAGAAGTGGCTAATGTATATGAATAGCTCGGGCTTGGAAGCGGCGTCTGCAGGGAAGGCACAGAAAGAAACTCCGGTGAACCTTCTGGACACTCGCCGCATCCAATGGCTTGAGAAGAACGAATAACGAAAAAGTATGACCACTTGGAACAAACGCGATTGGAAGCAGTTCTACGAGGTGGCGCGTCGGCCGTGGCGCGCGCATCGTCCACCGCGTCCGGTTTACCCGACGGGCCGGAATCGCGTGCTGCCCGCGCAAGGTTTTAGCCTATCGGAACTCGATGACGCCGGCGTCAACCTGGAACTTGCCGAGCGGCTTGGTCTCCCGGTGGACGCAGGACGAATCGGCACCTACGGGCCGAACGTGACCGTGCTGCGCGATTTCGTGCGCTCCTCGCGGCGCCCTGTCTAACTTTCCCTGATCAACACGATTCTGCCGTCCGGAGTTTTCGGGCTAAACTTCTCACCCTTCGGGGACTAGAATGGCGGCTCGTTTCTGGAGCTAGAAGATGAAAAAATTCCTTCTCCCACTAGCGCTGACGCTTGCTTCGGCTTTGGCTGCCCGAACCGGGCCGGAATATTCCATCCAGGCCATTCGCTACGCCTCCGCGGAAGGCGAAGTGGCGGGGCTGGTGATGGGCGCTCCCAAGGGCGAAAAAATCAACATCGCCATGGTCATCTGGCTCATTCGCGGCGGCGGCCACAATATCCTCTTTGACAGCGGCTATCATCGCGATACTTTCCTCAAATATTTTCCATCGACAGAGTACATTCGGCCGGACGAAGCCGTGAAGCTTGCCGGGGTCCAGCCGGAAGAAATCACGGACATCGTAATCAGCCACTCCCACTGGGACCACCTCGGTGGCATCGATCTGTTTCCCAAAGCCACAGTGTGGATTCAGAAAGAAGAATTTCGGTATTACACAGGTGACGCTTGGCAGCCCGGCGGAAATCATGGTGGCATTGACCCCGAGGACGTCCGGCAATTGGTCAAGCTGAATACCGAAGGACGCCTGCGTTTGGTGGATGGCGACAATATCGAGATCTTTCCCGGCGTTCGCGCGTACACCGGAGCGCGACACACCTACGCCTCACAATACCTGCTCGTGGAAGGGAATCCTTCGTTTGTTTTGGCTTCGGACAATTGTTACCTCTACCGCAACCTTCGAGAGCACAAAGCGAGCGCTACTTTTTCCGAAGCCGACGAGCCGGGGAACATCAAAAATCAAACACGAATGATCAATCTGGCAGGCTCCGCCGATCGCGTGGTGCCCGGCCACGACATGCTGCAATTTCAGATGTTCCCAACCGAGGGCCATATCGCAAAAATCAAGTGACGTATAGCTATCGATTTCTCCTTACCAGCGGCAGCGCGGCGCTCATGATAGATCGGTCGAGTCGATCATGGACACGCCACGCCTGGCACAAGTTCCCGGACACTAAGGTTCCCTTTGGTTCGTCGGTTCATTCGGCTTTGTCTGGTTCACGGCTCCTTCAGACATCGCCGTTTGAACGCCCTGGAAGAACCGCGTAAAATGAAGGTTTAGACACTCACTCCATGGCCTCGCCCTTCCATATCCTCTCGAATTCGCCGGCGCCTCGCGTGCCGCCGCCGGACGCTCATCCGCGACCCGATTGGCTGCGCGTTAAGTTCTTTGGCGGAGAGCGTTTCCAGGATCTGAAGCGCCTGATGCGCACCCTGGACCTGCATACCGTCTGCGAAAGCGCCCGCTGCCCCAACATGGGCGAATGCTGGGAACACGGCGCCGCCACCTTCATGATTCTCGGAGACATCTGCACCCGGGCCTGCGGATTCTGCGCCGTGCGCTCCGGTAAACCGGCGGGGCCTCCGGACGAGAACGAGCCTTATCGCGTGGCGGATGCCGTGGCGAAAATGGGCTTGCGCTATGCGGTCGTCACCAGCGTGAATCGCGACGACCAGCTAGACGGCGGCGCGCACATTTTCGCTCGCACGATTGAGGAGATTCGGAAGCGTGTACCCGGATGCAAGGTGGAGGTTCTGATTCCCGATTTCCGCGGCGACTGGAACGCGCTCGGTGTTGTGCTCCGAGCGCACCCGGATGTTCTCAACCATAATACCGAGACCGTGCCTCGCCTGTACCGCCAGGTGCGCAAAGGCGCGGTCTATGAGAGGTCTTTGGAGCTGTTGCGGCGTTCCAAGGAAGCGCATCCGGAAGTGCCTACGAAAACTGGCATGATGCTGGGCCTCGGCGAGGAAAAAGAAGAAGTCCTGGCCACCATGCAGGAATTGGCCGCGCAAGGGACGAACATCCTTACTCTGGGTCAATACCTCCAGCCCACGCGCGAGCACCTGCCCGTGGTGCGCTATGTTCGTCCCGACGAATTTGCCGAATACAAAGTCCTTGGCGAGGCCATGGGCTTCAAACACGTCGAATCGGGACCGCTGGTTCGCTCGTCCTACCACGCCTTCGACCAAGCCGAATCCGCCGCGAAGTAACCGCGAGTCTCACGCGCACTTCAGCGCGGCGCGACCGTTTTGTATTCGGTATCCCTCCGCGCAAGTCTCTGCGGGAAGCGTCGATCAGATACGAGCACGGCGTTCAAGAAGTAAGCCGCCCGAGTCGGGATGAACAAAAAAACGGAATGCTACTTGATGCGCGGACCCAGCAAAACGAGCCCGATGCCGGAAACGAGAAGCACGATGGAAACGGCAGGGGGGATTTCGACGGTCTTTTCCTCATCCACTGTGGCTTTGAACGATCCAATCTTCGCCACTTCCTCCTGCTTGTGATAACTGAAGTTGGGATGGACCAGCCCCACGACTCCGCTGATCAATAGAATTACTCCGAGGATGATTACGAAGCGCTTCATGTGGCTCCAAAACTATCACAATTCAGCGCTGGCTTGGGGATGAAACGCGCGAACACACCTCGGCGCCGAATTGGCGCAAAGGGGTACCGACTTAAGCTCAAGAAAGATTCAGGAACGCCCAGCCGCGGCCGCGGCTTTCTTGGCAGCTTTTGCTGCCGCAGAAGCTTTGCGGCGCCGCTTGGTCTTCGGAGGCGTGGCGGGAGCTTCACCGATCAGTTCGGCGGTCATGATGCTGGTAACAAAGAGCTTTGTACCGTGGTCGTCAAAGTCAACGGCCGTCCGCTCGGCGTCGGAAGCAGTGACGATTCCCAAACCGTACACCTCATGTTTAATGGTCTGGCCTTCTTGCATTACTTGCACAGCATCCTCCTCGACCCACTCTGTCTCAAAATTGCGATTCGAATCTCTTGGAACAGGAGCCCCGGCAGTGACCGGGACTCCCTTGAAGCAGGCTAGAGGCTTGTAACGTTCTCTGCCTGAAGGCCCTTCGGGCCCTTCTTCACCTCAAACTCCACCGTCTGACCCTCGTTGAGGGACTTGTATCCGTCCATCTGAATGGCGGAGAAGTGCACGAAAACATCTTCGCCGGTCTGACGCTGGATGAACCCGTAACCCTTCGAAGCATTGAACCACTTCACTGTGCCTTGTTCCTTCACTTACACTACCTCGTTATTAGAATTGCTTTGCCTCTCTTGGTCCGTTCCCGGGATTCGCCAAGCGGTTTTCGCTCCGCTTTCCCAGTGCCGCGACAGCCTCCAGCCCGCAAAAAAAGGCCGCAAAGTTTGTCCTTGCAGCCCCTCGAACGAGTCAAAAGGTAATACAAGAGCAACAAAGTGCTAGGAATAATTTACCATAAAATGTAGCACTTGTCCACGCGGAACCACGCGAAGCGCTTGTTTTGGAGAATTGGATAACTTTTTATAAATAAAGGATTTATCGGCGAAGCCTGGCTCTTTCGCGGCACAAAATCGCCCGTAGCGCGTCTCTATTCCAGAGATTCCGGTTCGAGGCTGATGGACCCTTCCCCAGAACCCTTTTTTTCCCAATACTTACGGACCCAGGCTTCCCAGCTCTTTCCGGCAGCGGTGTCTTTGCCCGTAAAAGAGAGTGCTGCAATATTGGCGTAGCAGACCTTGAGTTTTTGGTTTGCATCTTTGGGCATGACACGCACGAAACTGGTCGTAAGCGTTTTCCCTGCAACACGATCGAAGATATAACCCTCGATTTTTGAGTTGTCCTTGAGTGTCAGTGTCACATCTCCGCGATAATCAAAGGCCTTCTCCAAGGCGATGCGCAATTCCTCTTCGGTGGCCAATTGCGGAACCCAGCCCTGAACGGTTTCATGCAAGGTTCCAGGGGCAACTTCCAGGGCGTCGGGATCGAGCGGAGAGCCTTCGGTATGACTGGGGCGGTCCGCGTGGCGGGGACCACTCATGCTCGGGTCTCCTCGAACTGCCCCTTGCCCGTTTCGATTTGGATCAGAGGGTTATAGGAGTGCACCGGCTTCACCGGTTCATGCAACATCTCCAGAGCTTCGGGATCCCCGTAAGTTGTTGACAAACTGGCCTTCATGGTTGCCCAGAGTCCGCGCCAGCCGCTAAACGTGTGATCTACAGCCGAAGCCTCATAACCGCTGTGTACCATGCAGTTGGCGCACTTGGGATTGCCGGACTCCGTGCCATAGTTCTCCCATTCCGTGGCGTCCATCAATTCCTTAAACGTGTCGGTATAGCCGTCCTGCAGTAAATAGCAGGGCTTCTGCCACCCGAAAACGTTGTAGGTAGGCATGCCCCAGGGAGTGCACGCATAATTGCGCTTACCCATCAGAAATTCGAGGAAAAGTGGTGACTGGTTGAACTTCCAACTCTTCTTGCGGTTCGCCAGAATCGCGCGGAACAAGCGCCGCGTGCGCGCGCGTCCCAGGAAGTGTTTTTGATCCGGCGCTTTGTCGTAGGAGTAGCCGGGCGAAAGCATCATGCCCTCCACGCCAACCTCCATCATTTCGTCGAAGAAGGCGCGCACACTCTTGGGATCGGCGCCGTCAAAAAGCGTGGTGTTGGTGGTCACGCGGAAGCCCCGCTTCAGTGCTTCCTTGATGCCCTCGAGCGCCAAATCGTAGCCGCCTTCGCGGCACACGGAAAAATCGTGGTGCTCTTTCTGCCCATCCATGTGGACGGAAAACGTCAGGTACTTGCTGGGCTTGAATAGATGAAGCTTTTCCTTGAGCAGCAGGGCATTGGTGCAGAGATAGATGTACTTTTTGCGCGCGACAAGCCCTTCCACAATCTTGTCAATTTCCGAATGCATCAGCGGTTCGCCGCCCGGGATGGATACCATGGGCGTCCCACACTCTTCCACAGCCTTGAAGCATTCTTCGGGCGACAGTTCCTGTTTCAGGATATGAGCCGGATATTGGATCTTTCCGCAGCCCGCGCAAGCGAGGTTGCAGCGGAACAGCGGCTCGAGCATCAACACAAACGGGTAACGCTTGCGCCCTTGCAGCTTTTGCTTCACCACGTAGGTCGCAACCGTCCACATTTGTGAAACTGGTACAGGCATGTTCCCCACTTACAAGGAATTGGGATAGGGGTACGGCAAGACCCCCAGAGTCTCTTGGTCGACGCAGAGACTGCAAATCTATTGTACCCGAAACAACTGCGAAATCGACGCGGTCCCTTTTAGACCTTTTTAACCTTGTGCAACCCGATTCCTGCGTGGCACGGTAAATGCACTCGGCAGATGCCATCCGCGGTTGAAACCGAATAGGCGAGGCCGCTTGGCGCCGGCGGTCAGACTTCGGAGGTAAAATCGTCGCCAGGGCAAGGTACAGAAAGCAAGGCGTTTATGCCTCGACGAAATCTGCTCTCGCTCTTCGATGATTTCGCCCGCTTCGGCGGCGATGTGGCCGTCGTCGAAAGCCGCGGGTACCGCCGGGAAACGCTGACGTACACACAACTCTCCGCGCGCGTCTTATTCTGGAGCAAGGCGCTCGGCGAGCGGGGAATTGGTCGGGGAGATCGCGTACTTCTATGGGGCCCCAACTCCGCCGAGTGGGTCGCGTGCTTCTGGGGAATCCTTTTGCGAGGCGCGGTTGTCGTCCCCATGGACGCAACCGCATCTCCCAATTTCGTTCAGCGCGCCATCCAGGATGCCGGTGTGAAGCTAGTTCTGCATAGCCGGCAACTCGGCGAGCTGCCTGGCGCTCCTCCTTCTCTGATCATCAACCATTGGAAAGATGTTTCGGCAACGCACGCGCCTACGATCCATGCGGAAGTTAATCCTGGTGACGCTTCGACACGCAGCACCATTGCGCAGATTTTGTACACTTCGGGAACCACTGCCGAACCGCGCGGAGTTGTTTTGACTCACGGAAACTTTCTGGCCAATCTCGATCCGCTGGAACAGGGCATCGAGGAATATCGGAGATATGAACGCTGGTTTCATCCGCTGCGGTTTGTGACGCTTGTTCCTCTGAGCCATGTTTTTGGACAGTTTATGGGGCTATTGGTTCCTCCGGTTCTCGGCGCAACGGTCGTTTTCGAGCACTCCACAAACCCTGGAGAAATCATTCGAACCGTGCAAGGTGAGCGCGCCACTGCGCTGATCGCCGTTCCGCGCATGCTGGACTTGTTGAAATCGGGGCTGGAACGCGATCTGGAAGGCCGCGGCCAATCCTCCTGGCTGCACGGCACCCTCGAAAGAGCCGACGGAAGAAAATTTCTTCGCCGCTCCTGGATGTTCCGCCGGATTCATCGCCGCTTTGGCTGGAAATTCTGGGCCTTCATTTCGGGTGGCGCCGCGCTTTCGAATGACACCGAGACTTTCTTCAAGCGCATGGGCTATGCGGTGGTTCAGGGATATGGCATGACCGAAACGGCTTCGCTCATCAGCTTGAACCACCCGTTTCGCGCGACCGAAGGTTCCGTGGGCAAAATCCTGCCTGGCCGCGAGTTTAAGTTGGCGCAAGACGGGGAAATCCTGGTGCGCGGACAAAACGTTGCGGCCGGCTATTGGAGAAACGGAGTTCTCCAGCCGTCCGCCGACAAGGGCTGGCTGCATACCGGCGACCTGGGAGAAGTGGATGCGGAAGGCAATCTGCATTTCCGCGGGCGCAAGAAGAATGTCATGGTCACGCCGGCGGGCCTGAATGTCTATCCCGAGGACCTGGAAAACGCGCTGCGTTCGCAACGCGGCGTGCGCGATTGCGTGGTCATTCCGTTCGCTCAAGATGGCAACGCCGAGCCTTGCGCGATTCTCTTAATGGGGGATTCGAATGAGTCCGCGGCACGAGCCGCAATTGACGGAGCCAATCGATCGCTCGCTGGATATCAGCGCATCCGGCGGTGGCTCCTGTGGCCGGAGCTGGATTTTCCTCGGACGTCGACGGGCAAGCCGCGATTGCCGATCATTGCCTCGCGCGTTGGAGAACTTCTCAATGGCCAGTCGCCCAGTCACCGAGCAGCGGAGGATGGCGTAGCCCAGGCAGCTGGCTCCTCTTCTTTTCCATCTGGTCCGATATCGGTGGCCAAGCTGCTGGCCATGGCGGGCAGCAGGCCCGATGCTGCAACCCGCCTTGAACAAGATCTGAACCTCACTTCGCTCGATCGCGTCGAGCTGATGAGCGCCCTCGAAGAAAAGTTCCACGTGGAACTAAGCGAGACTTCCTTTGCCGAAGCGAAGACGGTACGCGATGTCGCACGCCTCCTCGAGCAACCTGGCGCCAGAGCTAACACAGATAGTTACAGCTATCCTCGCTGGGCTCAGTGGGAGCCGGTTCGGTGGTTCCGGCTGGTCGTTTATTACTCGCTGGTTTGGCCTGCCACGCAGATTCTAGGGCATCCCAAAATCGCTGGTCGCGAGCATCTTCGCGAACTTCGAGGGCCCGTGCTGGTCGCCTGCAATCACATCACACGGCGAGCCGACATTGGACTGATCCTCGCTGCTCTCCCACTGCGATTCCGCCACCGCCTGGCCACCGCCATGGGCGGCGAGACGCTTCAGAATATGCGCCGCCCTCCTCGCAAGTGGTCTTTTGCAAGACGCAGGGCCTACTGGCTTGGCTATTGGCTCGCCACGGCGCTCTTCAATGTTTTCCCGTTGCCGCAACTCTCCGGCTTTCGCGAAAGCTTTCGCTTCGCCGGGGAATCTGTTGACCGCGGCTACAACGTGCTGATTTTTCCCGAGGGCGAGGTGAACAACTCCGCAGATGGCCGCATGGCCCCGTTCCAATCCGGCATTGGCTTGCTCGTCGAAAATCTCGGCGTTCCCATTGTGCCCATGCGCCTCGACGGCGTCTGGCAAATGAAGCGCGAGCGCCGACGGCTCGCTCACTTGGGCGAAATCACCGTTCGAATCGGCAAGCCAGTCACGTTTGCTCCCGGCATCGCTCCCGAGGAAATCGCCCGCCGGCTCGAATCGATCCTCAAGAGTTTATAGATAGCGCAGCGCATCGGCCGTTGTAAGGAGCGTTCGTTCCGGCGCATGCAACCGGTAATGGGCCTGTAATGGGTTGGTCGGGTGCGAAGCGCAGAATTTGCTCGAACCAGCAAGGATTTACTTCCTGTGGCAAAATAGAAGGTTCAGAGACTAGATTTATGGCACACCGTACGACACTCACCGAAGAACAGCCTGACAAAGCGCCCAAGGCCGTCAAGACGTCCTCGACTGGCCCTTCAGAGGACCTCCAAGCGCGCGAACGGACTTTCGATGCTTTTCGCCGCTGGGGATACCTCGAAGCCAATCTCGACCCGCTCGGTGCGTTTCAGCCGCTGAAGCAACCTGATTTCGAAGGCTTAACCGGCGAGGCTGCCGAAGAGGCGCGCTGCATTTACTGCGGCACCATCGGGGCAGACTTCATGCACTTGCCCGAGGCGGAGCGGCGCCGCTGGATCATCGAGCGCCTCGAAGCACCGGCGCCGGAAGTCGACCGGCACAAGATCCTCGAGCGCCTGATTCGGGCCGACCTTTTCGAACAGGTTTTGCAAGCGCGCTATCTTGGCTCGAAACGGTTTTCTCTGGAAGGCGTAACCGCGCTAATTCCTTTGCTCGACTCGATTTTGGACTCAGCGGCAGAACACGGAGCGGAGTCTTCCATCATGGCCATGAGCCACCGCGGCCGCCTGAACGTCATGGTGCATGCCGCCTGCAAGAGCCCGCACGAAGTGGTAGCGGGTTTCGAGGACGTGGATCCACGCAGCGTCCTCGGCGCGGGCGATGTGAAATATCACGTCGGCGCCACCGGCACCTATACCACCTCTTCGGGCAAAGAAATCGGCATCCACCTGGTTTCGAATCCCAGCCATCTCGAAGCGGTTGATCCGGTCGCCATTGGTCGCTCGCGCGCCAAACAAACGCGCTACGGATTGCGCGGCGCTTACGTGGATCGTTCCCGCGAGACTCTCAACAAAGTTGTGCCTATCGTGATGCATGGCGACGCCGCCTTTGCGGGGCAGGGTATTTGGGCGGAAACGCTGAATTTCGCAGACCTTCGTGCTTACACCGTTGGCGGAACGATCCACATCATCGTGAACAACCTAATCGGCTTCACCACTCCGCCACGCCAGGAACATTCCGCGCGCTTTGCCTCAGACATTGCCAAGCGCCAGTCCGTGCCCATTTTTCACGTGAACGGCGAAGATCCCGACGCGGTCACGCGCATCGGCAAAATCGCCACGGAGTATCGCGCCACCTTTGGCAGCGACGTGGTTGTGGACATCATCGGCTACCGCCGCCACGGCCACAGCGAAGTGGACGACCCGACGATCACCCAGCCGAAGCTTTACGAACGCATCAAAGATCATCCGCAGCTTTGGAAGATTTATGCGCAGGCCACCGGGATTGACGCGACTGGAATCGCTGAAACCGTCCGCAAGGAGTACGACGAAGAGCAGAGCAAAGCTCGAGCGCTCAAAAAGATTCCGCATCTGCGAAAACTGCCCGACTATTGGGCGCCGTACTCGCATGGCCGCTACAAACCGGAATACGAGGTTGCTACCGGACTGACCCGCGAAAGACTCGCGGAAATTAGCGACGGCCTCGTCCGCGCGCCGGAAGGCTTTCACGTTCATCCGAAAATTGTGAAATTGCTCGAGCAGCGCGCCGAAATGGGCCACGGGAAGCGCGCTGTGGATTACGGTTTCGCCGAAGCGCTGGCTTTTGGCTCCTTGCTTCTCGAGGGCACGCCGGTCCGGCTCACCGGCCAGGACTCGCAGCGAGGGACTTTCAACCAACGCCATGCGGTGCTGGTTGATACCGAGACAGAGAAAGACTACCTTCCGCTCGGTCATCTTGCCCCGAATCAGGCTTTCTGCGAAATCTATAATTCCTCTCTTTCCGAGGCAGGCTGCCTCGGTTTCGAATACGGATTCAGCCGCGACTACCCGGAAGCACTGGTGCTCTGGGAAGCGCAATTCGGCGACTTCGCCAACGGCGCGCAGGTGATCATCGACCAGTTCATTAGCGCCGGCGAGGATAAATGGAACCTGCCCGCGGGAATCGTGATGCTGCTGCCTCACGGTTACGAAGGCCAGGGTCCGGAGCACTCAAGCGCCCGCCTCGAACGCTTCCTGCAGCTCGCTGCCGAAGACAACATGCAGATCTGCCAGCCTTCCACGGCGGCGCAATATTTCCACATGCTTCGCCGGCAAGCGCGCCGCCCGTGGCGCAAACCACTGATTGTTTTCACGCCAAAGAGCATGCTGCGGCATCCTGACGCCAGCTCGAACATTGAGGAATTCACGAGTCCGCGCTTCCTGCCTCTGGTTTCTGACCGCGAAATTAGCAACGCGTCGCGCATCTTGATCGCCAGCGGCAAGGTTGGCCACGAATTGCGCGCCGAGCGCCGCCGCCGCAAGGACACCAGCACGGCCATTTTCTTTCTCGACCAGCTTTATCCCCTGCCCCGCACGGAAATTGCCGCCGCCATCGCGGAGCATCCTCACGCACGCGAGATCGTTTGGGTGCAGGAAGAACCGGGGAACATGGGCTCCGCCGGTTTTGTGCTGCCCCGTCTCGAGCGCATTGCCAAGGCGGCGGGGCTGGTGTTGCGCTCCGTCAAGCGTTCTCCCAGCGCGAGCCCCGCGACGGGCTCCGCCAAAGCCCATGAACTGGAGCAAAAAACGCTGCTCTCCCTGGCTTTCACGACGGCCAGCAACAGTTAGGGTTTGGGAGCGGGATTTGCTTTAACCCTTCGTTCACACTAATGTAAAGGCAGCGTTATTAAGGAGAAGGCCGCTTCTGCCACAATCAGCCGTGCAACAAAAGTCCTTGAGTGAGCCGGATTATTCTACCTCTTATCGCCATTCGTCGGGCTGCGATACACTTTCTTCGGGCAGGCGCATCAGGCGCTCCACCGGTATGAAACGCGTATTCATCATCGAGGACGACCGCGATATCGTCGAATTGGTTCGCTACAACCTCGCCAATGAGGGTTTTCAGGTTGCCGCCGCTCACGATGGCGTGACCGGCCTCGCCACTGTGAAGAAAACACCGCCGGACATTTTGCTGCTGGACCTGATGCTCCCCAAGCTCTCCGGTCTGGAGATCTGCCGCGAGATTCGCCGCGATGAGGCGCTCAACCGCCTGCCCATCCTGATGCTCACCGCGCGCGGCGAGGAAGCCGACCGTGTGGTCGGGCTGGAAATGGGCGCCGACGATTATGTCACCAAGCCTTTCAGCCCGCGCGAACTCATCGCCCGCGTAAAGGCGCTTTTGCGCCGCTCCGAAGTTCCTAGCGACGCCCCGCATACGGTCGAGATTGGCAAACTCACCATTGACCCGGCATCCTACCGCGTGTGCCATTCCGGCAAACCGGTCGTGCTCAGCACTTTGGAGTTTCGCCTTCTCTATTACCTGGCTTCGCGTCCGAACCGCGTTTTCACGCGCGATCAGTTGCTCGATGCCGTCTGGGGTACGGATCGCTTTGTCACGCCGCGCAGCGTGGACGTGTACGTACGTCGACTACGCGAAAAAATCGAGTCCGACCCCGAAAATCCAATCCTCTTGAAAACCGTGCGCGGCGCCGGGTATCTTTTCGAGACCCGTGCGGCTTAATCTTTTCTGGAAACTCGGCTTCGCTTTCTTCGCGCTGCTGGTTGCGGTCCTGCTCGCCGTGGATTATTACGCGGGTCGCAATCTGCGGCGCGACTACGAACGCGCCGGCTTCGATCAGCTCTCCGCCATCGCGCGCATCGCGCTGGCCAGCCCGCCTGCCGTTTCCGACCTCTCCTCCACTTCGCGATCGCCCTCTCCGTCCCTCGGCGAATGGGTTGCGAAAATGGCTGCAAGCAATGTCCGCGTCACGGTCGTCACCGCAGATGGCCTGGTGCTGGCGGATTCCCAGTCCAATCCGCGGACCATGGAGAATCATGCGGGCCGGCCGGAGATTCGAGATGCTCTCGCAAAGGGTGAAGGCCAATCCGTCCGCCACAGTGTGACCATCAACCGCGACTTGTTGTATTACGCCGCCCGCTATTCCGTGCCGGGTGGCGCTCCTGTGGTGTTGCGTTTCGCAACTCCGCTCGGGACCGTGGAAGAAGAAGTTTGGGCGTTTCGCCGCCGGCTCTGGCTTTCCTCCCTCCTCATGCTCGTGATCGCGGGGATAGCGTCACTCTGGATCTCCCGCTCTTTTGCGCGCCGGGTGGAACGCCTCCAGTCTTTTTCACGCCGCGTGGCCGAAGGTGATTTTCGCCCCATTGACGCGGATCGTTCCGGCGATACCCTGGAAGTCCTGGCCGCCTCTTTGAACGACTCGGCGGCTCGCCTCGACCGGGCCATTCGCACGGTTACCGAGGAGCGCAATCTCTCCTCCGCAATTCTCGGCAGTATGGTCGAAGGCGTCGCCGTGGTGAGCCGGGGCGAGCGCTTGGTCTTTGCCAATGACGGCTTCGCGGAAATACTCGAACTCGGAGTGCCGCCGCGGCCTGGCAGTTCGCTCGTGGAGACGGTGCGCCAAACAGAGCTTATCGAAGCGGTGCGCGCGGTTTTGCGCGGCGCGCCGCGGGTCGAAGCCGAAATCGTCACCGGAACGCTGCGTCAGCATTTCTTCGCGGTAACCGTGGCTTCCGTCAAAGCCGCGGAAAACTCCGGGGCGGTCATCGTGCTGCACGACATTACCGATCTGCGCAAGCTCGAACGCATCCGCCGCGATTTTGTGGCGAACGTCTCGCACGAATTCAAGACTCCCCTCACCGCGATTCAGGGCTTTGCGGAAACGTTACTCGCGGGCGCGATGGATGATCCTCAAAATCGCCTTCGATTCCTGCAAATCATTCTCGATCACTCACGGCGCCTCGCGAGGCTCACCGATGACCTGCTCGAGCTTTCCCGGATGGATGCCGACCGCGTCGACCTGGAAGTGGACCGCCTCAGCGTTTCACAATTCGTGCAAAGCTGCATTGAAACGACGCAGCGGTCGGCTGCCGAAAAGAACTTGCGCGTTTCCGTGAATCTGAAAACGTCTCTCCCGGACATCGCCGCCGATCGGCGGCGTCTTGCCGAAGTCCTGCAAAACCTGTTGGACAACGCCGTGCAGTACACGCCCTCTGGCGGCCGGATTACCGTTTCCGCCTCATCCGACGGAGACGAAGTCGAGTTCACCGTTTCGGACACGGGAATCGGCATCCCCAAAGTGGACCAGCCGCGCATCTTTGAGCGCTTCTACCGCGTTGATGTGGCGCGTTCGCGCGAAGTCGGCGGCACTGGCCTAGGCCTCTCCATTGCCAAGCATCTTGTCGAAGCCCATGGCGGCCGCATCTGGGTGGAAAGCGAAGTAGGCCAGGGTTCGCAGTTCCATTTTACCGTTCCCGTGTTTCAGTCTCCGAATGGAGCGTCTCGACCAGCTTGGTAAGGCATCCCAGCGAAGCACAGAACCGGCCCCCCGCCTCTTGTGTCTCGTTTACAAAATTTTCATCAGTACTTTACCAAACTGTAATCATCTCCACGTCAAAATGACGTGGAGAGCGGGAGTGTAGGCACACGGGCTCCCCTCCAAAGGAGCGCGATGTCCTCAACCCCCCGGCTCACCGACACGGTCATGCTCGACACGCTCATGAACTACCTCGTCTCCATGGCGCGCACGGTCGAGAGTGCCATGAATCGTGCGCTCGATGCCATCGTGAGCCTCGACAATCCCCGTACCGCTGCTCTCCCCGGGGAAGTGTTTCTTCTCGAGCCGCGCATCAACGAAATGGAAATCGTCATCGACGAACATGCCATCCGGCTGCTGCGCCAGGGTTCGTTCCCCGAGGATGAATTGCGTCTGATTGTGGCGGCATTGAAGCTGAACAACGACTTGGAGCGCATTGGAGACCTGGCCGTGAACCTGGCCGAGAGAGTGGTCTCGCTGCGCGAAATGCCCGACGTGGAAGTCCCCGAAGAACTTGCCGCGATGGTTGCTGCCGTGCGCAGCATGGTCAGCCAGAGCCTCGGCGCCCTCATTTTCCGTAATGTGGAGATGGCCACGACGGTTCTCGAAAGCGACGACGTCGTCGATCAATACCGCGATCGCATCTTTGAGCGCCAGCTCCTGCGCATGACCGGTGAACCGGGCTCGGTCAGCCCAGGCTTGCAGTTCGTCCTAGCCACGCGCCATCTCGAACGGATTGCCGACCATGCCACGAACATCGCCGAGGATATTATTTTCTGGGTCCGCGGTCTCGATGTCCGTCATGGCCGCGGCATTGGCGGACTACGGGAATCAAACATCACGAAGAATTCACAGACGGTTCATTCCGATGTGACTCCCGGCGGCAACACTGACCAAGTCATCTTCACGTAAGGTCCTACCTCGGGGACCGGTTGCACCCCTGGCTCCGGTCCCTTCTCCTCCCCGGCCAAGCGAGCGGAAAGTGCTTCTTGACAACCTCTTGACCCGCCATCCCAGCCCTACTATCGTTCTATAGAGTCGAAGATGAACAGTTCTTCCCATTGCCGCGGCACTGTTGTCGATTTAAGACCATACCGATGGGTCTGTCTTATCCTTGCAACTCTTCTGCTTTACAACCCCTTCTTAGCTGTGCCGCACTCGGGAAATAGCTTGGAAGTTGGCCATCGGGCAAGTCACCGTGCCACCGTCGGCGCATCGGAGCTTCAACACTTCTCTCCGATCGATGGCTGGGGCGTTTTACCCGCAATGGATACCGCAACGGCTGCCCTCGTTTTGCCTCTGCCAGACTCCTCGGCGCAATTCCTCTTCGCTTTGCCTCTTGTCCCACTCTTCACGCGGGAATTTTTTGGTCCCGGCCTGTGGTTCCGGCCGCCGCCAGCTCGCTAATCGTTATCATCGCGCTGACTTGGTTGGATTCTTTTTCGGATCCGAATTAGGCCGGCTCTGCCCGGTCGTTTAGGCCCTGTGAAAATTCTGCGGGTGTCCAAATTGGCAGGCACGTGCTTTTTCCGCCCGCTTACGGACGTACCTATGACAGAAAAAAAGTCCTGGATTGTTGTCGTGATTCTCGTGGCCGGCGCGCTGCTGGCTTGGCGATGGATCAGTCATACGCCCACCAAAGCGGAGGATCACGACCCCGCGGCTCCCTCTGGTGATCCCCTGGCTGCGGTGGCGCGCGTCGAGCGCCGCACCATCTCCAACACGCTGAAAATCTCAGGCGAGTTCAAGCCTTTTCAGGATGTGGATGTGCACGCCAAGGTCGCCGGCTATATCAAGCGCATTTACGTCGACGTTGGCACGCATGTGAAGCAGGGCCAGACGCTGGCAATTCTGGAAGTCCCGGAATTGGCGGCCCAGCTCGCCGGCGCCGACGCCGCGGTCCGCCGCGCGCAGGAAGAGATTGGGCGCGCGCAAGGCGATCTCGAGCGAACAAAGTCCTCGCACGCCGCAACCCACCTGGCGTTCAAACGCCTGAGCGACGCCGCAAAGACTCGTGAAGGTTTGGTTGCGCAACAGGAACTCGACGACGCGCAGGCCAAGGATTTGGAGTCCGAAGCGCAAGTCTCCAGCGCCAAGGCGGCCCTCTCCGCGGCCCAACAGGAGCTGGATGTCGCCAAAGCCAATCAAAAACAAGCTGCGGCGCTTTCCGATTACACGCGTATCACCGCTCCTTTCGCTGGAGTGATCACTAATCGCTACGCGGACACAGGTGCCCTTGTTGCCGCAGGTACTTCTTCCAGCACGCAGGCCATGCCAGTAGTTCGCCTTGCGCAGATCTCCACTCTGCGTCTGGTGCTTCCGGTACCCGAGTCCGTCGCTGCGCAAATCCATCTCAACGATCCGGTAAAAGTTCACGTGCAGGCTTTGCATCAGGACATTCAAGGCCGCGTCTCCCGCTTTGCCAATTCTCTCGACCTGCAAACGCGAACCATGGAAAGCGAAATCGATTGCGAAAACCGTGATGGCCGCCTGATGCCCGGCATGTATACGGAATCCGAGCTCTCTTTGCACGAGAAACCCAACGCGCTCACGCTTCCGCTGGAAGCCGTGGTGCGCAATGGCGATGACGCCACAGTTCTCACAGTCAATTCACAAAATGTCCTCGACGAGCGCCACGTCAAGCTCGGCCTGGAAGACAATGCGCGCGTAGAAGTTCTTTCTGGCCTATCGGAAGGCGACCGCGTGGTCATCGGCAACCGCAGTCAGTTCCGTTCTGGACAGAAAGTTCAGCCCAAAGTGGTCAGCGCGCAAGAAACGAATCCGGCGGGAGGGAACTGATGTCCGGGTTCTCGATCAAGTATCCCTACGTCATTATCGTCATCTGCCTGGTCATCGCCATCGTCGGCACCGTCACGCTGGTTCGCATGCCCGTCGACCTCTTTCCGCCAATCCACATTCCGGTTGTCGTCGTCGCCACCTTTTATTCCGGAATGGCCCCAGAGCAGATTGAAACGGACATCACCGGCCGCTTCGAACGATTTTTCACGCTGGCCAGCGGCATTGATCACATTGAGTCGCGCTCGCTTCCCGGCGTCAGTCTGATCAAAATTTACTTTCAGCCCGGCATGGATGCGGATGCCGCCGTCAGCGCCATATCGAACCTCGCAATGGCCGATCTCCGCCGCCTTCCTCCCGGCACTTTGCCTCCGGTGGTCTTGAAGTTCGACGCGTCCAGTTTGCCGGTGTGTCTCATTTCGCTGAAAGGCCAGGGGCTGAACGAAACGCAGCTCCGCGATCTAGGCCAATACGACGTGAGGAACCAGGTTGCCAATGTTCCCGGTGCCAGTGTTCCTCAGCCCTTCGGGGGGCGTTATCGTCAGATCATGGTTTACGTTGATCCCCTAAAATTGGAAGCCCACCAACTCAGCGTGATGGATGTGGTTCGCACGGTCAACGACAGCAATTTGATTCTTCCTGCAGGCGACGTGCGCATTGGAAGCACGGATTACAATTTGTATACCAACAGTCAGCTTTCCACGACCAGCGAGATCAATGCCCTTCCACTCAAAACAGTCAATGGCGCGTCCGTGTTCGTTGCCGATGTGGGCCGTGCGGAAGACGCGCAGCAGATCCAAGTCAATATGGTCCGCGTTGACGGGCAAAAGTCCGTATACCTTCCGGTCATGAAGCAGGGAGGAGACACTAACACCATCGCAGTGGTCGATGGAGTCAAGAAGGCCGTTTCCGACCTCACTGACGTCCCCAAGCAGTTGTCGGCCACGGTAGTTTTTGACCAATCCATTTTCGTCAAGACCGCCATCGAGACTCTTCTGCACGAAGGAGCCAGCGGCCTGATCCTGACGGCGGCGATGGTCCTGTTGTTTCTTGGAAGTGTAAGGGCGACGGCCGCCGTTTTCCTGTCGATCCCGCTTTCCGCTTTGGCCGCTTTTCTTGCCATCGGTGCGGGGGGTGGCACGGTCAACGCCATGGTTCTCGGCGGTCTCGCCTTGGCTTTCTCTCGTCTCATCGATAACTCGGTTATCGTCCTAGAAAACATCTTCCGGCACCTGGAAATGGGAGAACCTCCCGCAGTCGCCGCCGAAAACGGTGGCAAAGAAGTGGGGCTGGCTGTTCTCGCTGCGACACTGACCACCGCCATCGTTTTCTTTCCTGTCGTCTTTCTCTATGGCGTGAGCCGTTTCGTGTTCGTTGCTCTGGCCTCCGCCGTCGTTCTTTCGCTTTTCGCTTCCTACTTCGTGGCCATGACGGTGGTGCCCCTCTATTGCGCCAAGTTGATCAAAAAACACGAAGCCGACGAAGAGCTTCATGGAGAGGAGGGCTCATTGCTCGGGCGAGTAGTGAAAAAGTTTAATCACTATTTTTACGAAATGGTATTGCAGTACGACCGATCCCTGCAAAAGTCGCTGCTCCGGCCGGTAGCGACGGTCGTGGGACTGGCGGGCGTTTCGCTTTTGTCTTTGTCCCTTTACCCTGCCTTGGGTGTTTCATTTTTTCCGCGAACGGATCCGGGGCAGTTCGTCATCAACTTGAAGGCCCCGGCTGGGTCTCGCCTGGAAGTTACTAGTCAATACGTGGCTCGCGTCGAGGACGAAATCCGCCGCGTTGTTCCCCCCGACGAGCTCAAGATCATCGTCTCCAATATCGGCGTCACGCCGGGTTTTTCTTCCATCTACACCAGCAATTCCGGCCAGCACACCGCGTTCATTCAAGTCGGGCTAAAGGACGGCCATAAGGTCGGAAGTTACCAGTACATCGACCGCGTCCGCGCGCGCCTGCGCGACGATTTGCCGGAACTCAGCGCCTACTTTCAATCGGGAGGGCTCGTCGATGCCATCCTGAATCTTGGATTGCCGGCTCCCATCGACGTTCAAGTGAGCGGCATGAATCTAGAGAAGACTTCGCGCGCTGCCCTTGATCTCGCCGCTAAGCTTCGCCAGGTTCCCGGCGTGAACGACTTGCTGATGCCCCAGGATATGGATTATCCCGCCTTGCGTTTGAATGTGGACCGCCAGCGCGCCAGCCTCGTCGGCCTCCGCCAAAAGGAAGTCGTGGACAACGTGATTACCGCGCTTGTATCCAACGGCATGATTGCTCCCAGTTATTGGGTCGACCCGCGCAGCGGCAACGATTACTTGCTTACGGTGCAGTATCCCGAAAATGCCGTGAAATCACTAAATGACTTGAAGCAGATTCCCCTTCGCGCTCCTGGCGGCGCACAGCCCACGCCTCTGGACTCCGTGGTGAGCATCAAGCCCATCGTCGCTCCGACCGAGGTCGATCACTACCAGCTCCGCCGCGTGTTTGACCTTTACATTTCCACTTCCGGCGAGGGCCTCGGGGCAGTTACCCGCCAAGTCGAGAAGATCGTGAACGCCACTCCTTTGCCGGAAGGCGTGCGAGTGGATCTTCGCGGCTCAGTTCAGGGCATGCGGGCTTCCTTCAAGAGTTTCGGTCTGGGCTTGCTGCTCTCGGTCGCTCTCGTTTACTTGGTTCTGGTCGCTCAATTTGCTTCCTGGGAGGATCCCTTCATTATCTTGCTGGCCATTCCGCCTGGGCTCGCAGGTGTACTCCTGTTTCTTCTGGCTACTGGAACCACGCTCAATGTCATGTCATTGATGGGCGTCGTCATGATGGTGGGCATTGTGGTTTCCAACAGCATTCTCATTGTCGAATTTGCGCGACATCTGCACCACGAGGGCAAGCCCATTCGAGAAGCCGTATCCGCGGCCTCGCGCCTGCGGCTCCGTCCCGTGCTGATGACTTCCCTTGCCACCCTGCTCGGTTTGCTTCCTATGGCCTTGAAGCTGGGTACAGGCTCGGAAGCTTATGCGCCTCTTGCCCGCGCCATCATTGGCGGCTTGTTGCTTTCCGTTGTCGTGACTGTCTATCTCGTGCCCGCTACTTATCTCCTCATCCATGGCGAAGGAGAGGGGCAGGCACAGGGGGCTCAGTCGTGACGCGCCCAACGCTTTGCATCCTCCTGTTCATCCTTACATGCAGCCTGGCCAGCGCGCAGGCTCCGGCTAATCCTGGCAATCCTCAAAGCACTCCGCAAGCTCCGCCGCCTGCTACGCCTCTGAACCTGGCCCGGGCCGAGGCTATCGCGCTTAAGAACAATCCTCAAATCACCGTGGGCCGATTGCGGGCTCTCGTGGCACAGCAATACGTCCGCGAATCGCGCTCTGCGCTCTTGCCAAATGCTTATCTGAGCGTTACTGCCGTGGACGCCAATCCGGGCAGCCGCCTAGCCGCAGGGTTTCTAAACAACCCCATCCTTTTCCCGCGCGCCGCAGGAGGCGCTTCTGCCAACCAACTCGTTACCGATTTCGGCCGCACCACCAATCTGCTTTCCAGCTCGGAATTCAGCGCCAAGGCAGAAGATCAAAACGCCGCAGCCACCCGCGCGGACACACTCCTAGCCGTGGATCAGGCTTTTTACAATTCGCTGGACACGCAGGCTCTCGTTCGAGTCGCGGAAGAAACCGTGCAAGCTCGCCAGACTCTCGTGGATAGAGTCCAGGCCTTGGCGCAAGCGAAGCTGAAGTCAGATTTGGACCTCAGCTTTGCGAATGTCGAACTGGCCCGCGCCAAACTTCTCTTGCTCGAAGCCCGCAATAATTTCCAGGCTGCTCTTGCTGGTCTCTCAGCGGTACTCGGCTATCCCTCCGAACAAGATTTTCAACTCGTCGAAGAAACCACGCCCCTCACGCCTCCATCCCCCGACGTGCAGCCTCTCATTCAACAAGCGATGCAACAACGTCCGGAAATCCAAGCCCTGCAATTTCAACTGGAATCCGCGCAAAAATTCAGCAGCGCCGAGCACGATCTCTGGCGGCCAACGGTAAACGCCCTCGGCGTCGTTGGCGAAGCTCCCGTGCGCGACAACCACATTCCTAACTGGTACGGCGCCGTCGGCGTGAACGTCAATATCCCCGTTTTCAACGGTTTTCTCTACAACGCCCGCGCCAAAGCCGCCGACCTCGAAACCGAAGTCCATCGCCAAAGGCTTCGCGACCTTCAAGACACCATTTCGCGCGACGTCCGCGTCTCTTGGCAAGACACCAATCGCGCTTACGAACGCCTGTCCGTTACACAGCAACTCCGCGAGCAGGCGAACCTGGCCCTGGACCTCGCGCAGGCGCGCTATAACCTCGGGCTCGGCTCGATCGTTGAGTTCACCCAGGCCGAACTGCAAAAGACCGAGGCAGACATCGCGGACACCGACGCAAATTACCAATATCGCTTGACCCAGATAGCCCTCGGCTTTGCCATCGCCGCTCCGAAATAGGCCTTACACCTCGGTCGAACGGAAGAGAAGTTCGCTTCCAGGGTTTTGCAGAAGGCTCGGTTCCTCTTACGGCTGAGGCGCTGAGGCGCGGCCGAAACTGTTCCGAGACTCGATCGCTTCCGACCTGTTTTGGCCTCCGCCGGTTATTGACTACCGGTTAATTTCCGCAACCTCTTCTGTGTCAAGGACTTGCCCTGGATTCCCTTGGTTTATTACAGGATATTCACAATTAGTTTACGCGATTGTAAAGCGGCAACCTTACCTTGACCCCGGGGTGGTACGTCGACTTTTAGTAGCTCGTCGAATTCTGCTTCAAAGAAGAGAGAGGAAATGAAAAAAATAGCTGCACTCACACTATCTCTGTTCCTCACGACAGGAATAGCCCTTGCTGATACTCCTAAGGATGCTGACCCGAAACCTGCCAAGGCGGCTGACCCGGCCAAGCCCAAAGCAGCCAAGAGGGCGGAGAAATCCGATTCGGCGATTGCTGCCGAGATCGAAGAGCTCCGGCAGGCGGTCCAAGCCCAGCAAGAACAGCTGCAATTGCTGAAGGAAGAACTGGCCAAGCGCGATCGCCAGATTGACGAGGCGCGCGAGGCCGCGGCTGCCGCCAACGCTCGCGCGGCCGAAGCCACCACCAAGGCGGTCGAGGCCGTCAATTCCTCCGCCGAAATAAAAACCACCACAGCAACCCTCAACACCACGGTCAGCGACCTGAAAGCCAGCAACGAAGTCCTGAAGACCACCGTGGCGAAAACAGAAGCCCAAGCTCAAAAGGCTTCCGAAGAAGGGCCTAGCACGATTCGCTATAAGGGTGTCGCCATCACCCCAGGCGGTTTCGTCGAGGCGGCCAGCGTTTTTCGCAGCCGCGCCACCAGCGCCGACATCAACACCCCGTTTACCGGTATTCCCTTCGCAGCTTCCAACCTTGGGCATGTTGGTGAAAACAACTTTACTGCTCGCCAGAGCCGCTTATCACTCCTAGCGGAATCCAATGTTGGCTCTGCCAAGCTTACCGGCTATTACGAAAGCGACTTCCTCGGCGCAGGTACCACCTCCAACAATCGCCAGAGTAACAGCTACGTTTACCGGCAGCGGCAGATTTGGGGACAGGCAGCTTTCAATAACGGCCTTAGCCTCACCGCCGGTCAGATGTGGAGCCTGGCCACCGAGACGCGCAAAGGAATCCAGAATCGCGGCGAAATCCCGCCCCTGGTCATCGACCCACAATACGTCGTTGGCTTCACCTGGGCGCGCCAGTACGGATTCCGCGCCGTGAAAGACTTCGGCGGGAAGTTTGCAGTGGGTGTCTCTGTGGAAGGCCCACAGGCTACCATCGGTGGCCGCGGCTTCTCCAACGTTACCACCATCAATTCCGCTGCTGCGCCCGCAACGATCGTCACCTCCGGCGCCACGACGTCTACCACGGGCAATTTCTTCATCAATGCTCCTGGAGCGGGCGGCGGTCTCTACAACGCTTTCGACGCCAACGGCTACACCGTCAACAAGGCCCCGGACATCATTGTCAAGGCCGCGGCCGATCCGGGCTTTGGCCATTACGAGGTGTTCGGCATCGTCAGCTTTTTCCGTGATCGCATCTATCCTTGCGGCGTAGTTGGTACACAAGCGAATGACACCAATCCGGGAGTAGCACAATTTACGGGGAACTGCGCTTCTCTCACTCCCACCGTGGTGAGCTCGTTTGGGGCGTTTAACGACTCTCGTACCGGGGGCGGCGGCGGTGCCAGTGCTTCCTTTACCGTTCTCAACAAGAAAGTAGATTTTGGTGTCAAAGGCGTCGTCGGCGATGGCATCGGCCGCTATGGCTCTGCGCAATTGGCAGACGCCACGGCACGTCCGGACGGTTCGCTCGCGCTGATCCGCACCGCCCACGGTCTCGGTAGGGTGGAACTGCACCCAAGTCCGAAGCTCGACGTGTACGCCTACTATGGCGGAGAATATGCATGGCGCGCCGGATACTCGGGATACACCAGCATTACCGTCACCAGGACGCCAGCGATACCCCAGGCGGGTGGAGTCACAATTCCCGCAACTACCGCAACGAGAATCTCGACTACCGGCATCGGTGGTTACGCGAACGTAGCGGCCAACAACTCCGGCTGCTCCACCGAAGGCGTGCCCGTAAATCAATTCAACCCCTCATCCGGCTCCAACTGCGCCGGAGATATCCGGATCATTCAGGAAGGCAGCTTTGGCTTCTGGCACAAGTTCTACCAGGGCCCCAAGGGCGGCATGCGCTGGGGTATTCAATATTCCTACATGTGGAAGAACGCCTGGTCCGGGGCTGGCAGCATCGCTCCGAAGGCCATCGACAACATGGTTTGGACCTCTTTCCGCTATTACCTGCCTTAGTCCCTCGGACGAAGACAGGCAATTGCGGCTGTCCCTCCCCTGGGACGATGGACGCTACAAAGGGCGGCTCCTCGCCGAGCCGCCCTCTTGCTTCTTCCCTTTTGGCCCGGCCGTCACTCGAGCCGTTCAGGGTGGCTTCTCCATACTTCCCCTTTGTTTCCACACGTACTGGCAAGGAGTCCTACGGTCTGCCTCCATTGTTAACTACTCTTAGCTGTAAGCTGTCGGCCGTCCGCTAAAACGGCCGCTCCTACCGTCTCACCGCCCGCGCTGCGTCGCCACACGGGCCTGTACCGTTTTTTGCGTCGCGACGAGTGTGGCGCCCAGAGTCTCCTTTGGGATGCTGGTGACAAAAGGCTCAATCAGCCACTTCAGCATCGCTGGAATGTCGCGCGTCAGGGAAACCACTTCGCTTTGCACATACACCCCGCCGTCTCGCTCTTCCATGCGCCACCAGGTTTCCATGCGCCATAGGAATCCGCCGTCCTCCCCCGGCGGCTTTTCGCGTTCGTCTTTCTTGCCGGCATTTTCCACTTCCGCGATGCGCACCGCGGAACTGCGGCTGTGGGCGCGCTCCGGCCCGTCGCGGAAATACTCGATTTCATGTTCGGTGTTCAGTACCACGGTGATCACTTTGTGCCGCCGGAAACGCAGGAACACCCGGAAGCGGTCGCCATTGCGGGATTCCATTTTCGAGCGCTCCACGTCCGGCGCAAAATAGATGTAGTGTTTGTCGTAATCTTCGAGCATGCCGAGAACATCCTCGAGTTTCGCTCCGGGGATGAGTATGACGCCTACCCAGTGGTGAATGATGCCCCCGGGACACGGGATTTCTTTTCCCCCGTCGCGCATCTCGAGCTTCTTCATTTTCACTTCGCCGCTCTTCAGCGCCGCGTAGGCTTCCGCGCGCTCCGCCCCGGGCAGTTCGTCAATCCCCAGAAGATTCGCCCCGCGCTTCAGCTCCTCTGCGTTTCGGGACTCCGTGAGTCTCACGTAGCGGCCGAAGGCCTCGAGCGTGCTCGCGTGGAGCTTGGCAGGCTCGGGCTCAGCGCCTTGCGTGAGCTTGCCAGTTGCCATGTACAGCGCCACTACCGCCAGCAGCATGGCCACCGCAAAGCCGCGGTTGTCTGGCACACCTTTCACCTGTCGCACCGCCCTGTCAGTGTGGATTCGCAACTCATCTCTCATTCCGCTCATTTCAGGGGGTTTCCATCAGTCTCCTCGCAGCCGCCACGCCTGCGAGTGCATGCCACACGCCAGTTCACCGACAGCGAACGGAACGAACCCAAGGTTTCCCGATGACTGCGGAACTTGGGAGCTTCCGTGCTGAGCTTGTACCTGATCGTAGCCGTAAAATGCGAATCGTTGTAGGGGGGAGGGAAGAGAGGGAAATCTGAGATTGGCGGGTTGGGAAGCTCGCACACGGTCCCTTTCGGGGCCGCTGTCCCCGCGCGGCCCCCAACCCGTTCTTAGCAAGTTACGCGGCGGATTTGCCGCCCTCAATGGTTCGCCAGAGCCAGAGTACAGGGTACGGCGGTCGTAGTACGAAACCCAATTCCGGGAAGCCGGTTCAGTCCCCGGATTGCGTAGTAACATATGTAGAATCAGTCAGTTACATTGGCCGAGGCCCAGTTTCGCCACCGAGGCGACGCGCCGATAGTACTACCTGGAGACCGCGATTCGTGGCTCAGCACCTTAGCGAAAAAGATGGGGGACATACCAGCGCGCATAAGTTGCGACTCCGAGAAGAAGTACGAGCCACCAGAGGGCGAGGACGGTCCGCATCCAGCGTTTGTACCGTTTGATTCGCAGTCCCTCCGGCAGCAGGCGGGTGCCTGCGGCGAGCAGTAGGTACAGAGCTGCAAGTTCGGTTACGCCTCCGAGCGCGGCGTGCGCGGTTGCCAGCGCCCAATAGGGCTTCGAGAGTTTAGCCGGAATTCGTGGGAGCACTTGTTGGCGAAAAGTTGGAGCCATCGTCGCGGCGATGACCGCCAAGTTCAGGATCACGACGACGGATTGACACCAGGCGTGTTGCCGGAAACGTCCGGAACGAGCGAGCCAAGCGCCGAAAAGAAGGCCTGCGCCCATGGCGATTTCGAGCAGCAAAGCTGCGTCAGCGGTTAGCGCCGCCGCAGTTCCGAGAAATCCTTCTCGCATCCGCTGCCTCCGGCGAACAAAACCTCGTGGCGCTCTACGCTGGGCTATTGACGCCGCTGAGGAATCCGCCGAGGTGCCCTGTAACTGCAAGCAACGCCGTCGTCAGTGCCTCTAGCGGCAGGCAAAGGAGGAGCAACCTCTGGTTCGGCGCACGCCGAGCGCTCCAGTGAATCAGCCAAACGACGCAAATCAGTGCTCCCGAAGCGATGCCGAAGATGAGGTGGAGTAGCAGCGCGCCTTTCAGGCGCTGCCCTTCGAGTTGCCACTGCCAGGCGAGGAGCCCGGTAATCATCGTGGGGACGCTGGCCACGGCAGCGACAAGAAAATTCAAATAAGCCGCGGCGGCTAGGCTTTGCCGCTTTGTCCAGTGCGCAAGAAAATCAAACGCCGCACCTGCCATGAAAAGCGCGATAGGGAAGTGGATCAGCACAACGTGCTGCGCGTGCTTCGCACTTAGTGCGGCTTTGAGGTCAGATGGATTCAGCATTTTACGCTCGAGGCATTTGCACTTTGCAAGTTTCCGAACAAGGTGAACTCGCCGGTCAACTCCGCCGCGACCTTGTTGGGCATTCCCGGGATGACGTTGCCGTTCATTGCACAACGACCTTGCCGGTCATCTTGGGGTGAACCGAACAGAAGTAGGAGTAGGTTCCTGCTTTATCGAACTTGAAGGAAAACTTCTCGTCCGTGTCGAGCACTTTGGATTTGAAAGCTCTTGGATCGTCGGCGCTCACCACGGTGTGGGGAATGTCGTCGCGGTTGGTCCAGGTCACGGTGCTTCCTACTGAAATGGTTAGTGCCGCCGGGCCGAAGCTGAAATTGTCGATCTTCACTTCAGCACCCTGGGCTTTCTGTTGCGCGGCCACAACCGAGTTCTTCGCTCCCGATGCGCTGATTCCCAGAACAGCAATCGCGATTGAAACGACTACAGACACACTTCTCCTCATGATTTTTTCTGCTCCTTTTTGTTTAGTTGGCTTCGAACGAATTTACAGATTCAAAATTTGTGAATGCCCCTCACTCGAGCGTCGAATCCACAACGCCCAGCGCTTGCTTGCCGCGGACGAAGTTGACATCCGTGATTCCCAGGACGCTTTTCAGCTGTTCGGCCGGTACTTTCATCGGGCCGGGAGAATCCGCCTTGCCAGGCGCGGGCTGCGGAAACGCAGTGGAGGCTGCGGTGTGAAACGTGACGTTCCCTTCGACCTTCTGCATGGTTTGGTGAATGTGCCCATTCAACACCGTGACCGAGCCGAATTTTTTAAGAGACGAGAGGGCCTGGGCGCTGTCCTCCGTGGCCCAGCCCCACTCGGGATAAACGGACCAAAGGGGGATGTGCGCAAACACAACGATAGGCGTGCTGTGCTTCAAATCCTTCACATCGTCTTCAAGCCATGCGAGCTGCTCGCCGCCGAGCGATCCCAAACCGCCGGCCTTGAGGTTCATCACATTCACCAGCCCGATGAAGTGCACGCCCTTCTTGTCGAAACTGTACCAGCCAGCGCCCTTGCTGCCTTTGGCAAAACGGTCCAAGAACTGTTTACCGTCGTCATTCAGGACATCGTGCTCACCGGGAACATAGAAAACGTCTTGCGGCTTGGCAGCTTTGAGAATTTGCTGGACGGCATCGAACTCTTCCGGTTTCGACAGATGGCTCACGTCCCCGGTGTGCAGAAGAAACTCAGGCTCGACCGACAGTCCATTGATTTTGTCCACCGCTGCCTTTAAGGTTGCGGCGACATCGGGATTTGCCGCTTTGTTGAACCCCATGTGGCTGTCGCTAATTTGCGCGAAGCTGAGTTCCCCGGCTGTTTCTTGGGGATCCAAGGTCGCTATGCGGCTGAAGCTGTAGGAGCGAAGCACGCCGCCGCGGATCACGCAGAAGGCCCCCGTACCGGCCCAGGCCATGCACTTCAGGAAGCCGCGCCGGTCAATGCCGTCGTGATTATGATCGTGCAACAACTCGTCCTTCCCTTTACCTGCCATCGCTTTCCCCTATCTGTAGAGACACCGATACGGTGTTCAAAAACACCCGTACCAATGCTGTTTTCGTCGCCGGTCCCCAATTTTCTTGGAGGGCGGCGCGGGTGAGAGAGTCCAGGGAGCCCGCGCCGCGTATGGGACGTGTTTCGTTGGTGTAGACCAGCTTGCAAGGCCGGTTATTCCCAGTGACAATCCCATGACAATTGGCTGACAATTGGGTGACTTGCCACCGCGTTGGCAAATTCGCCAGTCTAAGGGGGAGAAACAGGGAATAAAATTCCTCCAAAGGCGGTTTGTGACCAATGAGTGGGATTGCCCATGGGAGTGGGTCGGACGTGTTGGATGTCGACGAGCGGGCGCGCTTCGAGCAGCTCGTTTTGCCCCACCTCGACGCGGCCTTTAACCTTGCGCGCTGGCTTTTAAGAAGCCGCGAGGATTCAGAAGATGTGACGCAAGAAGCGATGCTCCGCGCATATCGTTTCTTCCGCGGATTCCATGGAGGAGACGCGCGCGCCTGGCTGTTACAAATTGTGCGGAATACCTGTTATACATGGTTGGAGAAGAATCGCCCTGTGGAACTCATGACCGAATTCGACGAGGAACTGCATCCGCAACCAAGCATCTCGCCAGAATCCCTGGCCATCGCCGGAGATAACCGGGAACGTTTGGGCCGGGCGCTCGAGACGTTGCCGCCACGATTCCGGGAAGTGCTCGTTTTGCGCGAACTGGAAGGATGCTCTTACAAGGAGATTGCCGCGATCACCGCGATTCCCATTGGCACGGTGATGTCAGCGCTGGCCCGCGCGCGCCAGCGGCTGCAGCGCGCCCTTACACAACCGCAACCTCCAGTCGAGGAGGCTTCCCGTGAGCTGTGATTACACGCGCACAGCGCTGCACGGCTATCTGGATGGCGAGCTGGACGCGTCGCGTTCGGCGGAATTCGAACGCCATCTCGAGGGTTGTCGTGATTGCGCGAAGGCTTTGGAGGTGGAAGAATCGCTGCGCTCCGCTCTTCAGCGCAGCAGTCTTTGTGAACGCGCGCCGCTTTCGCTTCGCAAGAAAATCCGCGCGGACCTGGACGCAGTGACTCTTGCTCCCCCCAAAAAGAGCCTTCCCGCATGGCGATGGGTAGCGGTTGCCGCTTCGATTCTCTTGGTCGCGACGCTCTCCTGGTTCGCGTGGCCGCGGCCGGCGGGCAGAAACCCGGATGCCGCGCAGTTTACCGCCGCCGAAATGATTGACGCGCATATCCGGTCGCTGCAGCCGGGCCACTTGACGGATGTGGCTTCGACCGATCAGCACACGGTGAAGCCGTGGTTCAACGGCAAGCTGGATTTCTCCCCGCCGGTCAAAGACTTCTCCGACGACGGCTTCCCGTTGATTGGCGGGCGGTTGGACGTTTTGGCGGGCCGCAATGTCGCGGCGCTCGTCTACACTCGCCGGAAACACATCATCAACGTGTTTGTGATGCCCACGAAGGACCCGGACACTCCCATTCATCCCCCGGGCTTGCGGCAAGGCTATCAGTGGCTGCACTGGCGCCGTCAAGGGATGGAATATTGCGCAGTTTCGGACGTGTCCGTTGCGGACCTGCATGAGCTGGCCCAGCTGATCTACCAATAGAGAAAACATGAATCCAGACCTGTGATTCGTGAGTTGTGAAGGTCACGAAGCAGTCACGGGCTTGCCCCGAGCTTCGAGGGGTCACGACTCACGAGTCACTTGCTATTGCGGATTGGGCTTGCCTTTGACGTAGGCTTTGGGAACTTCCTTGGCGTAAACCAGGCGCAGGGTCACGCTTTTCGTTTGCCCTTTGTGCACCGTGACGTTTTTCTCCCATTCCGAGAAAACGCCCTTTCCCGAAGCGCGCATATCGTAATTGTCGGCCCTTAAGTTCGCGATGGTGAAATGGCCATGAGCGTCCGCGTGAACGGCGTGCGGGGCGTTGCCACCCGACGATTGGTAGGTGACGGCGGCATGCGGCACGGGTTTGTCATCGGGCCCGAGCACGACGCCAGTCAGCGTGGTTGTTCCCTTATGATGCTGGGGAGTAGCGACCACGCTGCGAACATACACGAGCGCAAGCGCAACTATCGTAAGAAACAAAACGATGCGTTTCATTGTTAGAACCTCACAGGCGCTCTTGCCAAGAGCACGCTCGAAAGGGTTGCGGCCCTGGGTCGCAGTTACCTTTCTCGCTTCTATACCAGTGTAGGTTGCGTATGCCCGGTAAAGTCCTATAGCGATAAAAATGTGCCTTCCCGCAACCTGCCGGTTCGGACAGGTCGGTTGGCTCAGATTTTGTTGGGCCCCGTGGCCCGACGCACTCGCGCTTACATCGTGGCTTCGATCTGCAGGTCATCGATCGTTTTCTCGAGTTGCCCGTTTGCTTTGTCCCTCTGCGCTTCGGTGTCTTGGATTTTTTTTCGCAGGGCTTCGAGCTGCGTTTCCTGCTCGTCCAATTGCTTGGCGTAGCGTTGCAACAGAGCCTTTTCTTCTGCGCTGCCGCGCAACGCCTTCATGTTTTCACGCAGGCGTCCCTGGTCCTCGACGATGCGATCGATATCTTTCTGGCGGTTTTCCATTTCTTCCTCGAGCTTGGTGACAATCGCCTTTTGCGCTGAAATTCTCGCCAGCGCCTGCGCCATCTCCGGCGTAATGGTTCCTTGCTTCACGAACGCGGCCACCTGGTCATCGGTCAGGTTGGAAAGCTCATACGTCGTCGATAGAGTGCGCACTTCTTCCACCGGGAGTGAAGCTGTAGCTTTCGGAGGCACTTCCAGGCGGAAGCGGTATTCGCCTGGCGCTTTCTCCTCAGGGTCAGCGGAGCCTTTGGCAATCGCCCATTCCGGCCGCGCGGGGTGCTCGATGACCAGCGTCCGCTTCGTTTCATCTTGACTGCGCGAGACATACAGGGTGCGCTCATGCAATTCGCTGACGTGGGTCAGGATGCCTTTGGAAATCTTCACGCGCGTAACGTGTTGGGGCTGAAAATTTTTCGAGGCTTCCACAAGCATCCCCAAGTCGGTGGCGTAAGAGATCAAGCGCCGTTCGCCGGGCTTGATGGGATCGGTCAAGCCTTCACCGGCAAAGACTTCATTTTCGAGGACGCTGAAGCTGCCACCATCGAAGGTTAGGGGGCTCGTGTTTTTGAGCCAGAGGCCACGAAGCGGGCGGCCGGACCCGGTGGTTCCGCTCCAAAGGGAGACTTTCTCCGCTTCAATTTCCGTCTGAGCGATGGGCACAAGCGCAGACTGATTCTTTTTTAGGGTCACGCGGTCCTTTAGTTTGTACTCGAAGAGGTCACCTAGTTCTTTTCCGCTGGCGGCAGCTTCGCTCATCTCACGCGCTTCTTCGACGGTTGCCGCTGATGGGCCTGCCGAAAACCCAATTGCGCTGCCCGATCCATAACCAACACCGGATCCTGTCGCGATTCCAACATGCGGCCGGTTTGCCGCTGCCGTCCTCGATTTTCCAGCAACTTCAGCGGTTTCGGTATTCACCGCCATGGTGCTCGCATTCACAGTTATAGTTTCTGCGGTAGATCCTACCTGCAATTGGGAATCGAACCGGTTCTCACCAGGGCTGACGTTTAGCCCCGCGATCGCATTTTTTCGGAATCCCTGTTTTTCCACGTCGAGTCGGTAATTTCCGACGGCAACGCCTGAAAATGAATACTGGCCGCTACTTTCTGAATTCGTCTGAGCGATAACATGGTTGCCCTCATCCAGCAGTCGGACGAGAGCACCAGGGACGCTCGCTCCTGAGGGATCTGTCACCACGCCGCTCAGTCGCCCGTTGCCTCGCAGCAGGGTCGCGGCATGGGTTTGGGGTGAAAGCTGCACACTTTCGGGAAGAGCCACGACCGGGCGTCGACCATAAAAGGGCTCAGAGAGTTGTTGGATAAACGAATGCGGGGCTCCGGCAACGAGGGAGAGCTCGACGCTGTCCCAGTCTTCGCCGACGGTGTTGTCGACGATGGCCCAGCCTTGCAGCAGTGGTTTCTTTTCTGGTTTCGCAGGCAACACAATTCGGTAGGTCGTCTTCCAGATGGGAACTTCGCTGATGTAGCTCACGTACAGATTGCGCTCGCCCGTCCCGGTGGTGGAAATCGTCATGCGTCGGACATCTTGATCTCGCGAAGAAGCAACCAAGCCCAGATAGCGTCCCACTTCCACTTGCAGATCTTTTTCGGCGATCCGAAGGCCGGTGGAGGGATTTAAGTCCACGCTGCGAACTTCGCCGGTATCGGTGATGACCGAGATTTCGTCGGTCTCTACGGTCCAGTTCGTTCCAGTGCGAGTTTTTCTCTCAACGCTCAGCAATTTTCCGGCTAATGCCGGGCCATTGCCGTTGCGCACTTCAAGCCGAGCGCCCCTTAAAGCACCGAGAAACTCCACTGTGGTGGGCTTTTCGCCGAGAGCCAGCCGCAGGGTGGCCAGCCTCCTAGCGAGCGGAGCTTCGGAGTTGTAATCCACTCCCGTTATGCGTCCTCCCGAAAGGTCGAGAACCGTAAGCGACTTCAGCACATCGTTCAATTGCGCGCTGGTGAAGTCCACATGCACATCCTGGCTGCCGCGCACGCGCCCGAGATGCTCGAAATAGCCGACGCCATTCTTGTACAGGACGACGCGGCGGACCGGCAGCTTCCCAGTGGATGGATTGGAGCTGTCGCTTGAGCCGCCAACGCTTTCTATGCTCTTGGGTTTGTCTTTTGGTCTTTGCTGCGCTGGAATCGAACTGCAACACGTGAAGAGACACAATACCGCGAAGACCCTCATCATCGGCCACCCCGTCCCCCACAATTTACTTTCCTTACCAGACCAAGATGCGATATAGATTCCGCGCGTTGTCCGAGGGCGGATTCTGGCAAACAAAAGACCAATCGCATGCCATCTTGGATTGCATGCGTGAGCTACGGCCCATGAAGACATGGGCGGGCCAGTACGCCATTGTCCCGAGCGATTATTCGTTGCGGAGGGCGACCACGGGATCCACGCGCGAGGCGCGGTGAGCGGGAATGACGCAGGCAGCCATCGCCACGAGTACCAGCGCGACTCCGGTTCCTGCGTAAATTGCCGGCGCGATAGGCGTGACTCCAAACAAGAGCGAGCGCAAGAGTCCGCTGAGGGCAGCGGCCAGCGCTCCCCCTGCGAGAAGGCCAATGGCGCTGAGGCTCATGCCGCGTCGAAGGACCATGCGCGTGACGTCTACGGGTTTCGCTCCCAGCGCCATGCGGACGCCGATTTCACGCGTGCGCTGCGCCACCGCATAGGCCAGCACGCCGTAAACGCCGGTGCAGGCAAGCACGAGCGCCAAGGCCGCGAAAACGCCAAGCAAAATCATCGGGCGCGTGCGGTCCGAGACATTGGCTTCGATCAATTCGCCCATGGTTCGAACCAGCGTTACCGGCTGCTCCGAATCCACGGCCCAGACCGTGTTTTCCACGGCTTTCACGGCACTCTTTGGTTCCATCGCAGTGCGCACAACGAGACAGGAAAAGCTATCGGGCTTGACTTGATTCACTGGCACATAAATGGCGGGCTTCATGCCGAGCAGCAACCCACGATCACGAATATCCCGCACGACACCCGCCACCGTGCGCCACGGCTCGTCTTTGTCCTCGAAGTGTAGTCGCTTGCCGATAGCGCTTTGTCCTGGCCAATGACGCCTGGCCAAGAATTCGTTGACCACGACGACGAGTTGCCCTCCTTCGCGGTCGCTCTCCTGCAAGAAACGCCCTTCGCGTAGCGCAGCGCCGACGGTCTGGAAATAGGAAGGCGTCACCTCGCGGTACAGCGCATCGTTCACTTGGCCGGGCTGAAGGGGCGGCTCTCCTTCGACGATGTACCCGTAGGTGTCGCCGTTGGCGGTAAATGGCGCATCGGAAATGAAATCCGCGCCCTTGACGCCGGGAAGAGCCCGCACACCGGCTGCGACGTTGTTGTAAAAATTCCGGCGCCTTTCCTTGGTGTCGTACTTGGTGTCGGGCAAAGGTACGGCCATTGTCAGCAAATGATCGGCGCGGAATCCCAAGTCCTGTTTCCGGAGGTTCCAAATCGTCTGGATCATCAGGCCCGCGCAGACGAGCAGGGCGAACGCCAGACCGAACTCCGTGACGACGAGTCCATCGCGCAACTTCATACCACTTCGCGATTCCCCCGAGCGGCCACCGTCTTTCAGCTCTTCTTGCAAGGAAACATCGGAAGCGCGCAGGGCCGGGGCGATGGCGAACAGCACGCCGGCTGCAATGGATATCCCTGCCGTGAAGAGCAAAACCCGCCAGTCGATTTGAAATCCCACCTGGCCGATCTGCGGTGGCACCAAGGTGCTGAAGGCGCTCCAGCACGCCTGGCCCACTACCAGCCCCAACGCGCCACCTGCGACGGATAGAAGCAGGCTTTCGGACAGCATTTGCGCCGCGATTTGTCCACGCGTTGCTCCTAAAGCGATGCGAACAGCCATCTCACGTTTTCGGCCAGTCGAGCGCGCCAACAGCAAATTCGCCAGGTTCGAGCAGGCGATGAGCAGCACGAACACGGAAGCCACTTGCAGCACGAGCAATCCGTCCTTTGTATCGCCTGCAAAATCTTCCTGCATGCGTCGGACGGTTGCGCCGACCTTCGCGTTGGTCTCCGGGTATTGTTGCTGAAGCCGCGCCGCAATCGTGTCCATTTCGGTTTGCGCTTGCTCTGGGGTCACACCCGGCTTGAGCCGCGCCACTACGTTCAGAAAATGATTGCCGCGCTGCGCCCATCGCTCCGGAGTGAAGTAGAGCGGCGTCCAGTAGTCCACATTCTTCTCGCGAAAGAAGAAACCCCTCGGCATGACTCCCAGGACTTTGCTCCCCTTGTTATTCAGCAGGATCGCGCGACCCACGATGGACGGATCTCCGCCAAAGCGGCGCTGCCACAAGCCGTAGCTAATGAGGACCACTTGCTCCTTGGCTTTGTCTTCTGCGGGCGTGAAGACGCGGCCGATGACTGGCGGTACTCCAAGAACGTCAAAGAAATTCGTCGTTACACGCTGCCCAAAGAGCTGCTCCGGCGCGCCGCCTCCGGTCAGGCTCATGCTGCTCCCTTGTCGCGCAGCCATGTCTGTAAACACCGTGTTTTGCGCCTTCCAGTCCAGGTAATTCGCCGGGGCCGGGGTATTGTCCGGAAAACCGATGAAGGAAGAGTCTTCCCAGACCATGACCAACCGATCCGGCTGGAAGTAGGGCAGAGGCCGGAGCAACACGGCTTCGACGGCGCTGAAAATGGCCGTGTTGGCGCCAATGCCCAGCGCGAGGGCCGCGACCGCCACCGCGAAAAACCCCGGATTCTTGAAGATTTGGCGGAGGGAATGACGCAGGTTGGTCAGCACGTTCATGCTGGTAGAGACGCGCAATCCGGCAAATTGTTTCCGGGTGTTTCGGGTGAACCCCGCATTCGTTTTTGTGAAATACTTGCATTTCAACATTTTTTCAGGAGTTTTCATGCCTCGCTACCTTACGCAGCACACGCTTGCCTGCCTCACGCGACAGGGGGCGGAAGCCCTCGCGCAGCGCATGCAAGCGGGCGGCACCGCGCGCGTCGAACGTGTACTCGTCAACATGCTCGAAGGGAAGATGTTTGTGGAGTTTCGCTCGGAATCCCGTGAGGCGCTCGAAGGATGGCTGAAGACCGAAGGCATGCACTTCGATTTTCTGATGCGCATCGAATGGGAAATGCAGGGTGATAAGCTTCAGCCCGCCGAATAGCATCCGAAGCAGCTTAACCTTCTGACCGCGGGGCGCGCAGCGCACGAACCTCTCGCATAACCGTTTTCATCCGCCGGCATCTGAACGAGCATGATCCGGCTGGGTGTGACAGCGATGGTGCTGCTATTGGTGCCGGCTTGTTTCCCGCGCACAGCCGTCGCACAGGGTTCGTTGTCTTCGGACGACATTCCCATCGAGCGCTGCGACGTGCTGCCGGTCGTGAAGCTTCGCATTGATGGCGCGGACATGCGATTCCTGCTGGATACCGCCGCGACCACGATGCTGAACCTGAAGTCCTTCTCCTCGGGCCGTTCGAAGCAGATTCAGGTCACCTCCTGGAGCGGAACGGCGGCGACAAGCGCGCGCGAAGTCTCTCTCCCCGAATTGACGCTCGGAACCCATCGCCTCCGCGGTTTGCAGCTTCCGGCGATTGACTTGAGCCCGATTGGCAAGGCTTGCGGCAGCCAGATCGACGGCATTCTCGGCGTCGATCTGCTCGACAAAATGGGCGTAACGATTGATCTGAAGCACCAAGTCGCCTCCTTGAGCGAAGCGGCTCGCGATGTGAAAGATGCCAAAGCTGTTTACGCGGAGATGGAATCGAGTATGCATCGGTGCAACGAGGCCTTCGACTCGGGAAATGCTATGGAACTGACCGAATGTTTCGATCCGGAAATTGTTTTCTATACGCCACAGGGGGAATTTCGCGGACGACAAGAAGTCATGGACTATCTGCAGCGACGCTACCTAAAATTCGCTCCCAACTTGCATTACAAAATGTGCGTGCGAGACATGAAGACCTTTGGCGATGCGCTCTGGTATTCCTACGATTACACTATCGATTCGCCGCAAGAACACATCGCGGGACATGGCATGTCGATGTGCCGCCGCGACAAAGACCGCTGGCGCATCTTGAATTTGCACAATTCTTTTCTCGAGTTGCCCGCACATCCCGCTTCCGCAGTCTCGAAAGCGCCTTGAATCCGAAGTGTTCAGAATGACCGGAATCGCCCAGGTGGCGTCCCAAAAACGGGCACTCTACATTTTCGCGGCATTCCAATTCCGGACGTTAAGTGCTTTAGTTTCTTGTGCTTTACTTGAATTGCCGCTTGGCGATTGGCCTGCCTCTTCTCTTTTTATCATGGCTACCATATCCATGGGTATCGAAGCGGTCACGCGCCCCGCGTTGCTCCGCGAGGCACAGCAAGGCAATCGCGAATCCCTAGCGAAGCTGATCCTGCCCTACGCTACCGGCTTGTACCGCGGAGCGCTTCGGTTCACCAGAAACCCGGCGGATGCGGAAGACGCGCGTCAAGATGCCTTCCTGAAAGTGATCCGCGGGCTCGAGCAGTTTGTGGGTGCCAGCCATCGAGAGCAAAACAGGGACGATCTGCATGCGTGGGTTTCCCGCATCGGGACGAACGCCTCCATTGACATTCTTCGCAAACGGCGCGACGGAAGGGCTTTCTCGCTCGAAGAGCCCACCGGCGTTGGTGAAGAAAACTTGGGAAGCACCCTTGCCTCGAGAAATGACAATCCTGAGGAGGGCTTCGCGCGGCTGGAAATGCGCAAGCGCCTGGCAGACTCGATCAAGCAGCTCAGTCCGGAGATGCGGCGCGTGTGCCTGTTGCGCGACGTCCTGGGATATACGACCCAAGAGGTGGCGGAGCGCATGGGAATCTCCTCGTTGACCGTACGCCTGCGGCTGTTCCGCGCGCGGCGCCGGCTGAGAGAAAATCTGACGCTGGCCTCTGGCCTTCAAGTTCCCGCCGCATCAAAGGCAAATTAATTCTTGTAGAATTCCTGAAGAATCGAAAACCAAAGATATACTTGCGCTCGATTGTGATTCCCAGCGTAGAATCGTGCCAAATCTCTCTTGCCCTGGAGGGATATGGAGAACGATCGCCGACGCACGCCTCGTTACCCGTTTGAAGCCTCCATCGAAATGCGTGAGGGTTCTTCGCCGGACATGAGAACCGCGCGAGTGACCGGGCTTAGTTTGAACGGCTGCTATGTGAGCACGGAAAGTCCGTATCCGGAAGGAGCTTCACTGACGGTCAAGGTCTTCACCGCGACAGAGTTTTACGAGGGCCAGGCGACGGTGATCTACATGCAAGAAGAACTGGGCATGGGGCTGATGTTCACTGATACCCGGCCGTATTACCTGATGGTGCTGCGGAAATGGCTGTTGTCCGCGATGATGGCAAGGAAAGAACGCTCCAAATAGGTTCCGGCGATCGACACTTTCCCGTGCCCTTTCCATAAAATCCCGCGACATTCGCGAGTTGGCCTTTTCGCTCAAGAAAAGAGTCTTAGGGAACTCCAGGTCCGGAACGGACAACTTACTTTGGTGCGCGGAGCTTTGCGTTTGCGGAACGCGCCTCGGGGTTCTTGGGCGACCAGTCTTCAGGAGGGAAGGCCACGTGCCAGAAATTCGGGCTGGGCGTTGCGAATTCCACGCCGATTTCCGCCCTGCCGCTGCGCACCGGGCCCAGAAACGCTACGCGGCACTCCTGTTCCTCTTCCGTCTTGTTGTGCCTCACGTGCACCACACCGCCGCTGATAACGCGCGCGTTGAGGAGCACGAGCGCACCGTGCGCGTTGATCGCGAGCGTTTCCGTTATCTCCTCAAAATCCTTCCCCTGGGCATCCTTGCCGCGAACGCGGATGCCCACTTGCATGAGCACGCGCTGGCTGCGGCGGCGGGCTCCGGTCTGTGTGTGTGGTGCGGAAACTTGAGACATGCCAACCCTCGCTTCGAAACCACTATACCGCTAAAGAAGAGCTTCGAGAGGGCTTCGCGGACGGCGGTTTTCCAAGTGGATACTTCGGCCGATTAGCCGCGCTGTTCGATGGGAACGTATTGACGGGTGTCGTGCCCTAGGTAAATCTGGCGCGGACGAGCGATTTTCTGCTCTGGATCAAGCAGCATCTCTTCCCATTGTGCGATCCAGCCCGAAGTGCGGGGAATCGCAAACAGCACGGGGAACATCGTCATCGGGAATCCCATGGATTGGTAAATCAAACCGGTGTAGAAGTCCACGTTGGGATACAGCTTGCGCTTGACGAAGTATTCATCCTCAAGCGCGATGCGCTCGCACTCGAGCGCGATTTCGAGAAGCGGATTCTTGCCCATCAGGTCGAACACCTGATACGCGATGTGCTTGATAATGCGCGCGCGCGGGTCGTAATTTTTGTAGACGCGATGCCCGAAGCCCATGAGCTTCACTTCGCCTGTCTTGACGCGCTTGATGAAAGCGGGAACGTTCTGAACCGAACCGATTTCCATCAACATGTGGAGAACTTCTTCATTCGCGCCACCATGGAGCGGACCGTAAAGCGCGGCAATGGCGGCAGCGGTGGCCGAGTATGGATCGACATGCGAACTGCCCACACCGCGGATCGTGTTTGCCGAGCAATTCTGTTCGTGGTCGGCGTGAAGGATGAAAAGAATGTCCAGAGCGCGCTCGAGCGTTGGGTTGGGACGGTACTTCGCCTCGGAAGTGCGAAAGAGCATGTTCAGGAAATTCCCGGGATAACTGAGATCGTTGTCGGGATAGACGTAAGGCATCCCCAGAGTGTGCCGGTAGGCGAAAGACGCAATGGTGGGCATTTTGCCGATAAGGCGGTAGGTCTGCTTCTTGCGCGACTCCGGGCTGAAGATGTCCTTGGCGTCGTTATAGAAGGTCGAGAGCGCGGCGATGGTGGAAATGGTCATGCCCATGGGATGGGCGTCGTAGTGAAAACCGTCGAGAAACTTCTTGATGCTCTCATGAATGAACGTGTGATGCGTGATGTGGTAGGTCCAATCTTTCAGCTGCGCGGCTGTCGGCAGGTCGCCGTTCAATAGTAGGTAAGCCGTTTCGAGATAAGTGCTTTTCTCCGCGAGATCCTCGATGGGATAGCCGCGATAACGCAGAATTCCGGAATCGCCGTCAATGTACGTCACCCGGCTGATGCACGAAGCGGTGTTGTTGAACGCCGGGTCGTAGCTCATCATCCCGAATTCTTTGGGATCGACCTTGATCTGGCGAAGGTCGGCGGCGCGGATGGTGCCGTGAGTGATGGGGATCTCGTAGGACTTTCCGGTGCGATTGTCGATGATGGTAAGGGTTTCGCGAGCCGCGGCGCCGCCGTCAGGCTTTCTCGTCTGCGTGGCAGTGAGTGGCGAGTCCATTCAGAGTCCTTCGGAGGCAGCGGAGCGGTTGCCTTGAGCCTTTCTCTAACACTGTACACCAAAGCGGGCAGGGCGGAAACCCGGACGGAATGCGAGCCGTGCAAGTTCGTGGAGTCAAGGGGTGGAAAGGCGGGCATGGGTGCGATGGAGGGCGCTGTGATACACCTCTTGACAATAGTCGTGATAACGAGTATTATGGCTTGGAAGGAGTCTAGGAGGCCAACCATGATACGGATTCGCAAGAGCGAGGAACGCGGCCATGCCAACCACGGCTGGCTGGACACCCATTTCAGCTTTTCCTTTGCCGATTACCACGACGCGGAACACGTACACTTTCGCACGCTGCGCGTGATGAACGACGATCGCGTTGCCGGCGGGGGCGGTTTTCCCATGCATCCCCACCGCGACATGGAAATCGTCACCTATGTGCTAGAAGGCGCGCTGGAGCACCGCGACAGCATGGGCAACGGCTCAGTGATCAAGCCGGGCGACATACAGTATATGAGCGCGGGCACCGGTGTGACCCACAGTGAGTTCAATGCCTCGGAAACCGAGCCGGTTCATCTCTACCAAATCTGGATGTTTCCGGAAAAGCAGGGGCTTAAGCCAACTTATGGCCAGAAGAACTTCAGCGAAGCGGATAAGCGCGGAAAGCTGCGGCTGCTGGTTTCTCCAGATGGCCGCGACGGCTCGGTGAAAATCCGGCAGAACAATGATTTGTACGCGACGGTCCTGGGAGTCGGGGAGACGGTGAAGCATGAATTGAGACCGGCGCGGCACGCCTACGTGCAAGTGGCGCGCGGTAGCGTGACACTGAATGGCAAGAAGCTCGACGAAGGCGACGGCGCGGCCATTTCGCATGCGAAATTCGTTGAACTCAAAGGAGAAAAGGACGCCGAAGTGCTGTTGTTTGATCTCGCCTAAACCGAAGACGCTGGGTGTTGAAGCAGAACCTGGCGTCTGATGCGCGTCTGCGCCTCTCGGATTTCAGCCGCGCGTGCGCTGGAATTCACGCATAAATGTCGTCAGGGCTTCGACGGCTTCCAGGGGCACAGCGTTGTACAGGGAGATGCGCGTTCCGCCTACGGAACGGTGGCCGGGCGTGCCGACGAGCCCTGCCGCTGCGGCCTCCTTGGCAAACTGTTTTTCAAGCGCTTCATCACCACCTGCGACGCGGAACACAACGTTCATCTTCGAGCGCGAACTTTGTTCTACGGGGCAGCGGTAAAAACCTCCGCTGGCTTCGACGGCGTCATAAAGCAGTTTTGCCTTCGCGTCGTTGCGCTTCTGGATGCCTGCGAGTCCGCCAACCGATTCGATCCAATCGAGCACGAGTCCGACGACGTAAACGGCAAACGTCGGCGGGGTATGGTAAAGCGATTTTTCCTTGATGTGCGTCTGGTATTGAAGAATCGTTGGAAGGTTTTTGTTGGCGCGCTCGGCCAGGTCCCTGCGGAGGATAACGATGGTGACGCCGGAGGGGCCGAGGTTTTTCTGCGCGCCAGCAAAGATGAGGCCAAACCTTTTCACATCGATGGGATGGGAAGCGATGTCGGAAGACATATCGGCGACAAGTGGGACGTTACCCGTATCGGGCAGGATGGCCCACTCGGTTCCCTCGATGGTGTTGTTTGTGCAGAGGTAAACGTAGGAGGCGTCGGCAGAGAATTGCATTTCCACAGTGCGTGGCAGCCGCGCGAATTTTTCGGATTCAGTCGAGGCAGCGATGTGGTGTGGGAAACCTTTCTTGAGTTCGCCGATGGCCTTGGCAGTCCACGCGCCGGTGTGCAACACGTCCACAGGCTTTCCGCGAAGACAAAGATTCATGGGAACCATGCTGAACTGGAGGCTGCCCCCACCCTGCAGGAAAATCACAGCATAGTCGGCGGGGATGGCGAGTAGGCTCCGCAGCTTTTGCTCGGTGGCGGCATTGATGCTCTCGTATTCCGGCGAGCGGTGGCTCATTTCCATAACCGACATGCCGCTGCCGCGCCAATCGAGCAGCTCTTCGCGGACGCGCTCGAGGACCGCAAGGGGCAGGGCGGCAGGACCCGGGTTGAAATTGAAAACGCGTTTGGTGGCGGGAACCGAAGCGGTGGTCGAACTCACAGTAATTCGATCCTCTCAAATGGATTGGCGCCACGCCGAGCCCTTCGGGCTGCCCCAGGGTAAACGAGGTGCAGAGCTTCTTAGCTCTTCAGAATACCAGAAGTCCCGAGACCTCATGGATCAGGCGAATAGGTAATGGGCAGCGATTTGCTCGGAGCTCTGAACGCCGTCCGAAGTCATTCCTTCGCATCGTTCAGTTGAGTGAGTAGATAGGCCCTCAGTTTTTCCTTGCCGATTCCCAGCAACCCGATGAGGTTTGCGAATTCCGCGATGCCCACCCGTATAGGCAGCGAGCCAATTTTCTCCGACAGCGCCGGGATTACGGCTCTTGCGCGTGCATAAATTAGGGTAACAATCTCGGCCACAGCGGACTCGGTGATTTGGGCTCTCTGCGGTTTTGCGACCTCCTCGCTGACTGACTTACCGCACAGCGGAATCAGGGGAATCCACGGTTCGTTCTGAGGCTCGGCGTTCTCGTTCTGTGGTGGAACCATGAAGCGCCGGATTACCTCGCTCTGCTTGCTCCCAAGGGCGCTCAGGCCGCCCGCCATGATGGGATTCGTCGCGGGAAGTACAAACTGCTTCTGCAAAAAGAGCTGACAGTTCCGGCGCCCAAGCTGGTAATCGTGCGCGCGGAACTTCCTGTCGAAGAATCCCCCAAACGCTCCCAGGGAACCGCACTGCAAGGATGGAACTCCGGGGGGCAATTTATTGTCCGAAGGAGCGATCACAAACCGGCTGCTTCCGGCGCCCTCCACGATCAGGGCGAGAGACTGTCCAAAGAAGCGCGACTGCGCAATTACCGCCGATGCCAAGCTCCCGAGAGCCGCGGGAATTGCGGCGCTTTCCGCGAACTTTGGGTTCCAATTCGGAATTCCAGAAGAGGGGAAAGGCGCGACGGTTAAGACGGCTGCCTCGGCCTCCAGCGGCGCGCGCGGATTTTGATTGTCTTGCGGTCGCGCATTGAACGAAGCCAAATAATCGTGCGCAAGGTCAAACGGATCATTGTCCATCACGCCGCCGTCGACGTTGATGGTATCAAAGCGGTCAGGGATGTCTTTCCAGCCGGCAGGAAGAATTGCGTCTTCTTTGTTGGCCTGGAGGTTCACCGATTGCCACATGGGCCGCTCGTAATCCAATTTCTCGCGTTCCAGCTTCCGCGGGGCGAGAAAGAGCGGGAACGCGCCGGTGGCTTTTGCGGCTTCGCGAAGGAGTTCCCACGCCCCCTGACCCGGTTGGCCCAGAGGCAGCGGCTTCGCCGTGAGCGTGGATGTGGCATTCCCCGGGCGCACGGTTTCAAAGCGCAGGCGGTCGGGATGGTAAAGCGTGCGCTCTTCGACAGGGCCGTCATCGCTAAGCGAGTAAGGAATTCCCGTAAGGTTGGTAAGCGTCAAGAACAGCGTGAGATTGGGCGAGATGTAGACCCTGTTTTTGGGTGTGCCGGGCTGCAGCGCATAATTGGCAATTTCATCAATGATCGTACAATCCAAAAGAGAAACGACGGGACCGCTCTTATTCAAATCCTCTCGCTTCAGCAGTTCCCGGACGTCGATCTTATTGACCCAGCTTTCGTAAAAGCGATTTGTCGTGCCCGTGTCGCTCGTGTCATGGATATGAGCGAACTCTCCCTGCACCATGACGGAAGCGATGGCCGCACACATCCCTCCAGCGGACGCGCCGGAAAAAACGTCCAGCGAGATGTCGTGCAGGGGGACGGGTTCGTCTTGACCCTGCTTGTACCTCTCTTTTGCCTCGTACCACGCGTCGAGAGCCTCAATCAAGAAATCCAGCACGCCAGCCGTGTAGGCGCCTGCGGAGACCGCCCCCGCCATGTTTACCCCGATACGGAACGGTTTTGGGGCCATAACAACCTCCGGCAAAACGGTGTTGGGAGTGCGTGCGAGCGGACGTAAGGCGATGAGAGGATACCACAGCAGTATTTCACTGTTCCGTAGTAGACCACCCGGAGTACCAAGCGCGCACCATGCGGCGTGGGATGGTGGCGCGAGGAACCTCTAGGCTTGGTTGACCAAGGCGAATTCAACACGCTTGCGCATGGGGTCAATGCGGTCGGCGCGGACACGCACGCGGTCGCCGAGGTGCCATTCGTGGGGACGCGGTTTGGCGCCGCGGCTAGGGCGCGCGCCTTTTGTCCCCTGCCGGCCTTCGCCGCCACGCAGGGCGACAATGGCGTGATCGCGCTCGCGGTAAACGCAACGCGCATTCGCCGCTTCTTCCAGGGCGCCGATAGGCAGCAAACCTTCGACAAAAACTTCGAAGAGTTCAACGAAGCAGCCGAACTTTTGCACCGAGACGATTAGGCCTTCGTATTCCTCGCCGAGATGCTCTTCCATGAACTGCGCGGTCTTCCAATCCATCAATTCGCGCTCGGCGCCGTCGGCTCGACGCTCGGCCTCGGAAGATTCGGAGGCGATCTCTTCGAGGCTCCCGTGAGAATACAGCGCGGCTTCTGACCCGGTCGGCGTGGGCCCCAGCGCTTTCGAAGAGGGCGGAGTTCCCGATGGGTGCGCGAGCGCCCATTTCAAAATGCGGTGAACGATGAGGTCCGGATAGCGGCGGATGGGCGAAGTGAAATGCGTATATTCCTCAAAGCCCAACGCGAAATGGCCGAGTGAATCTGCCGCGTAGCGCGCCTGCTTGAGTGAGCGCAGCATGAGGTAAGAGAGAATGCGCTCTTCGGGTTTGCCTGCGATCTTTCGAATGAGCCGCTGGTAATGCTGGGGCGTGATCCGCAGATCGCCGCCGGGGAGCGCAACTCGCATCGCACGCTCACGGCCTTTGCCGTATGTATCCGGCCTGCCGGCCTTCGCAGGGGCAGGGACTCGGCCGTGGCGCACCGCAATTTCGCGCTGACGCAGATCCTCGACGCCCAACGAGTAGCCGAAAGCGCGCGCCAGTTCCTCGAACTCGAGAACCTTGCGGGCGTCGGGCTTTTCATGCACGCGATGGAGAGCCTCGACGCCTCGTTTCAGGAGATAGCCGGCCACGGCGCGGTTCGCGGCGAGCATGAATTCTTCAATCAAGCGGTGCGCAATGTTGCGCTCGCTCCGCGTAATGTTGGTCATTCGCTGCTGTTTGTCAAATTCAATGACACGTTCGGGTAAATCGAAATCAATGGAGCCGTGCTCGTTACGGCGTGCATTGAGCAGCAACGCCAGCTCTTTCATGTTTCGAAAATGATGCGCGAGCGGGGCATAGCGCTTGCTCATTTCCGCGTCGCCTTCGAGAACTTTGTTGACGTTGGTGTAGGTCATGCGCTCCGCGGAGCGGATAACTCCGGAAGTCGTGCGCGCGGATTGCTGGCGCCCGGCGGCGTCGAAGTCCATTAGCACGCTCATGACCAGGCGGTCTTCGCGCGGTTTCAGCGAACACATTCCATTCGAAAGCGCTTCGGGCAGCATGGGCACGGCACGGTCAGGAAAATAAACCGAGGTGCCTCGCAATCGCGCTTCTTGATCCAAGGCGGTGCCGGTTCGAACGTAATGTGCCACGTCGGCAATGTGCACCTGGAGATGCCAGTGGCCATTCGGGCGGCGCTCCACATAAACCGCGTCATCGAAATCGCGCGCGGTCTCGCCGTCAATCGTTACGATCGGAAGGCCCCGAAAATCTTCGCGGCCAGCGCGCTCGGAATCAACGACGGGCCTGGCGCGCTGGTCCGCTCCTTGCATGACTTCGGCTGAAAAAAAATGGGGCAAATGGTGCTTGCGGATGATGATCTCGGTATCTACACCAAGGTCGCCGGGACGGCCCAGGATTTCGATGACGCGGCCAACCGGTGCAGCGCCACCGCGCGGATAGCGCATGAGCTCGACGTTGACGACAGCGCCATCGAGTTCCGTCAATCGAGGAATGCGCCGCCCACGGATGTTGCGCTCTTCGACTCCGCTGAATCCAAGTTTCTTTGCGAGCCCTGGCGTCAGCTCATGCCCGGGCGGAACCTCCACTTCGTGCTGGACGCGCGTGTCGTAAGGCAGCACGACATTTCCCCGTGCGCCATAGCGAAACAAGCCAACGAGGGTGGGATGCGCGCGGTCCAGGATTCGCACGATGCGGCCCTCGGCCCGCTGCGGGCCCGTTACGCCGCCGCGACGCTGAATCTTCACGAGGACGTGGTCACCGTGCATAGCGTCCTCGATCGCGTCTCGTCCGATGTACACATCGCCATCGAGCTGCGGGACAGGAGTGTCGGGCACCACAAATCCGTAGCCGTCGGGATGAAGGATCAGACGGCCCGGGATTTCATCTCGACTGGCCAAGCCGGGTTGTGGGCGGTGGGAAGGGGTAGCGGGGCGAGCCGACTGTTGCTGGTGGTCTTCTCTGTCAGTTTTACGCCCAGTCAAGCGATAGCGGCCGCCCGGCATCTCCTCGATGGCACGGCGCTTTTTCAGTTTCGCAAGCATTTTGAACAAAGGCCGAGAGTCCGACTTTTTCAGGCCCAGGCCTTTGGCGAGCTCCTTGACCGAAGCCGGCTCGCTCCTAAGTTGCAGAAAACGCAATATGTTATCGGGGCTGAGGCTCGAGGTGCTAGGCATGAGGTTGGCGCCTTCCAAGGAGGCGCAAATCTTCCACTGGAGATTGTAGATACTTTTTTGGCCTCACCGGAACTTTTTTCCGGCTTTCGGGATTATATGAGTAGGCCAACACACGAACCGGCTAGTCGCCCTCCGTCAGACTAGCTGGATTTCCCCGAGAGGGGAAAAGAAGGAGGCGGGAAGACCTGGCCCGCCTCCTTCTTTCACAATCGATTGAAATAAATAGACTCAGCGCGTTTGGATTTCTTTCGTGTGTACCGTCAGCGTACCAACGACTTTCAAAATGACGGTTAAGCTGGTTGGCCCACCTCCACTTTCTTCCTTCGAGGGATTCACCTGAAGTGGAGAGAGATTCGACCTCCTGCTCCCCAACCCTACTCGGGCACTGAGTGAACTCTGTTGAATTTTGCCCACCTTGCCGCGCATTTTTGCTCACACGTTGACTGAATCGTCGCCAATCCCGACTCTGGAGCCAGTGAACTAACTTCATGGGGCAGGACAGGCCTCACCGACTTGCGGGGTCTAACTACAAACTCGATTCCGCTCGCCGTTGTGCAAGAAGCATCGAAGGCCATTCCGCGAGCGGTCTCACAGACTGACAATCTCGAAGTCGCTAGCCTTACCCGCATACGCTGTGATGTTCCTTGCCTGCCTTTGCAATGGCGTATCGAACTCGGACAAGAATACAATGCAACCGCATGGCTAGAGACCGGATCTTGGCCCTACTTGGTCGTCGCGACGAGCCCACCGACGCCATCGAACAATACTGTATAAATCTCGGCGAAGCGCTCGAAGCCCATGGGCTTCAGTTCGAAATTTGCCGCGTAGCTTGGGAACTTCATGGCTGGTCTCACTCGCTCCACGATCTTCGCTTGCAGGCTGCTTCTTGGAGCAACACTTGGATATTCGCCCAATACACTGCGCTTGCATGGTCCGTCCACGGCTTTCCTCTTCGCTTCCTTCAGGTGCTTCGAATCCTAGCCGCGGCTCAAGCACGGATCGCTGTCATCTTCCATGATGTTGAACCTTACGCGGGCGGCCGCTTGATCGATCAGCTTCGGCGACTTATGCAGCTTAGAACGGTTCGCCGCGCCGTGGACCTTGCCGACCTCGCCATTTTTACCGTTCCTATCGAAAGAATCTCCTGGCTTTCCCATGCTCCTAATAAGGCTGCCTTTTTACCCGTTGGCCCCAACCTCCCGCTTTCTTCCGAAGGCGGGGCCCATCATTCCGAACCTGCATTCAATTTGAAAAATGAGGTCACCCCATCCATTGGTGTCTTCAGTATTACGGGCGGTGCATCCGGCACCCGTGAAGCCAATGAAATCCTTTCAGCCATCCGTTTCGCATCCGAGAAGGTTGGCAAACTCCGCCTCTCTGTCTTCGGCAGGCATGCAGAACTCCAGGAATCCTTTCTTCGCAAAGGTGTAAAAAATCTCCCTGTTGAGCTTTCCGTCGAAGGATTGGTGGAGAGTGCGCTAGTTATTGAAAAACTCTCCGCATGCGACGTGCTCCTCTTCGTTCGGGGGCCGATCTCTACTCGCCGCTCCAGCGCCATTGCCGGGATAGCCTGCGGCCTTCCTGTCGTTGCCTATTCCGGGTCCGAAACCGGCCCGCCGATCACCGATGCTGGAGTGGTCCTAGTCCCTTTCGACCAAGACGAATCATCGCGCCAGAGAGAGCTCAACGTCGCCCTTGTCCGTGTACTGTCCGACACTGCCTATCGCGTCTCTCTCAGTGAACGCAGCCGCCGCGTTTATGAAAAGCATCTCTCCTGGCCATCCATTGCCTCTCGCCTCACCACGTTACTCGAAGCGCTTGAGTGAAAGGGTGTCCGGCAATGCGCGCGACAGGGAGATCCTCATGATACGAGTTCAGACCGCGCAGCCAGCGGTTTGGAGAAATGGTGGACAAAAACATCAACAGGGGAGGGCAGAGAAGGTGGGCTGTACTTCGGGCCTGCATTCGACTGGCAGGCCAAAGTGACACGTTACCTCCCGCCGTCTGCATTCGAGCCGCAAAATGACACAAGCGCACGTCGACTGGATAGCAACCGGGTTTATTTTCGGAGCTTCTGAAGCTCCGAGTACGCACCCAAGGAAAGACGGGGAAACGGCTCTTTTCCGAGCGGTCAGCAAGATCCAGAAAAGGGGGTTCTGCGATGAGGCAAGCCAATACGCTTTCGACTAGACGCGAATTCCTAGAGGTTTCTGTCGCGGCCGCGGTTCGAGCGGCTGTTCCTGCCTCCAGTGCCCTGGCTCAGAACGCTCCGCAGCGACCTGGGGAGGACGCGTTTCTAGCCCGGCAGAAGGAACGACGAAAAGAGTTATGGGCACTTCTAGGCGATTTGCCCTGGGAACATCAGCCGGCGCCAGCGAAGCTCGTCAGCAAGGAAGAGCACGATGATTACACGCTCGAGCGGCTGATTCTCGATTTGAACGGTGTCGAGCCGGTACCGGCCCTGCTGCTGATTCCGCGCAAAAGGCAAACGCCCGCACCGGGGCTGCTGTACATCCACTGGCATGGCGGGATGTACGACCTGGGCAAAGAGATGCTGCTCAAGGGTGTGGAGGTCGCGCCGGCCTATGCGCCCGTGTGCGCGCAGAAGGGGCTGGTGACGCTGGCGATCGACAGCTGGTGCTTTGGCGAGCGCAAGCACGAGAAGAATGGTCACCAGGGCGAAGAAAATGCCTTCAAGCTGATGCTGTGGAA
>Ga0126379_10000023_pt1 | contig 69668 bp, 57 predicted proteins | sample PanSoiMetPlot_24_FD_92640 | JGI IMG/M metagenome (GOLD analysis project Ga0126379, IMG submission 92640) | Tropical forest soil microbial communities from Panama - MetaG Plot_24 | ecosystem: Environmental > Terrestrial > Soil > Tropical forest > Bulk soil | place: Panama | collected 2016-02-17
TGACGCTGCGCGCGGCGCTGCTGGAATCGTCCCTGGCCGTTGCCGAGCCGCGCCGACTGTCCCACTTCCGGGTTGTGCTGCTTCACTTCCACAAGCGCCTCTCGCGCGGCCTTCCCGCTCGACGAGCGCACCGCAGCTTGGATCTCCCGGTTGATCTTTGGCATTTCCGCAGCCACTTTCTGGCCTAGCGGCGAGCCATAAAATTGCAGAAGGTCCTTCATCTCGTCATCCGTAAAGTGCTTGTCGTAAATCCCGACCAGTTGTTCCGTCACCTGGTCGGCGTCGAATTTTTTCTGGTAACTGGTCGCGAACGCGCTCACAAAAGCCTGGCCTTTTTCGTTGTTCGGCACCGTGGCCAGAAGCTTCTCGCGAGATTGTTCGATGGCATTGCTGGCGGCGTCCTGAACCATGTCGCGCGCGCCGACGAGTTCCATCAGCGAGCGAATGTCCGCTTCCTTGACCCGGTCAATGTGCGAGTTCAATTGCACGGAGGAGTTGTTTTGCGAACTCTGCGGCGATGCTTGCACGGAATTTTGCGATGATCCTTGAATGACCAGGAAAAACGTGCCGACATAAATGACAATCAATGCAACCAGGGCCTTCATGACCGCCTCCGAGGCGCTGTGTTCGGGTCCTGCGCCACGACTTTGATTCTAGAAATGCAACCGAAGCAGCGCGAGCGCTTTGCTGGGCAGTCTGTGCCCTCGTCGTTCACTGTCCCATCGTTCAGGTGAAGAGAAGAACATAGCTAACGTTTCTGTTACCATGCCTCGCCATGAACGAGCCCTCCCTCGGTATTCCGACGACTGAGGAAGACAGCCAGCCCACGACCATCGTCGCGCGCGAATCAGGTCTGCAGCGCAATCTGTCTCCCGCGCAGCTCGCTATGCTTGGCCTGGGAAGCGCCATTGGCACAGGCCTGTTCCTGGGCAGCGCCATTGCGGTGAAACTCGCTGGGCCCGCGGTGATTTTGAGCTTTGTCGCCGCCGCCTTGATCGCCCTCCCGATGATGTGGGCCCTCGCGGAAATGTCTGCTGCGCATCCGACGGCCGGTTCCTTCGGGCTTTACGCCGAAATGTATCTGCATCCCTGGGCGGGATTTGCCATTCGGCTCACCTATTGGCTCTGCATGATGGTTGTCGTCGGCAGCGAAGTGGTGGCTGCGTCTATCTATTGCAGGTTATGGTTCCCCAATGTTCCGCCATGGGTGTGGATCAGCCTCTTCTCTTTTTTGATCCTCTACGTCAACACCACCAACATCGAGAATCTTGGCACATTCGAATACTGGCTTTCGATGATTAAAGTCGTGACCATTTTCGCGTTTCTCCTCTTGGGCTCTGCCCTGCTCTTCGGAGTTGGGTTTCCCAAGGTCGGTCTCGCAAATTACACCGCTCATGGCGGATTTGTCCCGAACGGATGGAAGGGGGTTGGACTCGGTGTCGTCCTTGGGCTGTTCAGTTTCTTCGGGATCGAAGTGGTCGGAAGCACGGCGGGAGAAGCCGTCAATCCCAAACAAGCCGTTCCCAAAGCTTTGCGCAACACCGTCGCCGCACTGGTCCTTTTCTACGTCGCGGGGCTTGTTTTGGTAGTCGGCATTGTCCCCTGGACGCAAATCGGCATGGGTGAAAGCCCCTTTGTCCGGGTTTTTCAGACCGTCGGCATTCCTGCCGCCACGCACATCATGAATTTTGTGGTCTTGACCGCCGCGCTCTCCAGTGCCGTTGCCAACTTGTATTTCACCGCTCGCCTTGCCTTTTCTCTCTCTCGCGGCGGTTATCTTCCCGCAGTTCTGGGCCACCTGAGCAAGAAGGACATGCCCATGGTGGCCGTACTCGCGTCCGGCGGCGGCATGGTCGCGGCGATGTTCTTGTCGAAGTACTTCCAGGACTCCTTGTTTGTTTTCATGATTGGCCTCAGCACTTTCGGCGCGCTCTTCGCCTGGCTCATGACTCTGTTGACGCACTTGGCTTTCCGGCGGCATCACAAGCGTCAAGCGAAACCATATCTTCAACTTGGTCCTGCTGGTCCCTGGGTTTCTCTCGCGGGACTCGCAGGCGTCCTGGCCGTGTTGGTCTCCACCTGGTGGGTCCCCGGCTTCCGGATCACCCTTCTCGCGGGCGTCCCCTGGCTCGCCCTCCTCACGGTGTGTTACTTTGTTTGGAGAAGGAATGATCCCCGCACAACTGGCCGTGGAGAGTAGTCCGTGGACGACCTTCTGAAATGGCGCGGCGAATTTCCGATTCTGGACCGCACCACGTACATGATCAGCAATTCGCTCGGCGCCATGCCGCGCGGCGTCTACGACGAAGTGCGTGCTTATGCGGATTCCTGGGCCGAGCGCGGCGTGCGCGCCTGGGAAGAAGGCTGGTGGGAGATGGCCGTCAGCCTCGGCGACAAAATCGCTGTGCTGGTTGGCGCGCGCGCGGGCGAAATCTCCTTGCATCAGAACGTCACCATTACGCAAGCGGTCATCTCCTCCTGCTTTGACTTCCACGGCCCGCGCAACAAAATCGTGATGACCGATCTCGAATTTCCGTCGATCCAATACTTCTATCACGAGCAGCGCGGAAAGGGCGCCCGAGTCGAAGTCATCCCCGCCGAGGATTCCATCCGCTTCGACCTCGAAAAATTTCTTGCGGCCATCGACGAAACCACTTTGCTCGTGCCGATTTCACTCGTCCTCTTCCGCAGCTCGTTCATCGTTGACGCGCGCGCCATCATCGAACGCGCGCGTCGCGTCGGCGCGCACGTGATTCTCGACGCTTTCCAGGCCGCGGGAACCATTCCCGTGGATGTGCGTTCCTTTGGCGCTGATTTTGCGGTCGGGGGCGTGCTCAAATGGCTCTGCGGCGGCCCCGGCGTCGCTTATCTTTACGTCCGCGAAGATTTGCGCGGCAAACTGAAGCCGGCGCTCACCGGATGGATGGCGCATCGCCGCCCCTTTGCTTTTGAAACCGGCGCGATTGATTCCCGCGAGGATTCTTACCGCTACCTAAACGGCACACCGCACATCCCCGCGCTGTTTGCCTGCCGCCCTGGCCTCGATATTCTCAATCAAGTCGGAATTAGCGCCATTCGCGAGAAATCGCTGCGCTTGACATCGCGCCTCATAGAAGGCGCCAAGGCGCGCGGCTGGCACGTCAACACACCTGAAAATCCCGCGGAGCGCGCCGGAACCGTCTCCGTCGATTGCCCACACGCCTACGAAGTTTGCCGCGAACTACTCGCCCGCGAGATCCTGGTGGACTACCGCCCCAAAGCCGGCGTGCGGCTCTCTCCGCATTTTTACAATCGCGAAGACGAGTGCCAGTTCGCGCTCGCGCAAATGGAAGAAATTCTGAAAACCGGGGCCTGGGAAAAGCACGCGACGGCGGTCACCCATGCTTAAGAGCAAAGAGTACGCGGCTCGGCGCGCGGAAATGGTGGAAAAGCAGTTGCGACGGCGCGGTATCGAAGATAATTGCGTCCTCGGCGCCATGCTGGCGGTTCCGCGCCACGAATTTGTGCCGGAGGAGCTTCGCGCGCGCTCTTACGACGACGTTCCCTTGCCCATCGGCAGCGGACAGACCATTTCGCAGCCCTACATCGTGGCAGCCATGACCGCGGCTCTGCGTCTCCAGCCAACCGACCGCGCGCTGGAGATCGGCGCAGGCTGCGGCTATCAGGCCGCGGTTCTCTCGCTACTAGCCAAAGAAGTTTTCACCATCGAGCGCCGCGCCGAGCTGGCTTCCGCCGCTTCCGAAAAGCTCGAGAGCCTTGTCTACCTCAACGCGCACGTGCATTGCGGAGACGGCACGCTCGGCCTGCCGGAACTTGCGCCTTTCGACGCAATCCTCGTTGCCGCTGCGGCGCCTGCGGCTCCGCAGCCACTGCTGACGCAACTTGCGGAGGGCGGCCGCATGATTATTCCGGTGGGCGACGCCGACAACCAGGAGTTGCAGCTCATCGAAAAGCACGGCGGCAAGCTTTTCACCAAAATGCTGGAAGGCTGCCGCTTCGTGCCGCTCGTTGGCTATCACGCGTGGCAGAAACCTCCCGAACGATGAGGCCCGCCTCGCCTGAACTGTCCATCGTGATACCCGCATTCAACGAGGAGCTGCGCCTGCCCGCCACGCTCGAGCGCATCGCCACGTACCTCGAGCGGTCCCGTCGCGACGTGGAAGTTCTTGTCGTGGATGACGGTTCGAAGGACCGCACTGCCACCGTCGCGGAGTCCCTCCGCAGCAAAATTCCCACGCTGCGCGTGGTTCCGAACGGCGTGAACCGCGGCAAGGGCTACAGCGTGCGGCACGGCGTGCGGGAAGCACGCGGCCGCATCGTATTGTTCACCGACGCGGACCTTTCCGCTCCCATCGAGGAAGCGGACAAGCTCGTCGATGCGCTCGAGAACTTCGACGTGGCCATCGGCTCCCGCGCCGTCAACCGCAGCCTCATCACCGTCCACGAATCGCCGTTCCGCGAGTTTGCCGGCATCATTTTCAACAAGCTGGTTCGTCTCATTCTTTGGCTGCCGTTCGTGGACACTCAGTGCGGCTTCAAAGCGTTTGTCCGCGACCGCTGCCAGATTATTTTCGAGCAGCAGACCATCGAGCGCTTCGGCTTCGACCCGGAACTGCTGTATCTCGCGCGCCGCCACGGCTTGCGCGCCGTGGAAGTCCCCGTGCGCTGGGGCCATTCTCCCGCCACCAAGGTCAATATGCTCCGGGACAGCCTGCAAATGTTCCTCGACGTGTTCGTGATCCGCTGGAACTCCCTGCTGGGCCGCTATCCCCGGAAGCCCCTGAAGGTTGCGTCCTAACCTCGGGGCGCTACGGTGAGGCTGCTGCGCCGCTGAGGGCACAGGTGTTCCGTGTTCCTTGCCTCAGCAGCATGGCAATCTGTTACGATTTTGGGATGGGAGAAACTCTCTGGCGTAGTGTCCGTTTGGCAACGAGGTCGTTTGCGCGCGTCCAGCCGTGGGTTGTGGTGTTTCTGAGCGGCGCTGCACTGCTCGTCAGCGCGGCGGTGGGGCAGACCGACTCCGGTGGGCCGGCAAAAGCTGCAACCGGTATGCTTGAGTTCAGCGCGCGGATCACCCCCACTGCGGCGCGGCCGGAACCGGTGCGCCAGTTCACTTTCTATATTCTCACCAAGAGCTACACGGAGATCGTTAAGGAAGCGGAAGAAAAGGACCCTGCGCCGGGCCGCGACGAGTACATTGACAGTCTCAAGGTTTCTCCAGAGCTGCGGGCCTGGCTCAAAGCGAAAGACACGCTCGACCTTTCCGCCCCCGACATGGACAAACGGATTTCGCCCGATGATGTTCTGGGCGTGCCGGAATTTCTGCTGGCCTACCAGCGCTCGAACAGCGGCGGCGTCACTTCCGGCTTTCCTCAGCCGAAATACACGGACCTGGATCGTGAGAAAAACCCAGAAAAGTATAAGAAGTTGCGGGAGGCTTATCTGGCCGCGCTGATGAAATTCCTGCGCAAGCATCCGGAGTCGATGACGGGAATCGAGCTGGAATTGGAAGGGATCAATCCGCAGAGGAAATGGGACGTCCTGCAGAGCGCGCGCAACAAGCGCGTTGTGCGCGCCGCGCCGGAGCTGGCGCAGCTCAAATTTCTAGCGCGCAAGGTGGACACGGACCTAGAGGGCCGGGCTGCGGTTTCCGGATTGCCCCCCGGTGCCTATTGGGTTTCGACACTCAACCTGGAAGCCAACGCCGGGGACATGCACGTGCGCTGGGACGTGCCTGTAAAAATCGAAGCGGGCCAAACGGCCCGCGTCGAGCTATCCAACCTGAACACCACGGAAGCAAGCAGCGCCAACCCCTGACGCGGAAGGGCTGCGCATGGGCACGCCGCTCAACTGGATCCTCTTCAACGCTTTCATTCTTATCTCGATCTTGCTAGACCTGCGCGTCTTTCACCGGCATCCCCACAAAATCAAATTGCGGGAAGCGGCCATCGCCAGTTTCGGCTGGATTGGTGTTTCCGTGCTTTTCGGGTTGGGCGTGCTGCATTTCCGCGGCGAGCAGCCGGCGCTGGAATTCTTCACCGGCTACCTGATCGAGAAAGCGCTCAGCGTCGACAACTTGTTTTTGTTCCTGGTGATCTTCCGCGCGTTTGCGGTGGAGGACCGCCTGCAGCACCGGTTGCTCGAATGGGGCGTGGTGGGCGCGCTGGTGATGCGCGGCATGATGATCGTCGCCGGGGCGCAACTGATCGAGCATTTTTCCTGGGTTCTGTATTTGCTGGGTGGGTTTTTGGTGTACGCGGGAATCCGGATGTTTTTCAAACAAGTGGATATGCATCCGGAGAAAAGCAGGATCGCCCGGTTCGCGCAGCGGCACCTGCGCGTCGCGCCGGAATTTCACGGTGAAAGTTTTTTTGTGCGTGAAGGAGGAAAACTTTTCGCAACGCAGCTCTTTGTTGCGCTATTGGTCGTTGAAATTACGGATGTGACCCTGGCGGTGGATTCGATTCCCGCGGTCTTTGGAATTACGCGCGACCCGTTCATTGTGTACACCTCGAACGTGCTGGCGATTCTAGGTTTGCGCGCGCTGTATTTTCTGTTGGCTAAAATTATTGATCGGCTGCGGTTCTTGGATGAAGGGCTGGCGGTGGTGCTGGTTTTCATCGGGGGAAAGATGATCGGGGAGCCGTGGGTGCACATTCCGGTGACGGTTTCGCTGGCGGTGGTTGGGGGAGTGCTGCTGATTGCGCTGGTGGCATCGGTTTTAATTCCTGGAAAGAAGAGGAAAGAGGGGCAAGGGAAAACACCGCAGTGAAAAGCGAAGGCAGCAAGCTGCGCCACGACAAAGAAGCTATTCGAACATGAGTTCGTCGACATAGCACCACATCCAACTTTCGCCGGGTTCGTGAGAGCGGATGATGGGATGCTTGGTGGCGTGAAAGTGCTTGGTGGCGTGCTTGTTCTTTGAGGAATCGCAGCAGCCGACATGCCCGCAGGTCAGGCACAAGCGCAGATTCACCCAACTGTCGCCCATCTTGAGGCACTCTTCGCAGCCTTTGGTCTTGGGCTTGACGCGCTTGATTTGATCGAGATGGGCGCAAGTCTCGGCCATGCGGGCTCCTTTGTTTCACCCAGGTTCACGCGCGGCGAATCACATTGCGGCTTGCATCGGAATGCGTACCTGGAAACGCGTGTCGCCGGGAACAGACTTGACGGCGACGAGGCCGCGCATTTTTTGGACGATGCGATGCACGACGTCGAGGCCGAGCCCGGTGCCTTCGCCCACGCCCTTAGTGGTGAAAAACGGCTCGAAGATGCGGGATTGCACTTCCGGGGGGATGCCGGGGCCGTTGTCGACGATTTCCACGAGAACATATTCATTTTCGCGTGCGGCGCGCACGAGGAGTTTTCCGGTGTTGCCCATGGCGTCGGCGGCGTTGTCAATGAGATTGGTCCAGACTTGGTTCAGCTCGCTGCCGTAAGCCATCACTTTCGGCAAGTCGGGAGCGTAGTCGCGGGTCACAACGATGCCGCGCTTGAGCTTGTGATGCATGATGGTCAGCGTAGTTTCCAGGCTGGATTTAATGTCGACTTCCTGAAGCGGGGCCTGGTCCATGAAGGAATATTCTTTGATGGCTTTGATGAGATCGGAGATGCGGGCGGTGCTGTTGTCGAGCTCGGACGCGATGCGCTCCATTTCGAGGAGCGTGGCGAAGCGTGTGAGCTCGGGTCCAAGGGCGGCCCCAGCGGCGGAAGCAAAACTCTCGAGATGTGCGTCGGTAAGATTCGCGTCCGCAAGGAGCGGAGCGAGCTTCCAGGCGTCAGTGACGCCGCGGGCTTCGAGCCAGGATTGAATGGCGTCCTGGCGGTCAGAGCGGGCGAATTCGTCTTTGTAATCCGGGGGTTTCAACGACGCGCGGATTTCGTCTTCGCGCCGGGCAAGCAAGTGGCAATCTTCGGCGCGAAGCGGGGAGTTGCGCCCAACGGCGCGGAGGCGCTCCAGGCAATCGTGAAGAGCGGCGGCGGACCGGCGAGCGGCGGCCGAGGGATTATTCAATTCGTGCGCGAGGCCTGCGGATAACTTTCCGAGGGCTGCCAGTTTTTCGCGCTGCTGCTCTTCGCGGGTGACGTTGCGAACGCGGTCGGTGAGCAATCCCACAAGGCGCTGGGAAAGCTCTGGCATGCGGTGTAAGAGCTCGGGAAACTTACTTGCCGGAAACATCAGCGCGCGCACCGGCAGAACAGCCCGAACGGTCACCGGAACGGTTTTCAATCTAGAAAAAGGCAGAAGTCCGGTAACCTCGCCGGTGCGTGAGGTATAAACCGGGCCATCCGCTGGACCGCTTTCGCGCCGGGCGCGCAATTCGCCTTCGAGAATGACGAACATGAACTCGGCAGGGGAGTCTTCCTTGACCGCGATTTCGCCTACGGGTGTGTGGCGCTCCTCGCATTGCGAGACGAACCATTCGAGATCATCCTGATGCTGATCCGCGAAAGGCAACACTTTGCGCAAATCCGCTACCAGGGCTTCGATGCGGGCTTGGTCGGTGACTTCACTCATTTAGGAGTTATTAATCCTCAGTTCCGAGTCTTAAGTAAAGAAAATCTCGAATGCTGCAACCTCGTTTGAATCGTGTTGGTCACTCCTTCCGGGGAATCTGGAAGCTGTGCTTTTTTGGCGGCCACAACGCACTCGCGTCTGGATCATTGGACCTTGGCCAGATATTGGTGCATGAACTGAACAACGACGGCGCCCTCACCGACGCCGGAGGCCACGCGTTTCACCGAGCCGTGGCGGACGTCGCCTACGACAAAAATGCCGGGGACGCTAGTTTCGAGCAAGTTGGGATCCCGGCTGAGCGTCCACGAAGGAGGCTTCTTTCCACCATGGATCAGGTCCGGACCAGAAAGGATGAAGCCGCGGTCGTCGCGCTCGACGACGTTGCCGAGCCATTCGGTGCGAGGCAGCGCGCCGATAAAAATGAAGAGGCTCGCGGCGGGCAGCTCTTTGGTCTCGCCGGAAGGCGCGCACTGCACGGTGATGCCGCTGAGGTGCGTGTCACCGTGTACGGCGGAGACGCTCGTTTGGGTCCAGACTTCGATGTTGGGCGTTCTTTCGATTTGTTCGATCAGATAGTGAGACATGGTGCTGGCGAGTGAATTGCCTCGCACGAGCATGACCACTTTTTCGGCGAATTTCGAGAAGTGCATGGCGGCCTGGCCGGCGGAGTTTGCTCCGCCGATGACATATACGATTTCGCCCTTGCACGCAATGGCCTCGGAAGTGCCGCCGCCGTAATAAACGCCTGCGCCTTGGAAGCGGTCGATGCCAGCAACGTCAAGAGTGCGCCATTGAACGCCCATGGCCAGAAGAAGAACGTGACAGGAGATTTCCGAGCCGTCCGCGAGCTTCAAGTAGCGATAGGGGCCATCGGTTCGAACGCCGGTGGCTTCCTGGGGAGCAAGGATTTCCACGCCAAAGCGCTTCGCCTGCGCCACAGCGCGACGCGCGAGGTCGCTGCCGGTTAGGCCGGAGGGAAAGCCGAGATAATTTTCGATGCGCGAGCTTAGGCCGGCCTGGCCGCCGGGGGCTTCGCGCTCGATGATGACGGTGCGCAGGCCTTCGCTGGCGCCGTAGACGGCCGCCGCGAGTCCGGCGGGACCGCCGCCAACAATCGCTAGGTCATAGAAATTAGTTTGCGCGCGGGTACGGAGGCCGATTTTGTCGGCAACGGCGGGGAGTGGCGGCTCGGCGAGACGCGCGCCATCGGGAAACAGGATGAGCGGCAGAGTTTGCGCTTCGGGACCGAGGGAATTCACGAGGCCGCGCACTTCGGGGTCGCTCTCGGCAAGCTCGACGTCAATCCATTGATAAGGGACTTGACTGCGGGCCAGAAAGTCGCGCAGCTCGTAAGAGCGATTCGACCAGCGCGTGCCGAGGACGCGGATGCCTTCGTAGGGAGGGCGAAAGGTGGAGGTCCAGTCCTGCAGCAGGTCATCGAGCGTGGGATACAACTTCTCCTCGGGAGGATCCCAGGGCTTCATGAAGTAATAATGGACGCGCGCCTCGTTGATGGCGTCAATGGCGGCGCTGGTGTCGGCGTAGGCGGTAAGGAGGGCGCGTTTGGCCAGGGGATGCAGCTCCATGGCTTCCGAGAGGAAGCTGACGCCATCCATTTGGGGCATGCGCTGGTCGGCAAGGAGGAGCGCGACGGGATTGTTGCGGGCTTTGAGTTCGCGGAGCGTGGTGATGCCGGCGGTGCCTGAGTTTGCGCGCATCACGCGATAGCGGTCCGCGTAGCGGCTGCGGAGGTCGCGCTCGATGGCGCGCAAGACCTCAGGGTCGTCGTCGACCGTGAGCAAAACTGGTTTGGGCATACCCCTCAGATGAGCGGACGAGTCATTTAGTTGCGTCTTTCGTATGACGGAAGCGGCGGCGCTTCTTTTTGGACGCCTTCTCACGCTACAATTTCGACGGCACTATGTCCAGTCCACTAAGTACAGCCATTGCAGGGCTATCGGGTTCTGAGTCGTCGGCCAGAACAGCCGCGGCGAAAGAACTTTACCGATTGGGACGCGCGGCTGCGGGAATCGCGGTCGCTACTTGGTGGGGCGACGAGGAACTCTCTGCCTTGTTGCTCGCGCCGAATCCGGTGATCACGGTTGGCGTTGCCGTGTCGCGGGAGACCTTCAACCGAATTCGAATTGCCAATGGAACGCCCGGGCTTGCGAAAGTGCCTCCGGATCAGGATGCGGAAGAGTTCGAGCTGAGTTTTTCAGGAGGGATTTCGCTGGATCTGCTGACGACGCGGGAACCCGGCGGAGACGGAGCCATCGCGCGCTATTTGCTGAAATTTGGAGAAGGCCTGCAGCAAGTGGAATTCCGTTGCACGAACGTGGACCGCGCCACGGAAATTTTAAGAGAGAAATTCAAGATGGACCCCGTCTACCCGGCGACACGGCCCGGGGCGGATGGCACACGAGTCAACTTTTTTTTAGTGGCATCTCCGGATGGCGGCAAGGTGCTGATCGAGCTGTATCAAGCGGCGTCAAAAGCGCAGTCCTGAAAACCCTGCCTTTGCGAGCGAACACTTTTCTGTAAATACGAAGATTTCGCATGGCTTAGCTGTCACCGTAAACAGGGATGGATGCGCCGTGAATGACCTTGGCGTCGTCGCTGCACAAGAAGAGGACTACGCCGGCGATATCCTTGGGCTTCGGCCAGTTCGCAAAATCCGCTTTGGGCATGGCATTGCGGTTGGCTTCGGTGTCGATGATGCTGGGGAGAATCGTGTTTACGCGGACGCCGGTGCCCTTTACGTCCGCGGCGAGCGAGTCCATCATGGCGACAGCCGCAGCTTTGGAAGCGGCGTAGGCCGATGCGCCCGCGGCGTGGTCGAAGGCGGCTTTGGCGGCGATGTTCACGATGGCTCCGTGGCCTTGCTTCAACATTGCGGGAACCGCGGCTCGCGCCAGCGCGTAACCTGAGCGAAGATTCAGGTTCAACATTTGTTCAAAAACTCTCGTCTCCATCTCCCACAATTTCAGGCCGCCAGCGTAACCTCCGACGGTATTGACCACAGCGTCCAGTCGGCGGTGTTTCGAAAGGACTTTTTCGACGAGTTGGCGCACTGCCGCTTCGTCTGTAACGTCCACTTCGTGGCCTTCGAGACGCGCAGCATGTGCGGACGACGCGGTTTTGAACTTTTCCCATTCCGGCTGATTGCGATAGGTCACGATAACGGTCGCGCCTTCTTTGAGGAAGGCTGAGGTTACCTCACGTCCCAAGCCCCCGGTGCCGCCTGCGATCAGAACTACGCTGCTGTCAAACGTCGCGCTCATCGTCTACCTCTTAGGCTACACCTCTGGACCCACGCCTCTAGGCTCCCTTACTATCACGCTCGAGCCATTTGGTCATCAAGAAGCGGTGGTGGTCGACGTAGCCAGCGCGGCGATAGAGTTCGAGGGCGGAATCGTTGCCGCGATCGACTTCAAGATGGACGGCATTGACCCCCATTTCGCGGGCTTTCTGCTCGGCGAAAGCCATGGCTTGGCGGCCAAACCCGCGGCGTCGGTGTCTAGGAACGATATACAGTTCGTCGATGAAAGCGTCGTGGCCGCGAAATTCGAAGCTAAAGCCAATCGTGAGGATGATGTAGCCGACGACTGCCGCGCCGTCGTAAAGAAGCCAGATGCGGCCGAAAGTGGGAAGCGAAAGAAATTGATGGAAGGCGGCCCGCGCGGAAGACTCATGGAAAGGGATGACTTCCGGGTCTTGCGTCGCGAGGGCGCGCATCATGGGAAGAAGCAGCGCTTCATCGCCGGGAAGGGCTTCGCGAAACTCGAGCGAAGACACTTTATTCTCCGCTTTGCTCGAGGAGTTTGGCGACCAGGCCCGTCCAGCCCGTTTGGTGGCTAGCGCCTAGTCCGGCGCCACTGTCGCCATGAAAATATTCATAGAACAGAATCAAGTCGCGCCAGTGAGGATCGTTTTGGAAGATTTCCGTTCCGCCGGCGACGGGGCGTCGCCCGGTGCGATCGCGCAAGAAGATATGGACCAGTCGCCGCGAGATTTCCGCTGCGACCTGCCAGAGGTCCGTTTCGCGGTTCGAATGCGTGGGGCATTCCACCTTGAAATCTTCGCCGTAGTAGTGATGGAACTTTTGCAGCGATTCAACGAGGAGATAGTTCACAGGAAACCAGATCGGTCCGCGCCAATTGGAATTGCCACCGAACAGCCCCGCCATGGATTCCCCGGGTTCGTACTCGACGCGGCTGAGGTTTCCATTGACGTGCACTTCGTAGGGGTGGTCCTTGTGGAAGCGAGACAGAGCGCGCACGCCATAGGGAGAAAGGAATTCGTTTTCGTCCAGCATGCGGGCGAGAACTCGCTTGAGTTGCCTGCGGTTGACGAGAGAAAGCAGGCGACGAACGCCGTGCGCAGAACGCTGCGTCATTTCGATGTGCTCGGGAATATCGGGATGATTGTCAACGAACCATTGCATGCGTCGCTTGAAGCCCTGCAGGCGATCGACGATTTCAGGCTCCAACGTTTCGACCGCGAAAAGCGGAATGAGGCCCACCATCGACCGAATCTTAAGGAAATGCTGGCTCCCGTCGGGCAAGCGGAGAACATCGTAGTAAAAGCCGTCCTCGTCGTCCCACAACGCCATGCCGCCCTCGCCGATGTCGTTCATGGCATGAGCAATGTAGACGAAGTGCTCGAAGAATTTGCTGGCGACATCTTCGTAAGCCATGTCGTCTTTTGCGAGTTCCAGAGCCATGGCCAGCATGTTGAGGCAATACATGCCCATCCAACTGGTTCCGTCGGATTGTTCGAGATTACCGCCCGTCGGCAGCGGCGCGGAGCGATCGAAGACTCCGATGTTGTCGAGCCCGAGGAAGCCTCCCTGGAAGATGTTGGCGCCGTCGGGGTCCTTGCGATTCACCCACCAGGTGAAATTCAGAAGCAGCTTGTGAAAGACTTTTTCGAGGAAAGCGCGGTCGGCCACGCCACGAACGCGGCGCTCGATTTTGTAAACGCGCCACGCGGCCCACGCATGCACCGGAGGATTCACGTCGCTGAAAGCCCATTCGTAAGCAGGCAATTGCCCGTTTGGGTGCATGTACCATTCGCGAAGAAGAAGAGTGAGCTGTTCTTTTGCGAAGTCGGGATCGATCAAAGCGATGGGAATGCAGTGGAACGCGAGATCCCAAGCGGCGTACCAGGGATATTCCCATTTGTCGGGCATGGAGATGACATCTTCGTTGTAAAGGTGCAGCCAGTCTCTGTTCCGGCCTTTCCAGCGTTCCGCGGGCGGCTTCGGTTGTGCAGGATCGCCTTCGAGCCAGGTGCGAACGTCGTAGTGATAAACCTGCTTAGACCAGAGCATGCCTGCATAGGACTGACGCATCACGGCTTTGGCGTCGACGGAGAGATGTTTCGCGATCCGCGATTCGTAGAACTCCTCCGCCTCTTTTTGGCGGGTTGCGAATAGCGCGTCGAATCCTGAAGCGAAATCGTTTGTGCCGGGAACGCCTTCAGCTCGCTCCGCGTGGCCCGGTGAGGTGATGATACCGACTTTCGGAGAATTAGAATCCAGACCCGCGAGCGGCTCGATGTCAGTAAGCCGGAGCTTCAATGTGGCCGTCGCGCCGGGCTCGAGATCCAACGGATAAACGGCGGCAACTTTCGTTCCCGTCAGGGAGGGGTTGACCGCGGCTTTGTTGCCGCGAATCAGGTATTCGTGAAAAGCGTCTTTGGCGAAAGGACAACGATTCGGGCCGTTGAAGAGCCGCGCACAATTGGTTTCGTTTTCAGTGAAGAGCAATTCTGGATTGCCGGCGCAGATGAGCCATCGTTTGCCGTACTGCCAGTGCTCGAGTTCGATACAAGAGCTGCCGGGCAGCGGGGCGGCAACTCGCGCAATGGGGCGGCGGAGATCTTTTCCCCAGGACCAAGTGTTGCGGAACCAAAATTGCGGAAGGATGTGCAGGGCCGCCGTTTCCGTGCCGCGATTGAAGGCGGTAATTCGAATCAGGATGTCTTCAACGTCGGCTTTGGCATATTCGACAAATACATCGAAGTAGCGGCGTTCCGAAAAAACTCCAGTGTCGAGCAATTCGAATTCGGGCTGGCCCCGGCCGCGGCGGCGGTTCTCATCGATGAGAAGTTGGTAGGGAAACTGGGCCTGCGGACATTTGTAGAGCATGCGCATGTAACTGTGGGTGGGCGTCGAATCGAGATAGAAGTAGCACTCCTTCACGTCTTCGCCGTGATTGCCTTGAGTGCCGGTTAGGCCGAAGAGGCGTTCCTTGAGGATGGGATCGCGGCCGTTCCAGAGCGCTAGCCCAAAGCACATCATTTGATGGCGATCGCTGATTCCGCCGATGCCGTCTTCGCCCCAGCGATACGCGCGCGAGCGGGCGTGGTCGTGCGGAAAATATTCCCAGGCCGTGCCGTTCGCGCTGTAGTCTTCGCGGACTGTGCCCCACTGGCGCTCGGAAAGGTATGGTCCCCAGCGCTTCCAATGCTTTTTGCGCGTGCGGGCTTCTTCGAGGCGACGATCTTCGGTCGTTGCGATTCGTGGCATGGGCGATCAGTTTTCTGATGAAAAGGCGTTTGCTATGGTCGCATTTTTTTGCAAAAAGCGCAGGGAGAGGTCCGGGAGCGTGCCCGTTCAGGCAATTCCAGGGACCATGAGGTCCGAAACCGCCGGTGCGCGCCGAGCATTGTAATCTAAGGGGTCCCTTACAGCATCCTTACTTCGTGCAAGCTTGAGGAGGCCAGAGCCATGCTGCAGTCCAACACCAACCCAGGCCCGAAGAGGTTTCTCATGCGACAACTCTTCTGGCGTGTACTTGCGGTTGTGAGTTTTCTCTTGGTGCCCTATTGCGCAGGCAACGCCAGTGCGCAGGATCGTTCACTGGATAACCTGCGCAACTTGAATCAGTCCGTAGACGCGTTGATCAGGAAAGTTTCCCCTGCCGTCGTGCAGATTTTAGTCACGGGCTATGGACCGCTCGAAGAGGGAGACCGTGCGAGCACCAGCACCGTGATAGGCAGGCAGCGGGCCATCGGGTCGGGCTTCGTGATCGAGGAGAGCGGCTACATCTTGACGAACGCGCACGTGGTCAACGGGGCGCAGCGCGTGCAAGTGGTTTTGCCGAATCCCAGCACCGGGAGTTCCTTGGAGGCGGCTCTCTCGACACGAACGAATATCGTCCCCGCCAGGATCGTTGGCGTATCGCGGGAAATTGATCTTGCGGTGCTCAAAGTGGAAGCCGGAAAGCTGCCCGCGCTTCCTTTGGCCGACTACCGCAAACTGGGCCAGGGGGAGATGGTCTTTGCCTTTGGAAGCCCCGAGGGCCTGCGAAATTCCGTTACCATGGGTGTGGTTTCCGCGGTGGCCAGGCAGACGGATCCGGATTCGCCGATGGTGTACATCCAGACCGACGCGGCGATCAACCCCGGCAACTCGGGCGGTCCGCTGGTCAACGTGAACGGGGAGGTGGTTGGAGTCAATACCTTCATTCTTTCGCAGTCGGGAGGAAACGAAGGGCTCGGATTTGCCATCCCCAGCGGCGTGGTCGGCGTGGCGTACCGCGAGTTGCGCAAGTTCGGCCATTTGCACCGCGCGCAGATTGGCATCGGGATGCAAACGATCACTCCCACGCTGGCGGCAGCGTTGAACCTGCCGAGAAACTACGGCGTGGTGATTTCTGATGTACTGCCGGACACGCCGGCAATGGCTTCCGGACTGCAGATCGGCGACGTGCTCGCTGCCATTGACACCCGGCCCGCGGAGAATCTTCCCTTTGTCGCGTTTCACTTCTTTGCGCTGGAATATGGGCAAAAAGTTCATTTGGACGTACTTCGCGGGAAAGACCGCCTGAGCTTTGACGTGCCGGTGGCGCAGCCGCCGCGGGACATGGATCAAGTGGCGGCGCTGGCTGACCCGGAGAAAAATCTGGTTTCGACGCTGGGAATCCTGGGCGTTGAAATTGATCCAAGGATTGCTGGCATGGTTCCGGAACTCCGCGATCCCTTCGGAATTTTTGTTGCGGCGCGCTCGACCGGTGCGAGTGTGGAAGTGCCGCTCGTCGCTGGTGATGTGATTCGAGCGTTGAACGGCCAACCCATGACCACGTTGGAGCGTCTTCGCAACGCGCTGAAATCGCTGCCAGCCGGCGCGCCGGTCGCTTTGCAAATCCAGCGAGATCAAAAACTGCTCTTTGTCTCTTTTGTCATGGACTAGCGTCGGAATCCCTTGGCAATTCCAGTGGCACTTACGAGAGGAGATTGGCGTCGGCACACAGACCCGACAAATCCTTGATCCCGTTGACGGGCCCCTGAACGACAAAACGGCGATGGTAGAACAGGAGCGCCCGCAAACCGGCAAGTTCTTCGCCTCCACCCGCTCTTCCGGGGCCGCCGTGCAGGCAACTCGGAACCACATTGCCATGGCCGGTGTGCTGGGCGCCGACCGAAGAATCCACGGCCAGAATCCTGCCGTGCAGGTCGCCGATGCCGAGAACCACTTCTTGCAGGAAGGCGGAGTCATTCGAAAATAAGGAGGCCACGAGAGAACCCCTTCCGCGGCGAACCATGGGGATTACGTCCGTGGTGCTGTCATAAGCGACCAGGGTCACCACCGGGCCGAACACTTCCACATCGTGAACATATTTAGAGGCAAGCCCGTCCTTGGTGGCGAGGAGCGTGGGCTCAACGAAGGCGGATTTTTGCGGATCGGCGTCGACCGGTTCGAAATGATCGCTTCCCCCAAATATCACGGAGCATTCGGAGCGCAGCTTCTGGAGGCCTTCGAAGCAAGCGCTTTGCTGCGCTTTGTTGACAACAGGTCCCACTGTTACTCCCGGGTTCCGGGGATTTCCTACTTTCACCGTGCTCAGACGGGACGAAACGGCTTCGCCAAAGGCGTTCAGCGCTTGGCGCGGAGCGAAAACGCGCCGGATCGTCGTACACTTCTGGCCGGCCTTTAGCGTTATTTCTTTCAGAACTTCTTTGACAAGAAGATCGAAGAGGTCGCTCGCAGGCGCACAATCCGGTCCCAGGATGGCGGAGTTGATGCTGTCCGCCTCGATGTTAACGCGCACCGAGCGCTGTACTACGTTCGGATGAGTGCGAATAAGCGAGGCCGTATCGGCGGAACCCGTGAAGGATACGAGGTCCTCTTCGCGGACGTGGTCGAGCAATTCGCGGGCCGAGCCGCAAACCAGAGAAATCGCTCCCGGCGGCAGGATTCCGGAATTGACGACGTCTTCCACCATTTTGTGTGTGAGCCAGGCCGTCGGCGAGGCCGGCTTCACGAGAACGGGAACACCCGAAAGAAGCGCAGGCGCGGCTTTTTCGCAGAAGCCCCAGGCCGGGAAATTGAACGCGTTGATGAAAACCGCGGCACCTTTCGTGGGCACGAGAAAATGCTGGCCCGCGAATACACCGGTCTTTGAGAGAGATGCGGCAGCACCTTCCTTCAACATTTTTCCGTCAGCGAGGGTGCGGCCGATTTTCGCGTAATACTTCATGGTGTAGAGCGCGCCGTCGACGTCGAAAGATGCGTCCGCTTGCGTGGCGCCAAGGTTCAGAAGAGAGAGACGGAAGTATTCATCGCGGTTCGCCGTCAATAGCTCAGCAATTTTTGCTAGCAAGTCCGCGCGCTGCGCATAGCTGAGTTGGCGGAGAGCCGGTCCGCCATGGGAACGGGCGAACTCCAGCGCGGTTTGGAGATCGACACCTTCCGAAGAGGTCCGAGCAAGTTCGTCTCCCGTCACGGGATCCACCAGGGGCGCGCCGGAGCCTGCTCCGTCAACCCATTGGCCAGCGAGAAAATTAGGAAGCTTCATTTGTGACTCCCTCGCCATCAAAAGCGAGCCATTAAAATAACAAAGGCGACGCCCCGACGCAAAACGCCAACCTGGATGCATTATTATGCATGTCCGAGAAAGGTGCCGTTCGTAGCTTCACGCCCCAAACACCAAGGTCGGCGCCATCCCATGCTGTTGATAAAAAACGGATTAGAGAACGGATGACCTCGACATGGGCCGGAGGTGACCAGCCAACATGACTTTCCGAGGTCGCCCCTTCAACTCCCGGGTTGACCGCGCCTCCTTTTCCTGTACTATAATGCATATCCGCCAGCGGCCATGAGCTCTCCGACCACCCCAACCAAGGCCTCTCTCGCCGAGGTGCACGGTTTTGCGGCGAATGGGGATTTCTTGGCAGTCCTTGGCAGGCGCGTCCGCGAATTGCGTAGCCGCCGAGGCATGACTCGCAAGCAGATGTCGCAAGAAGCGGACGTGTCCGAGCGGCATCTGGCGCAACTCGAAAGCGGCGAAGGGAATATCTCCGTGGTTCTGCTGCAAAGAGTTTCCGCGGCGCTCCACGTGCCCATCGCTAGCTTGTTTGCGCGGCAAACCGAAGAATCCGCCGAGAAGAGGCTCATCCAAAGATTTCTGGAACGGCTGCCCGAGCATCAGCTCAAGGATGTAGTATCCCGGTTGATGCGCGACTTCGGCCAGGAAGAAAAGGCGCGCAGGATGCGGATCGCGCTGATCGGCTTGCGCGGGGCCGGCAAGTCTACGCTCGGTTCGATGCTGGCGAAAGAGACGGGGCAGCGTTTTGTGGAGCTCGATGACGAAATTGAGAAAGATACGGGAATGCCACTGGGCGAAATTTTTTCGCTCTATGGACAATCCGGTTTTCGCGCCATTGAAAAACGGACGCTGGAAAGAGTGCTGAAGGAGAATGACCGTGCGGTGATTTCGGTCGGAGGTGGCGTGGTTTCCGAAAAGGAGACTTTTGATTATCTCCTGTCCCAGTGCTACACGATATGGATCAAAACGCAGCCGGAAGAGCACATGTCACGAGTGATGGCCCAGGGGGATTTTCGCCCCATGGCCGCAAATAACCAGGCGATGGAAGACCTGAGAAGAATTCTAGGGGCGCGCGAGCCACTTTATCGAAAGGCCGACATGGTGGTGGACACTTCCGAAACTTCCGTCGAAGAAAGCTTCGCGAAACTGAAAACGGCGTTGCAAGCGAATTTGCAATAGGAGGGCGGCGTGGACGTAGCGGTAACTCAAGAGATGAAGACGAAACAAGTTCCGGTTGATTATCAGAGCGATCCTTCGCGCTACAAGCACTGGAAGCTTTCTTTCGATGGACCCGTGGCGACGCTGACCATGGATGTGGCGGAAGACGGCGGGATCCGCCCGGGCTACAAACTTAAACTGAATTCCTATGACTTGGGCGTGGACATCGAGCTTCACGACGCGCTGCAACGCGTCCGCTTTGAGCATCCCGAGATTCGGACGGTGGTTTTTGCGAGCGCGAAGAACCGCATTTTTTGCTCCGGGGCCAACATCTACATGCTGGGGCTCTCGACGCACGCATGGAAAGTGAATTTCTGCAAATTCACGAACGAAACTCGGATGGGAATTGAGGATGCGAGCCGCCATTCGGGGCTGAAATTCCTGGCGGCTTGTAACGGGACGACTGCGGGCGGCGGATACGAACTTGCGCTCGCCTGCGATGAAATCATCCTAATCGATGACCGCTCGTCCGCTGTCAGTCTGCCGGAGCTTCCATTGCTTGGCGTCTTGCCGGGAACGGGCGGGCTGACCCGCCTGACCGACAAGCGAAAAGTGCGTAAGGATCTGGCGGACATGTTCTGCACCAACCAAGATGGCGTGCGCGGGCAAAGAGCGAAGGATTGGCGGTTGGTAGACGACATCGCCAGGCCGCAACAGTTTGCGGAACATATCAAGCAGCGCGCGCTGAAGCTTGCTGAATTGTCCGATCGCCCGATAGGAGCCAGCGGCGTGACGCTAACGCCGTTGAAAAGAACCGTGGACGACAACGGGCTGAATTACGAATACGTGGACGTGCAACTGAACCGAGCAGCGCGCACGGCGACCATTACGGTGCGTGCTCCTGAATCGGCGGACGAGCAAACAGTCGAAAAAGCCCTCGAGGCAGGCCCGAACTGGTGGCCGCTGCAAATGGCGCGCGAACTCGATGATGCCATCTTGAGCCTGCGCACCAACGAACTCGAAATCGGTCTGTGGGTCATGAAAACGGCGGGCAACGCCGGTGCCGTTCTGGCGATGGACAAATTCCTCTTGAGCCATCAAGACAACTGGTTCATACGCGAAGTGCTGGGGATGATGAGGCGCACCTTGGCCCGTTTGGAGGTCACGTCGCGCTCGATCTTTGCAATCGTGGAGCCGGGCAGCTGCTTTGCTGGGACATTGCTGGAGCTGGCCTTGGCCGCGGATCGCGTCTACATGCGAGATACGGAAGAAGGCCACAGTGTGGCAGCGCTTACTCTATCGGAGATGAACTTCGGGCCGCTGCCGATGGTGAATCATCTCTCGCGGCTGGCGGCGCGATCTTATCAGGACGCCCGTCAGATCGAGTCGCTCCGCAGTTTGCTTGGAAAAGAGCTTTGTGCACGCGAATCGCTCGAAGCAGGACTCGTGACCGCCGCTCCCGATGATCTCGACTGGGACGATGAAATCCGGCAGGCAATGGAATCGCGCGCGGCGCAATCGCCGGATGCGCTGACGGGGTTGGAGGCGAATTTGCGTTTTGGCGCCAGCGAGACGCCGGAGACACGGATCTTCGGACGCTTATCCGCCTGGCAGAACTGGATTTTCATACGGCCGAACGCGGTTGGCCCCCATGGCGCATTGAAAGTCTATGGCACCGGCGCGCCGGTGAAGTTCGATTGGGAGAAGGTTTAGTAGAAATTCCCGAAGGGCTAAGAACAATCATGATCAATTACACGGAAAAAATTCCAAACAATGTGGATTTGGGGCGCGACCGCGTCTTGCAGCGCGCGCTGGAGCATTGGCAGCCGGCGTTCCTGGGATGGTGGTTCGACATGGGCCCGACCGAGAGCCGCAACTATGACGTTTATCTGCGCACGGCAATCAGCGTCGAGCCGGACGGCTGGGCGCAATTCGATTACGTGAAGATGCCGGAGTATCGCTGGGGAATCTTCCTGCAGCCGCGCGACGAAAAGCGGCAGGTCAATTTTGGAACCCACAAGGGCCAGCCCGCGTGGCAAGAAGTGCCGGGAGAATACCGCTCGACTCTACGGCGCATCATAGTAACCCAAGGCGACACGGAGCCGGCCTCGGTGGAACAACAGAAGATGCTCGGGCTTTCCTGCCCATCTCTGTACGATCTTCGGAATATTTTTCAGGTGAACGTCGAAGAAGGACGCCATCTTTGGGCCATGGTCTACTTGCTGCACCGCTACTTTGGACGCGACGGCCGCGAAGAAGCGGAAGCTTTACTCGCGCGCCGTTCCGGCGACACGGACAATCCGCGCATTCTTGGCGCGTTTAATGAGCCGACGCCGGATTGGCTGGCATTCTACATGTTCACTTTTTTCACCGACCGCGACGGAAAGTTTCAGCTTTGCGCCTTGGCGGAATCCGGTTTCGACCCGCTCTCGCGAACCTGCCGATTCATGTTGACCGAGGAGGCTCATCACATGTTCGTGGGCGAGACGGGCGTGAGCCGCATCATTCAACGCACTTGCGATGTGATGAAAGAAAACAAAGTCGAGGACCCCTCCGACGTGCGCGCTCTCGGCGTAATTGACCTCCACACGATTCAAAAATATCTGAACTTCCACTACAGCGTGACTTTGGATCTTTACGGTTCGGATGTTTCTTCCAACGCGGCGAATTACTTTACCAGCGGCTTGAAAGGACGTTTCCGCGAAACCAAGCTCGCGGACGATCACCTGCTGATGGATGCGTCCTATCCGGTTTCCGAAGTCGTCGACGGAAAAGTCGTGACGAAAGAGGTCCCGGCCCTGACGGCTCTGAATGAGCGCTTGCGGGACGACTATATTGACGAAATCGCCGACGGCGTCAGCCGCTGGCAAAGGGTCATCGATCAAGCTGGAATCTTTTTCCGCTTGACCTTGCCGCACAAGGGGTTTCATCGCGCTATCGGAAATTTCGCGGGACATTTCATCAGCCCGGACGGCCAGGTCTTGACCGAAGAAGCCTGGAAGAAACACGAATTCGAATGGCTGCCGAGTTCCAAGGATTATGAATTCGTGCAATCGCTCATGAGCGGCCGCGTGGCCGAGCCCGGGAAGTTCGCAAACTGGATTGCACCGCCTCTGCGCGGAATCAACAACAATCCTCTAGATTTTGAATACGTGCGTTTCAACTGATAACTCCGCGAGCCCAGGCTTTCGGTCAGGGCGAGGTTCCGTGCAGCCGATTATCGACATCCACGTCCACATCATGCCCTACCACATGATGAAGCCGTCCGCGATGGAGTTGATAAAGAAAGGGCGCAAGGACTATGCGGAGGTGGAACGGTTTTGCGCCGATCCCAACGGGTTTCTCACATTTTTGGATTCGCTTGGCGTGGAACGGGCGGGGCTCATCAACTACGTTGCGCCGAAAATCATCGGTTTTACGCCGGAAGTCAATGACTGGAGCGCGAAATACTGCAGCGCTGCACCGGATCGCCTCATCGCATTTGGCGGCGTCCTCCCGGGCACCGTTCCCGATCCCGGCTCCGAAGTGGACCGCCTTGCGAAACTCGGCATTCGCGCCATCAAGATGCATCCCTCGCATCAGGCCCTTTCACCAAACGACTACCTGGACGGCAATCGCAGCCTCGCGGCAATCTACGAGCGCGCGCAAGCAAACGGCATGCCGGTTATGATCCACACGGGAACTTCGATTTTTCCTGGCGCGCGGAATCTTCACGCGCAGCCGATGCTCTGCGACGACATTTCGGTCGATTATCCGAATCTGGTGGTCATTCTCGCGCACGGAGGTCGGCCGCTCTGGATGAACGAAGCATTCTTTCTCGTGCGTCGCCACAAAAATATGTACATGGACATTTCAGGAATTCCACCGCAAAAACTGATGGAATATTTTCCGCGCATCGAGGAGATCGCCGACAAAGTTTTGTGGGGTACAGACTGGCCAGGCCCGGGCGTTCCCGAAATCAAAGGAAACATCGGAACATTCCAGGCGCTGCCGATTAGCGAGGCGGCTAAGCGTAAAATTTTGTACGACAATGCGGCGCGGCTCTTTCCGAAGTGAAGGGATTTCGCTAGTCCATGTCGTCTGAGAGAATATAACGGACGACATACGAAAACGCCAAACGGCTGGATAGGGACTCCCGAGGTGATCGAAAGTGGCGATGTTTCCAATGGAATCGCAGAAGACAGCGCAAATCCGGTTTACGCTGAACGGCGAGGAAGTTGATGTGTCCTTTGCGCCGTATAAGACGCTGCTGGAAGTTCTGCGTGAGGACCTCGGGCACACGGGCACGAAGCACGGCTGTGAGTTGGGAGAGTGTGGCGCGTGCGCAGTTCTTTTGCAGGGCAAGCCCGTGCTCTCCTGTTTGGTTCTTGCGCTGGAGTGCGGCGGAAGAAAGGTCCTAACGGTCGAAGGACTTTCCGGCGATGGCAGACTCCATCCTCTACAAGACGCTTTCGCCGATCTCGGCGCGGCGCAGTGCGGCTACTGCACGCCGGGAATCCTAGTTACAGCGAAGGCTCTGCTCGATGCGAACCCGCGTCCCAGCCGCGACCAAATCCGGGAAGCACTCTCGGGGAATCTTTGCCGGTGCACGGGGTATTTGCAGATTTTTGAAGCTGTGGAAGCAGCGATGGTCAAGATCGCGGAAGAAACGAAAGAATCGCGCTGATGCGCAGCGGCCCGTTGTTGGACGTGATTTGAGAGGCCAGATGGCGGACCAAAAAGAGACACAGAAATCGGCACAGGCGGTGGGTTCCGAGACGAATCGCGAGGGCTTGCGAGTCATCGGCGTTTCGCGCCGCCGGGTAGACGGCCGAGCAAAAGTTACGGGTCAGACGCGGTTCGCCGACGACATTCTCCTGTCCCGCATGGCGCATTGCAGACTCCTGCGTTCGCCGCATCCGCACGCGCACATTCGGAAAATCGACGTTTCGCGCGCCATGGCGCATCCCGGCGTTTATTTGGTTCTTACTGGCAGGGACCTTCCCATCCAATACGGAATTCTTCCGGTCAGCCAGGATGAGCAGGCGCTTTGCCTCGATCACGTACGGCATGTGGGCGATCCGGTTGCGGCCGTTGTGGCGCGGGAAGAGCTGACCGCCTTTGAAGCCTTGGATTTGATTGACGTAGACTACGAAATTCTCACGACGATTTCGAATCCTGAAGAGGCGCTGGCGACTCCAGAGCCGCGCATCCACGAATACGGCGAGGAAGGCAACATTCACAAGCAAGTGGCGCTGGAATTCGGGAATGTGGAGCAGGGATTTGCCGAAGCGGATGAAATTTTTGAGGACACTTTCTTTTATCAGGGAAACACGCACCTTCCCATCGAGCAGCATGCTTCGGTTGCCATCAAGGACCCCGACGGAAAACTGACCATCTGGTCGAGCACGCAAACGCCGCATTATTTGCACCGCGCTTTGGCAAAAGTGCTCGAAATGCCGCCGGCGCACATTCGCGTGATCGCCACGCCGAACGGCGGTGGTTTCGGAGGCAAGAGCGACCCTTTTAATCACGAGATTGTGGTTGCAAAGGCGGCGCTGATGCTGGACCGGCCGGTGAAAATCTGCCTCACCCGCGAGGAAGTTTTCTATTGCCACCGGGGACGCCATCCGGTGCTGATGAAGTTCAAAACCGGCGTGAAAAAGGACGGCACGATCACCGGCGTGCACTTGCAAACCCTGATTGATGGCGGCGCTTACGGCTCGTACGGGGTGGCAAGTACGTATTATGCAGGGGCCCTGCAAACGACGACGTATCACATTCCGCGTTATCGCTACGAAGGCTGCCGGACTTTCACAAACAAGCCACCCTGCGGCCCCAAACGCGGACACGGCACACCCCAGCCGCGCTTTGGGCAGGAAGTGCAACTCGACAAGATCGCAGAGAAACTTGGCGTTGATCCCGCGGAATTGCGCTTGCGCATTGTCGAAGCTCCAAACACGTTGACCGCTAACTTTCTAAGGCTGGGCACGGTAAATCTCACCAAATGCATCAAGCGAGTCGTAGAAATCTCGGATTGGAAAAAGAAGTTTCAGAAGCTCCCGGGTCGCGGCGTGGGCCTGGCTTGCTCGGCATACCTGACGGGAGCGGGTTTGCCCATCTATTGGAACAAAATGCCGCATTCCGGCGTACAACTGAAATTCGATCGCGGCGGAGGAGTCAGTGTTTTCTGCGGGGCAACGGAGATCGGGCAGGGGTCTGATGATGTTCTTGCTGGAATTGTTGCGGAAGTCCTCGGCATCGATCCCTTCGACGTCCGCCTGTTCACCGGTGACACGGACTTGGGCCCCGTGGATTTGGGTTCTTATTCCAGCCGCGTCACGTTGATGGCGGGAAACGCGGCAATCCAAGCGGCGGAACGCGGCAAAGCGCTGCTCGCCGAAGCCGTTGGACTGAAACTGGAAGTTCCCAAAGAAAGACTGCGCTTCGCCGACAGGCGCGTCTTCGATTCCACCGCGCCAGGGAAGAGCGTCCCTTTCGCGGAAGCGGTTTGCCTCGCGGAGGCGCGCTTCGGAACAATCGGTACAGTCGGCTCGTACACTCCGCCAAATTCGCCGGCCTTGTACAAGGGCGGTGGCGTCGGGCCCTCGCCTACCTATTCTTATTCCGCCGCGGTCGTCGAAGTCGAAGTGAATCCCGTCACCGGCTGGGTGCACGTCCCCAAAGTCTGGATCGCCCATGACATCGGACGCGCGCTGAATCCGACGCTCGTGCGTGGGCAAGTCGAAGGCAGCGTCTATATGGGCCTCGGCGAAGCCTTGATGGAAGAGCAGGAATTTCGCCGGCTGCCCAAACGACTCTCCCACGCACTGGTGCACAAATTCCCTTCCATGCTTGAGTACAAAAGCCCGACGTCTCTCGACATGCCCGAGGTGGTCACGGAATTGATCGAGGATCCCGATCCGCGCGGACCGTTCGGCGCCAAAGAAGTCGGTCAGGGGCCGCTGCTGCCGATTATGCCCGCAGTGGCCAATGCGGTTTATGACGCTGTGGGGGTGCGCATCGACGAGGTACCCATCACTCCTGAAAAAGTGATGAAGGCGCTCGCCGAGAAAAAAGCAGGCCGCGAACCGCGCTTTGGCCCAGACCATTTTCCGCGAGTGAAATGGCCGGAGGCGCTGCGCGTCCCTCCACCGTGGGAAGGCGGCGACGGCAATGCTGTAAACGACGTCCATCCCGGGAAATCGCGGGCAGCGAAAGAAAAGGTACTCGCGCCATGATGCGGCTGCCTCTATTCGAATTCCGCGCACCGCAGACGGTTCAAGAAGCCACGCGCATTCTCGAGGGCGAGGGACCGCAAACCATGCCACTCGCGGGAGGCACAGACTTGCTTCCCAACATGAAGCGGCGGCAGCAAGTTCCAAGGACTTTGATGAGCCTGAACCGCATTGGCGATTTGCGCCACGCAAGCCTCGGCGAGGCAGGCTCGCGGCTCGGCGCTTGCGTTACGCTTTCTGAAATAGCGGCGGACCCGCGGTTTCGAAACGGTATGACCGCACTGGCGCAGGCGGCTTCGTTCGTCGCCACTCCACAGATCCGGAACATGGCCACGCTCGGCGGGAATCTCTGCCTCGATACGCGTTGCAATTATTACGATCAGAATTACGAATGGCGAAAATCCATCGGCTTTTGCCTGAAAAAAGATGGGGACACCTGCTGGGTTGCCCCGAGCAGCTCCAAATGCATGGCCGTTTCCTCGACCGACACGGCGCCCGCGCTCATGGCGCTCGGTGCGCGCGTCCGCCTGGTTTCGTGTTCCGGCGAACGCGAAGTTCCCCTCACCGAGCTTTATCAAAACGACGGCATCCACTACATCAGGCGCCAGCGGAACGAATTGCTCACCGAAGTGCTCGTGGATTCTTTGCGCAACTGGAAAAGTACTTATTGGAAGCTCCGCCGCCGCGGCTCGTTTGATTTTCCAGTCTTGTCTGTGGCCGCAGCTGTAAAATTATCGAAAAGCGGCGTCGTTGAAGACGCGCGGATTGTGGTGGGTTCCGTAGCTTGTCTTCCTCTTGTGGCGAAGGATGCCTCAAGCTTTCTAACGGGTCAGCCGTTGAACCAGGATGCCATCGCGCAAACAGCATCCCTTGCCGCGCGCATCGCCAAGCCGCTGGACAACACCGATTTCGACATGACCTGGCGCAAGCGCGTCACCGCCGAATTCGTGACCTGCGCTCTGCGGGAGCTTCGCGGCGACGATATGCGCGGCGATCGGCTGCTGCTCACACGTCATTCGTCCAGTCTCTGAGGAGGCGCGGTCAACCGTCTTCACAACAGTCTCATCCAGTCTCGAACACGGCGCACGACTCGCGCCCTTTGCATGTCGCGATCCGTCAGGACAATCTTTACGGCACCCTCTTTTCAGTAAGGAAGAAACGCGCTGTGAATGCCATCGAGAACGAGGTCTGCCCTGAACGGTGTGCCCGGTAAACTGGCGCGACTGCTGCGCGGTTGACGGCATCCGCAATCCCGATTAAATCAGCTAAGTAGAATCGCAACTGTCCCGATCCCCGGCTCGTTGATACGAGCATCCTCGTCTATCGCTTCGATCCGCGATTCCCACAAAAGCAACGGATTGCGGCCGAGGTTTTGCGCATCGGCTTGATGAATGAGGCGCTCCGCATCCCCCATCAAGCGCTCGTGGAGTTCGTAGCTGTCGTCACTCGCGTGCACCGGGGTACGCAGCCCTTGCTCAGTCATGCCGACGCAAGGCGAGAAGCAGAAGAGCTTTTAACTCAGTTTACCGTCCTGTACCCGAACTCGGCAGTGTTTCGAACGGCATTGCGCGGTGCGGCAGCATATCAATTGTCTTGGTTTGATGCCCATTTATGGGCCTACGCAGAACACTATGGACTGGACGAAATTGTCTCCGAAGATTTTGAAAATGGTCGTTTTTACGGTAGCGTCCGCGCCAGAAATCCCTTCCTGTCAACCAAACCATAGAATGGAGTGACCTCGGATAGCCAATGGGATTGCCCAGCAGGGATGGAAAACCTGCCCGAGTGCCTCATGCAGATGTCCTTTCGCAGGTAATCACTACGCTTCGTGAAGGTCTTATTCGAACAGGCCAAATTTCGTCCGAGTGTACACTTTCCTGGGCACATCGGGAAGCCGCTCAGCCCGATGGAGAAAATTGCTTTCACAGTTCCTCGAAGCGGAAAATATCTACCTGAATTCGTCAGTATGGCTGAGCCTCCGTCCTCTGACTTCCTCTCTGCATTGGAAGGGTGCTCTGAGAAGGGCCCGGTGCTCCCGTCTCCATGCTGTCCTGATCAGCGTATCACTTCTGCTGTGTTTGGTTCCTGCTGTTCCTGCGAGCGTGCTTGCGAAACAAACTGTCGTCCGCGAGATTAGCAGCGATTCGCTCCCAGATGAACGCCCACCCAAGTCAGGGCCGCAGAGTTCGGCTCAGCAATCTCGCTCTGCAGAAGGGTCAGCTAGCGTCGCAGGCACCGTGCTGGACGTAAGCGGAGCCGCCGTTCCGGGCGCAGACGTCAGCTTAATGCACGGGGACGGAACACAATGGCAGAGGGTGGTGACCGAGGCGAACGGCGAATTTAATTTTACGAAGATTCCTTCCGGTTCCTACCTCGTGATCGTCAACGCTAAGGGCTTTGCCCCCTTTACATCTCCGGAGTTCGACGTCACGGCGCAGCAAACCTATGAGGTTCCTGACGTCTGGTTATCTGTTGCGACTGCAAACATAGAGGTCACGGTCCGTCCCACAGATCTGATCGCCACTGAACAGATAAAAGCGGAAGAGCAGCAGCGTCTGATCGGCATCATCCCAAACTTCTATACGAGCTACATTCATGAGGCCGCCCCGCTCACTGCGAAACAGAAATTCTCCCTCGCTACACGAGGCACATTCGATCCGGTTGCCTTGATCGGAGTCGGCATCGCTGCCGCCGTAGAGCAGGGGACGAACGCCTATGCTGGGTACGGGCAAGGTGCCGCGGGATACGCCAAACGTTATGCTGCAAAGTTTGTTGACGGACGCAGCAGTGACTTCTTGACGCATGCGGTCTTCCCCACGCTCTTTCACCAGGATCCGCGCTACTATTACCAGGGCTCAGGCTCCGTTAAGTCCCGCCTTGTGCATGCGGTCAGTTCCGCATTTGTCACACGCAACGATATTGGGCGCACTGTGCCCAACTATTCTTATTTGCTTGGCAACATGTGCTCAGGAGCACTGTCCAATCTGTACTATCCCCAAGCGAATCGGGGACCGAACCTGGTCTTCACCAATGCCGCCGTTGGCCTCGCCGGACGCGTGGGTACGAATTTAATCCGCGAATTCTCGAAGCGCCTGACGACGAACGTGCCGGGCGATAAACGGCGATGAACATGGTGTTTGACGCTAACCGGCAAACCTTCACCTACCGCGCTTGGAAAAATCCTGAGTAATCGGACAGACCGGACCTCGAGTCCTGATTTGCAAACCACTAAGGTTCCTCTCGCCAAAATCAACACCGATTTTGTCGTTCATCAGGAGTTGCAGCCAATTTGCGACCTAACTTGAAGCCTTTTCGGTCTTTTTCTGATAGTTCCTGAGCCATTGAACTTCTCGTGCCACGTCAGATTCAGTTTTGCTAGTGACTCGCCGGATTCCAGAGCACTTAGGCTCATCGAGTTAGTACCCTTGTGATGGCTGGGGTATCAAAGGATGTCATCAAGAACCAGATCGGACACGGATCGGAGGAGATGATAAAACGCTACACGCATCTTCGTCCCGAGTTCATTCAGAACGAACTCGGCCGCGTCCGAAATCTCGCTCAGATTGACCCATTTGACCCACCGATACTGGCCATGCTGTAATTTAAGTGCCCTGTTTTCAACTGCTGGGAGGTCGTCCAATTGGTAGGACTCCAGACTCTGGATCTGGCTATCCTGGTTCGAGTCCAGGCCTCCCAGCCAAGGTGCCTTCCTTGATAAGACCACACGTTTAGGGCCGCATGCTAGCGCGGCACGAATTACTCCGCAGTTCACCGGGTGCTGCAAAGAGCGCAAACGAACCACGTTGAACAACAGCCCTTGCCCGGGAAGACCTCCGCGTTACACGATCAGTTCACGACGAGCGTGACCGTCGTTCTGTGCACCAGCGGGTTGGAACTGCCTGTGATAGTAATTGTGTACGTGCCCGGTTGGGTCCCGGAGGTCCCATTTGAATGGGTCGTTTTTATGGTTAACGCAGAGTTGATTGAACCGCTCCCCGGCGTCAGGCCGGACGGTGAGAACGAACAACTTGATTGTGCCGGCAGGCCGGAGCATGACAGCGAAACGTTATGGTTGAAGGAGCCGCCAAGCTCGCTCACCGTGACTGTATAATTCGCTTTACCCCCGGAGTTTATCGTAACGCTCGAAGGGGTAGCGGAGACGGAGAAGTCGAGCCCCGTGCCGTTCAACGAAACGGCGTGCGGGCTGCCCGCAGCGCCATCAGTAATAGTGACCAGGCCATTGGCGGAGCCGCTGGCCTGCGGGGTGAAGGTCACGCTGATCGTGCAGCTAGCTCCGCCGGCAAGCGCAGCCGGGCAGTTGTTGGTCTGCGCAAAGGGCTGGCTTGTGGCGATGCTGCTGAGGCTCAGGCTGGCGCCGCCGGTGTTCGTTAATGTAACCGTTTGGGCCGCGCTGGTCGTCGCAACCATCTGCGAGCCAAAGCTCAGACTCGAGGTGCTGAGCGAAACTGCAGCCGGTGCGACGCCAGTTGCGCTGAGCGATACGCTATGCGGACTTCCGCTGGCTGTATCAGTAATTTGGAGGACGCCGCTGAAGGGGCCGCTGGCCGTCGGCGTAAAGGCCACGGTGATTTGGCACGACGCGCCACCCGCAAGGGTTCCCAGGCAATTCTGACTCGGCACACTAAATGGATTGGGGTAGGTGAGGTTGCTAATGCTCATGCTGGCGCCGCCCGTGTTCGTCAGCGTAACGGTTTGCGTCGTGGTCGCGCCGATTAGCGTGGCCGGGAATGTCAGGCTGGAAGGGGACAGAGACGCGACCGCAGGAGTGGTGCCGGTCAATACCAGCGACTGCGGACTGCCAGCCGCGTTATCCGTAATAGTGACCACGCCATTGGCGGTGCCGCTGACTTGTGGTGTGAAGGTAACGCTGATCGCGCAGCCAGCGCCTCCGGCAAGCGAGGCAGGGCAGTTGTTGGTCTGCGCGAAGGGCTGACTTGTGCCGAGGCTGCTGATGCTCAGGCTGGTGCCGCCGGTGTTCGTTAATGTCACGGTTTGGGCCGCGCTGGTTGTGCCAATCGCCTGACTGGAGAGGGTCAAGGTCGAGGGAGAAAGAGACACGGCCGCAGGAGTCGTACCCGTCAGTGGAAGAGATTGCGGACTGCTGCTGGCGTTGTCCGTAATGGTGAACGCGCCGGTCACACTGCTGGAAGTCTGCGGCGTGAAGCTAATGTTAACCGAGCAGCTTGCGCCGCCTGCAAGGTTGCTGCAAGTGCTTGTCATTATCGCGAAAGGTTGGTTGGCGGCAATGTTGCTGATGTCCAGCGTCGCGCCACCCGTATTGGTGACGGTAATCGTTTGAGAGGCGCTGCTCGTGCCGAGCGGCGTGGAAAAGCTCAGGGTCGAGGGAGAAAGCGAAACGGCGGCGGGGGTTAGGCCCGTACCGCTCAGAGAAACAGACTGCGGGCTGCCGCTGGCGTTGTCCGTGATGGAGACTGCGCCGCTGGCGCTGCCGCTGCTCTGCGGCGTGAAGGTGACGCTGATTACGCAGCTGGCGTTAGGCGCCAACGTGCCGCCGCAATTGTTGTTTTGAGCAAAGTCTCCGCTCGCCGTGATGGTATTCAGCGTCAGCGTGAAATTTCCAGTATTGGTAAGCGTGACATTCTGCGAGGCGCTGGTGGAACCCAGCACCTGGTTTCCGAAATTGAGTGTGCCGGGCGACGCCATCGCGATTGGTGTGCCCCCTTGGCCGCTGAGTGTTACGGTCTGGGGGCTGCCGCTGGCATTGTCAGTAATGGTCAGAGTGCCGTTAATATTGCCGCTTGTTGCTGGCGCGAAGCTGACATTGATCGTGCAACTTGCGCCTCCGAGCAGGGAAGACCCGCAGTTGTCTGTTTCTGAGAATTGTTGGCTTGCAGTGATGCCGGCAATGGAGAGAGCGAAAGCCCCGGAGTTCGTCAGCGTGACTGGTTGAGGTGCACTGGTTGTGCCCACTTGTTGCAACGGAAATTGCAGCGAGTTCGTGGAGAGAGAGGCGGTCGCATTTGGTGAAAGGGCCATGCCGCTCAGAGAGACCACGAGGCTGGAGCCGTTTGTGCCATTCACGGTAAGCGTGCCTGTCAGCGGTCCAATCGGAGCGTTGGCTGGAGGAGCAAATGAAACGCTGTACGAACACGCACTGCCGCTCGCTACGCCCGCGAATCCGCCTGGCTGACCGAGCGTCGGACAGGTGGTGGTTGAGGAAAAGTCGCCGGAAATTTGGAAACTCGTGATTTGGAAGCCGGTTGAGCCCGCGCTTGTTAAAGTGGCGATTTGCGGAGCGCTCGAGGTCCCGATGGCCTGCCCCCCAAAGTACAGGCTGATTGGAGAAATGTTTGCGGCAGAACCGTTCACAACTTCATACACGCCTAAATCAATCGTCCCGACAATGCGAGTGTTGCCGTCGAAATCCGTAGACGGCAGGTTGGGCGCAGCGTTGTTGCCCGCATTAACGGCTGGAGAAGCCGCCTGCAGGTGGAAATCATTATTGGCGGCGCTCATGAAGAGAGGATCGGAAGAGAGATTCCCTGGATTTGTCGTGGAGTCACAAATGCCTGCCCAGGCTGCTCCCGAAGCGCTAAACGCGTCGTTGTAAGAAAACACCGGAGACGCTGAACTGTACGTGGAATTGCAGGTAACCGCATTTTGGCCCGCCGCCGCGACAAAAATGTTATTCGTGAAAGTCGCATTTTGGCCAAACCCGGTTACGTAGACTGCAGAAGTCGCGTCGTAGGCGCTGTTTGCCGCGATCGTGTTGTTGATAATTCGCACAGGGTTGTCGTCGGGCGACACGTACAAGCCGCCGCCGCTTCCGCCTGCCAGTGAAGTGTTGCCCACGATGAGGTTCTGCACCAGGATCGGAGAGTTGTAGGACCACAACGCCACGCCGCCACCGAAGTTGTAGGCCACGTTAGCTTGAATCAGGTTTCCTTGAATCAGCGGGCTGCTGAAGTAGTCCACTGAAATTCCCCCGCCGAAACCGCCAGCCGCCACACTGTTGTTCTTGATGGCATTGCCGATGATTTGTGGATTGGAAGGTGCAGAACTGGTGCCGGACACCACGATGCCGCCTCCGCCATCGCCGCCATCGCCGGCTCCCGTTTGGTCATTGGCAGTAATCGTGTTGTTTTGAATAAGCGGAGAGCCGCCATACACATAAATGCCGCAACCCGCCGCAGCATGATTTCCCGTAATGATGTTCCCGGTGATCGTTGGAGAGGCGCTCGCAATGTAGATTCCGCCACCGAAGAGCCCGTTCCGCAATCCATTGCGGACCGTGAATCCATTCAAGACCGATGTAAGTCCCTCGCCAGTGGAAAAGGTGACGACGGAGCCTTGCGCACCGCCGTCAATCATGGTCACAGACGGACCGCCGGAGCTGGTGACGGTGATGGCTTTGCCGCCAAAATTGATGTTCTCCACGTACGTCCCGGGCGCAACCAGCACAGTGTCCCCGTTGTTCGCAGCGCTAATGGCCGCCTGGATTGTGGGCTGGTCAGCAGGAACATGAATGGTCTGCTGAGCCTGAGTGACAGCACTTCCAAGGAGAAGAATCAGGCTGATTGTTGCGACACGGATGCACAGGATGGGGATTGGGCTGGACATAGCTGCTCCCTGCGGGACACTCGTTGACAAACCCGCTTGTGTGAAGTACTTGCGAAAAGAATAGCGCTTGAATCTCAACTGGATCCGTTAATGCTCGATAAAAATGCCCAAGCTGTAAATGGTACGAGGGCCGTGGTACGCGCGTGAGAGCCGCCACTGGACGAAGGGGCAGCTAATAGAAGATCCTTCCGGACTCTTTGGCTATGCTTGGGGTTACTGAGAGTGCGAGTTTACACGACCGCATGCGGCCACCTCCGAAAGCGGCTCAATACAGATAAAAACACCCGTCGTGCTGGCTAGCCGTACGTTGGTCCGGAACAGGTTCGACAAATTTTCTTCCGTCAAGATCAAGAAGGCAAAACAGGAACTCAATGGCACCAGTCTCTTTTCGCCGACGGCATGAAATGAACGGCGTCGTCTCGGCGAGGCGTATCGTCGGCTACTCTTACCTAAAAATGGTAATGGAAGAGTCGCCCGTCGCACGTCAACTTTGCAATCAGCCAAGGAGTGCTAGGGAAGGAGCGTTTTTTTGAAGAACGCAACGACTGCTCGGTTGAAGTCGCGATGAAACGTTGCCCGATCGAAGCTCGGATCGTCGGTACAGATTTGCGGAACTTGCTGCGCCAAGGCTTCGCCGCAAGGAGGAAGGAAAACGTAGTGCCCTGCCCGAGTGACTACGTGTTCTTCAGCAGGATTTGGAAGTTCTTGCCGGACTTGCGCAGTGTTCCAGGCGTCTGGTACTTGGTCATCATTCGAGGCTCGCCACAACTGGATCGGAATCCTTACAGCTTTCAGGGACCCAGGTCCAAACAAGTAGCTGACTGCTGGCGCAGCAACGACTGCTGCTTTCACGCGTTGATCGTGGGTCCAAACCGGTGAGAGCGTCACGGGCCTTAATGGATCGCCATTTCGTTGTTTTATGAAGAGGCATTCAGGCGCCGTGGGGCGCGTCGCGCACAACGCTCGCGTGCGGTTCAGGTCTGGAATGCCGCCGCTCTCCACCAAAGTCGTGAAGCCGCCTAATGAGAACCCCAACATGCCTACACGCCCTGGGTCCAGGTGCTCGCGCTCTTTCCAGGTCGTCAGCATATAATTCAAAGCAACGCTCACCTGGCGCGGACGCTCGGTCAGATTCCTTTGGTTTCCCGTGTAGCTCTGATCCATGTAGTTGTCGCCAGTGTGGGTCAAAGCCGCCACCACGAATCCTTCCGCGGCGAGCGCCAAGGCGGTGTCATAGTGACTGGCGCCCGAGCCCCCGGTACCATGAGAAATCAACACCAAAGGTAATCCCGTGCCTGTAATCGTTCCGTCAGGGACCACCATCTGCTGAAATGGCCCGAAGGACACTGAAACAGGTTTCCCGACGCTCGGAAACCAAACCGCGACAGATAATGCTTTGCCCGGAGGGTCTGGCACAGAGAGTTGCTGGAAGCCGACAGCACCGAACGCAGGGGTCAAAAATGCGGTTACGGACCAGAGAAAGAGGATCTTCATTGGTTGTCCTTCCTCAAAGAGACGTGGATTCAGCGCTTCCGTTAGCGGGACCAACAGGCTTCTGTAGCGGTACCGTAATTCGCATTACTGGCGAGTTGTCGGCAGGGAAGGAAACAGCGAATCCATCCTGGCCTCGAATCTTGCGGATGCTATAATCAAATCGAGAAGCATCTTGAGGATGAGGAACGATGCTCCCTAAGAAGCGAATTAGAGGAAGCAATATCGAAAGCGGGGTGACGCTTTTAGAGTTAATCATCGCGTCCAGCCTCCTTCTAATTCTGGCCACGGCGGCCCTTCCGGTATTCAAGTTCACCGTCATTCGATCGAAGGAATACCGGCTTCGACGCAATCTTCGCGAAATCCGCAACGCCATCGACCGATACAAGGATCTTGCCGACCGGAATCTCGTTCAGGTGAAAGTCGGAAGTGAAGGTTATCCGCCCGATCTCGAAAGTCTTGTGAAGGGTGTGCAATACGGCCCCAGCGGGCAGCAGAAGATAAGGTTTTTGCGGAGGATTCCTGTCGACCCGATGACCGAGCGCGCCGAGTGGAACCTTCAATCCGTCCAAGATGATCCCGATTCAACGGGTTGGGGCGGGAGTAATGTCTTTGATGTGCATTCGAAATCCCAGGGCACAGCATTGGATGGAACGAGATATTCCGAGTGGTGAAGGTAATTGCGCCCTTCGCGGAGAAAGGGTGAGCGCTGCCGAACTCTTTTGTGCATCGTCATGATTCCGCTTTGAGGGCGATGCTGGTTCGGAGTAACCCGACTCCCGCTAAGTAGGGCGAGACGATTCCCCAGACACTTTGTGAATTAGATGGAGAATTCAGTTCAGTTTAGCATTGAAATTCCCGGAAACCTCGTTAGCACGATTCTGGCGAGGCTAAAGTGGGACGGGGGTTTCACATCAACCGAGGGTCTTTCCTAAATCAGGCATCGGGACCTGTGGACATGGCAATCTCTAGTTTTTCCTTTGCCTGGGTTAGTGTTGTTTCAAAGTTAGAAGACCGTAGGCGTTCCACTACCAAGCGCAAGGTTGTCGAGACATCACCATCCGGTCGGGAGCTAATGGCCATACCTGTAGCTTCAAGCTGGACAGCGTGCGTTGTCTGTGCCGCCTCATCAATCAGTTTCTTTAGATCCAACAGGGCCAAGTGAGCGTCACGAGTGGCGAGGGCGCGCTTTTGCCTAGCAATGTGATTCATCGGATCTTTACTCCTAGGTATTCGTTCCAGGTTGGAGGCGCCTATCGTACACGGACAGGCTTGTTTGGCAAAGGGCACCCGAACGCCCCGACGCTGCGCTCTCCCTCCCAAAAAACTCAAGGACCCGCGACCAGATCGACCCACGTGGTTCCAGACCCGAGAGGGACGATGTAAGCGCCGCGTTCTTCCTTCCAGGATTTTGCCGGATGGTAGTTTTGCGCCCCGTTAACTTTAGCTGGTTGCTCTATCCGAAGCCGAGCTGTGTGCAGATACTGCGTCCCCGACGCAAAGCCCACACGAATCGCTCCCGTCTTTGTGTTCAGTTCCAGAGCCTCAAACTGCCCCGCATCCAGCGTAAGCCACAGGCCCGTCGGCGCGAGATACACGCGCATTCGAAACGAATCTAGCGGCGTGACTTTCACGGCTTGCCCCTCCTCGCGGATGTTTCCGCCGAATGCCAGCCATCCAAATTCAGGATGATGCACGATGTAGGTCGCTGTGTTCCAGGCGTGACCAAAAAGATTTGGGCCGTCATCACCGGTAATCCCGTCCGGCCTCAGCAGATCCGGAAAAGCATGAAAAGCAGCAGCCAGGAAGCCTTCTTGATCGATGTCCGTAAGCGTGCCCATGGTGCCGCCGTAGCCGACTCGCAAAAGATAAAAGTCGTCGGGGTGCTCGCGATATTGCGCGAGAAGCGGGATGGCGTTCAAACTCGAACCGTAGTGGTGCAACTGGCGCTCCAGCTGGCGAAGCTTGCCGGCAAAAATGAAGTCCCAATAGCGCCGTGCGCTGCCGTTGTATCCCCAATGTGGAATGGCGGGATCGTAGCCAAGTATGGCGTTGAGCGTCACGTCGGCTTTCTCTTGAAAGCCAAAATGCTTCATCCAGGTGTAGACCTCTTCCTGCCCGGTCGAGTCCCACGGCATTTCGCTCCCAAACGGATAGGCTTCCTCTTTCCAACGATTTGCCCTCACGCGCATCTTCGCTTCCAAGTCGTCTGCTTGTGTATTCCATCCTTCGCGCCGCAAATCCTCCAGAACTTGCAGAAAAATATCTCCTTCCATCTGGCCGAAAACGGCGTACCCTGGCGCAAGCTTCACCATCGCCACGGAGGTTTCGTAAGCGTTTGTCAGATACCAGTACCACGGATGATTCGTCACCAATCCGTCGTAGTTGCGCGCGAGCCGGTACAAGACCCAATCCGCGGCAACCACATGAGGATAATCGTAGGAGCGGTCCACACGTTCGGAATCCGTCTTGTTCCAGCTCGTCCACGAGGTCCAGTCGAAGTCCTTTCGATAGAAGTCCGTCGGCATTTGATCTGGTTGATGGTAGAAAAGACTTTTGCGCACACCGAACTTTTTCGGGCCGTCCCTATACTGCAAGCCGCCCGAAAGCACGCCGTCGACGAACTGTTGAAACTTGTCCAACTCGTCCTTGTTCGGCTCACCCCACTGCTTCATGATGGCTGATATCCACGCTCCTCCGCCGCCTTCGTCGCCGAGTCCCGCAATCCACGCGCGGCTGTCCTGCACGACGATTTTGTTCTCCTCGCGGTCGTAGGTCATGAAGGAAGGGCTGCGGTGAAACGGATCCTGCGGATCCACAAACCATTGTTTCGTCGCGAGAAAATGGCCTAGGTCTGCCAGCGCCTCCATTTCCGGCTTGATCACAAAATAGTGAATGGTCTGGACCAAACCGTCCTGATAAGTGAGTGTCAGCCGTGCGCGGCCCCATGTTTTTCCCCGCACAGAGTATCTTTGCGAGCCCGGTGACGCGCCTGCCTTTTCTTTGATCGTCATCGCGCCGGCAGGCTCCACGGCTGTGGCCTTCACTCGCTCGGGATAGTTCAAGAAAAGCTCTCCCTCGGTGTCCGTCGGCAGAACATAGCCTGGAATGCCAACTGCGACAGGGCGATGATTCTCCGCAAGTGTCTTCTCGATGTGGCGAATCGAGTCTGCAAGGACAAACGTCACACCGTACGTTTTCGATCCGCCCGGAGCCAGAGCCAACTGCGTTGGCGGATTCCAGGGATTCGCCTTCTTCCATTCGTTTTCCGCGAACGCGGCGCTGTGCACCATCCAGTCGTAGAAGCCTTCAAAGGTAATGCCGCGAGGCGTGAGGTCGCGGAAAATGGTGGCACCTGTCGAGCGGCGTGCGCCAAGAATCGGGTTGTAGGCTTCGAAGGGTGTCTTTCCGTCGGGTAGAACCAGCAACGCAGGGCCCTGTCCGCTCAGGCGAGTCACCTGCAGATAACCCGCGTCGTCGCCGATGTAAGGGTCGTAAAACGAGCAAATCGCATGGGCTTGATCGAGAGAGCGATCGTTCAGCACGTTATTGAAGACCATCGGTATGCCCAAAGCCCCAATTTGTACGCTTTCCTTGGTTTTGTTTTTCAAGGTGAATCGCAGGGCGAGCTTGCCATCCTCGAGCGCCCACGTCCTGGTAATCTGCAAAGGAATGTCCTCTGGCAACGTCGGCGCGAGGTCCGCCGCTGCCAGCGTTGGGGCCAACGAGGGGTGAGCCGCCACGGGTTTGCGTGCGAGGGCTGTGGAATAACCCTTCCACTCGCCGGAAGTGCCGGCGCGCAGGCGCAGGTCAATGTCGCCCAGGTGGTAATAACCGTCCCTGGATCGCTCAACGAGCAGATCACCTGGAGTAAAGTCGAACTCTCCCGCGCCTTTGGGTTTCAGAGCGGCGACGGTTTGCGAAGACCGTACCAAGCGCAGGGAAAACGCTGGTGTGTCGAGATCCAAATATCCTTGCTCCAACATGGGCCCGGGAGTGGATGGCTCTTTCTGCCGCTCCTGCGCCAGCACGGTGCAGATCACTACGGGACCCAACAGAAAAGAGAGAGCAGCCAGAGTCAGGTATCTTGATCGCAGAAAACGACCTCTCGCGAGGGAGCTCATGGCTCTTGGTCACGCGCTAACGGCCGGCGTCCAAACCTGCATCGGCGTAGCTGCGCGGTTGGCCCAGGCATAGTAAGGAATGAGCGTAAGCGTGACGGCATGTTTCCCGGAAGCTTCTGGTCTGTAGCGGAAGTAGAGGCCGGCGCTCGAAGTCGACTTGTCGTAAACCGCCCCGGCGCACTTCAGAGCTACCACACCTCCCAGCAGGTCATCGCGAACCTCCTCATGAAATTGCGATGAGGATTTTTGACTTGCATCAAGGCGGACGTCCGCGAGGGCGACTCCTTCCGGCTGGTCGAGCTGTTCCAGGCAATAAACGAGCGGCCCGCGCTCGACTGCAACTCGGCCGTAGTCGTCTACGACTCGCGGATTCGCTTCAATCGTGCGGGTTGTCAGATCGAATTTCACGCTGACGGTGTCGCCCGCTTCCCATCGCCGCCGCACAGCAAGGTATTGGCCTGGCGTGATTCCCGAAACCGCTTTCCCGTTGACGGTTACCTGAGTGTGGTCTGACCATCCGGGGATCCGCAAATACAGCGCGAACTCCGCGGGCTTCTCCGGTGTCAGGGTGATGTCTACAGCGTCTTTCCAGGGATAATTCGTCCTCTGCTGCACCTTCAGGGCCATCCCGTTTTCGAGATGCCAATCAAGCAGGGAATTGTCGTAAAAGTGCAGATAGAGACCGTCGGCGCTAGTGCTGTAGAAATAGCCCGGCAGTGAAGCAAACGTGCGCTCGAGGTTCGGCGGGCAACAGGTGGTGTCGTACCAAGGGTTCCGAATCTTGTCGCCATTCGAAGGATCGAAACCCAGCGGATTGCGGTAACAATAAAGTGTTCCATCCAGAGACATGCCCGAATTGATCCCGTTATAGAGGGCGCGCTCAATGACGTCGGCATATTTCGCGTCACCTGTTGCCGCGAGCATGCGCCAGTTCCACATCATGTTGCCGATGGCCGCACAGCTCTCGCCGTAGGCCGTGAAATTCGGAAGCTCGTACGGCTCGCCGAAAGCCTCGCCGTCGCTGCGGGCTCCGACTCCGCCCGTCACATACATTTGGTGATTGACCAGATCGTCCCAGAGCGTGTTCAGCGTCTTCCAGTATGCGGAATCGCCGGTTTCGAGATAGTGGTCGGTCGCGCCGCAGCAGGCGTACATGGCCCGCACCGCGTGTCCTTGAAGATGTGTGCGGGAAGAGAACGGGATTCCGCAAAAGTGGTACACGTACCCGCGACGGGGAACTTTGATCCGATCATCGCCTTGAAGAATATAGCCCGCCAGTTCGAGGTGACGTTTATCCCCGGTGGTTCGATAAAGCTCGATCAGCGCGAGCTCGATTTCCGGATGGCCGGAGAAAATGGGCTTCTGCCCCGGCCCGGGACCGAAGTTCGGAAGCAGGAAGCCATCGACAAAATGGATGCCGGCGTCCAACAAAGCCGTATCACCTGTGGCGCGGTAGTAAGCAATGGCGCCCTGGATCATGTGGCCGATGTTGTACAACTCATGGCCCCAGCGCTGCACTTCGGGGGTCATGCGATCCTTGGCTCGTTCACCTACATAATATGTGTTTAGGTATCCGCTGGGCTCTTGAACGGCAACGATCCCTTTGATGATCTTGTCCGCAACGGCGCGCAGATCGGGGCGGTCGCCAGACTGAAGCGCGAAGCCTGCCGCCTCCATCCACTTGTAAACATCGGAGTCCGAATACACCGGTCCATGCTGCGGAGCGTCGCTCTTGCCTGCCAGGCGCAGGAAGTTGTCCATGCGGCCGTTCGCCTCCAGCAGTTTTTGCATCGAGGGGATGCTCTTCTCCACGTTGGTCTGGCGTCGCGCAGCCCAAAAGCCGGAAGTGATGGTGACCGCGTGGACAGGTATGTTTCGCAACTTGGCGTGAGGGGACTTGGCCAGATTCAAGACCCCCTGATCCTTCCACTCGACACCGGCCAAGGAGCTCCCAATCGCGGGACGCGCCGTCGGCTTCCCCTCCCCGGATCGCGATAGGTTTCCCAGTGGTAGCGAGGCCACCGTCGCTGCGGAAATCGCTGAGCTCACGAATTGCCGCCGTGAAATCTCCGTAACTTTTGTCATGGTAACCTCTCAGAACAGCTGCCAACTCACACGGGGAACGCTTAGGAGTCCCCGAGGGACGAAGGGCTTCAAGGCCTTCAAGAGCGCTCGGTTGGCGCGAAGCTCGTGTTTCTGCAACCGCTTGCAAAGTGTTGATATCATCCAAGGTTTTCGTTGTCAATTGTTGGATTCCTAGCTGTTGGATTCCTAGCCGTGGCGCGGACAAAAAGAAACATTCGGAAGGGGAATGGCCCAAAGACCTGTGCCAGGTACGAGCTCTTGCGGGCTTTGGTAGACGGCTGAGGACCAGCCTGTTCCTGTCGGTTCAGGAAAGCCGCTCAGACGATCGGTTTTTCATGGCCAGCGATCGGTAGCATCCGCCCCTCCTTGATCGCGTATTCGACCGAGCCCCATCGAATGCGGTTTGATCGGAAGCTAGCGAACCACAAGACAAAATGAATGGCGTCGCGAACGGGGACGAGCCAGAGGTTTCGGCGGAGAATCTCGTCTCTCACACCCCACACGCCCACAGTCCAAGCCATGGCAAATCGCAGCACGAGGTAGGCCGCAACATAAGCGCCACCAACGAACGCCGTCGGGGCAGACAAAACCGCGAGAAAGGTCCACGGTAGACCTTGCGTGAAGAGCAGACCCAAATAGGAAAACGGCCGGCAAAGGCGGACCGTGCGTGCCCAGCGCAACTGGTGATCCCAGAATCCGCGAAAAGTTTGCGCGGGATACATGGTCCACACGGGTGCGTGCGAGAGAACAATTTCTCCACCCGCATCGGCGATGCGCAGACCTAATTCGTAATCATCGGCGAGCGTATCGACAATGGCTTCGAAGCCGCCCATTTTTCGAACCCACTCTTTCGTCGTGGCGATAGAGGCGCCCAGCGCAAAGCGAACGCCTTCCTTCCATAGAGCCATCAGCACGCCGGCGAAAAAATCGCTTGCTGCGCCGATGGCCTCCAGCCTGGCGCCGAAATTGTCTTGAGCAATTGCCCGATAAAGCGACGTCACCGCCCCGATTTTCTGGTTGCGCAGGGGCGCAACCACTTGTCGAAGATAACCTGGGTCCACGCGCACATCACCGTCTGTTAAAACCAGCACGTCGTACTGGGCTTCCTGAGCCAGCATAACCAGTTTGTTCACTTTGCGATTCGCACCGCGTTCTTCCGCGCTCGTGAACAATCGAATGTTTCTTTGCGGAAACTCCGCCACAATTTGCCGGATGAGCGGCAGGGCTGGATCATTTTCGTCATTCACGGCAAACAGTATTTCGTACTCGGGATAGTCCTGTTTGCAGAAGCTCGCGAAGTTTTCGTAAGAGCCGAAATCCACGCCACGCACAGGTTTGAGGAGGCTCACTCGAGGAGTGTAGTCCGCGCGCGCTTGCGCCCGGCTTTGCCCGAAAAACCGAAAAGCCGCAAAGATCGCGAGGATGTAGTAAACGAGCGGAGCCGCCGCCACGACCAGCAAAACTTCACGCCACAAAGCATAGTGCGAAATCATGGAAGCCAATTCGCCGCCATATGGCAAGCTTTGAGGATTGCCGCTTCAGCCCGCAGCCACTAGGGCGACGCCAATGCAGACGAGGATGACCCCCGCCCAACGCGCGGTGCTGACATCCTCGCCCAGGATAAATTTTGCGCCAAATGTGCCAGCCACATAGCTGAGCGCGGACGCGGGAATGACCAGGGTGATCGGCGCCCAAGACAATAAAACCAGCAGTGCGTAGAACGAAAGGGCCATCAAGGGAACGCCGGTCCAGAACCAGCCGTTGCGAACAGCACGCCCCAGAAACTGCAGCACAGCGAGCGGCCGTAACTGCGCGGGTTCGCCGACCGACTTCATTCCATGGGTGATGGCGATTTCGCCGCCGGTGCTGCCCAGGATCAAAATCGCAAGTCCTATGACGATTCGCATCGCACCACCGCCTCCCTGGCCACTTCGGTTGTTCGCGGTTTTGTTTGACCGACAAGGAGAACCCCCACACAAATCAGGACCACGCCGACCCAGCGGCGCGGTGAAACCGATTCGTGCAGGAAAAGGACCGCCAGGAAGGTGAGGACGGCATACCCGAATGCTCCTGCCGGCATCACGTAGCTGTAGTCTGCCCAACTCAGCACGGTCATGTAGCTGACCATAAATCCAATGAGAAAAAAAATAGCGAGCCAAATGGTGGGGTTGGTCACGGTCAGGCGGAAGGCTTGCACGATTCCGTGGGCGGTCAGTTCAACCGCGCCGATCCGTGACATCCCGCGCTTCAGCAGCAGATCCCCCACGTTTGCGCACACCACCAAGGCCAAGACCATGACCAGCGTCTTGATTCGCAGCCTTTGCTCGCTTGGCATTTTGAGGAAGCTAATCGTTTCCGGAGGCCGAGCTCGCGCCGGGTACGGAAACCATGGGCTTGTTATATTCCTCGCCGCCCTTGCGCACCCAGTTGAGGCGCTCTGCGCGGAGCTTTAGGAATTCCGTCGCTTCCGCATACAGCCGTTTGCGCTCGTGGCTGTCCCACAGAGCTTCTTTGACGATGCGCCAGACCACTCGGGGCCGGAAATAATATTCATCGTAGAAGCGGTTCACCCCGTCCATCATTTCGGCTTTCGAGAGATGCGGGTACTCGATGTGGGGAAGCTGGTGACCGCCGGAGTCCGCGAGCGCTTCTACCTTAAGAAAACCTTGCGCGGCCATGCTGTCGTGAAGTTCGGTCCCAGGCATGGCATGCGCAAGGGAAACCTGAATGGTCTCGCAATCCAGTTCCTTGGCGAAGTCAATGGTCTTCTGAATGGTCTCTTTTGTCTCGCCGGGCAGCCCGATAATGAAGTCGCCGTGTACCTTGATTCCATATTTGCGGCAATGCCTGCGGAAGTTGCGCGCCATCTCCAGCGTCGCGCCCTTCTTGATGTTTTTCAGGATCTGCGCGTCGCCGGATTCGAATCCCACGATGAACAGGCGGGCTCCGGACTCGGCCATTGCCCGGACCGTTTCTTCATCACTGTGGACGCGCGCCGTGGATGACCAGCGGAACTTTAGCGGCTTGAACTTGGCGCAAAGCTCGATCACGCGGTCCTTGCGGATGTTGAACGTGTCATCGTCGAAGAAAATCTCCTTCATTTGCGGGAAATATTCGACCGCCTGTTTTACTTCCCGTGCCACGTTGTCGGTTGAGCGCGTCCGCCATGCGTGGCCGGAAATCGTCTGCGGCCACATGCAGAAGGTGCAGAGCGCCGGACATCCGCGCGTGGTATAAAACGAAATGAAGGGATGCAAAAGGAAGGGCACGTTGTACCGCTCGATTTCCAGGTCGCGCTTGTAGATATCCGAGGCGAACGGCAACGCGTCCAGTTCTTCGGTGTGCAGTTGCGGCCGCTCCGGATTGTGAACAATCTTTCCGTCTTTGCGGTAGCTCACTCCCTGAATCTCGCTCGGCGGCTTCCCGTGCGCATACTCCGTCACCGAGTGATCGAATTCCCCACGCGTGACGAAGTCGATGTCTTCACTGGATTTGAGCGTTTCATCCGGCTTAATGTGCCCATGCGGCCCGACGAAGGCGATTTTCATCCCCGGATTGGCCTCTTTGATCTTTCGAATAAGCTTGATGTCGCTCTGCAGTCCCACAGTGGAGGTAAACAAGACCAGAAACTCATAATCCCTGCAGATTTCAACGGTCTGCTGCCAGTTCACTTTGTGGGGTGAAGCATCAAGCAAGCGGCTTCCCGGAATCATGCCGGCGGGATAGGTCAGCCAGACGGGGTACCAGTAGGATTCAATCTCGCGCGTCGCGGGCCACCGCGAGCTTGCGCCGCCGTCGAAGTTCTCGAAACTCGGCGGGTTCAGCAACAAAGTCTTCATCACTTCCGGCATTCATCACCCTCAGTGTTCCCAAGTCCATTTGTTGTGCAGTTGCTTCTGGGCTAGCATCAAGGCCATGGCCCACCAGGGCTTCCATGACACGCGACCGGAGCGCCCGATGCTTAGATACCAGTGTACCCGACTTTGTTGCATGGCCTCAAATGTTTCTCCGCCCGGTTGTTCACGGGACGCGTAACTCCAACTTCAGCACCAAGTATGAGTTACAGACGAACTCGCGCATGCCTGAAGTGGTTTCCGCTTTGCGATTCTATTTTTGTGCCGTGGCGCTGGCGGAGAGGACCGCCGAAGTTGTTTGAGACAGCAATTCCCAAATGCGATCCGCCCATTTGAGATGCTCCGGTTTCATTAGCACCGACCGAAGGCAGATAAGAGTGTCGCGGTCGCGCTTCATTTCGCCGAGATCTTTCTCCCAAAAATGAATGGGCAACTCCGCCAAGGCAAGATGCAGGTCGCGCTTGGCGGTAGCTTCAAAGAGCTTCCGGCTGAGAACCGAAGACTCGCTCACACTGCTTGCGCGGGGCGCAAAAAGAACAATGTCTAATTCCGGGGCAAAAGCCGTGACGAACCGTGAATCCGTCCTGAGTTTCTCGAACAGCGCCACGGCCGCCTTCCTTCCGCTTTCTAAACCACGCGCAAACTCTCCCCCCTTGGTGAGCGGCAGCAGTTTTTGCGTAGCCCAAAGTGCTGCTGCCGACGCGCCGGGCCTGGAACATTCCAGACTAATTTCTCCAAGATGCAACTCCACCGAGCTGAAATAGGTGTAGGGCGAATCGTGCTTATAGAGCCGCCCAACGCTTGGGTCTCGAAACAGAACGCATCCGCACCCGTACGGCTGCAAGCCGTGTTTATGCGGATCGATCACCATGGAATCGGCTTCCCCAATCCGGGCAAATGCGTGTTTCGCCTCGGCACTGAGATTTTCCGCCAAGACAAAATATCCCCCATACGCGGCGTCGGCATGCATCCGGAATTTGTGCTTGTCGCGAAGCGCGAGAATCGTTGGAAGCGGGTCAACGGAGCCTGTAGCGGTTGTCCCCATGGTCGCCACGACCGTTCCCACATCACCGCGCTCGATGCGTTTTGCTAACGCGTCAGGGTCCATGCGCCCAAGGGCGTCGGTCGGCACTGATTCGAATGGTAATTGCAGCACTCCGCTGATTCTTCCGTGTGTATAATGCGCCTGCTCGCTGGCCAGAATTGCTTTCCCAGGATGCAGTTGTCCCGCCACCCACAACGCCTCGAGGTTTGCCATGGTTCCGCCGCCGCAGAGGTGTCCCAGGAAATTCGTCCACCCGAACATGCCGGCGATCTCTGCGACAGCTTCTTTTTCCATTCCCGAGGTGGCGCGCCCGCCATCCAATGCATGATTGTTGGGGTTGATCCACATGGCCAAGGCGTAGGCCATCCGTGCCACAGGATGCGGCGGCTTCAGCATCTGCCCCGCATAAAGCGGGTGAAAATATGGGTAGTTATCCTGAAGGCGTTCGGCCGTAGCGGCGAGCACTTCCGCAAAACGCTCTGTGCCAGAAGCGCTCGATTCGAATTTCGGCAGCCCGGCAAACCCCGCGTCCAGCTTCTCGAACGCTTGCAGAAGGACTCCCAAGCTTTCTTGATCGAGCATTCCGTGCTCTCGGCGCTCCTGAGCTCGCGCTACCGCTTGTTTGCTTTCCGTCACCGTCTCTTCCTTACTGCCACACTTTGTCCAATTGTCCGGCCGTCTTCAGCAGGTCCAACTGCGCCTGCTGCTTCTGAAAATTGGTGTCCAGATACGCCATCCATTTGTCGTTTTCGTCCAATCTCGCCCTTTCCAAGTCCTTCAGGCTCAGCTTACCTTCGTCAAACTGCGCTTGAAGGACGGCCACATTTTGTTGTGCGAGCTGCAGTTCAAGCCGCGCCACCTCTTTTGCGGCATCCATCTCGCGGACCCGGCGCGTTTTCTGTCTCACGTCAGCGGTCAGCTCCGTTCTCTTGCTTGTCAGCGTGGCTCTGGCAGCATCCACATTGACCCGCGCCAGCCCGATGTTCGCTTTGATCTGAGCGCTGAAGATCGGCACGCGCACATCAATTCCCGCATTGTAGTTATTCCGCTGAAAATGATTGAAGAATTCTGCGTAATTGTTGAACTTTGCCAGCACGCTGTAAACGCTCACCAGTTCTAGTGTGGGGAAGTACCCGCGCCGCTCTCCCTTTAGCCGGAATTCTTTGGCGCGAACGTCGGATTCTGCCAGGCGCAGCCCGGTGTTGTTCGTCAGCGCCGCAGCGATAAGGTTGTCTCCCGCCTGCTCCGCTTCTCCGGGCAGATCCTCGGGCGAAACTTCGATGGCCTGCGTTTCCGGCATCCCCAATTGATATCTCAGGAAAACTTCCAGTTCGTCCTCCCGCTCTTCGAGTTGCAGGATGCGCTGCGCCACGCGCGCCTTGATCAATTGGGCCTTGGTGACTTCCACCGGCAATTCGAATCCTTGGCTCTCGCGTTCTTGGGTGACGTGGAGGATCTTCTCTGCGCTGTCCTGTTCCGTGCGCAGCAGTTCGAGCGAATGCCGCACCTTCCCGAGCTCCAGGTAGGCCATCGCCGTGCGAGTGATCACGCTGTTCTTGGCTTCCTCCAGAGCGATTTTCTGCGCTTTGGCCTGCTCTTGCTGCTCCTTTGCCTGGCCGCGCAACGGTTCGTTGAAAACCTGTTCGGTATAAGTCACGTTGAACACCGAAGGTGCGCGTCCTCCGGGCGTTTCCGGAATGCCGTTCGTGTAACCCGCTCCCGAACCCGCGTAGAGGTTGGGCATGAATTGCGCCTTGGTGATTTGCGCGGCGTGATCGGCGACGCTTGCCTGAATCTTCGCCACTTGAATTTCTTTGCTGTTCTGCAGCGCCAGCTCGATAGCGCGTTTCAAGGTGACAGCAACCGGGGCAGGGCTCGTAGCTTGCGCCACGGGCTCCGACGGTTTAGGCGCAGGACTCTCTTGCGCCTCGGCAGCGCTATAAAAGCACGGCAAAATCAACACGCCGACAACGGTTTGAAGCAGACGCATCTTCAAGCTCCTTGGTCGCACTTCGATCGTTTCCCGGTCCTTGCTCCGCAATCGCTAATCCGTTGCTCTTACTCGTACCGCAATGACTCGACAGGCTGCAGGCTCGCTGCCTGATCTGCGGGCAAGTAGCCAAAAAACAAGCCCGTCGAGCAAGAAACCACAAACGCGATCACCACGCTCAAAGGGGATACCGGCACGCGCAAATTCGCAGGCAAGAAGAAATACTGCACCGCCACAGGAATCGCGATTCCTATCAAGATTCCAATGACGGCTCCTCCTCCGCTGATCAAGAACGACTCCACCAAGAATTGCGACAGTATCTCTTTTCGCGCCGCCCCAATCGCTTTACGGATCCCGATCTCACGCGTCCGCTCCGTGACCGTCACCAGCATGATGTTCATAATCCCCACTCCGCTGATCAGCAGAGCAATCGCCGCAATTATGATCAAAACAACGGTCAGCCCAAGCGAGATTTTCCGTGCCACCCCCAGGATTGCCGTCAGCGTTTGTACGTTGTAATCCGCTTCCAACGGGTGCCGGCTCCTCAACAACAGTCCCACCTGCCGCTCGACGGAAGGCACAGTTTCTTCGCTGTCCGCCTGCACGTCCAGCAAACCCAAGTATTCCGTGCCGGTGTAATACTTCATCAGCGTGAAGGGAATCAGCACCGAATTTTTCTGGATATCAGAAAGGCCGAAGGTTTCCACGCGCTCCCGAAAAACTCCAATCACAGTAAAGGTCAGCTCGCCCATGCGAATCGATCTTCCGACGGGATTCTCTTGTCCGAAGATTCTTTCCGCGAGCTCTGTCGTGATCAGGCAGACCTTGCTGCGCATTTCCATGTCTGCGGCGTCAAAGTACCGGCCTCGGATGATGAGCAGCCTCCGAATGGTTTGATAGCCGTCCGTCACGCCTACAAGGTTGACAGCACGATCCACGCCATCCACGGTCATGGTCATCGGCTGCTCGCGTGTGCCGGCCACGACGGAGACATGCGGGATCGACTTCATCGCGTCCATGTCTTCCAGCGACATTTCGTAGCTGAGCGGCGGCGCTTTGTCGGGCCGTTGCACCAATTCGACCCAAACCAGGTTAGATCCCACGGCTTCGATTTGTGAAAGCACAAACTTCCGGCTGGTCAATGCGACGGTAACGACGAGGACGATGGAGGCGCTTCCGATGATGACTCCAAGCGATGTCAGCGCCGCGCGCAGCTTGTTTGAGCGCAGCGCGTCGATTGCCACCGTTAGTGTTTCTCGGATATGCATTGCCGCCTAAGTTGCAAGAACATCCAATTTGGAAAAGCCGGAGAAACGCTAGCCTTTTTTGAGTTTCCTCAACTCTTCCTGCGCTATTTTGTTCTTGGGATCCAGCCGGAGGGCGTTCTCAAACTCTTCCTTCGCAGTTGCAAGGTCGTTCTTGCTTTCGTACAAACGACCTAGCCACGCGTGCGCCGCTGCGGTAGACGGGAAGCCGGTCCTCTTGGGCGCTCTTTTTGCGTACTCCCGCAACAAATTCTCGGCTTCTTCCGGCTTTTCTTCATGCAAAACCAGACCGACTCCCCGGTAGAATCTCGCCCGCGGGTCACTCGGCGCAGCGCGTTCTCCTGCGTCCGCCACGGCCATCAGACGTTCTACTTGCCCGCGCTTCACGGCATAGTCCCCAATGTCGTAGATGAGCTCAGGCGATTTTGGCCGGCTTTCCAACGCTTTCGTGAACTCCTCATCCGCCACGGCAAAATCCTTCTTTTGCCTGCGGCAGTTCCCGGCTGCGTAATGCCCCTCAGCGGCGTCCAGTTCCATGAGTTCCCTGATGTGCGGCTGAGCCTTGTCTTCTCCTCCGCCCACCATCCCAGGAGCGCTGCAGTCAAATTCAATGAGCGCCTGCCGCGCAGAGAAGTTCTTCGCGTCCAGATCCACGGCGGTCTCAAACTCCTTGTGGGTTTTCTTGGCCAGGGAAATCGCGGAAAACCATCCCGCATGGTCCGCCTTCTCGCCATAAGCTCTTCCGAGCCACTCGTGATACCTGGAACTTCGCGGATCGAGCGCCACTGCCTTTTCCGCGCTGCGGATGGCAGCGTCATGTTCCTGCAGTTCCAAATAGCTTTTCGCTAGCAGCAACTGGATGTCGCCGTTTGTAGGTTCTTTCGAGGCGGCGGCCTGCAACACTTGGATGGCCTTCTTGTAATCGCTGGCTTCAAAAGCGCCTCGCGCTTCATCCAAGGCCTCGTCGCGCTTGACGGTTCCCGCCGCGAGGCACGTGGACGCCCCCAGAAGCAGCCCAGCCAATGCCAACTTGGTGCTTCTAACCATTCGTCCGTCTCGGAAAATCACCGGCCGACGCGCTCACCACAATCACGGACATTCCGTCCCGCAAATCCACGTCTCCCGGCAGCGCCACGAGTTCGTTTTCCTGCAGCCCGCTGACCACTTCGTAGTTCGTAGCGTCCGCAATACCTACACGAATTTCCCGTTTTTCCAACGTCGACTTGCCTACGCCAAGCTGGCCCAGTTGGCTCGGCCTCACCACGAAAACGTATCGCCGCCCGCCTTCGATTTCCACCGCTCCTCGCGGCACCGAAAGCACGCCCAGGCGTTCTCTGGAATTGATGCGCACGTTGACGTTGATATTCGGCAGCAGTTCCAGCTTGTCGTTGTTCACGGAGCACAACAATTCGCCCACGCTGCGGGTATTCCGCTGTACTACTTGTTTCGGGATGATTTCGGTCTTGCCTAGCCAGGTTTTGTTTGGCAGGGCGTCCCAGGTGATTCTCACCGGCTGGTTTTCCTCGAGACCGCCCAATTCCGGTTCATCGATGAACGCCCTCACGCGAACTTTGTGCAGGTCGGCCATTTCTGCCAGCAGGTCGCCCACCTTCACATAGTCTCCAGCTTTCAGCGGCTCGGACTTCTCGCTTCGCCCCAGCGAGTAAACTGTTCCGTCCGCTGGCGCGATCACTCGTCCTTGCCGGACTTTCTCCTCGAGCGCCGCTACTTCGTTTTTCAACTGGTCCACTTGCAGTCCCGAACGGTCGGCGTTCAGCTTCACGCCGCGATCGAATTCCTGCTGTGCGGCGGTAAGGCGCGTCACTTCCGCTTGCGCCTTGGTTAAGTCCAAATCGTTGGCGGCTAGCTCATCTCTTGTGGCTGCTTGCTGGGCGATCAGATGGAGCAGAGCATCATGACTCTTTTGCAGGCGGTCGCGCTCTGCCTGCGCCTTGGCCAAGTCGCCGAGGACCTTCGCTGCTTCATCCGCTCTTCCCCCGGCCTTGGCGGCCCGCAAATCATCCTGCGCCTGAAGGAGCTTCCCGCGCGCCCCGGCAAGCTGGGCCGCGGCGTCCTTGACATCCAGTTCCATCAGCAACTGGCCTCTGTTCACCTGCTGCCCCTCGCTGACATTCACCTTCTCAACGAGGGTGTCCAGCTGTGCTCGCATCACAGAAGGCGAAACGGGCTCCACCTTTCCATTGCTGCTGATGGACGAAATTAGATTTTCCCGAACCGGGGTCACGGCAGAAATCTTCGGTGCCGGTTTCCGCCCGCTCAGTTTAATCAGGCCAACGGCTATCGCGGCTGCAAGCAGCAGGTAGAGTACAAGCCGATTTCTTAACTTGCGATCCATCAGTTCCTATTCCGTGCGTTGCCGCCTTGCGTGTTCCCGCGCGTACAAATCCTTCCCCCTTCGAGAATTTCCGCCCATTTGTTGGTGGCTAGCCCGGCCCTTACCTGGAAGGTTCCAAGATACTTCATTCTAGCAAGGCCCGCGCGGCTTTCTCTATGCTTCATGCCCAACGTAAACATACCTTCCACTGTAATAAACACACGAACCAGCACTTAGGTCGCATCTCACATATAGGCAGATGCCCCGGTCTGGCACGGGGATGCCGGAGATTTGGACGGCTGTTTCGGGCATGCTACTATCAGGCCATGAATGCCGAGACCGCTAGCCCCAAAACCGGTCCTTCCGCTTCCAAGGGCTCGCCCAAGCTTAAGCCCGTCTCCAGTTCGGTTCTTCACCGGGTCTGCATCCAGTGCAACAACATGTTTCAGGTGACTCCCGATAGATTTGATGCCAAGCAGTGCCCCGTCTGTCACAAAGGTTAAGCTCTGGCGGGCGCGGCGTCTGTCCTGTAATATTCTCCGCGTCTCCTGCGTAGTACGTTCAGAACGCTCGGTGTCCTGCATTTTCGACTTTGTAATCGGGGAATGCCAATGATCGAAGCTCGTGGACTGTCCAAACGGTTTCAGGACAAAAAGCGCGGTGAAATCCGAGCCGTGGACAATGTCAGCTTCACCTGCCAGCCCGGAAAGATTTACGGATTGCTTGGCGCGAACGGGGCTGGCAAGACCACCACGCTCAGGATGCTCGCGACCATACTGGAGCCGACCGACGGTACTGCGGTGGTCTGCGGCCATGACGTCGTTGAGCAACCGGAAAAGGTTCGCGCGAACGTCGGCTTCCTGTCCACAGCTACAGCACTTTACCCGCGCCTGACAGCCCAGGAGCTTGTCGAGTACTTTGGACGCCTGAATGGCCTCGACGAGCCCACGCTCAAAAAGCGCATCGACGACATTTTCAACCGCCTGGATATGGACGGTTTTCGCGACCGGCGGTGCGACAAGCTTTCCACCGGCATGAAGCAGAAGACCTCCATCGCCCGCACGCTCGTCCACGATCCTCCTGTCATGATTTTCGACGAGCCCACGACGGGGCTCGATGTGATGACCGCGCGCACGATCATCAGCTTCATCAGCGACTGCCGGGACCGCGGGAAGGCCATCATCTTCTCGACCCACATCATGAGCGAGGTCGAGCGGCTCTGCGACCACCTCGGAATCATCCATGACGGCAAACTCCTAGCGGAGGGGACCGTATCCGGGCTGCGCTCAAAATATTCGGAACACAACCTCGAAGAAATCATCGTCAAAGTCGTTGGGCCGCTTCTCAAGAATTCGGAGGCCTGAGCCAAATGAACTTTCGCAACGTCGCCATCGTGTACCGCAAGGAACTTACCGAGTGGCTCCGTGACCGCCGCACTCTTATCTCCACCGTTCTGGTTCCGCTGCTCGCCTTTCCGGTGCTCATGGTAGGCATGACTTCGCTCATGGCCGTCATGATGAACAAGGCCGAAAAAGAAGTTCCCAAGGTGATGATCGTTCACGGTGAAAACTCGCCGGAGTTGGTTGCCGCTTTGCATGCCAGCAAGGACCTGGAAATCGTGCCTTACGGTGAAGATTGGAAAGACGAAATCTCGAACAAAGAGATTCGTGCCGCGGTCGAAATTCCCTCCGGTTTTGACGCCTCTCTAAGCGGCAAATCCCTGCCTACGGTCCAAATCCATTATTACCAGGGTGAAGTTAAGTCCGAATACGGCGCAGGACACGTCGACGATGTCTTGAAAGCCTTTCGCGACGACTTTGTCAAAAAGAGTCTTGAAGCCAAGAGTCTCCCGGACTCACTTATTTCTCCCTTCCGTCTCGAGAAACACAACGTCGCACCCCCGGAAAAGGTCAGCGGTGCCGCTCTCGGCGGACTTCTCGGCTACATGGTTATCCTTCTATCGATGACCGGAGCCATTTATCCCGCCATCGACCTGACCGCCGGCGAAAAAGAGCGTGGCACCATGGAGACTATTCTTTCCAGTCCCCTGTCGCGTGTGGATCTGGTTCTCGGCAAGTTCTTCCTTGTGCTCTCAGCCTCCCTCTCCACTGCTATCCTCTCTATCATCTCCATGGGTACTTCTTTTTACCTAGTGGGTCACTCGAACGCGATGGAAAAGAAAGACGCAGCCGTGTTTCAACTGCATATTGGCTTGCCTACGGTTCTGTCTGTCTTCTTAATGGCGCTGCCCTTGGCGGTGCTCTTTGCCGCGGCCTTGTTGACCATCGCTTTGTTCGCCAAGAGTTACAAGGAAGCTCAAAGCTACCTGACTCCCATGACGTTCATCGTGGTCATTCCAGCGGTCGCATCTTTGCTCCCCGGTTTCGATCTGAATCCCAAGCTCGCCCTCGTTCCCATCCTCAGCACCAGCTTGGTCTGCAAAGAAATTGTCGCCGGAACTTTCCATTGGAACTACATTTTGCTCATCTTGCTGTCCAGCAGCGTCTATGCCGCCGCAGCGCTCTTCATCGCGGTCAAAATGTTCCAACGCGAATCCGTGCTCTTCCGCTCTTGACGCGACTCGCTGGCCCGCGACTCTTGGCTACCCTGCGCGGTCTACGAGACTTAGATACAATGCTTCCGCTTTTCGCCGGAGGGCTCATGCCAAATCCCCGCAGGCAATTTCTCGCGCAAATGTCGCTCGGCTTTCTCGGAGCAGCGGTTTCGTTCAAGGCCGACGCCCAGGAGCCTTCGCAACTCCCGCCGGGGGCGCCGTCAGCCTTTGGTACCGGCCCCGCCGTCGGTCCGGAAGTTTCTCCCGACACCTTCGGCGAAGCCGAAAAGCTTGCCCGAGTTCAATTCACTCCCGGCGAGCGCACCCAGGCCGCCAACTCCTGGCGAGTGGACATGGCAGCTCTGCTCGAGCGCCGCACCGGCCCGCGCAACGTCCCGCTCGAATCCACACTCGCTCCTTTTTCGCGTTACGATTCGGTGTTACCCGGGCAACATCCTGCCGCGCAGCGCGACCACTTCGTCCGCACGAATTCCGATCCTGGTCCGCTCCCTTCCAATGACGCCGACATCGCCTACGCTTGCGTCACCAAGCTCTCGCGCTGGATCGAGCAGCGCAAACTCACGTCCGAGCGCCTCACGCGCATCTATCTCCATCGCGTTGAGCAATTCGATTCGAAACTCCGCTCGGTCATCACCCTCACCCGCGATCTCGCTCTTGCCCAAGCGAAAAAAGCCGATGCGGAAATCGCCGCAGGCCAATACCGCGGCCCCCTCCACGGCATTCCGTGGGGTGGCAAGGATCTTCTCGACACCGCCGGCATTCCCACAACCTACGGTGCCGAACCCTTCCGCAATCGCATCCCTGCGCAAAACGCTACGGTCGTCCAGCGCCTCCATGACGCCGGCGCCGTGCTCATTGCCAAGCTCAGCCTTGGCGCGCTGGCTCTCAACGACATTTGGTTCGGCGGCCAAACCATGAACCCGTGGCTGCTTGAAGAGGGTGCTTCCGGCTCCAGCGCTGGCCCCGGCGCTGCCACGGCCGCTGGCCTCGTCGGGTTTTCTATCGGCAGCGAAACGGGCGGCAGCATCGTCAGCCCCAGCATGCGTTGCGGTGTAACCGGTCTTCGCCCCACCTACGGCCGCGTTCCACGCACCGGCGCTATGACGCTTTGCTGGTCGCTCGACAAGCTGGGCCCCATGACGCGCTCTGTCGAAGACGCCATTCTTGTTCTACAGGCCATAACCGGCCCTGACTCCGGCGACGTCTCCAGTGTTCCCAGCCAGCTTGATTTCGACGCCGGTGCTTCTATCAAAGGCCTTCGCGTCGGCTACTTCCCCAACTGGATGAAGCAGTCTCCCGCCACCGAGGTGGATCGCTCCGCCCTCGAGACGATCTCCAAACTAGGTATGCGCCCCGTTGAAGCCTATCTCCCCGACTGGCCTTACGGCACACTCAATCTCAACCTCTTCGCTGAAGGCGCTGCCTCGTTCGAAGAGATCACCCTCAATCATGCCGTAGACAAGCTCAAGATGCAGACGCACGACTCCTGGCCCAACCTCTTTCGCCAGGCCCGTTTTCTTTCTGCGGTGGATTTTGTTCAGACCGACCGTTTCCGCCGTAAAGTGTGCCAGGAAATGGCCCGCATTTTCTCCGACGTGGATTTGCTACTCGTGCCTTCACTTCGCGACGAAATGCTCACGATCAGCAACAACACGGGACATCCTTCGCTCACGCTTCGCGCTGGCTACGTTGAAGTCGGTGAGGCGCGCTCGGATTGGGCGCCAGACCCGCAGCATCCCTTGCCCAAATTTGTGCCGCCCCGCCGTGTTCCTCATGGCGTAACGCTGATCGGCCGTCTCTTTGACGAAGGCACTCTCTGCCGTGTCGGTACTGCTCTCGAACGCGCCTTCGCCGTCGCCTCCGACCACCCGCCCGGATTCTAATCGACGCCACCTTGCCCCCTGGGTCGCAACAAAAGCGCGAAATGAGCCCGCACCGAGCCGTCGATGCGGTTCCAAGTCTCGCGCCCTTGCGATAGTATGAGCACTTCATGAATTCGCAGCCCCCCAATGAGGTGCTCAAAGATCTGCGCGCCCGTCTTGGTATTACTACGCGCGACGTCGCCGAGCTGAGCCAGAAAATCGCGGAAACCCAGGGCAATCCCGAGTTCCAGATTTCCAACGCCTGGCTCACGCAAATTGAAAATTCCGACTCCATACCGAGTATTTTCAAGCTCTACAGCTTAAGCGCCATCTACCGACTGAAATTCACTGATCTTCTCTGTCTCTACGGTCTCGACCTCCAAAAACTGAGCCTTCACCAAATCACTTCTCCCTTGCCGCAAACTCATTTGACTACCCTCGAAGTGTACGACGCCGACCGCGCCGTTTCCTTTCCCGTCCGTTTCGACAGGTCCTTCGACGTGGACAACACTAATCTTCTCTCCCGCATGGTTGAGCTGTGGGGTGAAGTCCCGATTGCATTGATTCAGCATCTCGATATTCGGCACAGCCAGTACGGCTACGTCGGTCTGCAGGACTTTACGCTCTATCCCCTGTTACGGCCAGGTTCCTTCGTGCAAATCGACTCGCGCGTGCGAAGAGTTCAGCCGCTTCGCTGGCGCACGGAATTTGACCGCCCCATCTATTTCATTGAACTGCGCCACGGCTACGCCTGCTCCTGGTGTGACCTGCTGGACGACCAGTTGCTCTTACTTCCTCATCCGCTCTCGCCCGTGAGTGCCCGCAAATTCAGGTATGGGATCGACGCGGAGATTGTCGGCCAGGTAACCGGCGTGGCTATGCGGCTTACCGATGCGGGCGACTCCGCCCCTGGCGGAAACGCAAAATTGCCAAAGCGAGTCTGAGGTTGGAGGTGAACAGCCGCGCTACCGTGGCGTTGACATCCTCTGGGACGGCGATGCGGTACGGCTCGAGCCTCTGCCACGCGCGCAGGCACTTCAGCGGGTTTTCCTTCGTGGATGCGAGATACCTTTCAAGTTCCTCGACCAGATCTTCCAGCGAATAGGCTGAAACTTTGTAAAACGCCTGCCGGTGCGCAATTTCTAGCGCCTTTTGTGCCGCCCCCGGGCCAAACCGGTCCGCCAGCCCTTGGTGGTAATAATGTCCGGTGTTGTATTCCCGCGTGGACGCCAGATAGATCAGGCGTCCAAGTTCGCCCGGAATCCGCGTGAGACTGCGGTTCACCAGGTCGTTGTAAGCCTCTTGGAGCGGCATCGGTTTGACTTCCGCGCTCACCATCCGCTCCTTCCGTTATTCCGAGAACCCGCCCGGTGGTTTACGATGGTCCCACGCCTTTCATCTCTCTCTCTCGGAGACCCGCGTCGAATTCTCTTGCAACCTGGCTGATGCGCTGAGTCAGCACGTCGGCATACAACGCGATGCCTCGCACCTCCTGAGCGCCTGCCAACCCAATGCCAACGAAAATAAGCGCGCAAGCTGCCTTGAGCTGCGCATACTGAAGAAAAATCCTCGCTTCCATGATGAATTCGATGTCTCGACTCTGTCGGCTCGCTTCCACGTGGCGCCGCATGATCCGTTGAACCACCGCCGAAGTTTGCTGCACCCAGAGCAACGCCACGCCATTCCTTTCACGGTGGAACTGTCGTTCCAGTTCACGCGAGTTTAGCCGCTCGACGTAGGCCATATCGCCGCTCGAGAAGATCTGCGACACAAATTCGGAAGGGCACGCCTCGGGACTTTCATCAAGGCTGGAGGACCACTCTTCCGAACCGAAAGGCAAATCACGCAGCGCCTTGTCCGCCCGGATCCATGCGATGAGCAAGAACACCAGCGCTGCTGCCGCCAGCAATGCGCTCGTCGTGCCGATCACGGCCGCACCGCCTTCGCCAGATAACCCCGCGCTTCCTGCAGTCTCCGGCTCGTGGCCGCCGCCATTCTCTGGTATTGCTCCTCCAGGTGCACCGAAGCCTTCGGCTCCGGGTTGGGAACGTAAGACCAGAGATGCCCCGCCCAAATGAGGAGAACGACAAAATAGGAACCGGGATGGATATGAGACCAGAATGCCCGAAAGCTCTCCCACTCTTTGGACGCAAATGAAAAAACGACCACGCTCTCTCCGAGGAACAACCCGTACCCTAGCAAAATCCCACGGAGATTCCTTCCAAATGGAATCGCATAAAACAGAAACAAGACGACCAGTGCCAATAAAGCCAAGGCCTGCACCACTCGCAGGGCAAGCTCCAGGTCCAGAGTCGTGGCGGTGGACCACCACAGCGGGTTGTTTCCCGTTTCAATCGTTGCCTTCGCAAACGCCAATAGAAAAACAAGCGCGAGCAAGTTTCGTGCCAAGCGGGCCGTCCCGGGGTACGCGCGGAGGCCCACCCGATAGATCTCAAATACCACGGCGCAGCCCGCCAAAACACCGAGCCCCTCCGTGATCCAGTAAACCTTCGGATACAGTTGGGGCCGGGTGTGATAGATGGAAAAACGAAGGAGGGACTGCATCCAAACGAACAACAAATACGCGTAAAAAGCCGGGTATTGCCTTAGAAGCTTGGCGAACAGCCCGCGCGCCAAGATAACCGCTTCAATCGTTATGCCGCTCCACCAGATGGCTTGGCCGAGCATCTTCCTCCCCAACCCGGTTGACAACGCCGATGGGCCTAATCCTAGCATGAGCGAGGGGAAGGGGACGGCTTCTTCCCCTCTCTCTTGCGCGTGATTTATGCAGATTGCTTGGGCCACGGAATGGGGATCGGCGTGGGCACTGGATCGGTTCCATCCGCCATCAGCACGCCTGTGTCCCTGAGCTCACAGGCAGGCGCTTTGCGATTCGCTTTCTTTGACATCGGAGCCTGGACTACACTGGGGAAAACAGCCACAGCAGCGAAAAAACCCAACGTAACGAGCGTGCCCCGGACTCTCAGTTTCGACATTTTCATCTCCTTGAAGAAAATAGCGAGAACAGGTACTGCCAATACGACCACCTTTCTCGACCCCGCGCCAAGGGTAGGAGGGGAGGGTTGCGCCACGAACTTCGTACGATTTCTGGTTGGTATGCTAACCAAATCGCCGTGTCTAGCTATGTATCAGAGTGTGTAATAGCCACGGGAAGGAAAAAGGGAAGAGCTCGTGTACTTTGGCTGTCGCCGACTGGACCCTGGACCCGTCGAGATGGTAATACCCCGGGCTCTTTCCCTCTTCCAGGCCTCGCAGGGAAAGGCAGCGGCGACTTGCGATTGCGGCCTTTTGCCGCGAAATTCCAGCAACTCTTGCCCCTGGTTACACCTTTATGAGTTTTCGCTGCTGCCGCCAGCGCCCGTTTTGCAAGCTTCGGGATCTCAACCGAGGGCTCTTTTTCTCATCGGAAAATCTTCACCGGTTTCGCTCTGTGGTTCATGGCCATTTCACCTCTGGTTGCAATCCCAAGCAAACTCATTTTCCGGCACCTTCGGACGCCTCCAGCCTAAATGATTGGGTCATGCTGGCAAGCGGGCGGGGCGTCCCTGTGCTTCGCCCCTCTCTCCTATGAATAAGCGTACCCAATCGGGAGCGGCGTCCTCCAAGGACGCCGCTCTTCCCTCTCCCTGCAAGGCCGAACTCATTTTTTATGCGCAAGCCCAAAGAGATTGCGGCAAGCCCGCAAAAGCCCTCGGCGACCATGCTTGCGATTTCACCAAAGCCGACTGGGAGCACCGCTGGAGGGAATGGAATTCCCGCATGAATCCCTACTTGCACCTTTTTCTTTGCGCTGAACACGCCCGAGAGCTCGGCTTGAGCCCTTGGGTGGATCCCAGAGACTGACTGGTCTTCATCCATTCCCTGTAGTGGCTCGTCCGGTGCGTTTTTCACGTTCCGATCTAGCCTGGAAAACCCGGTCTTTTTCCATCTCTAAAATAAAGACCGAGAGCTGGATGCGCGGCTCTCGGCCCTGATGTTCCATTTTTTCAGCTTCGATTTTCGAAATTACTTCCCATACACCAGCACGTGGAACGTTCCCAGGACTGCTTGCGGCCGGTTTGACCCGGCTGGTGTCGTGAAGTCCGCAGTATCCACGAAGATGTTATGCGTGTTGGTGTCCAGCCCCATGGTCTTCGCCCCAAGCTCGGTCTTCACTTTCTCCACCTCGCTGTACTTGTCCGGCGAGTCTTCGTGGAAGATGTGTACAAAACCTTCGCGCGTCGAGACATACAGCATGCCGGTCTCCGGTTCGAATACCGCAGCATCCGCGCCTGCGGTGATGGGGAACGACTGGATCGCTTTTCCGCTGTCAGCGTCCAGCACCACCAGGTTCTGCGGATTGCGGCCTGCGCTGAACAGCCGCCGGTGTGCCGTGTCCATCGCCAGCGCCGTGGGCGTTCCCGCGGGAGCCAGAGGCCAGCGTGATTTGATCTTCAGCGTGCTCGAGTCAATCGCCACCAATTCGCTTTTGTCTTCGATATTGACGAATACCGTTCCTTTGCCGTCCGCCACCGCGAACTCAGGCCCGCCGCCGAGCGCGATCGTCCCTACCACGTTGCCGGTCTTCGCATCTATGACGGTCGAGCTGTTCGGGTCGCCATTCATCACGAAAACGCGCTTCGACGCGGGATCGTACGCCACGCTGTCCGCGTCTTTGTCGGCTTTTGCTTCGCTGGTCACCTTCAGCGTCTTCAAATCGAAGATAATCACCTTCCCTTGCGCCCCATCCGTGATGAACCCGCGGCCAAACTCGCTCGCAACGGCAACCCCGTGCGTTTGCTTCAAGCCGCCAATGGTTCCCACGACGCTGCCGTTATCCGCATCCATGACTTTAATCTCCGTCCCGTGCGACAAGTACACTCGACGCGCCGACGAATCCACGGTGATATAGTCGAAATACTCCCTTGTGCTTCCTTCCGCCTGCCCGATGGTGTATTTCTTCAGCAGGTGGTAACTCTCTGCGGCTCGCGTGGCCGCCAGCCCTCCTAGCAAGAGCGCCGCCCCGAACACAACCTGTTGGCCGATTCTAGAAAGAGTCATCGCCATCCCCTCCACGACTGAATTACGCGGCTAACCTAACACCATCAAGATAAACCGGTCATAAACGGAGCCCCGCTCCCGAATCGGCCCCGGTCGGAAGAAAATCGGCATCAGGGCGCTGCCCTGTGAGGTCAAAAAAACGTCGAGTGCTTCGTTCAAGCAGGTTTTTGCGGCCAGGTGATCTGGCCGCCGCGCTGGTAGGCCAAATTCACGATTTGTCCTGCACGGGCTGCGGCAACGCCGGTTTCGACTGGTGCATTGGGCTCCTTGCGGCTTCTTACGCAGTCAAAGAAATTTTGCAAGTGGTCGATGGTTCCGTCCCGGAAACTGTCAGCCTTGACGACTGGATTCTCCCGGCTTGATAGGCCTTCGCGATATACAGCAAAGCCACCTCGGTGGATCTTTAAGGTGGCATCCGTGCCGCGAAACTCCAGTCCGCCATCATCAATGGAAGAAGCCATCATGCCTTCGTAGACCACGTCGAATCCGGGATAGCGGACCGCCGCCTGAATCGTGTCCGGGCAATCCCATTGCGTGAAGATCGATTTGTCGGCAAGGATTTGCGCGTGGGTTGGCAGATCGGATTTCATGGCCCAGTGGGCAACGTCGATCCAATGCGTAAAGAGATCGGTCATGGCGCCGCCGCCGAAGTTCCAATACCAGCGCCAAACGTAAAACTTTTCCTCGCTAAAGGGCTGATCCGGCGCGCCTCCGAGCCACCGCTTCCAATCGAGTGCCTGGACATCAACCGCTTTGCGGCTCTTCCACGCGAAGTAGTTCTGCCACCAGTAGCTCCGCACTTGCGGCACTCGTCCGAGGCTTCCTCCTTGAATGAGTTCCACGGCGTCGCGAAAATGGCTCCAACTCCTCTGCTGCATGCCGCACTGCAGGATTTTCTTGCTGGAACGGACCGCGCGAGTGAGAGTCGCACCTTCTTCGATACTGTGAGTGACCGGCTTCTCAAGGTAAACATCCTTACCCGCAGCCATCGCATCGACGGCCATGCGCACGTGCCAATGATCGGGAGACGCAATGATAACGGCATCGAGCGGTTGATCGAGCAGTTCGTGGTAATCCACATGCGTAGTCGCGGTGCCGTTCGAACGTTGCTTTACCGCGTCACGTCGCGGCGCATAAACATCGCTCACGGCAGCGATCTGATAGTTACCGGCCTTGTCGGCGGCATCGAACAGGCCATTCATCCGTCCGCCCGCTCCGATGATGCCCACGCGGAGAGTATCATTGGCCCCGAGAACGCGAGTTGACGCAAGCGCGGTCAACCCGCTTGCGATGATAAAACTACGGCGATCAAGTTGGTGTTGCATGGCAAGCATCTTAGCGGCTCACAAGCCACGAGGAAAGAGGAGACGATGGGGTCCCTTTTTTGGATTCAAGGATAATGACCCGTCTTCGGGCGTGCGGTTGCCGCTCTTCCGTGCGGATGCTACGATTCCATGTTCCATGTCCCTTACCGACACCCACCAGAGCGCAAAGCAGCGGCCCCGCGTCGGCATTCCTTGGCGCACCACTCGCGAAGAGGAGCGGAACATTACCCACAAGCTCCAGTTTTACTTCGCGGCCGTCCAAAAGGCTGACGGCGAGCCTGTCAGCATTTCCCTCAAATTGGCTAAGGCAGAATTGGCCGCCCAAGTCGCTGAATTGGACGCTTTCGTGCTCCCGGGCGGGCCGGCCGATCTTGACCCGGGACTCTACAATTCTCGGCGTCATGAAAAGACGCATGACTCCGACAAAAATCGCGAGAACACCGACTTTGCCATTCTGGAACACTCCTTTGCTGCGAGCAAACCCGTCTTGGCCACTTGCTACGGCTGCCAGAGCCTCAACGTGTGTCTAGGCGGCACTCTCTATCAGGACATTCCCAGCGAGTTCCATACGAATATCGTGCACAGCCGCGATGGCCTGCCCCCCGAGGCGGAGGACCCCGTCCACGCAGCGAGGATTGAGCTTCGAGGAGAAATCGCGCACCTTGCCGCGGCTTCCGGCGCCCAACGACAGGATAGCGGCTTCGAGGTGAACATAAACAGCTCGCATCATCAATCGGTCCGCGATTTAGGGCGTGGCCTGCGCATTGGTGCGGTCGCGCCCGATGGGGTGATTGAAGCCATCGAGCATGAGCCGCACAAGCATTGGGTCGTCGGGGTCCAGTGGCACCCCGAGCGTATGCCAGGCCATGGGATGTCTGAGTCGCTTTTTCGCGCACTGGTGCAAGCGTCGCGCGCCGCTGCCGCCCGCCGCTAAGTTTGATTTTTGGAGTTTTGAATCGCAAGTTGCAGGTTTCGGTTCAAGAAGCAGGCTAGGCCGGGTCCACCGTTTTCGAATTTCCAATTTCGAACTTTTATCTTCGGGGGTGTCATGATTTCTCTCGCAGGCAAGGCGGTGCTTATCACGGGCGGTTCCCGCGGCATCGGCGCCGCGGCGGTCAAAATGTTCGCGCAAGCGGGCGCCGACGTGGTGTTCAGTTATTTCAGGTCCAAGGACACCGCGCTCCAGATTCAGCAAGAAGCCGGTAAACACGGCACGCGCGTCGAAGCCTTCAAAGCCGACGCCGGCAAGCACGCCGACAACAAGAGCCTCGTCGACCATTGCATCGCGCGGCTTGGCCGGCTGGACATCCTGATCGCCAATGCCGGCGTGTGGAATCTTGAAGACCTCCCCATCGAAAAAATGTCCGAGAAGCAGTGGGACGACATGATTCGCATCAACCTCAAAAGCATCTACTCGGTCATTCATTTCTCCGTCCCGCAGATGATCAAGCAGAAGTCCGGCAAAATCGTGACCATCAGTTCCACCGCTGGGCAGCGCGGCGAATCGCTTCACACGCATTACGGCGCTTCCAAGGGAGGCATCATCAGCTTCACCAAGGGCCTGGCAACAGAACTCGCTCGCCACAACATCCTGGTGAATTGCGTTGCTCCCGGCTGGGTTGCCACGGACATGTCCAACCCTGTGCTAGAAACGAAAGCCGGCCAAAAAATGGCGACGACTGTGATTCCGCTGCGCCGTGCCGGTACCGCCGAAGAAATTGCCGGGCCCATTCTCTTTGCCGCTTCCGACTTGGCCAACTTCATGACCGGAGAAATCATCAATGTAAATGGAGGCGCCGTCTTGTGCGGATGAAGCTGGCCCATTTTTGGCGTGGAATCGCTGCTGCCACCGTATCCGCTGCCGCTTTTCTTGTCCCGAGCGCGGGGGCGCAGAATGCCGACAACATGATGCCGGAGCAGAGCGAGGCCAAAGGCAAGCAGATCCTGCGCGACCTCATTGCCGGTCTTGGCGGCCCCGGTTACACGGAAGTGCGCGAAAGCGAATGCTCAGGGCTCCGCGCGCTGTTCGGTCACAGCGGCGACCTTACCGGCTATATCACTTTCAACGATTTCCGCCAGTATCCGGACAAGGCGCGCATCGAATACACCCGCAAGGGACGGAATACCATTCTCTTGTCACTGGTTGGCCTGGACGGATTGGATTTTGCCCACGGCGGAATCGTAATCGCGCTCTACAATGGCGACCGCGGCTGGTCGTATGATCGCAGCGGCGTCAGCGAACTGCCTGCAGCTTCGGTCACGGAATTTCAGGAAGCCACAAAACGCAGCGTCGACAACTTGCTGCGCTTCCGCCTGAAAGAACCTGGTCTTTCTATTCGATTTGGCGGCAGCGACACCGTCGACCTCAGGCAGGTAGACTGGGTGGAAATCAACGACAGCGAGGGACGCAAGTACCGTCTTGCCGTGAACCGTTCCACTCACCTTTTGGATCGTGTGGTGGTCAGCACCGAAGACACGGAAAACCAGCAAGTCGACGACGACACCACGATTTATACCAACTACCAGCTAAAGGACAGCGTTTGGACGCCCATGCAATTTACGCGCGAACACAACGGCCGCCGTACGGCCCAGTTTTTTCTGGACAGTTGCCGTTATAACCCCGGCTTTCCCCAGGACCTCTTTTCGAAAGATTCCTTGAAAGCCCGTGGCGCGGAGCGTGTCTCGAAAAAGAAGTGAACTGCCCCAAAAGGAGTCGAGCGCGGTTCCGAAACTATGAATTACTAACGAAATAAGTGAAAAGTGCGATCTCCACGGGGAATGAGGTGCTTCAGTTTGTCACAGGCTCTCCTCTTTTCATCGCTCTGTACTATGATTACGTTAGAGAGCCCGAGAAAGTACCATGGTTAGCAGCACTGGCGAGCCATGGGTCTGGCAATGCGGCTGCATCCAACTGGCCTTAGACCAGTCACTCTCATTGGGACGTAGCTAGCTCTGTCTTCCTAAGAGGAATCATCGTTGAGTAAGAGTGCAACGCGCTCCGGCACTCCGCGAACAGCCACCGTCGGCTTCAGCATGGTCGAGCTGGTGGTCTCCATTTCTGTGATGCTGATCCTTACGGCGCTGGCCATCCCGTCGTTGATGCGCTCCGTGCGAACCTATCAGCTCAATAACGCGGCGGCGAGCGTGTCAGACATGCTGAAATTCACCCGATTTGAAGCGGTGCGCCGCAACACGCAGATCAATCTGCAGCTTACGCAAACCGCATCCGGTTGGATGGTCTGGACAGATGCCTCCGGCGCCGGCAACGGAGGCCCCATCGACCCTCGCGACAAGCAGCAATCCATAGCCGGATACGCAACGCTTCTGCCTTCAGGCATAGCCCCTTCGCCAAATGCCATTCAGACCGCGGTGGGTGGCGGCACGCTCACCACCCTGTCGGGGGCTAATGGCGCGGTCACCTTTGACGCGCGGGGCGCCATTCGTCAATCAATCGGCGGCCCAGTCGCCAACGTCGTGTACCTATTTTATGTTGGGAACGCCACGGACCCGGATTGCGGTTATCGCGCCGTCGTCCTACTTCCGTCAGGAGGCGTTCAAATTTGGACTGCTCCTCAAGGAGGATCTTGGCGGCAGGTTGGTTGAGGCGTGGAATCCCGCACTCCCATGGACTCGGCGACTAAGCCTCGCGTTCAGCAACGAGGCTTCAGCATTCTCGAGATGCTCTTTGCCACCGTGATTCTGCTCGTTGGCTTGGTCGCGGTCGCCCAGCTGGTGCCAGCCTCCCTTCTCATGAACTATCACAATCGCACGGATTCCGCGGCTCTGGTGTTTGCTCAACGCCAATTGGATCTGCTTCTCGATCAGCGGCTCAATCCGCCCGGCAGTTCCTTTACGGACGCAATCGGAAACACCTACCAACTCGGCGATCCGACGGCTCCCAACGTCCTTCAGGGCTCCAACGTGGTGACTCTCAACGGCTACACGGTCATCGACTTCAGCGGTGGCCTTCCTCCGGCCTACCCCACAAACGGATATGCTTTCACCTACCAGGATCCAAGCGATCCCAATGGAGCAACTTACGACGTCCGCTGGGCTGTTATTATCACGGGGAACGGCGCGATTGCTTCTTCCAAACGGTTCATCCTCGGCGTGCGCCAGTTGAGCGGCAGCGGTTTTTCTCTCCCAATCACCCTTGACACCATGGTGAGCAAATGAAGTTCCGCGGCGGGAGTAACCAGCAGCAAGGTTTCACCCTGATTGAACTTCTCGTCGCTCTCGGTATTTTTCTCTTGGTGATTGGCGCCGCTTTTACGCTGCTCAGCACTTCGCAGCAGCGCTATCGCACCGAATCTCAAGTGCTCAACTCCTTTCAGGAAGCTCGCCTCGGCATGGACCAAATGGTGCGGGACATCAACGACGCCGGATTTCCGCCGCCCGCTTTCTTTGACGCCAACCATCCTTCCGTTTCTACCAGCTGGCCCATAGGTTGGAGCCCAGGGTACACCGTTCCGAATTCTTGCCAAATCGGGATAGCCGGCGGCGGAACATGCGCTACTCCCACGGACTTCGACATCATCATCGAAACGAACCCCGACGTTGGACGGGACCCCGCTTGTGCTCCCTATTGCCCAGCGCAGTGGATCCGCTACCGATTGGCCGGACCGAATGGCACAACCTTGATGCGCGCGGTAGCCGACAAACAGCCTTCTCATGACCCGGCCATAGATACCTCCAGTCTCCTTGTGCCTTTCGTCGAAAATGTGGTCAATAATTCGCCCAGTCTTCAGATCGGACAGTTTCAGTTGTCCGCAGCCTATCCAGCGGTCTTTCCCGGAGGCAATCCTGTCCCAGTCTTCGAGTACAGTTGCGACCAGCCAGACGTTTCACCGCCCCCATCTCCGCTTCCCACGTGCTTCAATGCTGGAGCGGACAACTGCCCAGCGAACATCCGTGATGTTGCCATTACCTTGATTGTGGCGGATCCTTCCCCGGACGCTGTCACCGGCCGGCCACGTCTTGTACAATTGGAGGGACGCGGCCGTCGGATCAACCCAAGTCGCAGCAATCTAATTGCGGGAGGTACGTGCCCATAGGTGCGTGCCCCAGAGACACTTCGGAACAGCGGTGAAGCTGGAATTGCCCTGCTCATTGCCATTTTCGTTTTGTTGCTCATTTGCGTGGTGGCCATCGCCGTCGTGGTTTCCTCTGGCACGGAGTCCGCGCTGACCGGCAATTATCGCTCCTCAACGAGTGTTTACTACGCGGCTCTTGCCGGTGTCGAAGAAGCTCGCGCGCGTTTGCGGCCGAGCGACCCCAATTCCTTTAAGAACACTTGGGCAGCCTTTTATCCACCGCCTGGCACGCCTCTTCCCATTGGAACGGTTGGCTATGTCCTCAACCCTAGCCCCACCGACAATGCCGGCGCAATGTTCACTACCTATCCCGACAGCGAGTACGATAAAGAATTTGGTCCCAACGCACTTGAAAGCGCAAACGTGCAGACCACTCCATCGGTCTGGAACAGCAACCCGCTGAGCGGCTTGCCGTTCCCGGGCCCGCTCTACAAATGGGTGAGAATCAATGCCGTCTCAGAGAAATCTCTCAATCTGGATGTAGATGTAGACGGCCTGCCGGACTCAACAACTCCGCTTTACTATGACAGCGGAAACCGCGTTTTCAGCAATAATCCCAGCGTTGGCCCCCAAGCGCTGGAACTCACGGCGCTGGCCGTTCTCCCCAACGGCAGCCAGAAGCTTCTGCAGTATATGGTTGCCCCGCAAGCCATCAGTCTGACCTTTCCCGCGGCGCTCACCTTGGACGGCAGCAATCCAAATTTTAGAGCCTCTCCTTCGCCGTCCTTTTGGGTGACAGGAGCCGATCAGGGAAGTGCCGGCGCTTGCAATCCAACTTCCCCAGGCTTCCCGGCCCTAGTCCCCGCGGTTGGCTATACGGATACAAACTACTCGGCTGCTAGCTTCGAACAGCCGGGTAATCCGTACGGAATCCTTTCCGGGCCGTCGCCGACGCCCGACTTGCGGAATAACTACACGAATGGTGTTGCTGCAAACCCGGACCTGGTTGCTGTCGCCGTAGCTCCGAATCTGTCGACCGTTGCAGACCTCAATAATCTTGTCCAGACCATCGAACAAAACGCCGACGTCGTCGTTAACGGGAACGCCACTCAAACGAACAGCAACGGCCCCATGCCTTCCACTATGTCCGCCTCGAACCCCATGACGATTGTCGTTAACGGCGATCTGACATTCAACGGCTGGCGTTCCACCGGGTATGGCCTGCTTCTTGTCACAGGCAAGTTCACCTACGACCCCGACGCATCCTGGAACGGGATCATTCTGGTGATTGGGCA
>Ga0126379_10000024_pt1 | contig 69445 bp, 62 predicted proteins | sample PanSoiMetPlot_24_FD_92640 | JGI IMG/M metagenome (GOLD analysis project Ga0126379, IMG submission 92640) | Tropical forest soil microbial communities from Panama - MetaG Plot_24 | ecosystem: Environmental > Terrestrial > Soil > Tropical forest > Bulk soil | place: Panama | collected 2016-02-17
TGGCCTTTGCGATCCTTCATGTTTGGATGGGCAGATCCAGCCGTAATCCCGTCTGGGGGTTTGCCCTAGAGATGCTCTTTCTTTTCGCACCTCTATGCGTTGCGATTGGCTGGGTGACGCTCGCCAAAAGCGAGATGAGTTTTTATGACCGGAGTTTGAGGTCAGGCCGTCTTTCTTTAATCATTGCTACCGTTTTGGCTCTTCCGACCGTGATATTCATGATTCTCGCTTTTATCCCCGTCTTCATTCATGCGGTCAGTCATGGGAGTGTGTTCAACTAACCTAAGAACTTGAGTGTGGCGTCGAGAGCCTAGCCGAACTCACCGGCCGTCACTCAGTGTTCATCTCCCTCATCGTTGGCTCGGTTTTGGTTATGGTTCTGCGATGCCGCGTCGATGTGACCACGCACTGTTTTCATTTCCCCCAGCCACCTCAACGAGACACTGTCCCGAATCCCCGGAGCGGTCCCGCACGGCGGGAGCGCGAAGTGGGTGAGGGATCGGCTCCGCTGCTGAAGCGCGGAAGCCTAGGAAGATTCTTCGCGTCTGCCGGCTTGAAACTGGACCGTAAGCGGCGGCGAGACTGGCGCTGAATTGGTTTTTCTTGGCTCCCGCGAAGCACCAGCGGAGCAGGTCCGTCATGCCCGCTCGCCCGCCGCGGCGAGCTACGCGGGATTCGGGATGGTATCTCCCAGGTTTGAGACTGACGTGGGTTTCGAGCCTGTGGTCGGGATACAGGGTTTTGGGGAAGAATCCCAACAACCCTCTACAACGAGAATGCTTTTTGCAGCAGCGTGGGGCATCCCACTAACTAACCCTCTAGCCCTCTTCCAACTCGATCTTCTTCGCCGCGGGATCCAGCTTAACAATGCGAAAGCTGCGGATCTCACCAGACCGTGCTGCCTCTGGACTGGAGCCAGCGCCAGGTGCACCGCTCTTCCAACGCGCCTGCAACATTGCACCGAGTGATGACAAGTCTGCCTTGGCGGCCTTCGCCGCTGGTTGGCCCGCACCCGCTTTTGCGGCGCTAGCCGCGGCCAAGTGGCACGTGGCGAAAACACCCTCGCCCAGCTCCACACGGGCAGTCGGGCCGGAGACTTCCATCACGCGCCCGCTGACCACGTCGCCTGGTTTGTGTTCGGCCAGGTATTCGTCGAGACTCGATGGCGCCATCTGCTTAATGCCTAGTTTGACGCGCCGCCTTTCCGTATCCAACTCGAGCACCTGAGCCTTGACCTTTTGCCCAACCTTCAACATCTCCTGGGGATGATTCAAGCGTTTCTCGGCGGAGATGTCGCCGATGTGAATCATGCCTTCGATGCCCTGGGCCAACTCCACAAAAGCACCGAACTTGGCGAGGCTGGTGATCGGGCCTTCCACGACGGAGCCTACGGGAAATTTCTGCGCCGCTTCCGCCCAAGGATCGCCGAGGGTCTGCTTGAGCCCGAGAGACATGCGCCGCTCCCCGGCGTTCACGCCCAGAACCACGGCTTCAACCGTCTCGCCCGGTTTGACCAAGTCGCTGGGCTTACGGATCTTTTTGACCCACGACATCTCGGACACGTGGACCAGGCCTTCAACTCCCGGCTCGAGTTCCACGAACGCGCCAAAATCAGTCACGCGGGTAACGGTACCGCGCACGCGTTCGCCGGCCTTGTATTTTTCCGCCGCCGAATCCCAGGGATGCGGCTGCAGTTGTTTCATGCCCACGGAGATGCGTTGCTTGCCGGGATCAGTGGTGATTTTGAGGACCTTGACTTCGACTTCCTGCCCCACGGAGAGCACGTCCGCGGGATTGCCGATGCGGCTCCACGCCAGATCGCTGACGTGCAGCAGCGCGTCGACCTCGCCAATATCGATGAACGCCCCGTACGTGGCCAGGCTGCGCACGGTGCCTCGGACCGTCTCGCCTTCCTTGATCTCAGCGTAGCGGCGCTCTTTGGCGGCGCGTTCCTCTTCTTCGGCGACCGCGCGGCGGTCTACCACCACGTCTTCATCCGTGACGTCGAGTTTGATGATGCGGCAGCGGATCTCTTGACCGACCAGTTTCTCCATTTCAGCGGCGTCACGCGCCCGGCTGCGCGACGCGGGCAGAAATGCGCGCACGCCCACATCCACGCTGAGCCCGCCTTTCACCACGCCCGTGACGGTGCCGGAAATGGCGGTCTTCTCGGCGAACGCCTTCTCCAGCGATTCCCAATCTTTCGGTTGCGCCACGTGGCCACGGGAAAGCTCGTAGTAACCTTCAGCGTTGCGCCCTTTCACCGTGACCGGCAGCTTGTCACCAGGCTTCAGGGTCTGGCCCGGGAATGCCGCCAGCGGCAGCACGCCCTCGGTCTTGAAGCCGATATCGAGGACCACGGAGTCGCTGGTGACGGCAATCACCGTGCCTTCAAGCGGCTGCCCGCCTGCGCGAGCATGGCTCTTCTCGTAATGACGGAGCACCACGTCAAACGACTCGTTGGACTCGTTGGCTTCCGCTTGGGGATTGGGTTCAGGAATGCTGGGATCGGACATGAGGGGTCAAATTCTCGCTGAAAAAGTTATATGGGTAGGATAACACTGTGGGCTGTCCTCGGGGTCTCCGGCCGTAGGCTACGCCTGCGCTACGGCGGCGCCTTCTTCCTTCTGCCGCCAGTACCGCCAGCCAAACCACGCAACCGTTCCCAGCATTCCGCACCAGGCAATTAAGCGTACGGTGTTGCCGATCTGTATGGCGTGAGGCAGCACGCCGAGGCGCGTGAAGATGTTGACCCAGTCATGCTGGGACTCGTCCGCCACGGCGCCCACGGTTACCAAGGGCAGCTCCAGCCGCAGAGCATCGATCATGTAGGTGGCCACTCCAGTCAGGCTGTGGAAGAAAGCCACTACACAGAATGTGGCCCCGGGAAGCTCACGCTTTACTGCAAAACTCGCCGCGAGCAATGCCGGGACCAGCAGCTGGAGGATGGTCCCACCCCAGAGTCCTAGCGTTTCGCCCAGGTATCCGAAGAGCAGATGCCCGCCTTCGTGGACAGGTAGATGAACGTTATCGAGCAGCGTGAGACTGCGGAAGTTGACGGCCAGGAAAAGAAGCAGTACCCCGTAGAAAATGGACCACCCGATGAACGCTCCGCGCCCCACCGGCTGCCATTGAATTTGAGGAATGCGCGGCACACGTCATGGATATCACACTCGCTGAAGCTTGCAGCGCTTCGGAAACTTGAAGGTAACATTATGCAAGTAACGTTACTAGTCTAGAGGATACCAAGCAGTGTTCTAAGGTCTTCGAGCGATTCGTGGGAAAGGTCTCTGGCCCAAGAATGGTGGACCCATGAACACGATCGTCAACAAATTTGTGCAGGCCCATGACCGGTATATGGAGTTGGACCGCATTCGCACCCAGTGCGTCAGCCCCGCAGAGCGCGAATCCATCCACATCGCGATCCTCACGGCTTACCTGGAAGTCCAGTTTCACGCGCGGCAGATTGCCGGCCTGCAGTTCGCTGACGGCATGGATTTTGCCGAAGTGAACTAGAGGGAATTTGGTAATTGAGTAATTTGGAAATTGGGTAATTGCCGAGAGGCTCGGCAGCTTGGTTTCCCAATTACGCAATTACCCAGCTACCAAATTTCCTCATTTCTCCTCTAAACAGCCATCTACCTTGAGACTTCCGCTCCGTGGAGTTCGCTGGGCGGAAACGTCAACGGCCGAGTTTCAGCCGTGGCTGGACCGATGTGCCAAATGTCGCGCGCGTATTCGCGGACGGTGCGGTCGCTCGAAAATATTCCTGTGCGGGCGACGTTGAGGATGGCTTTTTGCGCCCAGCCCGATGTTTCCTGGTAGTCGTGGCCGGCGTGGGCGCTGGCCTCAAGATACGAAGGCAAGTCGGCCATGAGGAAGTATCGGTCGCCGCGGTCCAGGACCTCATCGACGATCCAACGGAACAAGCCGCGCTCGTCGGGACAGAAACGGTCGGAAGCCAGGCTGTCCATCACGCGGCGCAGCACCGGGTTGGCCTGATAAAGGTCGCGAGGATGATAATCCCCCTGCCGCCGGCGGAGGTTGATATCGCGCGGGCTGAGCCCGAAGGCATAGAAGTTCTCGGCGCCGACTGCATCCAGAATCTCAATGTTGGCGCCATCGAGCGTCCCCAGCGTCAAGGCGCCGTTCATGGCCAATTTCATGTTGCCGGTACCGGAAGCTTCCATGCCGGCGGTAGAGATCTGTTCGCTCAAGTCCGCCGCGGGCATGATGATCTCTGCAAGGGAGACGCGGTAATCAGGCACGAATACGACCTTGAGCCGGCCCTCCACCCGGGGATCAGCGTTCACCACCTGGGCAACGTTGTTGATGAGCTTGATGATTTGCTTGGCTGCCCAGTACCCAGGCGCGGCTTTACCCGCGAAGATGTAGACGCGGGGGGTAGTAGGAGCGGCGCCATCGTCCACCACGGCCAGATATTCGTGGATGATGCGCATCACGTTCAGCAATTGCCGCTTGTATTCGTGAATGCGCTTCACATGGACGTCAAACATGGAGCCGGGATCCACGCTCACCGCCGTTGTGCGCAGAATCTCCTGCGCGAGCCGCTCCTTGTTGCGCCGCTTGATCGCCAGGAACTCCTGCTGGAAAGCGCGGTCGGTTGCATAACGCTCGATGCCCCGCACCTGTTCCAGGTCTGTGATCCAGCCTTCGCCCACGGTACGGGTGAGCAAATCTGCCAGGCCGGGATTGGCCTTCATGATCCAGATCCGCGGGGCAACGCCGTTGGTCTTGTTGCTGAAGCGCTGCGGCCACAGGCTGGCGAAGTCCGGCGCCAGGGAACTCTTGAGCAGTTCGGTATGCAACATGGAAACGCCGTTGACGGCGTGGCTGCCGGTGATCGCCAGATGCGCCATGCGCACCTGCTTCTCCGGGCCTTCTTCAATGATGGACACGCGCCGCTGCCGTTCAAAGTCCAGGGGCCAGCGCCGTCCGACTTCGCGCAGCAACTGGTGGTTGATGCCGAAGATGATGTCCATGTGCCGGGGCAGAAGGCGCTCCATCAGGGACATCGGCCATGTTTCCAGAGCCTCCGGCAGCAGCGTGTGGTTGGTGTAACCGAGGGTGGCTTGCGTGATCTCCCAGGCGTGGTCCCAATCAACATCGTGATCGTCCACCAGCAGGCGCATCAATTCGGCTACAGCCAGGCTGGGATGCGTGTCATTCATCTGCACCGCGACCTTGGCGGGAAAGTCATCGAACGTACCGTGCGACGTCAGATAGCGACGCACGATATCCTTGAGAGAACAGGCGACCAGAAAATACTCCTGGGTCAGGCGAAGCTCCTTGCCGGACAACACGGAGTCGGAAGGATAAAGCACGCGGGAAATGTTCTCGGAGGCGATCTTCTGCTCGACGGCGTGGATGTAATCGCCGCGGTTGAAGATTTCGATATCAAAATCCTGTGACGAGCGGGCCGTGAACAGACGCAGATAATTGACGGTCTGGCCGTTGAGCCCGGCCACGGGCATATCGTCCGGCACGCCCACTATGATCTTCGCGTCCACCCAGCGCTGCCGGCGGTTTCCTCGCGAATCACGCGTGCTCTCGACACGCCCGTACAACGGAACTGCGCAAGCTTCCTGGGCGCGCTCGATGAAGAAGGGCGTACCCTCCGCCTTCCAGTTGTCAGGCTTCTCGCGTTGATGTCCGCCCACGATCTCTTGCTTGAAGAGACCGTACTGGTAATCAATTCCGTAGCCGAAGCCGGGCATGTCCATGGTGGCCAGCGACTCGAGAAAGCATGCGGCCAGGCGTCCGAGGCCGCCGTTGCCCAGCCCGGCATCCGGTTCTGTCTCCAGCACGTCTTCCAGACGGATGTTGAGTTCGGCCAGCACGGCGCGGCATTCGTCTTGCAAGCGCAGGTTCGAAAGATTGTCGCTCAGCCAGCGCCCCATCAGGAATTCCATGGACAGGTAATACAAGCGCTTGGCGTCCTGCTGGCGATAGCGTTCTTCGGTGGTCAGCAGACGATCGATCAGGCAATCACGAATGGCGAGCGACACCGGCTTGAGCAACTCGCGGGGAAGGAAACGATCTGCAGGACGCGCCAACGTGTAGCGGATGTGCCGCAAAATCGACTGCCGAAGCGAGTCCGGGGCGCAGGTGAGATCGTTAGGCGAATCGGCCGGCATTCTCTGAAAACTACAACTCCAAGTAGTATGACATACCTCAGGCTCCCGGCACACTGAGTCAAATACCTGGGTTGAGGGTCGTTTTCGATCTTTAGATGGGCTTTGTGGCTCAGGCGCGGACAGGCTGATTCCCCGTTTTAAGGAGATTGGGCGGGTGGCCCCGCGATATTTTCCTGCAGCTGCGACTCTTCCATCTCTCCAGGGAGGATTTCCTTTAATGCCCATTGAATCCGTTGCACCGAGTCCTTGATCAGCTGGATTTGCCTTGTCTGCTCGGCGTAGGGCGCGTAACTGATGGATTGCAATGCGTTGCGCACATGGTGGTTCATGGCGGCAATCACACTGATCTTCTTCAACACTTCTCGTTGCCGGCGCTGTTCGTAGGCAAACACGACCAACCCGGTAATGACGCCGATCACGAGGTCGTCGAGCGAGCCGAGACTGAATGGCGACGTGCCCTGAACGAGATACTCCAGCAGCGCACCCAGCCCGGCGACCGCTAAGCCCAACAACACGCTGGTTGAAACTCGGCGAAGAAGCGAAGATCCTTTGGCGATTTGACGCATACCCAGGATTATCCCACTTGCCGGCGCCCGGTCATTACGGGAAACGCGGGCTGCAGTTAGCCCCTGTGTGAGAACGGCAGGAATTTCAGCCGAACGCCTGTACCGCCGGTCTGAAGGCCGGAGCCGGAGCTGTTCTATGTTCTCTTAGGCAAGGCGCTAAAGCTTGGGATGCTGTTGGTGCCAGCTCGTCCGGGCCTGATACCGCCTGGCGGCCTCGATCACTGTGGCGTCGTCGAGCACGCGACCGATGAACTGTAAGCCGATTGGCAGTCCGTCCTTCCCGAAACCACAAGGCACGCTGATGGCCGGCAGCCCGCACACGTTGCCGATGCCGCCGATAGGATCGGCAAAAGATAACGCCAGGTCCAGGTTGGCGTCCAGCTTGCTGGCTGTGACCGGCAGCGACGTGGAAACTAAGACGTCCACACCATCAAAGATCTCGTCCATCTTCTTTTGCAGGATGCCGCGGATGCGCTGAGCCAGAATGAAATCCGATGCGCTGACTTCCTCATTCATGTAAGCGCCGATCTTTGCCAACGGATCGCTGAGGTTGGCAACTTGTCCGGACTGCACCAGCGAGCGGAACGCCGCCGCGCCTTCCACCGAGATGATGACACCGGCCGCGGTTTCCCATGGGCCGTCGGGCAGCGTAATGTCTTTCATTTGTGAAAATTGCTCCAGCGCGCTGCGTGCAGCAGTCGCGGCAGCGGTAACGTCCGGAGAAAGCTCTTTCCACTGATTGACCATCCACCCCATGCGCAACGGCGCTGCGGTCTTCGCCGATCCCTCGTACTTCGCAGAAGCTTCCGGGAGCGAGCCCGCGTCTTCAGGGTCGTGTCCGGAGATGGCTTTCAACACCACATCGCAGTCATAGGCCACGCGGCACATAGGGCCGATTTTGTCCATGGAATAGGAGAGCGCCATAGCGCCCGCCCGGCTGACGCGTCCATACGTGGGACGCAGTCCGCTGACGCCACAAAAGCCTGAAGGACAAATAATCGAGCCCCAGGTCTCGGTGCCGATGGCAAAGGCAGCCAGGCCCGCCGCCATCACGGCGCCCGAACCACTCGACGAACCGCATGTCCAATAATCCGTGTTCCACGGATTCTTTGTCGGTCCGGTACACGAGGCCGAGGCATAGCGATATCCCATTCCCCCGGCCAGCTCGATCATCGCCGCTTTGCCCAGCAGCACAGCGCCGGCCTGGTTGAGCCTGCGGATGACCGTGGCGTCATAATCGAACTTCTGGGCCATGAGCGGCTTCGCGCCCCACATGGTCGGATATCCCTTCACCGCGAGCAGATCTTTTGCGGCGTAAGGAATGCCGTGCAGAGTCCCGCGATATTTTCCGGCCGCGATCTCTTTTTCCGCGGTGCGGGCCTGCTCCAGCGCCAACTCGGGTGTGAGCGTGGCATACGCGTTCAGCCTGGGGCCTATTTTGCGGCCACGCTCCAGATAGCTCTCGGTGAGTTCGACGGGAGAAAGCTGCCTCCCGTGGATGCGCTTGGCTAACTCTGAGATGGGAAGAAAGAGAATCTCCTCGCTGACCATTATGCCTTCCCGTCCTTCCTGTAAATCCTGAACACGGTGGCCGGCTGGTCGGAATTCTCGACAACGAAAGCGCGCATCTTCTCCAGGCCTTCCTGGCCCTCAGCCATTACTTTGCGGATATCGGCCCTCTGCTCGGCGCTGAGCTTGTCGCCGTACTTGCGGAAGATCGCGGCGATCTTCATCTCCACCTCGGCCTTAGCGGGAGAAGAAAGCTTGGCCATGGCGGCTTGCGCCTGTTGTTCCAGGCTGCCAGATGCAGGCGGCTGGCTCTGCGCCGGAGCTGGAGCCGGCGCCGCACTCTGCGCGAGCGCCTGATCAGGACGAAGAATCGCGGTGGTAGCGGCAGCGGCTGCAGCGATCGTAAACCGCCTGCGGTTCAGAGAGAATTCGCGCATCGATGCTCTCCTCGGATGAAAAGGATAGAAGTCCGGAGAGTAACTGAAGGGGCTCGGGAAGGTCAAACCGCCTGTCCCAGTTCGAGGCGAAGCGAGAGGAGATGATCACCATCGTAGAGACGCGGCATTGCCGCGTCTCACATTAAAAGCCATGTGGATGTGTTGGGACAGATTTGCCAGAACAGCACATAATTCGTGGTCACAGACAAAAAAGACGTGGCGATGCCACGTCTCTAACTAGACTCCCTGTTACTAGAACGTAAACGCGACGCCGCCGCGGAGAGAGCGGGGCGACTGCACAAGGTAGACAAGGCGGCCGTCGGGGCCCATGACCGGCAGATAGCCTTGCGCCAGCAGGTTGCGCAGATCCAACAGCGCATCCATTTTCACGGGGATGAAAGAGCTTGCCGGCAGGGGTTGGCGGATGAACACGCTCAAATACGGATCGCTTTGCCCGGGCGAAGCATTGAAAGCATCGACCACGGAAATAGCATTGCCGCTGATCCATTTGTAGGAGGCGATCCAGCGCGTGTGGGAAGCGGGAATGTGGCCGGCAATTTTCGCACTGACCGACTGCTCGCGAGTCGTCACCAACGACTGGGCCAGGTTCTGCCAGGTTCCGGGTAGCGACGCTGCCGTCACCGCACCGCCGTTCGAGTAGTCGAGGGTGGCGGTTAGATCATCGAGAAGCTTGCGTTCAAGAACCACGCGCGCCCCGGTGGTGTTCAGGCTCCCGGCGAACGCATACGAAAACGTGCCGGAGTAAATGTCGGGCAGAACATCATCGGAGTAGCTGGAAGGATCGCCGGCGCCGGTGAGCACCACATTCTGGATTCGATCGAGATAGCAGGCGACCTGCACGTTGGTCCTGCCGAAACGCCGCGATACAGAGACTTCCTGGTGCTGGGCGCGCTCGATGTTCGGCTCGCCATCCGAGAGGGCCATCCTGGGCCCGGATTCGCTCAAGTCGACAGGAGCAGTATCAAAGCCCTTGGCAGCGCGAGTGTTCGGTTCTGAGGTGGCGTAACGATATTCCACCAGGAAATCAGGCGAGAGATGCAGCGTGACCGTGCCGTAGGGACGCAACGCCGTAATCCGCTTGGCAAAGTCCATCGCCTGGACCGCGGCTCCGACTTGGACGTCGATGGCATCGCCCACCGTCATGCGGTCGGAAGAGTTCATCTCGATGGCCGCTGTCGGAGAATTTCCCACAAAGGTGCCTGGCGCTGCGAAACGGCGATAAATCACGGCAAACGTAGGACGCTGCGTCATGCCGAAATCGTGGGTGTACGAAGCCCGCAGCACTCCTGCCGGGTCGCCCGCGGAAGCGGCGATGTCGCCGTCAAACGCAAACGTGCCTGACCCGAACACCGATTTCTCCAACGCGAACGCCGTGGTCATGTCCCCGGCGCTCCCGAAACCTCCAGCATCTGACCCGGCGAAAAAGGCCACGCGGGTTCTCAGGCTGCGGTCTTCAGGCTGCTCGCCGGCGACGGAGGCAGCGCTGTTGTCATGGTCGTCCTGGTGGTCCACGGCGCGCAGCACCGGCCGGTTGGAGGAACGCAGCACCCAATGCCAGTCATCGGGTTCGGTAGTGACAGACCGCCGCGTGGGCATCGACTGGATCACGCCGGCCATCGCGCTCAAGGTGATGTTGACCAAGACCCGCGTTCCGGCGCGCAGGTTCACGTTCTCCCGCAGCGTGGGCAGGAAGGAAATGGCGCTGACCTTAACGTAGTAAGTTCCCGGCGGAAGGTTTTCCGCCGAATAGAATCCACGGCTATCGGTGAAGACGATGGCGCCCAGCACGGAAGGCGAAGTAAAAACTTCCACCACCGCACCCATCTGTGGCGTGCCCGCACTGTCCTTGACGGTCCCCGAGATGGCTCCCACCTCCGCCGCAAACGCGGAGGTTCCCGCCAAGAGGACCACCATCAACCATGCGAGTTTACGGGCCATCTAGCACCACCGAAAGTGGAGTCGCTTACTGGACCGCGAATTTCGCCGTCGGCGAAATAGTTTGCTTCGAGACCTGGTCGCTCACCTTGATCGTAACCTGATAGACACCGGGCTCAAGCTTGGCCAGCGGCAAAGTTCTGGCGACGGTCATCTGCTCGCCTACATTGCCCATCTGCGCCGTCGATTCCGTAAAGTCTAGCACGGGTTGGTTCGTACCCGTATTAATAACTTGATATTGAACCGTGGCTGAAGGCTTCTTGGTCTTCTCATCCAGACCTAGGTTATAAACCTGCATCCAGAAACTGACTTTTTCGCTCTGTTTGAAGGCCACCGGCTTGCCGTCACCGGGCTGCACCCGAGGCCGAACCTTGTTGGTGCCGATCACGAAATTGCCCGTACCCACTTCGCTGGAGGGCACGTTGGTCAGCCAGTCGGCCAGAATCAGCGTGGAGGCTGACAGCTTTTCTTCGTTGCTGAAATCAGGCACCGTGTAGCTACGGCTGAAGATGCCGACTTTTTCTCCGTTCACGTCTTTGGCCACCACGTCCAGCCGGTACAGGCCTGGTTTCATCGGCAGCGCCTTCCAGTAGAGCGAGGTGTTGTTGATTTCTTTTTCCAGAAGTTCAGCGGGGATGTCTTTCCGCAGACTGTCCTCGAATGTCTGCACGATCTTTCCGGAAAGCGTTGTCAGCTGCCCGTAAACATCGATCACAGCGCGCTGCACTCCGTCTTTGTTCGTCCAAGTCAGAGAGCGCATCGGCACCTGCAGGGTAATCGGCATCAGCACCGTGTGCGGATCCAGCCGGACGAAGTCGACACGCACGTCGAACGGCAATGGGTTGCTGCGGATGCGGTGGGTCACCAGCTCACCGCGCAGCGACGCGTACTTGACGTCAGGCGCGCGATTCAACTTCGCAAACGTCTCCAGCCGGTCGAATTCTTTGCTGTTGTTGTTCTGGTTGAAGAAGCCTTGGCCTAAGTTCTCGATGCCGCCACCGCTGAAACGGTCGGCCTTGTTGGCCATACCCATGGCTTCCATGTCCGTCAAACCTGCGTTCGGGACATGGAGCAGCGCGTCTTTCTTGGAGCGGTCCATGGTCATCTCATAGGCGCCGCAGCTGCAGTCGTCGACAAACTCAATCTCGATTTCCTGGCCGATCCCTTCCAGCCAGCGATAACGCCAGACCTCGAAAGGAAAAGTCTCCGTGGTCCCGCCGCCTTCTTCCGCGGGACGCTGGTACGGCCCGCCCATGGGATGGGAGTCGATACTGTCCGGCTTTCCGTACATGATGTAGATACGACCGCGATCTGTCTTCCATCCCGGCATACCCGCGGCGAAGTGTTCGTTGGCGTACTGGATGCGCCGGTAGTGCTCGTCTTTGAACTCGTTCTCCGCCGTGTCCGGCGTGGGATCACGCCGCTGCCAGAATTGCTCGATAAACTGGTCGCGCTCGGCGTTATTGCTCAGTTTCTTGAACGCGGAAAGCTCTTCATCGGTGATGATCCAGCGTACGTCTTCGTCGATCCATTTCTTGTAAACGCCGCCGAGTTTTTCTTTGTAAGCGCCCTTGTCGTCGCTCTTACGCTCACGTTGAAGCGGATCTTGCTCCTGCCCGGGCTGAGCCTGAGTGGAGGACTGTTTTTTGGACTTGTCGTTGGATGGGGCCGCTGTTGTCTGGCTCGGTTCCTGCGCTTGCAGCACGAAACAACCAAAAATAAAGACAGCACCAACTATAAGAAAATATCGAAACCGGGATAACGCCACCGGAGCCTCCTTGCAGGCAACAAGAGTACGTGGTTGAGTAGAATTTTAAGTCTTTTGAACTGCGGAGGCAAGAAGTCAGGCTCAGTCACCAACCTTAGAAAAGGCTTAACATTCTCAAACTAAGGCACTTGGACAGTCAATTCCACGGGTAGCGCGCTGGTTTCCCGTGGCTGGCGCACGCCGACCTTGTATATAATCGTGAGCGGTCCCACCATAAGAAAAAGGTAGTTTACCTGCCTCGAAGGGGAACTCTTGTCGCGCGAGCGGCGTATTTAGAAGAGTACAAGTCTGTGGTGAGTCACGGAAGGATCCATGAAGACAAAGTTTAAGGTCCTCATCATCATTGGCATCGTCGTTCTGCTGGGCGCAGTCGTTGGCTTCACTGTGAACCAGACCCAGAAGAGTGTGGTGACGGTGCAGACCGGCAAGGTTGTGAAGCAGGACATCGCGTCTGTGGTCACCGCGTCCGGTGAAATCAAGCCCCTGACCTACGTCAACGTTGGCGCCAACGCCATGGGGCGGATCGTGCGCTTGTACGTGAATGAGGGCGACAAGGTGAAGAAAGGACAATTGCTGGCGCAGCTGGAGAACATCCAGTCCGCAGCCGGCGTGGAGAGTATGCAGGCCACGCTGTCCGCGAGCCAGACGGACGCGGTCGCCGCGGAAGCGGCGCTGAACACAGCCGTGGCCCAGCAAAACAGCAGCAAAGCCAGCCTGGCTCAGGCCAAGATTGACTTTGATCGATATTCGGGTCTCTACAAGGAGCAACTGGTTTCCAAAGCGGACTTTGACGCTAAGAAGGCGGCCTATGAAGTAGCGCAAGCTGTCAATGCGCAAGACGTGGCGCGTGTAGCGCAAGCCAGAGCGCAACTCGATTCATCGCGTGGGCGCGTCAACCAGTCTCGCGCCCAGCTTACGCAGGCCAGTGACGTGCTCAGCAAAACAATCTACAGAGCGCCGTTTGACGGCGTGGTGACCAACCTTCCGGTGCACCAAGATGAGACCGTGGTCCAGGGTATCCAGAACGCGCCGGGCAGCACGCTGATGACGGTGGCTGACATGAACGTCATCACCGCTGAAGTTCGCGTGGATGAAACCGACATCGTCAACGTGAAGATCGGCCAGTCAGCGGACGTGACGATTGACGCCATTCCTGGAAAAACCTTCAAAGGCAAGGTAACCCAGATCGGCGACAACGCCATCATCCGTTCCACCGGTGTCTCGACATCGCAGAGCACCGCCAGCAGCCAGGAAGCCAAGGACTTCAAAGTGGTGATCACCCTGGAGAATCCACCCGACAAGCTGCGGCCCGGGCTTTCTTCCACGGCCAAGATCACCACGGGATCGGAGCACGATGTGCTGACCATTCCCATTCAGGCCTTGACCATGCGCGACAAGAATGACCTGGAAGCACAGGCTGACAAGAAAAAGGGTGTCAAACCGGCCGCGACCCCGAGTCCGCAAGCCAAGAAGGAAACGCAGGACATTCAGGGCGTTTTTGTGGTTACAGGTACCAAGAAGGCCGAGTTCCGACAGGTGGAGACCGGCCTGACGGGCACTACGGACATCCAAGTGAAAAGCGGATTGAAGGAAAACGACGAGATCATCACCGGCAGCTACAAAGTGCTGCGTACATTGAAGAACGGCGCGGGCGTAAAGGTGGATAATTCGACCGGCAACAAGGGAGAATCGTAAACGCCGGCCGCTGACGCCCGTCTAAGGTAGAGAGGATTCCTTTCCCGTGGGTCCCAACCAGGAGAAAAGCATGGCTACACAACTCGCCACCGTTCCCGAGACCTTGAAGACTCCACCGCAGGACTGCATGATCTGCACCGAAGACCTGTGGAAAACCTACGAGATGGGCGCGGAGCAGGTGCACGCGCTGCGCGGCGTAAACCTGAGCATCAATCGCGGCGAGTATGTAGCCATCATGGGGCCATCGGGGTCAGGAAAGTCCACGCTGATGAACCTGATCGGCTGCCTGGATACGCCGACCAAGGGCCGCTACTGGCTGAATGGCAGCCTGGTCAGCGAGCTCGATGACGACGAGTTGGCCCGCATCCGCAACAAGGAGATCGGCTTCGTCTTCCAGACATTCAATTTGCTGGCCCGCGCCACTGCGCTGCACAACGTGGAGCTGCCCCTGATCTACAGCGGCACGGCTGCTGAGGAAAGAATCGCCCGCGCCAAGGAGGCTCTGACAGCGGTGGACCTGCAGGACCGCATGAACCACAAGCCCAACGAGCTTTCCGGCGGCCAGCGCCAACGTGTGGCGATTGCCCGCGCTCTCGTCAACCATCCTTCCATCATCCTGGCGGACGAGCCCACGGGCAACCTGGACTCACAGACGGGCCAGGAAATCATGGCGCTATTCGCAGAACTGCATCAGAAGGGCAATACCATCGTGCTGGTCACGCACGAGGCCGACATCGCCGAACACGCCCACCGCGTCATCCACATCAAGGACGGCGTGATCGCCAGCGACGAACGCAAAGCCAGGTAACGGACTGGTAGTTTCAAAGATTCACAAGACTTGAAATTTCAAATTTGAAATTTTAAATTTCAAATCTCAGCATGAACTCTGCAGACCGCCACGCTTTCTCCCTCGGCCTGGCCCTCAGCGGCGGCGGATTCCGAGGCTTGGCCCACATCGGCGTCCTACGCGTACTGGAACGCGATGGAATGCAACCTGACTTCATCGCAGGCACCAGCGCCGGCAGCCTGATCGGCGCGCTCTACGCGTCGGGCAAGACCACCCACGAGATCGAGTCGATCGCCATGAAGGTGTTCTGGCCCGGCCTGCTTCGCACCCAAGGTATCCGCAGTTTTTCGCGTAAGTACCTTCCCCGCACCTTTGAGGAACTGGCGGTGCCGTTCCGAGTGGCTGTCACCGAACTGCCGTCGTGGAAGACATGCGTGCTGGATTCCGGAGACTTGGCCTCTGCTCTAGCCGCGAGCTGTGCCACGCCGTACCTCCTGCATCGCGTGCGGATCGACGGCGCAAGTTATACCGATGGCGGCTGGGCGGCCGTGCTTCCTTCCGTCATCTGCCGTGCCAGTTCTTGCAGGATTGTCATCGGCTCTGACGTTTGGCTCCGCAGCTCTTTGGGAAGGAAGTCCGGCGTTAAGCCTGACGGAAAATTCTCGCGCCAAGTCTATTCGCGGCAATACGTCGAAGCCTATCGTCAATGTGACGTGGTGGTCCACCCGCGCATTGCGTTTTATGACGTCGTACCCAGTGTCGCTTCCATCCGCCGCATGATCCAAAGCGGCGAACAGGCGGCCAGCGTCTCGCTGGCGAAATGCCGGGCCTTGGCGGTTTGATCATATAGCAGGCTTCCTATGGGTGGTTGGCCCTTCCCAATGTGATCCCGTGTTTTTCGGCGACAGCCCGCATGCGTTCGTAGACCGCTTCCTGCTTGGCCATGGTTACAGGAGGAGCGATTTCACCCGGCTGCCAGAACTGCCACAACAACTGCGTCCCACGCGGAAACTGCGTTAGTTTTGCCGCCAACTGATCCTCGTTGAGCGCGCCGTACTGCAACACGGAAAATGTCGGGCGATCCTCCGGAAACCATGAGGTTCCGATCAATGCAGGGCCTTCCTTCCATGCTTTGATCCAGCTTTCGATCTGCTGGTGCTGGTTGTTCGTCCAAACGAGGTCCTCCAGGCGGGCAAGCTTATCCGGCGGGCAAATCCAATTCGTGCCCCGGCCAATCGCGTAAACAAGCCCTTCCTCAAGACCCGCTCCGCGGCTACCGGGGCTCTGATAGTCGGGTGTCTTGCGGAGGTGGTCGGCTCGTCCCTCCCACTCCTGGTGAAAACGCTGCAAGCGCGACCAAAGCGCGCTTTCCGCATCTGCAGAACCCCAGAACCCAAGCGACAGGACAGCATCCTGGACCAACTCGGGATCAGGGTCATCGAGCGCTTCAATCGCGCTCTGTTGCGCTGGCGGAAGCCGATCGCCCAACATTTGCAATAGGTGAGCGTAGCAACGCGTCTCTTTCCTAGCCTTCAGAGCCGCGTCGACCTGACTTGCGCCATACATGGGATCGACACGAAGGAAGTAACGGAACAAGTGCGGCTGGCAGGCCCGTATGCCGGGTTGCTGTTCGAACAGTGATTGCACGAGTGGCAGCACACTGGCATCGGCATAACGATCGAGCAGTTCATAGTCCACCTCGCGAGCATTATTCCTTGCGATCCGATCAACCACGGACTTGAGCGCAACCGCAATGTCTTCTGGAGGAAGAAGCTCGATGGTCTTCAGGCTAGGCTGCGCGTTCACATTCTCGAGTTCGCGGAGAATCAGCGTTCGGCCTAAAGCAGGGTCGAGCTCGTTGATGTGGAGCAGCACGGCATCGCGTTGCATCGCAGGAGTGGTGTGGGCCGGCGGTGGTGGATCAGTGAGGATGCGGCGTAGAATCGGCAGCATCTCCGGACCTGCAATCAGGGGCCAGCGGTATTGAATCAAATCCTCCTGCGTCGAGATAGGCAAATCCTTCCACGACGCGATCAACGCGGGGCGGATGAGATCAGTAAACTCCGGATCATCGCCACCTGCCACCAGCAGCCCATGGAGCGTCAAGGCTCGCGCGCTTGGCGTCTTACGTGGCAAGGCCGCAACTACACTCTGCATCTCGGCTCCCATTAGCTCTCCCGTGTGCGCCTTTCGTCGGCGCCAGAATGTTTGTGCCGCTTCGGGCGATGAGCCACGCGGGGGCGGGTCCCAGGAAGGATCAGCGCTTTCTTCCAACCCGACCAAGGTTTGCAGGAACTCGCTTGTGATTGCGTGGTCAGGAGCCGCAAATTCGGCGCGCATGGAATCGATCGCCAGCTGCCGATAGGGTGACCCATAGAGTCCAAACATGAAATCCCATCCGCCAGGCTGCTCATTCAGGCCCGAAAACAGTTTGGCGAGTTGCTTCGTGGAATCCTTTGTATTGAGGAAGTGCAGCCTGCGCGCGGCCCGGCGCACATCATCAGGCGAAGATTGGCCGAGCAGCGTTTGCGTCGCGCTTTGGAGCTGCTCTCGTTGCCACTTTGTGGTCGCGGGCCGGACTACAAATTCCACCGTGTTCGAGCGAACTTTTTCGGAAATGCGCCCATGGATGGTCTGCTCGTTCGGATCAGGCGGGCGCCACACCCGGTAGCTGATCGCGTACACCTTGTAGCGGCCGGGCCCGGGACTGCGCCATTCGTTGAGTTCCGCTTCTGCAGTCAATGGAGTCGCATCCAGCGCGTGAGTGGTGCCAAGCCCGCCGCCAATGGAGCCGAATCTGAAGTATGAAGCGAGAGGGTCGGGACCTTCCGGCTCCACGCAGTAGCGCTCAATCTCCAGGCGCCCGCTGCGATCGTAGTTTCGGACGTCAGCCCAGTATCGATTCTTCGTGGTCGAGGTAAACGCCAGAACCAGCGGGATGGTCTCACCCTCCTGGAACACGGTACGGCCATCCTTCAACGCCAGCGAAAAATGGACGTCGGAAACGGATGACTCTGTGGAACACGGATCCGTCTCTGCTCCCCAAAGCGGCTTGGCCACAAGCAGCAGGGTGCATGCGATAAGTCTTATCTTCAGCAAATTGCGCCCCTTCCTATTGCAACTTCTACGGAACGTATGGCCTGTTCTCTCTTGCGGCGATAATTCCTTAGCGCTAGCGTGCGGAAGCAAGCTTCTACTTTCCATTTACACTATCTCGGATGCCAACGGTTAAGCTCGTCGCAAAGACCTTCGATGCCGTGCTCGAACGCGACGTCAACAACTTGGGCTGGACCATTATCCGCATCCCCTTCGACGCCGCCAAACTCTGGGGCCGGCGAGGCCAGATCCGCGTCAGTGGTGAAGTCAACGGCTTCCCTTTCCGGACTTCGTTGTTCCCTGACGGCAAGGGAGGCCATAGCCTGCTGGTCAACAAGACAATGCAAAAGGGCGCAAACGTCCGGTCCGGCATGAAGGCGCGGTTTCATCTGGAGCCGGATTCGGCGCCGCGGCCGGTGAGCCCGCCGCAGGAATTGCTGGCACTACTCAAGCAATCGCAGCGGCTGAGGAAGTTTTACGAGTCGTTCAACCCTTCCACCCGTCGTGACATCGCCCGAACGCTCGCCGCAGTGAAATCGAGCGACGCGCGAAAGCGCCGCGTCGAACAGTTTGCCGAGCGCTTGATGGAGACCATGGAAGCCGAAAAGCAACTGCCGCCCCTCATCGAACGTTCCTTGGCGCAGAACCCGCTAGCCCGCGAAGGATGGAAGCTCATGCCGCCCCGGCAACGCCGGTGGCACTTGCTGGGAATCTTCGGCTACCGCAGTCCGGAATCACGCGCGCGCCGTCTGGAGAAAGCCGTCCAGGAGATGGTCACGTATGCGGAGAAGCGCGCCGCCAAACAAAGGCGATGAACCTGCACTCGTGGCCTTGCCCGTCGCGAACGGCGCTACATCTTTGCTTTTCTCACCGGCATCGTTGCTGGACGGTTCATGGAAATAGGGGTTTTGTGGCCAATCGGCGGTGGCGCGGGAATCTCTCCGGCGGGATATTTGGGCAACACCTCGCGCAATGCCCACTCGACGCGCTCCACGGATTCGTTGATCAACTGAATCTGCTCGTCTTGGTGGCTGAGATCCGGGAAAGTGCTCAAGCCTCGAATCACCTGCAGTGCGTTGCGGATATGGTGGTTCATCTCAGCGATGGTGTTCATGCGCGCTCGCATTGCCTCGCGCTGCGCCTTTTCGTGCCGGGCCAGTTGATAAAAAAGTCCTCCCGCCACAATTCCAGTGACGGCACTGCTGAACAACAGCATCGGCACGCCCAGCAGCCGGTCCATCAGATAATCGAGGGTGGAGACTACGGCGGCTACTGCCACGGCCAGCCATCCGGAACGCCGTGTCCAGAGAGACTCGAGTTGGCGATCACCCTTTACCATTCATGCAATGTTAGTCCCGGCAAATGGTGGCTTGGGTCAAGAAACGGTCAAGAATTGCTAAGCCGAGGTGTATTAGCGGGTGTTTGCCTCTGAAGCCGAGATCCTGGGCGGGGCAGAATAAGGCATGCCGAGCGTAGCGAGGGAATCTCAGAGATTGCCACAACTGCCAAAGATCGCCGGAATAGCGATCTGTTTCATGGCTCGGTCAGCAGTTTCTGGCAATTTTGGCAGTGTTGGCAATTCCGGCAATCTCTTCTCACTCCACGGTGACCGACTTAGCCAGGTTGCGAGGCTGGTCCACGTCGCAGCCACGGCGCACTGCGATGTGGTACGCCAACAGTTGCAGGGGCACCACTTCCAGAATCGGCAACAACAATTCCGGCGCATGGGGCACGTAAATGACGTGGTCCACGTGCTCTTTGATTTCCTTGTCGCCCTCCACGGCCACGGCGATGACCTGGCCTTCGCGCGCTTTCACTTCTTTCACGTTGGACATGGTCTTTTCATAGCGCTGCACGGAGTTGGGGTCGTTCGGATCGTAGGTGGCCACGATGACGACAGGCAGGTTTTCGTCGATCAGCGCGTTGGGCCCGTGCTTCATCTCGCCCGCCGGATAGCCCTCGGCATGGATGTAGGAGATCTCTTTGAGCTTGAGGGCCCCTTCCAGGGCGATGGGGTAATGAATGCCGCGGCCCAGGAAAAGAAAGTCCTGCGATTTAGCGTACTGGCGCGCCAGGTCCTCCACGTTATGGTCATGACTGAGCAGGTGTTCGAGTTTGCCGGGAATTCTCAGCAGCTCGCTGATGTATTGCTTGGCCTGCTCGCGGGAGGTCGTGCCCCGGACTTCGCCGAGGTAAAGGGCCAGCAGGAACAGCGCCGTTAGCTGCGCGGTGAATGCCTTGGTCGAAGCTACACCGATCTCCGGTCCGGCGTGGGTGTAGATCGCGCCCGAAGCCTCGCGAGCGATCATGGCGCCCACCACGTTGCAAATGGCCAGGGTCTTGGAGCCCTTCTGCTTGGCCTCGCGCTGCGCGGCGATCGTATCTGCCGTCTCTCCCGATTGCGTAATCAGCAGCGTGATCTCTTTGCTGGAGGTGATGGGGTCGCGGTAGCGAAATTCGCTCGAGTAATCCACTTCTACAGGGATGCGCGCCAGCCGCTCGATCATGAACTTGCCGGCGAGACCCGCGTGCCAACTTGTGCCGCACGCCGCGATGTTGACCTTTTCGAGCTTGCGGAACTCCTGTTCCGTGATCTCCATCTCCTCGAGAAAAATCTGGCCGGTGTCGGGCGAAATGCGTCCCAGCGCGGTGTCGCGCACGGCGCGCGGCTGCTCGTGGATTTCCTTGAGCATGAAATGCTTGTAGCCGCCCTTTTCCGCCATGATGGGGTCCCAAGTCACGTGCTGGATTTCCCGCACCACCGGCTTGCCGTCAAAATCCGTGAGTTGGACGCCGGCGGGCGTAACCACGGCCAGATCGCCGTCATGCAGGAAGAACAGGTCGCGAGTGTGGTTGAGGATAGGAGGCACGTCCGACGCCAGAAAATATTCGCCGTCGCCCAACCCGATCACCGCCGGCGGGCCGTTGCGCGCGGCCACGATCTTGTTGGGCGATTCTTCGGAGATCACGCCCAGTGCGAACACGCCGGTGAGCTGCTTGACGGTCTTGCGCACAGCTTCTTCCAGGCTGGGCCGGTGGCCGTTAGCGCTGTGCCCAAAATGTTTTTCCACCAGGTGAGCGATGACTTCAGTGTCCGTGTCGGTCGTAAACTTGTGGCCCTCTTCGATCAGCTTCTTCTTGAGCGAAAGATAATTCTCGACGATGCCGTTGTGCACCACCACGATCTTGCCGGTGCAGTCGCGATGCGGATGAGCGTTCTCTTCCGTCGGCCGGCCATGCGTGGCCCAGCGCGTATGTCCGATGCCGTAGGTGCCGTCCAGTGGCTTAAGGCGGATGGCTTCTTCCAAGTTGCGCAGCTTGCCTTCGGCGCGCCGCACCTGCAGCTCGCCCCCCGTGCCGTTCCCGGCTACTGCGATCCCGGCCGAGTCATATCCGCGGTATTCCAGCTTCTTGAGGCCGTCAATGATGACGGGCACCACGCGCTTTTTGCCTACATATCCAACAATTCCACACATGAGAAATCTGCTGTCCTCCTTGCTTTACCCGAGCCAAGCACCCGCATTGGATGCTCCTTGGCCGCCGGCGGTTCTGAATCACATTCTACCGTGCCAATTCCGGTGTGGCACCGGCACTTTGCCCAAAGGTAACCCAATTTTCTGCTCCTAAGCCTCTACCTATGAAGGGAACAAGTTTCCGAGTTGCTTCGTACAGTCTGTTACCACCCCCGCTTGGCTTGGGCGGAAGGCCAAAGAATCTTCGCGGATTGGAGGACCAAAGCAGTGCATGTCAAAAGATCGAGGACGCTCCTCAACGCCTTGCGGCTTCGGACCGCTATTGTCTTAGTGAACGTTCTGATCCTCATTTTGGGAGTAAGCGCCCAAGCCGCCCTCGCGCAGGAGTTGCGGCCGGGCGTGTGGGACGGGCCCAATCTGAACACACTTCCTCTCCCAACTTCCGGGTATCAAGTCTATCTGCTAGGCGAGGTGCACGGCGTGAAAGAGACCCAAGACGTTTTTATGCAGTATCTGGCGAAACTCTCAGCCGCAAGCGGGCTGCGTGACGTGGCCTTTGAAGAACGCGGCGTATATCAGCCTGAGGCTGAAGCTTACGTGGAAGGCCGGTCCAACGCGCTCCCGCCGCAGCTCTGCCTGCGCGTGGAGATTCTTGGAGCCCTGCGGCGCTTTAACCAGGGACGTAGCGCGAACGAGACCGTCCGCGTTCACTTCGTGGATGTTGATTCGCCTCCGCCGGCAATCCGCCAGCATCTTTCATCCATTCAAGAGCGCATTACAGGGGCCAAGGCTGTTCGCCTGCCGGACGCAGCGCATATCAAAACGCGCGGGCTGGAAACGGTGGCTGCCCTGGAACAGCTGACCACAGACCCGCAGATTTTGCATGAACTCCGAACTGTGCGTTATTCCATACTCGTGGTCCAGCAAGGGTTGGAGTTCGACATCGGCCAGCCCAAGGGGAGGCCGTACATCAATGACCGGGAAGAGGCGATCGCACGTAACTTCATGGATTTAGTGCACGACGGCCGGCCAGTGCTCGCGCTCTATGGAGGCGACCACATATCGCGGAAGGTAAGAACGAACTTCGCAGGCCAGGAGTGGAATCAAGATTATTCGCCTATGGCTCTGCTCCTGCAGGATGCCGGGGTGAAGGTATTCTCGATGCTGACCTATCCGCTTTCTGGAAGCACCTCGTGGCGCGGGCGCCAGCTGGAAATAATCTGGACTCCGAGCGAGGGCCACCTTGATGGCGGAGAAAGCCTGGACCGGGTTCTGGCCGCCGCTCCCAAAGCGACGTTTTTCTACGTCGACCGGCAAACGCAGCACATCAAGATGCCCAACGAGGATGCGGACAACTTCGTGGTTGACGCTGTCCTTTTGCTCAGAAAGGCAACACCGATGGAAGACCACTGCCGGCGATGACTCTCTATTCGATGCGGTAGTTGAATTCTTCAATCACAGGATTAGTCAGGACTTCCCGGGCGATGCGCTCCACCTCCGCCTGAGCCGCGGCTCTGTCCAGACCACCGTCCAGCACGATCTCAAAAAACTTGCCCTGGCGGACGCCATCAACTCCCTTATATCCCATCTTCTTCAGCGCGCCGTGGATGGTTTTGCCCTGAGGATCGAGCACCGTGTTCTTCAGCATGACCGTAACGTAAGCCTTCATGGGGATGGACTGATTATAGACGAGCCCGGCATGGTGGCAGAGCGGGCCCTTCAGGCCGCGTGAAGGCTTTTGTCATGCCGGGCTTCAGCCCCAGGTTTCACGCGGACTAAAGCGCATCAGGCTAAAACGCGAAAAGACCGTATACTCTTTGACGCGGCCCTGAAGGGCCGCTCTTCCACCGCTCACCTTTGCCAAGCGTAACTGTCAAACTTAGGCGGCAGGAGGCGCCTCTTGAAAACCCTGAAAACCGGTTTACTGCTTCTTTTTTTGATCCTCGCGTGGACTTACCTGGTCCAGTCTCAAGCCGGCCAGAAGGCCACCCCCGACGAGTCGGTGTTGGCCGGCGATTGGCGCGGCGACTCCATCTGTGTGGTGCGGGAAAGCGCTTGTCATGACGAAGATTCGCTCTACCACTTCACCAAAGTTGTGGGAAAACCCGGCGTCTTTTCCCTGAAAGCCGACAAGATCGTCAACGGCCAGGCTGTGACGATGGGAACAAGCGATTGCGTCTACGATGCGAAAGCGCAAGCTCTGGAGTGCGCCATCGCCGACCGCGCCATCCTTCGCTTTACCTGGGAAGGCAGAGAGATGCACGGCACGATGACGCTGACCGACAAAACCCTGTGGCGCAACCTTGCACTCAAGAAAGTTGAAACCCAAAAGACTTCACAAGCAGGCCGCTTCCCCGCTCTTGCTAAACTGTCCTCGTGGCCTCCAACCAAAAGCTGGGCTTGATCGCCGGCAACGGCAGTTTTCCGTTGCTCATGCTCGACGCCGCGCGCGCCCAGGGCGCCGAGGTCATCGTCGCCGCGATCAAGGAGGAAACGTCACCGCTGATCGAGCAGCGCGGGGCTACCGCGGTCTACTGGATGTCGTTGGGCGAACTGGGCAAGTTGATTGACACGTTCAAGAAAGAAGGCGTGCACACCGCGGTAATGGCCGGGCAGGTCAAGCACAAGCAGATCTTTTCCGCGATCCGGCCTGACTGGCGGCTGGCGAAAGTCCTGCTGTCTCTCGGCACGCGTAACACCGATTCGCTGATCGGCGCTGTGGCCAGGGTGCTCGAAGATGAAGGCATTCATCTCATCAGCTCGACCTCCTACCTCGAGCCTCTACTGGCCAAACCAGGAGTGCTCACGCGTCGCGCGCCAACGGAGACCGAGCAGAAGAACATCGCGTACGGCCGCCAGGTGGCGCGGCACCTGGCGCAGTACGATATCGGCCAGACCGTGGTGATCGCCGAATCGGCGTGCGTCGCCGTCGAGGCCATGGAAGGGACGGATGCCACCATCCTGCGCGCCGGTGAAATTATGAAGAGCTCCGCCCACGCGCACGACACCGGTCACGCGCCAGTGCTCAGCCGCGCGCTCACTGTGGTGAAGGTGGCCAAGCCAAATCAGGACATGCGCTTTGATGTTCCTGTGGTTGGAGTGAAGACCATCGAGACCATGGCGCAGGCCGGCGCAACTTGTCTGGCCCTCGACGCCGCCAAGTGCCTTTTCCTGGATGGCGACCGAGTCATCCAGGCGGCCGACCAGGCCGGAATCACCATCGTCGCTGCCGAATGAACTCTGTCTCGATTGATGCCCCTTGAATGGGGCGGGGAACTTATCCTGCTTCCGGCAGTCCAACAGCATCAAAGTCCTCTTGCGAATGGATCCAGCCCTCTTTGCCGTTAATGCGGATCTTCAGCCAAATATCGTCGGATTGCGGTTCAAGAGTAAGGGCCTTGGCGTTGCCGTTCCACGTCACGTGGCCTTCAGCTTCAAGAAATTCAATCTTTGTCCCGGGCTGTACCACTATGTGCTGTGGCTTCCCCGTGTCTTCCGCTAGCTCATAAAGCCGCACAAAGGTTTGCTCTTTCACCGGAAATGGGCTGGCTTTCACCTCATACGGGCACCGCTCCACTTGTTCTGTTCCCGAGCCACGAATGCAGCGCCAGGACGGCTCCAGGCGGCCTGCAATCCAGTTGATCAACACCGGATAGACGATGTTGAAGTTTCCGGTCCACAGACGGAAATTCAAGACGTCGTGCATCGGCATGAGCTTGCCGCCGCTTTGAGCCTCCTGCGCCAAGCGCTGCGGGTCTGTGCCCAACCCCAGATACTCGTTAGCATAGATGGGCGGGCCGAAGGGAGTCAGCCTCCCGTCATGCAGGCCAAGCATCAGGGTCCATCCGCCGCTGTCCGGAGCCGATGGCAGCCCCTCTCCATCCACCAGCACGCCGCTGCCTTGCTGCGTGGTGAACGATGTAGCGCCGACGGACTCGGTGCTCTCAAAGCCATTGCCTTGCACTGCCGGCGTCCCCAGGGACTCTTGAAAAGCCACCTTGCCGGTCGGATCGCGCAGCTCCCATGACTCCACTGTCTCGTCGTCGTCCGGCCGACGCGGACCGGGATGCTCGAGCCGCAGCGTGTGAACGACAAAATGGTAAGTCTGGCCTGCAACCACTAGCGGCGTATCCGTGTCGTGCTTTGTGATCTGTGCTGAAGCTGAAGATGGTTCCGGCGATGCAGAAGCCGGAGACGGCGCCGAGGTAGCAGGAGCAGAACTCACGGCGCCGCTTGGCAGGCTAGATTCCGGCGTAAGCGTCGCGGGACCAGAGGTTCCCGGAGATCCGGGCGGCTGGTGTTCCGTCGATGGCTGCGTCACCGCGCCAGCCTGCGCTTTTTGCTGTTCGGCGTGAGCGCCCGCTGCAGGCTGAGTTTGCCGACTGCATCCCAGCGATAGCAGGACGAGCAGAAAAGCGGCTTTCTTCACATCATTTTGTATATAACAGGCTCCCCGCCTCCCGGAAATACCCAAAGGCCATGCTCCCCGGAGAGTTACACCATCCCAGACGCAACCGATAGCTTTTCGTGGCGGTTACGATTGGGCTTCCGCGCGGTTCACAATCGCGCGCAACCACATGCGGCGGATCAATGCGCTTCCGGGATAGATCACGCGCCAATAGGCGGCGAAACGCCGGCGCGCCCCGTCGTCGGTAGCGAAGACACGCGTCTCTGTGGTGACAATGGTTACACCCGGCTCGCCCTCGGCGTCTTCCAGGCGGAAATTCATTGCTGCTAACACAAAGCCGGGCTCACGCAGGGCCTTGAATTTTTCTGGCGTGCCCTTCCCGCTGACCTGCCAACCCTTGGGGGCACCCACCAGCGTGCCGATCACGATTTCGCGGTCAGGTTCCTCAGCCAGGACAATGAATTCTGTTCGCGTGGCAACGTCCAGCAGCGGCTGCCCCGGCGGTGGATTGAGGAGGCTTTCACGGCCGGAACGCCCAAAACGGCGTATCCACACCAGCGTGTGATAAAAATTAATCTCCTCGGCTGTAACCGCTTTGAGAGCGCGATAAGTTTGATCGCGTGACGCTTTTACCCGCGTGGAGTGAAACTCGCTGAACTGATAGACCGGGACAAATTCGTCCAGATGAGTGCTTGGATCAGCCACTCGTTCGTCCGGTGCGGGCAGCGACGCTCCAATCAAAATCACGATAATCCCCGCCGCCACAACCAGCAGGGCCAGCCCCCGCGAACGGATTGCCAAGAATGCCAGTGGCCGCAGCAGCGAGACCACACCCAATAACGCAACGCCCAACCCGAGATAAACCACCACCGTGCCGGTCATTGCCGATATCGTACACCGGGTCGCGGCACTCGATTGTGCGCCATTCATCGCTGTCGGGACTGACAGTGAGCCGGAGTAAATCCAGCAGCCTCGCGGGGACGGCACGACGGCAAAGCGGGGCATCGGATTGTCTAAGTCACGATTGGCAAGCATTGTAAGCAGAGTTCCTTATTCTCACTGCAGGTACGCGTGGAGCAAGATGAACCAGCATTCGTTGAGACCGGGCCCATGAAGACCATCGCTGCCGTAATCTTTGGGATGTTGTTCTCGAGCTTCATTGCGTTCGCGCAGGACGCGAACGTGCAGCCAGTAGCAACGGGCGCTGTTCCAGCAACCAGCGACAACTCCGCCCCCGCCCCCGTCAAGCTGACCGAGCTGAAACCTGCGCCTACGCCGCACACCACCGAATTCCAACACCGATTCTTTGACGCCAGGAACGCTTTTGCCGCCAGCGCGTTGGCGGTGGGACTGGCGGGGGACTCCTGGTCCACGCAGCGCGCGCTCTCGCATCCGGGAACGCGCGAGGCCAATCCTCTGGCGCGTCCGTTCGTCGCCAGCAGTACAGGCGCAGCGGTCTATTCGGGCAGCAGTCTGGGGTTGCTATTGGGCGGAATGTATCTCGCCCACAAGACCAACCATCACAAACTGGAGAGAGTTGTCCCCTGGGTGTTAGCGGGTTGGGAGGGCTTTCTCACCGGCTGGAACCTTCATCAAATTTCACGCGCGCACTGAAGCGTAAGGCCAGTCACATGGCTATTTCGCCGCGCGATGAGCTTTGGCTTCCTGGTACTCGGCCAGCGCTTTTTTGTAGTTCTCTTTATCCGCTGCCAGGGCGATAGCCTTGTTCTGCAGTTCGATGGCTTTGTCCACGTCTCCCAGTTGGAAGTGAACGCGGGCGAGCGTGTCCAGCGCGAAGGATTGCCTGCCTCCGCTCATGTCCACAGCTTTCTGCGCGTAGGGCAGCGCCTTTTGCGGGTTGCGCAGCTTCTGGTCCTCAGCGGTCACCAGGAGCCAGGCGTAGTTGTTGTAAGCCACGTAGTCCTTGTCATTGAGCGCGATGACCTGTTCGTACGTTTCAAGAGCCTTGGCCTCGTTCTTGGGCGTGCCTTGACCGGCGCTGTACATCGTGGCCAGCCTGAACATCGCCGGCTCGTAGCGCATGTCCGCGGATTTCTTGACGTAGACAAAGCCGCGGTTCTCGTCCTTGGCCACGCCGCGGCCGTTGGCCAGCGCTTCCCCAGCGAGATACCAATAGCGTTCCGAATCGAATTGCGGCGCTCCCGCCGGCGGGCTGGTAGCCAGACGTAGCGCGGCATAAAACGACCCGTGCTCGGCGGCTTTCTCGAACCATTCCACCGATCCTTTGGGGTCTTTGGCGCCGCCCAGGCCTTTCTCATAAAGAATGCCCAAGCGGTATTCGGCGTCGGAGTCGCCGTATCGAGCTTCGGCCGCGCTCTCATACCAATCCCGAGCAGTTTCGTAATCCTGTTCCACGCCCTGGCCCTGGTCGTACAACGTGCCCAGGTTGTATTCAGCTTCATGCAGTTTCTGCTGCGAGGCGATACGGAACAGCCGCGCGGCATTGGCTTCGTTCTTGACGACGCCCTGTCCCATTCGCAGAGCCACGCCCAGATTGTTCTGGGCGCGCGCATCGTCGGCGACGGCCGCCTTTTCGAACCAGGCGACGGCTTTCTGCATGTCTCTAGCTCCAGCCTTACCTTCGCGATAGGCTTGGTCGCGATAGGTTTCGCCGAGAGTGAGCTGGGCCTGAACATTGCCGTGCGCGGCTGCCCGCTCCAGCAACTGGATTCCTTCGTTTACATTCTTATCGCCCCCGCACGTTGAGACGTGAAATGCGCCCAGCCGGGCCTGGGCTTCGGATTCACCGGCCGCCGCACGACGGGCCAGGTCTTTGCGCTCCTGCTCGGCAGGACATGTGAACGACGAAATGCTCCATTTGGCTATCGACGTCCATCCGGGCACGCTCTGCGGGGTGGCTGCAGCACCCGCCAGGAGTACGCCAGTCGCCAAGTAGCGTCGCAAGAGGATCTTCCGCACCATCGTCCGCCTACCGAGAATCGTTGGTCGATGCTTGTCACCAACAGTAAAGACATCGAGAGCGAGAATGTTACCAGCTTTTTTGATCATGACAATCGCCCGGCCGGCATGCACGTGGCGTTCATGATGCGCAGCCACAGCGGGGCGATCTCTCATCGTTGCGTAGCGAGGGTCGTCGCGCTCGCGCACCAAGCCTTAAAGTCCGAGTAACTGCCCCAGTCCAGGGTCACCGACGCGTGTTCAATTTTCAGGCCGGAGCGGAATGTGCCGCTAAAGTTGCCCCGATCATCCATCACTAGCTGAGGCCCTTGCCATCTGCCCGCAAGATCGAAGTAGCCCTGTCTTTGCCCGACATCGATAATCTTTGGTTCGGTCAGCCGGAACGCCATCAGGCTGCCCTCGGTGCTGGTCCATCCGCCGTAAATCGTGCCGCTCAGGTTCATGCGCTGGGTAACACCGCGCGAAGTACACAACCACGCTGAGCCCTGCACACCGCCAGTGGGACGCTGCCCGTCCATGTGAAGACGGGAAAAATGTGAAGACGGGTAGAGATTAACGTACATTGGATAGGTAACCCCGTTTTTCGTAAGCAGTTTGCCGGACCCGCTCCACATCAGCAGGGGCGTCCAGCGCCCGCCGATATGGAAAGCCCAGGGATCCAAGGCAAGGACTACCAGGTAGAACAGGCCCCCGCCGACCACGAGTCCCAAGAGGAGTTGTGTGAGACAGCCGCGTCTCTGCTGCATGCGCGGAGTATACCCTAACCCCTGGGCATCTCCGTGGCTGTGGCGAGAACGGAAGTGCTGGTTTGCCACTCCACGAGAATGCGGCTGATGTCCACATCCGGCGCGATCAGGCAGATATGTCCATGACCGGAAAGCACGCGCACGGTCGCCGAGGAAGCCCGCTCCGCCATGAGCCGCGCCTGCGCAACCGAAGGCACCAAGTGGTCCTTTTCAGCAGCGAGAAACAAAATTGGACACTGAATGTCGCACAGCCGCTCTCGCACATCGTACGTCGTCAGGATCCGCTGCACAGTCCACTTGCGGCTGGGTGGCGCGCGTCTGGGCAGGCGCGTATATGTCAACAGTTTAGACCTCAACGATTACAACCTTCTGGAATTTGAAGACGATGTAGTGATCGGCGCCGACGCCCATCTCTCCGGCCATACCGTCGAGGCGGGAGTCGTGAAGACCGGCGGCGTGCACCTGGGCCGCAACACCACGGTGGGAGTCAGCAGCATTGTCGAGATCGGCGTGACTACCGGGGCCAACTGCGAAATCGGAGCCCTGAGTTTCGTGCCGAAGAACACGAATCTCGAAGCCGACGCAATCTATGCGGGGATTCCGGCCAGGCGAATTCGCTGACCAACTCGGCCAAATCAGACCACGCAAACATCCGGCGCAAGATTCCCAGACTTCGGCGTTCTGAATGCATCAACCAGACACCGCGGCGAAACAATCGGTGGCGAACTGGTGTCTGTTCTCAACGAGCGCCTATGAACAAGCTCTGCGTTTTGCTCCCCCTCCTTTCCTCACCGCTTTCGATCCACGCGCTACAGGCAAGCACTCCGCAGGCCGCTTTGGAAGAGATCGCAACCACTGACAAGCCGGATGTCCTTGTGCGGCACTTGCCCGAGCCGGTGCAGAAGAGCATCGAAGTCCTCACCAGCTCGCAAAAACAACAGGTGCTGGACAAGCTGCTGTCCATGAAAACAGAGCGACTTGACGGCTGCACCCTGCGGCACGCCAGCGACGTTGATGCTTGGGAAATCATCGACCCGAAGGGCGAAAGCAAAGGCACGGTTAAGCTGGTCAATACCTTCTTTTCCGGAGTCGAAGCCTTGCTTTCGCTCAAGTTTGAGTCAGAGGACGGTTGGCAGATGTTCATCGTCGCCATGCATCTGGAAGGCGACGACTGGCGCATCGACAACTTCGGTCCCTGGGAAAATACCGACTTGGGCTTGCGCAAGCTGGTCCATCAGCCCACGGAAGCCGAGAAGAATGATTCAGCCGCCCTGGCAACGCTGAACGAAATCGTGCGGGCCCTCAGTATCTACGCCCAGCGGTTTCCGCGCGTGGGCTTTCCTGCACAACTCCACGTGCTGACAGGAAACTCGGGTGAAGAAAGGACGGAAGAACACGCCGGCCTTCTTGATCCGTCGTTCGCCGCCGAGCCGTTAACCAAGGGCGGCTATGAGTTTCGCTATACGTTGACGCGCAGGGGCGAAGCGCAGTACCTGGCAGGCGATCTTTTTGCAGGCGACGCCGGTGAGTTCCGATTAACTGCTAGGCCAGTGGAGTACGGCAAGACCGGCTTCAGGAGCTACACAGTATCGGGCGCCTATCAGGGTGGCGTCCACGCTACAGCCGAAAACCGCGAGGCCACAGAAGAGGATCCGGCGCCCGACGATCCCGATTGAAAAAGAATGCCCTTCTAGCGCTGTTCCTGCACCATCATCGTCTGGTCCACGCTCAGGCTCTTGGGCATGCCCGGATCGGCGCCGTTGTAGGTGGCTACGATGCGGTAGCTGCCGTCGGTAACTTCGGCCGAGTAAGTGTAGGGGCCACGATTATTACGGTCCATGGTGAGCGAGCCCTGGGCGCGGAGTTCATCGAGAGAAACATATTTGCCGTTAAGGGAGCCGTAGCTGCGTTCCGCCTGGGCAATTGCAATCAGGTCATTGCGGACACCGATCAGGTCTACCGTGGCCCGGGGATTGCTGGTGCCTGCGGTCATTACGCTCTGCGTTTGCCGCATGTAAATGTAGGCGCCGACAGCGACGACAACGATCAAACTGATGAAACCGAAAGCACGGCCCATAGATGCTCCTCAACCCGAAGACTTCAATGCTTGGGTGCTGGCGGGGTGGCGGCTTTAGTCACTGAGGTTTGCATGACACTCAGGGGCTGAAGCCCGAGTTTCATAGCCCGCAGGCGCAGGGCTCAAGCCCTGCTCCACCCACACCCAGATAGTACCTTTGCTGCTGGTTACCGCCTCTGAGAGAATCAACGCGTGGCAAACGAAAGTGCAATCCGGATGGCAGTCGTTGGTGTGGGCTCGTTTGGCAAGAACCACGCCCGCGTGGTTCACGAGCTGGCGCAGCAGGGCCACGGTGTTGAACTAGTGGCTGTGGTGGACGCGAATGCTGCGGTGGCCCGGTCCGTCGCGGGACAATTCGGCTGCCGGGCGCTGGCCAGCGTGGACGAGCTGGCCGGCAAGGTGGATGCGGCATCGGTGGCCGTGCCGACCGTCGATCATCTGAGCGTGGCGGCCAAGCTGATGGCGGCAGGCGTGGACGTGCTGATCGAAAAACCGCTGGCCTCATCGCTCAACGAAGCCGACGAACTGATCGCGCTCGAGAAGAAACATCAGCGGGTGGCGCAGGCGGGACATTTGGAGCGGTTTAATCCCGCCGTCCGGGCGACGGCCCCGCTCATCACCAAGCCGATGTTCTTTGAGGTGCATCGGCTGAGCGTGTTCACGCCACGCAGTTTGGACGTGGACGTAGTCCTGGACCTGATGATCCATGACATTGATGTGGTGCTCTCCTTCGTGAAGTCGCCCATCACGGAGATTCGTGCGGTGGGCCTGCCGGTGGTGACGGGCAAGGTAGACATCGCGAACGTGCGCATGGAGTTTGCGTCCGGATGCGTTGCCAATCTGACGGCCAGCCGCATCAGCACCGAGCGTGTGCGCAAGCTGCGCTTCTTCCAACCGAAGGAGTACATATCCGTCGACTACGGAAGGCAGGACGTCCTGCAGTTCCGAGTCACCACGGAGGAAAAGTTTTCGTTGAGCCGGTTGATCGAGATGGCGGGTTCTTCTTCCGGCGTGCCGATTCCCGGTGTCGAAGTGAACAAGCCCGCGGTCAAGGCTGAAGAGCCGCTGCATGCTGAACTAAAGTCCTTCCTGGACGCAGTCCGCCGGCGCGAGCGGCCGGTGGTCTCACTCGATGACGGCCGGGCTGCGCTGGCCGCGGCTCTGGACATCCTGTCCGCGATCCACCAGCACAGCCTGAGGGCAGGGATCCATTCGCTTTGAGATTTTTGTAAAAAGTTGTTAAGAACAGCACGCAATTTTGACGAAAACCCCGCTAAATCCGCTATTTTCGCTGGTTTTTTTTGATTTGACCGCACGCAAGGTCGGCTCCCGACCGGCATTCTAATGAGAGAATAGAAGAACGACTTCTTACTGAGCTGGTGTTGTCATTCCAGTCATGGAACCTCCAATTCGTGAAGAGCCGAAAGTCCCGGTCCCTGCGCCCATCCTGGATGGCGAACTGCACCTGCTCATCGGCGACCTGCGCGAAGACGTCGCGCGTTACCGGCGGCGCGAAGCTGTCTGGATGTCGCTGGCGGTGCACGGCGTACTCCTTCTGGCCTTGATCTTCGTTCCCAAGTGGGTACCCAAGGACATCGCGATCATCGCCCTGCCCCAGAAAGAATCGTCTACCGATCTGGTGTTTAGCCCTTCGTCGCCGCCCAAGATCAAGGCGCCAGACTTGCCTTCCAACCAGATCAGCCAGAAGCGACAGGCAGTTCTGCCGAGCCGCGAAGATTTGCGCCGTTTAGCGGAAGCCAGGCGCCGGCCCGGCCGCGAGACTCCGCCTCCTCAGCCTGCGCCTCAACAAGCGCAAGCGCAGCAACCGCCGCCGCAACCTCAGACGCAGCAACCGGTTGCTCCGCCAGAGCGGACAACGGAGACGGCAAAACTCGAAGCGCCCGCACCCAAAGAGAATCCGTTCACCATGTCGTCTCCCGGCTCTTCCATCGATCAGGCGATTCACTCGGCTGCCAGGGATCGCACCGGCGCTGACGTGGGGATGGCCGGCGGAGGGCACACCGCGGGCATCCGTCCCAAGGTTGACCAGATCGGCAACTTCCAGGTACTTACCGATACTCTGGGCGTAGATTTTGGACCGTACTGGAAGCGCGTGCAGATCACGGTTCAGGACCATTGGGATCCTCTGATCCCTGAGGTCGCTCGACCTCCGATGATGAAGAGAGGCAGAGTGGTGATCGAGTTCGCGATCATGAAAAACGGCACAATCCAGGCCATGAAGCTCGTTGCCAGCTCCGGCGACGTGGCTTTGGACCGCGCAGCCTGGGGCGCGTTGACTTCCGCCGATCCCCTGCCCCAGCTTCCCATCAAGTTCACTGGGGATTTCGTTTTGATCCGCGCTGCGTTCTACTACAATCCGGACAAGAATGAATTTGAATAGATCGTCTCGCCGTCTTCAGGCTCGGCGCGTGATCATCTTCATCAAGACCCTCTGCGCGAAGGGCATGTAGATGAGCGCCGCGGAAGCGCCCAGCGCAAGCCCGACTCCCATGCGGTCGGCAAGCAGGAATGGCGAGAGCGCCCAGATCATATCCAGCACAAAGAGCACTGGGAAAAGAATGCGGAACTTTTCGCCGAGCAGGTGGTAGTCGAAACTCGTGGCCGTGATCAGATACAAGCGAACGGCAATGCCGGCCATCGCCGTCACCAAAAACGTGACGAACACCGCTGTGCCTGCGGCCGGCCAGACCATGAATGACGCACGATTCAGTTCCTGCCAGTCAAAGAGCGCGGAAATATAGAAGATCAGATACATGATCTGCGCCAGCACAAACAGCACGCGCGTTGTTCCACGGCGGGCGCGGGGAAGATCGCCTGCTTCAGGAACGCCGGCGCTGGTGGCGGGAATCGCGTGAGTCGGGTCGGCGGCTGCGGCCGCATGCGCCGGCTGGGTAGCCATCGCGGAAAGCGGAGTTGGAGTTTGTGCCTGGATGATCTCGACCTGGCCCAGAAAACGGTACCCGCGTTTGGCGATGGTTTCGATGTAGCGCGGGTTCCCTGCGGAATCGCCGAGCACGTCACGCAACTTGGCCATCGCGGTGTTCAGGCCGTGATCAAAATCAACAAAAGTGTCTTGCGGCCAGAGACGTTGCCGCAACTCCTCACGGGTTACCACATCCCGCGGGCGCTCCAGCAACGCCACCAGAACCTGAAACGGCTGCATCTGCAATTTGAGACGAATACCGTTGCGGCGAAGTTCGGCGGCGTTGACGTCGGCTTCAAACTGATCGAACCGGTATTTCAGGGCTGCTGGCATCCTGTGGGCGACGGCGAAGTTCTGCCTCGAGGGAGTTTACCATTCTGCAATTGGGGATTAGCAGCGCGGGCGTCCTCGGCTGCGTTAGTAGACAAGTCGACGCAGCCGAGGGGCAGCCGTGCTCACGATCGCTTCTCCGCGTTTTGAGTCATTACAATGTCTGCTATGGACGCACGACGGCAACAAGCGCTCGGCCTGGCCCTGATCGCGTTGCTGCTTCTGGTTTTCGTGCTGCTGCGCCGTTGGTGGAGCGCCCTGTGACACTACCGCTGCTGTTGGTCATCGCCGGTCCGACCGGCAGCGGCAAAACCGCTCTTGCGCTGCACGTGGCCGAACGATTACGCGGCGAGGTCGTGAGTTGCGATTCCGTCGCAGTCTATCGGGAGTTCGAAATCGGCACCGCTAAACCCTCGCCCGAAGAGCGGGGCGGCGTGCCGCATCATCTGATCGACATTGTTGCGCCCACCGGCTTGGTCACGGCCGGCGATTATTCCCGGCTGGCGCGCAAAGCCATCGCGGAAATCATCGCTCGCGGGAACCTGCCCATTGTCGTCGGAGGTACCGGCCTTTACCTGCGCGCCTTGCTGGAAGGATTGTTCGCGGGCCCGCCGCGCTCCGAAGAATTGCGGGCCCGTTTGCGCGAGCGCGCCCGTGACCGCGGGCCACGGTACCTCCACCAGATTTTGCAACGTCTGGATGCGTCCGCGGCAAAGTCGGTGCACGCCAATGACGTCGCCAAAGTTGTTCGCGCGCTGGAAGTTTCCCTCAGCGCGCGCCGTCCCATGACCGACCTTTGGCGCCAAGGCCGAGATCCGCTTCTCGGCTACAGAATTGCGCGTCTCGGCTTGAACCCTGACCGCGAGATGCTTTACCAGCGAATCAATGCCAGGGCGGAAAAAATGTTTGCGCAGGGCCTGATCGAGGAGACGCGGGCCTTGCGCGAACGCTATGGAAGCAACGCCCGGCCGCTGGATTCGCTGGGATATAGGCAGGCCACGCAAGTCCTTGCCGGCGAACTCTCATTGCCGGAAGCGATCGCTGCGGCGCAGCAAGCGCACAGAAATTACGCCAAGCGTCAGATCACATGGTTCCGTCGCGAACCCGGCATGCATTGGATCTCGGGCTTCGGCTCGGACAGCGGCGTACAGAAACAAGCCACGGACTGGATCGAGAGACAAATGTGACCGCGAGGAAGTCTTTTCAAGTCTCTGCCCGTCACCGGCAAATCTTCGGGGCCCCGTGCAGCTCGAGCGCAAAGATTATTTTCTTAAACCCCGTCGCAGCAACACCCATGCGAGGAGCACGAGAACCACGATCAGCACAGCGCGGATGATCATCAAGAGCAGCGTACCTCAAAAATGTCGGGATGAGGGTCCGCTTGCTGTACTCCGCAACGCATTTTTTTTATTGACAACGTGGCGTACGTATCTCAATATTTTGAGTGTGGGACTTGTGAGACCGCGACTGCGGACAAGCAAGGGACCATGAAGGACCTCAGCAATGAAAATCTTTGAGGAGGGAACACGAATGGCAACGAAGAAGAAAGCTGCAAAGAAGAAAAAGAAAAAGTAACCGATTCGCGGAGCCAAGTCTCCGTGAACGAAACAAACAACAAGGGAAAATAGTTGTGACGGGTGTTCGATCAAGAACACCCTTTTTAATTTTCTGGACAAGGGCCGCGGAACATCCGCTCAAAAACAACCTTTTGAGCTCGTTGCGACTCTAAGCCCTCACCCGGTAAAATCCAAAGTATCCGCATGCGCACTTAACCTCGCCACTTCACCAACAAACAGTCGAGTCGCCAATGCCGCGAGCAAATATTTCGAGATATCTGTTGGCCGTTTTTCTTTTCGTGACGTGGGGCTCCTTGTGGAGTCAAACCGGCACGAATGGCGTTTCTTCTTCCGGGGACGAGATCATTCCGTTCCTGAATCAGTGCGTGGTCTGGCACGGCGAGTTGGACGCCCAGCAGCAACTGACCAGCGAACCCAGTGATGTCCTGTTCCTGCGCGACAATCGCCAGCTTGCCGACCAGATCGTGCGCCTATCATTTGACTTCGCGCGGGCTCAAGCCCAGGCACTCGCGAATCAGGCAAATTCCCCCTCGCCATCCGCTAGTTCTCCCTCCTCGTCGCAGTACCAGCGCCTTGCCGAGTTTGCGGCCAAAACAGACGCTCAGGTCAAGCAGTCGGAGCAGGAGCTCGACGCACTACGAAAGAAGCTGGAAACGGCCCCGGCGAGCAGGCGCCGCGCGTTGTTGGCGAACATTGCGGAAACTGAGAGCGAACTCGAACTGTTTCAGGCTCGGCGCGACGTCGTGCGCAGCATGCTCCAGGTGAGCAGCACCAAGGGGGGCACTGTGGGCGTTGCCGGCTTGCCTGCGCAAATCGAAGAGCTGGCGCGCACTGTGCCTGGAGTTGAGGTCCCCAAAGAAACCGGTACAACCGCCAGCCCGTCGGCCGCCGCTTCGCCGGCCCCGGCGACTTCGGCGCCTCAAGAGCGCAAAACCACTCCTTCGGGCATAATCGCTGTGATCTCGGAATTGTTCGCCCTGCGCCACAAGATCGACACGCTGGACGACAATTTGCGATCGACCGACGCTCTCCAAGAATCTGCTAAAGGATTGCGCAGCCCGTTGGTCGCTCAGATCCGCGAGCTCACCCAAAAGGGCGATCAACTGTCGGCCCAGCCGGACTCCAACGACGCAGGCGCCCTTACCCAGCAGAAGAAGGAATTGGACGCGCTGACTGCGCAGTACAAGCAGCTTTCCACCAGCCTGGTACCTCTAGCTAAACAGTCTCTCTTGCTTGACCTGTACAAACGCAGCGTCGGCAACTGGCGCGCTGCCGCCCAGAGCCAGTACTCGGCTTTGCTCAAGGGACTCTTGTTTCGGTTAGCAGGCCTGGGGGTCATCCTGGGAATTGTGCTGGGCATTTTCGAGCTCTGGCGCCGGGCCACGTTCCGTTACGTGACTGATCCGAGGCGTCGCAACCAGTTCCTGTTGTTGCGCCGCATTGCTCTGTGGTCCGTGATGGCCATCATCATCGCGGTGGCTTTCGCGAGCGAGCTCGGCGCGATCACCACGTTCGCGGGACTGCTGACCATCGGCATCACCGTGGCATTGCAGAACGTGATTCTTTCCGTGGCTGGATATTTCTTTTTGATCGGTAAGTACGGTGTGCGGGTTGGCGACCGTGTACAGGTTGCAGGCATCACCGGCGACGTCGTCGATGTCGGTGTAGTGCGCCTGCACCTGATGGAACTCACCGGCGGAGCCAGCCCGAGGCCCACGGGACGGGTCGTCGTGTTCTCGAACGCGGTGGTTTTCCAGGCAGGCGCCGGGCTGTTCAAACAGATCCCCGGAACGAATTTCCTGTGGCATGAGATTACTCTTACGCTTCGCCCGGACCAAAATTATCGCCAGGTCGAGCAGCGTTTGCTCGATGCGGTAAAGAAGGTCTTTACCGGATATCAAGAGACCATAGAAAGGCAGCGCCGGAACCTGGAGCGGAATTTGCAGTCCGTACATGTCGGCTCGTTCGTTCCCGAGAGCCGCTTGCGATTAACACCCTCCGGCCTTGAAGTTGTGATCCGTTATCCGGTGGAGTTGAGCAGCGCCGCGGAGACGGACGACCGCGTCACGCGGGAACTCCTTGAGGCCATCGCGCGGGAACCGAAGCTATCGCTCCTGGGGGCGCAAGTTGAAGCAAAATCCGCCTGACCGCGCTAGTGGGTCATTTTGTCCAAGATGGCTCACCACGGTGCGCACTTCATCACCGGCGTGATGAACGTCTGTCCCGCCAAGCGGACCCGCGATCCCGGGGCCCCCGGGATTGCTAGACGCTGATACTGTGGATCAGTTTTTCAACTGACCCACCAGCCATCACGGGATTGTCGAGACATGCCGCCCCGGATAAGAGATAATAGGCTGTAAGCAGACCACGGAAAAAACGAACGTATCGACGCAGAGAAAAGGGTTTGAAATGCCCACGGCTTTATGGCCTTCTCTGCGTTCTGTGCAAGTGGACCCAAGCGACTTGTAGCAGCGAGTGGAGGACAAGTGAAGACCGTATTCGTGATCGGCGCGGGACCAGCGGGAATGTTCGCCGCGCAAAAAATCGCTCAGGGCGGGCATGAAGTCATCATCCTCAATCGCGACATCAAACCCGGCGGCCTGGCCGAATACGGCATTTATCCCACCAAAGACAAAATGAAGATCGGGTTGCGCAAGCAGTTTGCCAAAGTGTTGAGCTTGCCGAACGTCCACTACTTCGGCCATGTGCCGGTGAGCGCTGAGTCGGCGGTTTCTATCGACGACCTGCGCTGCTTCTCGCCCGCGGCCATGGTCTTCTCGGTGGGTGCGCAGGGCACCAAAAAGCTGGGGCTTCCGGGGGAGACAGCTCGGGGCGTGTATCCGGCAAAGGACTTTGTCTACAACTACAATCTGCTGCCGCCGTTTACGGCGCAGGATTTTTCAGTCGGCAAGCGCGTGGCTGTGGTGGGCATGGGCAACGTGATGGTGGATATTGCTCACTGGCTGCTGGTCGACGACCCCAAGAAGACGACGGAAGAAGTGATCGTGGTGGCACGGCGCGGACCGTTCGAAGCCAAGTTCGATAAGAAAGAATTCGATTACATCGAAGCATGTCTTGATCGCGCGGCGTTTGAAGCCGAGCTCGCCCGCATTCAGCCGCAGCTGGCCGCGGTGGGGCAAGACCCCAGCAAGCTCGCCGAGGAGACCTTCCCGGTGCTGGCCAAGCCGGCGCAGGAGGTCAAGGGGGGGCGGCTTCGCTTCCGCTTCCTTTGCCAGCCGCAAGCCATCCAAGCCGGCGCAGACGGAAGAATCAATCGCCTCACTGTCGTCGAAAACGTCCTGCAGCAGCGCGATGGCAATATTGCCTGTAAAGCCACCGACAAGACCGCCGATCTAGAAGTGGACACCATGATCTTCGCGATTGGCGACGTTGCGGATCCTACCGTAGGCCTGCCCTATGGCCGCGATGCCTACGTGACAAACCCCGTGATCGGTGAAGACCCCAAGGGCTCGCCCCACTACGAGCTGTTCGATCCTCACACCGGCAAAGTTCTGCCAGGGATGTATGCCGTGGGCTGGGCGCGTAAAGCCAGCGAGGGCCTGGTCGGAATTGCCCGGCACGACGGCGAAGTGGGCGCGGCCCACGTTCTCAAGTACTTGGAAAGCGTGGCTGAGGGCCACAGCGCTTGCGTGCAGCAAGTGCGCCAATACCTGGAGAACAAAAGCGTGCGCGTGGTGGACAAGAAGGATCTTGAGGTTCTGGGCCGCGCCGAAGAAAAAATCGCACAGGAACGCGGGATGTCCTGGTTCAAGTTCGACAAGGACGATGACATGCTCGCCGCAATTGATGCCAACAAGGCCAGGATGGTCTCGGTATAGCCTCGCAAGACGTCCGTCTGTTTGGGCTTTCGGGCAGCAACTTGCTAGTGCAGCAGTGCGGCTACGGTTTTGGCTGTTCGTCCTTAATTTCCCTGAATTGTGGAACAGCCGGCTTCTGGTCTTGACTGTTGGCGCGACGAACAGTTGTAACACCGGACGGAGTGCAGGTGGTCACGCTGTCAAGGATTGGGTTCTCGCCCTGGGAAAAGTTATAGCTCACAATGGATCCGCACATGGTGCCTGTTCCGGTCATGCGCGGCAAGTAAATGCCTCCATCAAAAGAGCCGCCCGGGCTCTGCCGGGACATCGCGTTCTGGATCCTATCCTCCGTGGCTTGCGCTGACACTCCTGGGACCAGGGGCGTGTCGGGCAACTGCCGGAGAAGGTTTTTCTTGTCTTGGCGTGGAACGATCTTGATTTTGATTCGCCCAGAGGAACCCACTGCTTTGTGCGCGTCATCTGGCGTCGTTGTCTGCGGAGCGACGTTCTGGGGAGTTGCTTGCGCGGGCGGCAAAGCTGGCTCAGGAGCGGATGGTGGTGGCGACTTCTGTGCGACGGATGAAAATCCCACGAGCACGACGAACGAGGATACGAAGGCCGCAAATCGCATTTGCCTCATACAGGCCCCCAACGAGTGAATTGTACACCTGTGGCCTAAGTTCGCGAATGCAGAGGCCAAGGGGTTCGCCCTCCTCTTGATCCGTTCCCGCGACACAATTAAATTTCTAATGACATGCCTGATTGGGATCCCACACTCTATCTGAAATTCTCCGGCCAGCGAGCGCGGCCTGCAACGGATCTGATCGCCCAGATCGAACTCGAAAACCCGAAGCGCGTCTTGGATCTGGGTTGCGGTACAGGTAACAGCACGGAGCAGCTGCACGCCCGGTGGCCGCAGGCAGAAATCGCCGGCCTGGATAACTCACCGGAGATGCTGACCCAGGCACGCGCGAATCATCCCGATTGGAAGTGGATTGCGTCGAGCGTAGAAGCCTGGAAACCGGATTCAGCGTTTGACGTAATCTTCTCGAATGCTTGCCTGCACTGGGTGGCGGACCACGGCGTCTTGTTTCCGCGTTTGCTGAACTACGTTTCTCCGGGCGGCGCGCTGGCCGTTCAGATGCCCAACAGCTACCACGCGCCGGCTCACACGCTCATGAAAGAAGTCGCGCTGGCGCCAGGCATGCCGTGGACCGGCAAGCTGCCTCCAGCGTCAGAAACGTACAGTGTGCAGCCGGTCGCGTTTTACTACGACAAACTGCGCCACCTCGCCAGTCGCTTGAACATATGGGAAACCGAGTACCTGCAGATCATGGACGGCCCGCACGCGGTGCTTGACTGGGTGCGCAGCACAGCGATGCGCCCCTACCTGGAGCGTCTGCCCGATGACAAGCAGCAACGATTGTTTGAACAGCGTTGCCTGCAACGGTTTGAGCAAGCGTATCCCGCAAACGATCAGGGCAAGACACTGTTCCCCTACCGCCGGATGTTCCTCATTGCCTATCGATGAACGCCGCAGCTTTGTTACCATGGCCATCCCATGCTGCGGACCGTGATTCGTATCGCCGGACTAGTGCCGCTAGCTCTTTCCTTCGCCTCGGCGTCCGTGCAGAAGATCGCGCCCGATCTCTACGCCTACATCTCTGAAAACGACGCGAGCGCCAACTCCACATTCCTGATCGGCGATAGCGGCATCCTGGTTGTGGACACCGGCCTCAATGCCGCGGAAGGCCGCAAACTGTTGGCAGCGATCAGGAAGATTTCGCCGCTGCCGGTGCGCTGGATCGTCAATACCCACTACCATCCCGACCACCGAGGCGGCAACGGCGTGGTGGGGCCGGATGCGGTGGTCATCAGCACTGCGTTCACGCGAGACCAGGTGTCGCGGGCACGAACACCGTCGTCGGATCGGCCCGCTGAGATCGCCGTGACCGATGAGCTAACGTTCTTTCTGGCTGGGCACACGGTTCGTATCTACCATCCCGGGCCGGCACACACACGCGGTGATCTTGTCGTTTACTTCCCTGACCAGCATGCCATTGCTACCGGCGACCTGTTTCTCAACAATTCCTGCCCGGCCATGGACGACGGTGACCTGGAGAACTGGGTTCACGCGCTGGACCACATGCTTGACCTGCCGGTCGAGCACGTTGTCCCGGGTCACTTTGAGCTGGCGACTAAAAAAGAGCTACGCTACTTCCGTGATTACCTGGCAGAGTTGCGCGATCAGGTGGGCCGCATGTATAGCCAAGGCCTTAAGCTCGCACAGGTACAGCGCAGCTTGAGGCTATCGCGATACCGGGACCTCCGCCAGTTTCCTAAGTACGAAGCGACCTTCCCAGATAACGCTGCCGCATACTACGGTCAGCTGCAGCACAAAGCCCGCTGACCCGGAAAACGGACGGGGGCGAACTTTGGTTACAACCAAGTTTCCCGGTGAAAACCTACAATGAACATGCATGTCAGAGTCTTCCGCAGCGACGGCTCGAAAGCCACAGCTTATCAATCGGACCGCCGTGGGCGTCATCGCCGGACTCCTCGGGGGTGTGCTATGTGTTCTCGGTCTCGGCCTGGTCGCCAGGCGGGCGGATTCCGGCGTGCTGGCGAGCTTGTGGTCGACCATGACCCGCCGCACTTTAATTACCAGCCAGGGCAGCGTTGTAGATCGTATCCAGCGATTGCAACGTCTGGAGACCGTGGTCTACAACATGGACAAAATTGTCACCGGCGAAAGAGATACTCCTCTTCTTCCTAACTTCCTGGCGGGCGACCGCTTGTTGATGCTGGTGCACGGACAAGTTGTAGGCGGTGTAGATTTTTCTCAGCTGCGCAGCCGCGATATTCAGGTCAACGGCAAAGAAGTGCGCTTGCACTTGCCCAATGCACAGGTCCTGATGACGCGACTGGATAACTCGCGGACGCGGGTTTACTCACGAAACACAGGGCTGCTGGTCCCCGTTGATCCCAACCTTGAGACCGAGGTCCGGCGCGAAGCCGAGAGGCAATTGCTCGATGAGGCATTGCAGGACGGCATTCTCAACACCGCGCGCCAGAACGCTCGGACCACAATCACCAGCCTCCTCATGAGCTTGGGATTTGAAAAAGTGGAAGTGGATTAACCTTCCGCAACAACCCTGATTACCTACATTCATTTAAGATATGCGTTTCTGTTAGCGAGCGAGGAACAAGTGGAATACACCAATCTGGGTTCTGCCGGCGTGAAAGTCTCACGCATCTGCCTGGGGTGCATGACCTACGGCTCCAAGAAATGGCGGGAGTGGGTGATCGAGGAAACGGAAGGACGTCCATTCATTCAACAGGCGCTGAAGCTGGGCATCAATTTTTTTGACACCGCCGACATGTACTCCCTCGGCGTGAGCGAAGAGATACTGGGGCGCGCGCTCAAGGATTTCGGGCCGCCGCGTGACCAACTTGTGATCGCTACCAAGGTCTTCTGGCCCATGGGAGACGGTCCTAACCAGAAGGGCCTTTCGCGCAAGCACATCCTGGACGCAATCGACGCCAGCCTGCGCCGCCTAGGCACCGACTACGTTGATCTCTACCAGATCCACCGCTTCGATTACGAGACGCCGATCGAAGAAACCATGACCGCGCTCAATGACGTGGTAAGAGCGGGAAAAGCGCGCTACATCGGCGGGTCCTCCATGTTCGCCTGGCAGTTCGCCAAAATGCTGCACGTTTCCGACCACCGGGGGCTGGCGCGCTTTGTCACTATGCAAAACCACTACAACCTGATCTATCGCGAGGAAGAGCGGGAGATGAACCCGCTGTGCCGTGCGGAAGGCGTGGGCTTGCTGCCGTGGAGTCCCCTGGCGCGCGGGTTGCTCGCCGGGAGCCGCAAAGTGGGGACGCAGCGCTCCAAGCAGGACGACTATGCGCACAAGCTTTACAACCAGGCCGACGATCGTGTTGTGGAGTGCGTAGAAAGAGTTGCGAAGACGCGCGGCGCGCCTCCGGCACAAGTTGCGCTGGCTTGGCTGCTCCGAAAACCGGGAGTCACCGCACCCATCGTGGGGGCCACCAAACCGCATCATCTGGAGGATGCCGTGGCCGCGCTCAGCCTGAAGCTGTCAGCGAAAGAAATCGAAGAGCTGGAATCAGTCTACGTACCCCATCCCGTGCTGGGACATCACTGAGCGAGAATTTCGTAAGTGGGTAAGTTGGTAAGTGGGTAATTGCCAACACATTTCGCACATCTTCCACTTACGCAACTACCAACTTACCAAATTACCAACTCGCCACAAAAGAAAACGGGGGTCCATCACCGCTTCGACGTATGGACCCCAGGTGCACAAGTTAACGAGAGAATCAGTGGAGTGTGTTCGCTTTCGCCCTCACTTTCAACAAGAGCGGCGCGGGCAGCGCCGGGTAACCTTCGATGGCGACGGCCTTTTGGCCCTCGCTATACATCCAGTTCAACAGGTTGTTGAGTGCGGCCGCACGGGCGTTATCCCTGGCCGTCGTCGGCAGGTACAGCCACGTAAAACTGGAGATCGGGTAAGCGTTCGCCCCGGGAGCATTGATGAGCGAAACCGCGAATTTGGACCACTCTCCGCCTTCCACCGCGCTGCAGGCGGCGGAGATCGTTTCCATGGAGGCCTTCACGTATTTGCCTGACGGGTTGAGCACACTGCCAAAGGCAATATGGTTGTCCTCAGCGTACTGGAATTCCACGAACCCGATGTACCCCGGGTTGCTCTTCACCTTGTCCGCCATGTCTTGGCTGCGTTCCGCCGCGATGCCGATCGGCCATTTCGGAGAAGGAGTGCGCCCGATCCGTTCGCGGAATTTGGGACTGGCGTGCGAAAGGAAGTCAGTAAACACGTAGTTGGAACCTTTGCCGGCAGGGCGATAGACAACCGTGATCGCCATGTTGGGCAAAGATGCTCCGGGGTTCAGTTTAGCGATGCGCGGATCGTTCCACATCTTCACTTCCCCGAGGAAAATCTCAGCCAGCAGCTCGCCGTTGAACTTGAGCTCCAGTTGTCCGGGCAGATTGTAGATGGGAACAATCCCGATCAGCGCCGTGGGCAGCTCCACCAGATTCGACGCGTTTCGCTCTTCCGGCGTCAACAGCACTTCGCCCGCGCCAAAGTCACTGACGTTGTTGGCGATCTGCTTGATGCCTTCCGTAGTGCCCAGCGGCATGTACTGTAGCTGAATCGACGAGTGACTGCGGTTGTAGTCGTCAGCCCAATGTTTGTAAAGAGGAACCGGGACACTCGATCCGGCCCCGACAAGGACGATGGGTTTTGTATCAGAAGCAAACAGCGAGCCGAGCCCTACGAACAGAACAACCGCAACCCACATGCACAGACAAAGCCCCCGCGCTCTGCCGGCCCTGGACAGCGACCCCCTGTTTGCCAACGCAGTCTTGCAGGTTTTTGCGATAGGCATAAATTGCACTTCTCCTTCAAAGTTGAATGGCGTTCCCCTCTGGGTGGCGGGCTACGCACTTTTTTACGGGAAGGTCTTGGGCAACCAGCATTTGGCCCTCCTGCACTAAGGTGCTACGACTATACAACTGCTTCAATGCGACGGAAACGTTACGAATGTCACCCAACGGCTTACGAACCAAGGCCGAAGCGAGGCCCTGACCAGGACTTACCCCGGCCCTCTGGGGAAACTACTTAATAAACATGAATGAGCGGCTGAAGAGCACGAGCGTAGCCGTGAATGATCAGTGGAGGAGAGTTGTTGACACTACTCGTAAGCCAAGGCGTCAATGGGATCTTTTTGTGCGGCTTTGAACGCGGGATAGGTGGCGCCCACGATCGAGCCCACCACAGCGATGATCGCTGCTTCAAGCATCCAGCCTCCGGTGAACTGCACTTGCGCCGTCGGCATTTTGTAGCGGATTGCGGACGCAGCAAGAAAGCTGATCAGGATGCCGACAATGATGCCGGCGACCGCAAGCACCAAGGTTTCCCGCAGAATCACCCGCACCACGTAGAGTTTGGATGCGCCCAGCGATTTCAAAATGCCGATTTCCCGGGTGCGTTCCATCACCGCCGTGTACATGGATTGGAAGATGACGATGAAACCGATCACCACGGCGATTCCGATCACGATGTCGATGAACGTGGAGAGCAGGGGAATGTTGTCCGGCGACATCAGCGAGAGCCACTCGGCCATGGACTTGACGTTGTAGTTTTCCAACCCCGGAATGGATTTGATGTTCTGGACCACCGCGTCGGCGTTCTTGGGATCGTCCAGCTTTACGTAGAACATCGTGGCTTTGCCGTCGGTTCCAGTAAGGGCTTGCAGAGTCGTGATTTGGGCATAAGAGCGCGAACCGCGTCCCTGCGGGACGATGCCGGAAATACGAAACTCATGGTCCAGTGCCTTGACCTTGTCGCCGACATGAGCCCTGTTGGTCCTTGCGTAGTATTCGTCCACGATCAAGTCGTCGGGCCCCTGGAACGGGCCGCCCGCCAGGTAACGCATGGGTCCGCCCAAGGCTTCAAAGCTCTTGAGATCGATCCCGCTCAGGATTTCGAGCTTGTTGCTGGTCTGCACCACGACCGGCGTCACAGCAACCACATGGGGTTGCAGCTGCTGCTGGATAAGGTCGCCAATCTTCACAGGCACCGGCGCGCTCGATAAAGCGTCAAAGTTCGAGGAACCCGGAGGCCGCACGATAACGTCGGCGCCAATACCTTTTTTCCGGGCTCTTTGATCGTTGAGTGTGCCCAGCGCGAAGCCGACGATCAGGAGGATCAAGGTGACTTCGATGGCGACAGCGAAAATGCTGATAACCGAGCGCAAAGGCCGGTGCGCCAGGTTGGAGACGATCATCTTGTTCATGTTCATGGTTGCAACCTTGCTGGAGAGGATCCCGCGTGAAGGTTACCTTCGCAGCTCCGCCTCACCCTCTCCGCTCTCACCCTTCTGGTCCATGTCGATAAGCTTGAAGCCCGAAGGCTTGGCGAGCATGAATTGATCGTCGGTAAGCGGTTCGTTCAGGTTCAGCTTCACCACGGATAGGGTGATCGTGTAGTTCTCGACGGGACGGTGGATCTGGATAACGTCCGGGAACATGATACCGCCGTGGTCGGTAAAATTCTCGTAGTGGGCCTCGGTCACCAGCCGGCCGTCGCGGTTGTAAATGAGCTGCTGGTGCGGCAAGAGATCGGTGCGGCTGAAAATCACTTTGCGGGACAGATAGGGCCCCTTTTGATCGTTGTCGATCACTGTCACCACATACGTGGGCTGCTGCATGTCCTTGTGGCTCTTGGGGTCCTTCACAATTTCCATGCCGTCTTCAAGGATGGCGATCTCGCCGGCTGCCGGATCGATCTCGCGCAACATCAGCGCATCCTTGATGTGCTGCGGGCGAACGTTCTCCAGCGGATTCGCCGAAGGCTTGCCCACAAGCTGGTTTGAACCAACACGGAACTCCCGGCGGGAGGGAACCGATAACTTAAAACTGTGACCGTCGCTGACCATGTCGGCCAGCGTGTTTCGCACCACCGGCACCAGTAGAATCATGCGCAACATTGCCGGCTTACGCGCCAGCACGTAACCCCGTAACTGCGGATAGTCCTTGGCGTTGGCCTTGCCCTTCTTTTGCTCCACCACCGTAGGGTCAATATCCACAGTCGCCTTGAAGCTGTTGAGCCGCGCGGCGTTGGAATTGATGCTCTCCACCAGCTGATCCAGCGTGGCTTCTTTCAGATTGGCGGTGCTCATGCGCACCTGCACCGGGTGCGAGGTCCGAAACAAGCAACCGCTGAGCGGCAACATAGCCAGAGCTAATAAAAATGCTTGGAGCCGGAAATGTCTATGCATCACTCGACGTCAATCTCGGTCAATCTCAGGTTTTTTTGGGCACTTCTAGTATACCGAACTAAGTGAAATTGGCGGGGTCAGCGTTACGTAAAGAAGTGTCAAATGTGCGGCAAAGTGCGGCAACCCGCCGCCCTTTGCCGAGTATCACGTCTAGTCCCAGCGAATCCCGGGATCCGGGTCCCGCTTAGCGGGACAGACGTTTCATCGCCGTAGCGATGAATCCCGTGTCAGACAGTGAGTCATCTTTATCTGGAGGGCTCTGAACCACCCAAAGATACCAATTGGCTTGAAAACACAGGTCTAGCGGCTAACGGCTCACCTGGGCAGCGGCACGGCGGTATGCCGCTACATTGCGGGCATGCTCGGCTTCTGTCTTCGAAAACTTGTGGTGGCCCTGGTTATCACTGACAAAGTACAGATACTCGGTGCTCTCCGGGTGCAACGCTGCCGTCAGGGACGCTTTACCTGGATTGCTAATGGGTCCGGGAGGCAATCCGGCATAGAGGTAAGTATTGTAGGGCGAGTCAAAGTGTAAGTCAGACTGGTAAATGGTGCCTCGATAGCGGTTGTTCAGCAGCGCCGCATAGATCACGCTGGGGTCCGTGGCCATCACCATGTTCTTTCCCAGGCGATTGTAGAAGACGCTGGCTACCCGGGGACGTTCTTCAGCCACCGCGGTTTCCTTTTCTACGATGCTCGCCATCGTGACAACGTTGTGGTAGTCCTGCGTCAGTCCGGCTTCACGCGCCGCCTGGCGGAAACGGTGTACCATGGCCGCGGCGATGTCGTGCAGGGACTGAGTCCGCGTGAAATGGTACGTATCGGGGAACAGGTAGCCCTCCAGGCTTGGCGCCTGGGGATCAAGATCGCGAACCAACGCAGTATCCTTCCGCGCTATAGCGAGAAAGTCTTCGCGTTTACCCAACCCGGCCTCTTCGATTGCCGCTGCGATGTCGAACATGTTGGCGCCTTCCGGAACCACCACGATGTGGGTGGATACGTCGCCCCGCGCAATCCGGTTGTAGACTTCGCCCATGGTCGCCGGATGGTCAAACGAATACTCGCCGGCCTTCAGCGGCTTGTTGCCATGCAGGCTGCGCCACAACAGAAAAGCGTAACGGTTGCGGACAACCCCCGCTCTCTCAAGATCCGTGGCAATCCGGCGCGCCGGAGACCCCGGCTTGAGCTGCACCAGGGTTGCTTGCGAAGGCCCAGTAGGCATCAGCCAGACGTAGGCTGCCAGCGCCACAGCGACAACTGCTGCAATCGCCAGAAGTTTGAACAAAAATCGAGTCATGCAAACTAGCTTTGAATTTCTGGCTCTATTTTATCGGTCAATCGGTGGCGTCTGTGCGGAAACCAGCGTCGCCTGGGCTTAAATGGCCAAACCAATGGCCATGAACCAGCGGCCCTGAAATGTCTGATGTCGGGGTTAAAGCTCCAGATGCAAGCGAAGGCCGCCCACCAGGACCGGTCCGCGGTCCTGGTTGTATCCCGGATTAACAATGAACTGCAGGTTTGGTGAGAGGTACAGGCCGCGCCACAGGTGCGCGTTGTAATAGGACTCGAGAATGTTCTCGCGGGCATAAGTCAGCCGCCCATCGCCCAGCAGAAAGCCTTGCCCGCCCAGCGCCAAGTAGCTCTGATGGGCCCGTGAAATCGCATTGCTCATGAACGTCATCCCGAATTTGTCCCACGGCCGGTGCCATGATTCGGCGCGCCAGTCGCCTCCGATCTGCACCGACTGGTTAGCTTCAGTGTAAGCGAAGCTTTCGTTCTGGCCCTCGTTCCAGCCTACGCGACCGAACGCGCGCACATTCTTCGCAAGCTCATGTTCGAAATTGAAACCGAACCCGTACTTGATGCGGCCCTGCCGGCGGGTGGCCACAATGTCCGGCTGTGCCGTGGTCCCGTTAAGAAAGGCCTGAACAGCCTGGCCATAACTCCCCATGTTGGCGTGGTTGACGTAGCTGAGAAAAAGCAGCACCGTCTTGCGTTCTTTGACGAGCTGAGGCCGTAGCTCCAGCTCCACATTCTCCGAACGCGCGCGAGAGATGTTGAAATCAAGATCGGGCCCGTTGGCGACTTTAGGCATGAGACCTTCGGCAAACCGCAGGCCCCAATTGCGGTCTTCGTATTCGACAATTGCCGCGTAGGTGTAACCGCGGGTATCGGCGGCATAGTCATAGCTGGCGTTGTTGTCGGCGGTCCAGTTGAGGAATTGCAGATGACTGTCGCTGCCTCCGGGGTTCACGTCGAAGAAGTCAACCAAACTCATTTTGCCGGCACGAACCTCCAGACGGCGCACCGGCATCTTGGTCAAGATCGAATTCGTAGGAATGCGCTCCTGGTCTTCTTCTTCGCTGCTGAGTGCGAAGACTTTGTGAACTTCAGCGCGGGCGATATACGGGGCAATGCCCAGGGTCGGATTCCTGACTGCGTCCAGATTGGTGATGCCCGCCAGCCCGAGGGCGTCACTGAGCCCGCGACCGCTGGCGCTTTCCAGGTCAAACAGCACTTCCGTACTGCGGTTGAACGCGTACGCAGTGTAGAGAGTCACAACGTGTGATGTGGCCGTCTCACCTTGCGCGCGCAGGCTGTTCGGACCGGAGTACAGCGCGTGGAATCCAGGATGGCCCTGGAAGATGACGTTGATCTGCCCGGAAACCCACCAAGGCGCGTCTTCCGGATGCGGAAACATCGTAGGCGGCTGTTCCGGCGGCTCCTCCGGCGGAGCTTGCTGGGCACACGCCGGAACCAACAACGCACCGCATAAGAGCAACGCGCCGGCAGCCTTCAACGACAACAGAAGTGGGTTCCGCAAAGTTCATCCTCTCTGCTCTCACCCGCAGCCGGCCGAGGTCTAGCAAAGCCCGTGGGCGTTCCTTCTTGGCTTTATTTCTCATTTCTGGAAATGATCGCGAGCGAACTCGTTCAATCGTTGCGCCGTCCTATTCAACACGCGGTCGATGAATATTCTGTTAATTGCTCCCCTTTATACTATACTAGGTATAGTATATCAAAAGGAGAAACCGTGGCGCATACAGCAGCGGAAAAGAAGGCGTTGCTGGCGAGGGTGAACCGGGTCCAAGGCCAATTGCAGAGCATCCGTGAAGCCATCGAGGACGAAAAGGAATGTGCAGACGTTCTACAGCAGATCGCCGCTTGCCGTGGAGCAGTGAATAGTTTGCTGGTGGAGATTGTTGAGGGAGAGATTCGCTTTCACGTCCTGGGCAGGAACGCCAAAGTGGATTCGCGCGAAGCCAGGGCCGCGGAGAACCTGGTAGAACTCTTGCGCAGGTACATCAAGTAACAGGTTCGGATCCCGTGCGTGATTGAAGGAACGACTGCAGGATCAGCACCGCAGCCATGCGGTCTACGGCCTGGGCGCGCTTTTTGATGCTCAACTCGGACTCGCGGAGCAGCCGATTGGCCTCCGCCGATGTGAGCCGTTCATCCCAAAGATGGACGGGAAGCCGAAATCTTTGCCGCAGCTCTTCGGCAAAGGCAGCCACCTTCTGGGACTGCGTGCCCTCTTCCCCGCTCATGCGCAGCGGATAGCCCAGTACGATCTCCGTCACTTGGTACTCGCGCAGCGTGCGCTCCAGGCTCGCGAAATCGCTGCGCTTATTGGTGCGCTCCAGCGTCTCCAATCCCTGTGCCGTGATGCCCAACGGGTCAGAAACCGCGAGGCCCATGCGGCGTGATCCGTAATCGATGGCAATGATGCGGCCGCGGGAGACTTCCACTCCGCAATTATACGGGGCAACATCAAACAAGGCTGCGGCCGTCGCAGACCGGCCGCAGCTGTTCTTCTCTATGGTTTCAAAGCCTGAAGCCGCTACGCATGAAGCTGCCCGAAATCTCTTCTGAAGGAAACCAAGCACCGGCAGGAGTGCCGGTGCCACACATGACTGTTACAGTCGAATCGGGATGCAGCACCGGAGAGATCAGTGCGAAGAACTTACTGCGTGTTCCGCCTTCAACCGGCAGCGCTCCAGGGTCTCCTGCATCTGCTGGTGCAGGGCGGACATCTGCTCTTCCGTCGCGTCAGTCGGAACATTCATCGGGCTGCTGAAGTAAGCGCAGGCGCGCGAAAAAGGTTTGGGGATGATCATCCGGTCCCAGGAATTCAGAATCCACGCACGCTCCACCGCGATGTAGAAGCAACTGATCGGTTGCCGGGTTTTCTTGGCCAGCATGACGGGACCGGGCTTGGCCACGTAGCGCGGCCCGCGAGGGCCATCAATCGTAAAGACAGCGGGATGGCCGTCTTCAAGTTCGCGGCGCATTCCCATCAGCGCGCCGACGGCGCCGCGCGAGCTCGATCCACGCACCGGACGGTAGCCGAGCTTGGCCAGGATGCGCGCGATATATTCGCCGTCAAAACTGCGGCTGATCATCACCGCCACCTGGCGGCCACGAAACCGGTAACCAGCGGGAATGACGCAGCGATGCCAGAAACACCAGATGCCGTTGGGCGCACCCCAGCCATCGCTCAGGCAATCGGGTTCGCGTACCACGGTGAAGCGCAGTGTGGGACCGATGAGGCGGATAAACAGGTAGCCGCTCCAGGTGATCAGCCAGAGCAAGATCCGCTCGCGCCAGGAAAACTTGCGGACGCTGCGGTCCTCTTCGAGGATTGTCCCAGCTTCTGTTGGTGTCCCCACGCAATGGATTCTAATCGCAGGCGGGGGCGCCTGCGCTCCACCTACGCGTACTTGATCCACTTCATGATCTCCGGCAGTGTGGGCTTCTTGCCGTACATCAGGATTCCGACGCGGTAGATTTTGGCGGACAACAGGATAACGACGTAAATCGCCACCAGTTGGAGTACCAGGGAAATGGCAATCTCCCATGGCGCGGCCGAGTTCAAGGCGATGCGAGCATACATGATTAGGGGCGAGGTCAATGGAATCATGGACGCCGCGACCGACAAGGGTGCTCCGGGATTCTGAGCGACGTAACTGATCAGGAAAGCCGGGATCATCAGCGGGATGGTCACCAGCTGCTGCACCTGTTGCGCCTCCTGTTGCGAATTGCACATGGCGCCGATGGCGGCATAGAGAGCGCTATAGAAGACGTAACCCAGCAGATAAAACAGCGGAAAACCGAGAACTACCTTCCAGGATATGAGATCTTTCAGCTGGGCGCTGTTGGCGGCCAAGCTGGAGAAAGAGAAAGCAGCACCGGCAGCGATCCAGATAGCAACTTGGGTAAGCCCTACCGCGCCTACGCCGACGATCTTCCCCGCCATAAGCTCTTTCGGTTGCGCAGTCGAAAGCATGACCTCCATAACCCGCGAGCTTTTTTCTTCTAGCACAGCCTGCATGACCTGAACCCCGTAGAGCAGCACGCTCATGAAAAGCACAATGACAAGGAAGATCATGGCCAGAAGATTCAGGACGGGGTTACCGTTTTTAGCCCCCGTGGGGTTCTCAGCCGTGACTTCAACTCTCTTCTGCGACGCCTGAATATCGGCCTCGCTCAAGCCTTTGCTGCGAAGCAACTCCAACTGCACGGCATGGCTGACGGCGCTCGCCACCTCCATTTGGTCGCTAAGGCTGGATGTGTCGCGTGTGATGTAGGCGACCTTTCTGGCGGTAAGTGCGTCGGCGGTTGCCCAGATGGCGCCGTCAATCTTCTTGTTCTTTACTTTTTCGGCGAGCGCCTGGCGCTGTTCAGCCGAGGTGTCGGTGTCTATATCGATCTGGAAGCGCGCCGCACGCGGCATCTCGCGCTTCGGGACCTCCCGCTGGCTCAGCAACGCAGCGTTCTGCTCGTTCTCTTCTTCCTTGAGACGATTGAGTTGCTGGCTGATGACTTCCGCCATGTGCCGGTCTGAAGCTACTAGTACCAGATGTTTGCTCGAGCCGCCGCCGGAGAGGAGGAGCATAGGCACGAAGAGCGATCCACCCATCAATGCCGGAATGAGGATAGTGGTGATGATGAATGCCTTGGTCCGGATTCTCTCCAGATACTCGCGACGGGCGATAATCCACAGGTTACGCATTGGTCTTCCCCACGGTCTCGATGAAGATTTCCTCGAGCGACGGTTCCATTAACTCGAATTTGCTGACACGCGATCGTTCTGCGACCGCGCGCAGGAGCTCCTGAGAATCAGCGCCTGCGGCTAACCTGACCTCCACATAATTGCCGTAATTGTTGTAAGCCCCCACCAGTTTGCTCTGCTGCAGGAAGTTTCCGTCACCTTCGTATTCGATCTGCACGTTGTTCTTGCCGTATCGCGCCTTGATCTGCTTTAAATCTCCCTGCAGCACGGATTTGCCGTGGTCGATCAGGCAGATGGAGTCGCAAAGTTTTTCGACTGTGTCCATCTGGTGCGTAGAAAACAAAATGGTCTTCCCTTTTGCCTTCAGTTCAAGCAAGACGTCCTTAAGCAGGACCACGTTAACCGGATCCAGGCCGCTGAACGGTTCATCCATGACGATGAAGTCAGGATCGTGCATCAGCGTAGCGATGAACTGGATCTTTTGCTGCATGCCTTTGGAAAGCTCTTCCACCTTTTTCTGCAGCCAGTCGGAGATTTCCAGGCGCTCGCACCAGGCCGCCGCCTTTTGCCGCGCCGGTCCCGCGTCCAACCCATGTAACTGGCCAAGAAAAATCAGTTGGTCGATGACTTTCATCTTCTTGTACAGTCCGCGTTCTTCCGGGAGGTAGCCGACCTTCTCCAGGCTCTTGCGCTCAAAAGGCTTGCCAAACAGCCGGATCTCGCCGGAATCGGGCGCCGTAATCCCGATCATCATGCGAATGCTACTGGTCTTGCCCGCGCCGTTGGGACCCAGCAGTCCGAAGACAGAGCCTGCCTCGATGTTGAACGTGAGGTCGTCCACGGCCACAAAATGGTCGTAGGTCTTGCGAACCTTGTTGAGTTCGATGGTGTTCACTCTGGAACTCGCTCCTGGTGGTATGTCACGGGGAGCTTCCAGGTTACACGATCTCCAGTTGCTGGTCGATCCATTCCCTGATTTTGAGCCGGGTGGGATCGCTGGAATCGAAGCGGAGGCCGTAGATCTTGTCCGCGTTTTTACGCTCCCAGCAAAGAACTGCCCGCACGGAAAACCGGGATCCGCCGGGCAGGGTAAGGGAGACCGTCACGGCGTTCTTTGCAGGAATAGTAGCAGGGGAACTTACGGAGAGGCCGCCCGAGCTGATTTCCGCGGTCATGACCGGGAAGCTTCCCGAAGAAGTTTCGATCACGGCGCGGCTTACCATGGGAACGCGTGCGTAACGGCGCAGCTCGTTGATGACCAGAACGCGGGTGGAACGGACTACCTTCATGACGCTGGGCCGGTCCAACGGCTCATCCAAGACCGCGTTGATGCCATAGCTGGAGTGCTGCAGAGCTTCTTTGGTGTTGCGGGCGATCCCGTAGACCACGATGCGGCGGTTGGAAGCCGAGCTGCGCGCTGCTTCCAGGATCTTTTTGGCGTCCGGATCGTACAGCCGGAGGAGGCAAGCTTCAACCTTCTGGCGCTGCAGTTGCGTCACGGGATCGCCCGCAAGGGACACAATATGGATGCCGTACGTCTTGAAACAATCCTGAAGAAACGCGTTGCACCCGGGATCAATGTGGATGCTGGCGGTGCGCGCGGCAAACCGTCCCGTTAAAGCCGTGGTGGACGAAGCGCTCATGGGTCCCTTGGTATCCTCTAGCGGGAAGCGGAGATTTCCTTTCTGAAAGTGGCGGATGCAACGCGGTTACGACCTGCCTGCTTGGCGAAATACAAGGCGCTGTCGGCCGCTGCCACGACCTCATCGCGCGTGCCGCCGTGGGTCGGGTAGTCGGCCACGCCGCAGCTGATGGTCACCGGCCGGGGCACGCCAGGGAAATGATGCGTTTCAATCTGGCGGCGAAGTTTCTCGGCAACTCGCGCGGCGTTGCTGCCGACCGTTTCCGGAACCACGATGGCGAACTCATCGCCACCGTACCGGCACACCATGTCCATTTTGCGAAGCTGCTGCTTCAGAATGTCTGAGACTGAGCGCAAAATCTCATCGCCGAGCAGATGGCCAAACTCGTCATTGAGCCGCTTGAAGTGATCTATATCCGCCATGATCACAGAAACGCGGCCCTGGAATCGCGTAGCGCGTTCCAATTCTTCCACGATGCGCATTTCAAAAAAGCGCCGGTTGTGGATCCCGGTAAGTCCGTCGATATACGCCAGCTCTTTCACCCGATGAAAATTACTGGCGTTCTGGATGGCAGCGGCGCAGATATCAGCCACCGATTCCAGGGGCTGCTGATCGGCGGCGTCAAAGGCGCCTTTTGCCGCGCTGTTCAGCACCAGAACACCCAGCCGCGCTCCGCCGAAAATCAGAGGCACGCATATCTCTGACCGGGCTTCGGCAAACCCTGCGATGTAACCTTGCACGCCAGTCACATCGTTTTCCAGAATGCTCCGGCCGGAAGCTAGAGCACGGGCCACCGTTCCTTCGCCGGGCGCAATCACCGAGCCCATGGCAAAACTAGGTGTAAGCCGGCCTTGATAGGCGCGGACACGGAGCGCGTCATTTTCCACCAGCACGACCGTGGCGTGGTCGGCGCGGAACCACTCCAGAAGCTGATGGCACACCACCGCGAGAAGTTCATCGAGGTCCAACAGTGCTGTGGTCTGCCGCGCCACGGCGTTGATGACCTCCAATTGTCCCGCGCGCCGGCGCTCCAGAGCATGGAGCCGGGCGTTTTCCAGCGCCAGCGCAGCCTGCGTGGCCAGCAACGTGAGCACGTCGATGACTTCGGCTTTAAAGCAGTCCGGCTGATCGCTGTGCAGGTCAAGGACGCCTACGACTTCGTTGCGGGCGAGCAGCGGGATGGCCACTTCGGACGACTTTTCCACCTTGCGATGTGCATCCGCACCCAGGTCCGCCGAGTGTGCCGGCCTCTTGAGACGGGCTGCGGCGCCGGTCAAGCCGCTGTCGAGCGCAATGCGATCGGCGACCTTCAAACCTCCTGGCCCGAAATGCGCACCGACATAGAAGTCGGGCCTCGTCTTGTCCAGCACCAGCACGCTCCCGCTGACGATCGGAAAGTGGTCGCGGACGATCGTCAAAATGTGGTTCAACACTTCATCCAGGCCGGCGCCGGAAAGCGCAGCCTGGCTCGCGTCATACAAAATGGCGATCTTTTGCGTGGAATCGGACAAACGGAACCCATCTCCGAGGCATCACCAGAAGCGGCTCCCGGCCAGAGGAACATGCGCTTTTAGCCGGAGGGGAAAGGAGCACAGCCTGGAACTCAGACAAAGAATTGTACTGCGGAATCAGGATGGACGGAAGCGGTTTGTCGTAACCATCGCGTACTCACGGAACTCTGACGAATCTTCGCGCCACCTCACGAGACCTGGAAAACCGCCTCAGCGCCGCAGCAGGTCGACCGGCTCCCGGACGTCATTCACCCGGAAGTATTGAGCCAGCGACGGATGCTTCCTGGCCACTTCCTCATACATGGCATAGGCCACATTACGATAAGAAAAGTGTCCGGCGGGCGCGCTGCGCAGCTCGGCAATGTAAAGGGCTTCGGCAAAATCCATCTTGAACAGCGTGCGCTTGCGGAAGGCCAGCGGCAACAAATACAGCCCGGCGTGGCGGAGCCCAGAGCCAGGCCCAAGGTTGTCGAAGGCCCGTGAAGAGCCCGCAACTTGCGCTTCCAGACGGTCTTGGACCTGACCCGCCCGTTGCATCACGCCGTGATAGCGCGGTGCGAGTCCGGCGGCCTCGATATCGGGCGGGGTCTCGTAACCGTGGTGCCGGGTAAATTCCTGCCCGATTTGGGTGCAGCGGCGATGGCGGTGCATGTCACGGAAGCCGCCGACGTCCATCAGAATGTCAAAACAGAATCGCTGTCCAGCGTGGAAGACGCGTGATATCTCGTCGTGGGGTCCGCGATGCCGCAGGCCCAGGTCGATGATCTCGCTGCGCTGGGCGCCGGTCAGCCCTTGCACCCGCTCCTGCACCTGACGATAGGGGTGATGGCAGCCGGAATAGAGCAAAGTCGACGCCAGCTCGACCTCCAGATGGCTTTCCTCAATCAGGTCCACCAGCGGCGCGGGCTGCATGGGAACTTCCTGCATCAACTCGGCGGCAGCCGCCGCCAACTGCTCGCGGTTCTTGATCTCGTATTCGCTCGCATCGGCGTACTTGACCAGCGTGGGCGCGACCCGCGTGGGACGCAGAAGCTGTTGCTCCGCTTTGGCGCCGAGTTCGGCGTTGACGGCTTTGATCTCTTCTACCAGTGCCCGCAGCATTTCTGACTGGGCATTGAATGCCGGCTCCTTGGCCGCCTGCTTGAGAAGCCCGCCCAGAAGACGCACCTCGCCGTAGGGACTGGAGAGGAGCCGGGCGATCTGGGTCTCCAGCGTGCGCGCGTTGACGATCTGCCCCAATGAGGTGTTGGTGGCGAGCGGCAGCAAATAGCGCGAGTTGTCAAACGCCCGCGCGCGCAGCGTGCGCGTGTACGCATCTTCCGCCATGCCCTCCGGACGCGGCACCTGCGCCGTGTAGTAACGCAGCATCTCCTGGGTGAAGACTTCGTACTCGGCGAAGAGAAGATCGGCTGCGGCGCAATACTGCTCGCGCAGCGAGGCATCAGCGCCGAAGTCGGGAACGTGGTAGCCGCTCTTCTTGAAATTCTGGTAGCGCGTGGAACGTTCCTGCCCGTCCCAGCGCTGCTCGTCGACCAGGATGATGGCCGCCAGGATTGACAGTTTTTCAATCGCCACCGCAATGTGCGCCAGGTCGGCGATGGAGCGGTGTCCGTACTGGAAATAGAAAGTGTTGAGAAACTGCTCCGCTTTCTGCTCGCTGATCTCCTTCAGTGATTCCTTCATGGAAAGCGCGGAGCGGGAATACTTGGCCATGGCATAAGCCTGGACCTCAGGGTCCACGCCGTGCACGGCAAACACGTTCACCTCCGGACCCGAACTTGTCTCGTTGGCCTCTGGCGACATGGTCTTGGCGATTGTTTCCGTCATGGTCTAGCTGATTCTAGTTCAATCCGGCATTCCCAGGACGACGCTTGCCGGGAACAGGCTATTTCGTCCCATCGCACGGAGAATTGAAAAGACCTTCAGAGCAATTCCGCAGCTTTCTCCAGGTCCGATTCCGCTACGCCGAGCACGATCAGAGCCTTCTCCTGGCCCTTGACAATCGACCCGTACACATAGCTGATGTTGAGGTTCGCCGCCGCCAGCTTGCGCGTGGCCCTCCCCAGCGCGCCGGGCCGGTCTGTGAGGCGGACGGCGAGCGCTTGCTCCTCCGCATAAGAAATCTGCAGGGAATCCAGCACCTTCTTTGCCGCGGGAAGGGGCTCCGCGACGATTCGCAGGGCTCCAGCCTGTTCCGGCGACGCCAGAATGGCAGTGATGTTGACCGCAACCTTGGCCAGCTCCGAGCAGATTTGCGCCAGCGTGCCGGGTTTACTCTCGCTGCGAATCACTAATTGGGTTATCCGCGCCATGGTCCCTCCCATCGTTTCAGAGAAAGATTTGCCGGGCCCAAAGACCATCCTACATGTAAATCACGTACGAGCAGTCCCACAGGGCTTGCGGGATGCTGCCCGGCTTGCGCGCGGTCACGATTACGTTGAAGTCTGGGGAAACAGTCAGCAACTCCAGCACCCAAGTTCGCGGCCCCGGCTGGATGAGAGCCAAATAGCGTAGGAAGCTGTCCAGATCGTCCCCTCCGGTGTAATCGGATCCGGAGAAGGAGAGGTCGGTGCCTTCCGCGCGAAAATGGCTAGCCAGGCTGGCGGCCAGGGAGACCGCATTCTCATAGGCTTCCGCGGTGACCTGGCCGGGCTCAGGATTGTCAAACACCACGCGCAGGCGGCGTTCGTCTTCACGGGTAAATTCTCGCACTTTCAAAGAGCCGGTCTTGGCCGTGGCTTTCCAGTCCACAAAGCGCGCCATGTCCTGCGGCGTGTGTTCGCGAATGCGGTACAGCTCGGTTCCCCGCCCCCGGACGTAAGAAGCGAATTCGCCGGAAATGAGCGGCAGGATATCCAGCAGCTCATCGGGCTTGCGCACCGCTGGATAGACCAGCAGCTCCCGCTCCAGCTGCACTTTGCGGCTCTTCACCAGAAAGGAGAACGGAAACCGCGTGGCCAGGCTGAAGCCGTCTTGCGCATACTGCCCACGCTGGGGGAACACCAACTCCACGTCCGCGTCGACCGAGCTGCGCGGCGCGACGAAGGTAAAGTACACCGGCTGAGTCAGGATTTTTTCCGGCTTAGGCGCTGGTGACTTGCGACGCAGAACATAATCCGGCAACCGCACCCACATCCGCTGCCGTGGAAAGACGAAGTGGGTCTTCTCCCACTCCCACGTGCTCCTCTCCTTGATGTTCGGAGTCAACACTTTTACCGAGAAAGAGGGGATCCACACGCTGCTGTTCGTCAACCTCACGCGGACTGCAAGCGGGCGTCCGGCAAACGCGTTTTGGGGAACTCTGACGTCCAGTTCCAGCCCGCGCAGCATGGCTGCAGAAAACAATCCGGAGACCAGAATTGCTGAGAGCATGGCGCCGGCTACGATGTAGAGGAGGTTGTTCCCTGTGTTCAGCGCGGCCACCAGGATGACCATCACGGCCGCGATGTACAGCACACCTTCCCGCGTGAACTTGTAATGCATGGCTTCGCGCACGCGGGCCAGCACGACCCTCCGGGCGAGATACGGAACCGTCAGCGCACCCACCAGGCCGGCCAGGCCGAGAGCGACCGAAGCAAAGATCGCGGTGGCCGCCACGTTGCCGGCCTCACTGGCTGCCGATGAGAAAACCGCCGCAGCAAATGCCAGGGCCAGGCCTGCCAGCGCTAACAGGAACCGCAGCCAGGCTTCTCGATCCACGTTGGCCAGCAGGGACTTGAACAGGGTACTCATGATACCTGCCCTAGTGTGGCACAGCCCTCCACCCCGCGCGAGTCAAAACACCTGGCTCCTGACGGAGCGCACCCTTGTCTGCGTTTCACAATCTTGATGGGCAACCACCATGGCGTTCCTGGCATTCAAATAGACTGATATCGCCTCTGTCGCTTCTGTTTGCGGGACGTTCTAAGGACGTCCCGCATTTTTGTTCGGTTACCAATCCAAAAATCACACTCGTCCCTCTAAACCCGTGGCTTGCAATACAAGAAATTGGACCTAAATTCCATTTTTAGTAGCTTTTGGACATGGGTTGGCCTATAATTCTCTAAGCATCAGTAAACACAAGACTTAATGTAGTTTTAGGACGTATGCTCGTGGCCCATGAGTTGCTCCACATGCCGTTGACTAATTCAGCTCCCAGCATTAGAGAAGTGCCACGGGGAGCTTCCGGCGAGCGGATGCGTAAAGATTCGTTAATCTGGTTTTCGGCGGTTGTCCTCGCCATTCTGACGGCAGGAACCGTCGTGTTTGCCGTCATCAATTTCCAAAAGGAAAGACAGTTTCCTGTTCCCGATGATGGCGCCCAGTGGATCGAACGGGATGGCGCCGTAGTCGCGGGCCGCATCGACCCTGATGGGCCTGCGGAAAAAGCCGGCATTGAAAAAGGCGACACGCTGCTGGCCATTAACGAACTGGTCCTAAAGGAATTGCCGAAGACAACGTCCCGCTCGGCAGCAGTCGATCGCCAGCTCTACCGCATCGGCGCTTGGTCCAAGGCAAGGTATGAGGTAGACCGCCATGGCGTGACAATAGAAGTGCCCGGGGTCGTTCTGATTGAAAAGGACAAATCACTCAACCAGGGTTTGCGGCTGATCGCCTTGATCTACCTCGGCATCGGTCTGTATGTGCTTTTCAGGCGCTGGACGGCCCCGAAATCAATGCACTTTTACGTCTTCTGTTTGATTTCGTTCGTTTACTACTCCTTCCATTACACGGGCAAGCTGAACAGCTTTGACTGGATTGTTTACTGGGCCAACATCCTCGCCGAATTGCTGCAGCCTGCACTGTTCTTGCATTTTGCGCTTACCTTTCCACAAAACCGCAGAGATTTGCTGCGGCATCCCTGGCTGACTTGGCTGGTGTACCTGCCGGGGGCTGCTCTTGTAGCTCTTCGCATTGCGACCCAGATTCGGTATGAAGCCAGCGAACTGCTGAAGTGGAACCTAGACCGGCTACAGATGCTGTACTTGGCGCTGTATTTCGTGGTGGCGGCATGGATCTTGTGGGATAGCTATCGCAAGGCCAACACGCCGCTGGAGCGCCAGCAGATGAAGTGGATTTCGGGCGGCACGGTGCTGGCCATTACTCCTTACATTCTGTTCTACGTGATCCCGTTCCTGAGCAACGCTCCGATCACCACGCCGATGAAGATCTCCGTCCTGTCGCTGGTTTTCCTGCCTGTGACCTTCGGCTATGCCATTGTCCGCTACCGGCTGATGGATGTGGACATGATCTTCAAACGCGGCGTGGCCTACGCGTTGGCGACAGCCGCGATTGTGGGTGGTTACTTCGGGCTGGTCGGCGGCGTAATGAGCGTGGTCCAGAACAAGTATCCCAGCGCGGCAACCGCGGGCGTAGTGCTGACGCTGATCGTCAGCGCGCTGATATTCGAGCCCTTGAAGAACTGGTTCCAGGAACGCGTTGACCGCTTCTTCTACCGCAAGCGTTACGATTACCGGCGCACGCTGATTGAGTTTGGCCGTGAATTGAGTTCGGAGACGGATCTGGGCGCCATGCTCACCTCCGTCATTGACCGGCTTTCACGCACCCTCCTGGTGGACCGCATCGCGATTTTCCTGGCTACGGACAACGACGCGCAACAGTTCGTCATGCTCAAGTCTTTTGGCATTTCTTACAGCGGCCCCCTGGACCTGCGCTTCCTGGTGGTGGATAGGCCGGAGCAGTACGCCGGCCACATCTTTTTTGATAACACCCGCAAAGCGCTCCAGGAAAGCGTCGCGGCCCGCGAGACCATCGCCAAGCTGAATCTGAACTACTACATCCCTTGCGTACTTCAGGACCGCATCGTGGCCGTGTTAGGGCTGGGCAAGACGGTGAGAGGAGATTTCCTTTCCAGCGAAGACGTGGAACTCCTGGAGACGCTGGCCGGTTACATCGGCATTGCCATCCAGAACGCGCGGCTGTACGCCTCGCTGGAGCAGAAAGCCAGCGAATACGAACGCCTGAAGGACTTCAACGAGAACATCGTTGAATCAATCAGCGTAGGGGTGCTGGCGGTGGACCTGGAAGACCGCGTCGAGTCCTGGAACTCGCAGATGGAAGTGATGTACGCCTTGCCGCGCTCTGAAGTGCTGGGTCAAAAGCTGAGCCAGGTCTTTCCGGCAGCGTTCATGGATGAGTTCTTCCGCGTGCGCCGCAACCCGGGGATTCATAACCTGTACAAGTTCCGGCTGAACACGCCGGCGGGCGACATGCGGATCGCTAACGTGGCCATCGCTCCGCTGGTGACGCGCAAATTCAGCGTGATCGGCCGCCTGATCATCGTGGATGACATCACCGAGCGCATGGATCTCGAGTCGCAGCTTTCCCAGGCGGAGAAAATGTCGTCGATCGGCCTGCTGGCGGCAGGGGTGGCCCATGAAGTCAACACGCCGCTGGCCGTCATCTCCAGCTACGCGCAGCTGCTCTCCAAGCACATCGACGGCGACAAAAAGCTGGCCGATCTCACCGACAAGATTACCCGCCAGACGTTCCGGGCATCGGAGATCGTCAACAATCTGCTGAATTTCTCACGCACCAGCGCCGCCGAGTTCAGCGATATTGACGTCAACAAGATCATCGCAGAAACGCTCACGCTGCTCGAGCACCAGTTCAAAACCTCGCACATCAAGGTGGAAGTCGATTTGCACCACGATTTGCCGTTGATCCACGGCAACGCCGGCAAGCTGCAGCAGGTATTCCTCAATCTCTTCGTGAACGCCAAGGACGCCATGGCGGGCGGTGGAACGCTGCGCATCGCGACTGCCAACGGGAGTGGCCTACACGTAAGCGTGAGCGATACCGGCGGGGGAATCGCGCCGGAACACATCAATAAAATCTACGACCCGTTCTTTACCACCAAGACGTCTACCCGCGAAGGCCAGCCGCGGGGCACCGGCTTGGGTCTTTCCGTAACCTACGGGATCATCCAGGAACACGCAGGAAAAATCCGGGTGGAGAGCCTCCCTGGCCAGGGCACCACCTTTTATCTTGAGTTTCCGATGATCAGGAAGGCCGTCAATGTCTGAAGCCGCCGTTTTAACCCGCCAACCAGCCACCGCACCCGCCCGCGGTTCCGTCCTCATTGTTGACGACGAAACCGCGATCCGGGAATCGCTGGAAACTTTGCTGGAGTTTGAAGGCTATTCCGTGGAATCGGCCGAAACCGGAGAAGAAGGCCTGACCCGGCTGGCCGAGCGTCCTTTTGATTTGATCTTGCTGGATTTCGCTCTCCCGGACCGCAACGGACTCGAAATCCTCGCTGACATCCGTGGACGCGACTCTCACCAGGCCGTGATCATGATCACCGCCTATGGCACGGTGGACAACGCTGTCCGCGCGATGCAGAACGGGGCAACCAACTTCATCCAAAAGCCCTGGGACAACGAAAAGCTCCTGGCCGACGTGCGCACCGCCGTGGCCCGCCGCCGCGCCGAAGATGAGAACGAACAACTCAAACGCGCTTTGAAGCAGCGTTACAGCTTCTCCGAAATCATCGGCAAGAGCGAAGCTATGCTGCGGATCTTCGACCTGGTCGGCCAGGTTGCCGCAAGCCGCTCCACGGTGCTGATCCAGGGGGAAAGCGGCACTGGCAAAGAGCTGATTGCTAAAGCCATCCACGCCAATTCGCCGCGCAAGAACCAGCCGTTTGTTCCGGTCAACACCGGCTCCATGCCTACGGATCTGCTGGAATCCACGCTCTTCGGTCACGTCAAGGGAGCGTTCACAAGCGCCGTCTCCTCCAAGAAAGGGCTGTTCGAGGTCGCTGACGGCGGCACCATTTTCCTGGACGAGATTGGCACCATGAGCCTGGAAACTCAGTCCAAGATCCTGCGCGTGTTGCAGGATAGAAAATTCATGCACCTGGGCGGCGTCCAGGAAATTCAGGTAGATGTGCGCGTGATTGCCGCTACCAACATCGACCTGAAAGTTTTGACCCGGGAAGGCCGGTTCCGTGAAGACCTGTTCTACCGCTTGAACGTGATCACTGTGGACTTGCCTCCGCTGGCCAGCCGCACGGAAGACATCCCTCTTCTGGTAGCGCACTTCTTGTTGAAGTTCTCGGCCGAAAACGGAAAATCCGTAGTGCATGTTGCGCCGGAAGCCATGCGGAAACTCATGGACTACCGCTGGCCGGGTAACGTGCGCGAACTCGAAAACGTGATGGAGCGCGCGGTCGTGTTGGCCAACGGGCCCGTCATCGGCATCGATCTGCTACCCGACTCCATCGTGAGCCGCGGCACGCCCGGCCAGATGTTTGAACATCAGGCTGACGCTTCCCTGTTCGAGATCGTGGAAGACGGCGAGCGGCGCCTGATCGTGGACATGCTCGAAAAATGCAATTGGAACCAGACCGAAGCCGCAGAGCGTTTCCGTGTCCCGCTCTCTACGCTGAATCAAAAGATCAAGCGGCTCAACATTGAGATTCGCAAGAAGTCCGCGGGCGGCCGCGAAGCGTAACTCTTGCAATCGCCGACATCGCCACTTCATCGCGCGACATCGCCGTCATCGGCTCGCGGCGTTGAGATGCGCTGGTGCCCTCATATCTGGTCTGACTCTGATTCCCGTTCCATGATCACGGAAACTTGGCGATCACGGCGATGACGCGCGATGTCGGCGACGTCGGCGATTCTGCTATATTGTCCACTTGATGGAACTGGCGTCCCCCGCAGAATACGCTAAGCGCGGCGTTATGGCTGTACAGGAGTACGCCGCACTGGCGGCTCGCTCCCTGAGCAACGTCTTCCGGCAGCCGCGGTACGTCGCGGATATGGCCCAGCAGGCCGACTTCATTGGTGTCGGCTCGCTTCCCATCGTGGCCCTGACAGGAATGTTTACCGGCATCGTGCTCGCCCAGAACACCGCGAACACGCTGCAACGTTTTGGCTCGCTTTCTCTGACCGGGCAGTTGGTGTCGCTCTCCATGGTGCGGGAGCTTGGCCCGGTGTTGACCAGCCTGATGGTTGCCGGGCGCAATGCTTCCGGAATGGCCAGCGAACTGGGGTCCATGAAAGTCACCGAACAGATCGACGCCATGCGCGCGCTGGGCACAGATCCTCTGAAGAAGCTGGTAACACCCCGCGTCATCTCTACCGTGATCATGATGTTCTTTTTGACCATCATCGCTGATCTCGTGGGCCTGATCGGCGGATGGCTCTATTCCTTCCTGCTGCTGGGCCTGGATACTTACCAGTACTGGCACACTGCCTACCAGAAGTTGACCTACAACGACGTCTCGACGGGACTGATCAAACCACTCTTTTTCGGCTTTATCATCGCCACCGTCGGCTGCTACTACGGGATGACCACCACTGGAGGCACTCAGGGGGTAGGCCGGTCCACCACTCAGGCCGTTGTGGTGTCCTCGATTCTTATTCTAGCTACGGACGTCGTCCTCACTCAGTTTATGCTGCAGTTTAGTTGAGTATTCCCATGCCCTCATTGAACCCGCAGCCCCTCGATGATCAGCTGACCGACACCGTACACAAGACCATCATCTTTGAAGATGTGGCGATCAGCTTTGAAGGTCTAGTGGTGCTCGATGGCGTCTCCTTTGAGCTGAGAAAAGGCGAAACCAAAGCCGTCCTGGGGATCGCCGGATCAGGCAAGAGCACGATGTTGAAGCTGTGCCTGGGTTTGATCCGGCCGGATGCCGGGCGGATCTACGTCCTGGGCCACGACATCACCACAATGTCCGAGGAGGATCTGTTTGATCTGCGCAGCCAGATCGGCATTGTTTTCCAGGAGAGCGCGTTGTTTGATTCCTTGACTGTGCGGGAGAACGTGGCTTTCCGCCTGACGGAGGAAAAGCTGCCTGAGGCTGAAGTGGAGCAGCGCGTTCGCGAAGTGCTACGTTTCGTGGAACTCGAGGACGCCATCGACAAGCTGCCTTCCGAACTCTCCGGCGGCATGCGGCGGCGCGTGGGCATCGCCCGCGCCATTATCACGCATCCCGAAATCCTGCTCTACGATTCGCCGACGGGTGGACTGGATCCCATCACCTCGACCACCATCATCGAGCTCATCATGAAGCAGCGCGACGTCTCCAAGACCAGTGCCCTGCTGGTGAGCCACCGCCTGCAGGACGGCTTCATGCTCGCCAGCCACTATTACGATCCTGACGCCAACCGCATGCAAGCCGTAGATGGCAGGCCTATGCGCGACGTCCATACCAGCTTTATGATCTTGCGCGACGGCAAGGTCATCTTCGACGGCACGGCACTGGAACTGGGCCGCATTCAGGACCCGTATATCAGGGAATACATCTCTTAGGTTTTGCGACCCAGCCACTTTTCGACGCGAGCCAGGTGTTCCCGGCCCCGTGGGCTCTCCTCTACCAGTCGCTCAATCTGCTTCATGTAGCCGGGCATCCCCAAGGCTTCACGGATCTCCTTCAGGAAAGGCTTGAGCATCGCATAGAAACCGACGTACTCAGTGACCGAATCTTCGAGGAGATCGCGGTCTAACACGCCGCGATGCACCAGCGAGGCCACCATCTCGTAATAAGACACGAACTGGCGCATCCAGCGGTTCTGATCTGTCTTCCCGGCGTCCCGTAAAATCCCGAGCACCTCAGCAGCAGAGGAAGGTCTGAACTGAAGCGTGCACCAATCGCGGGCCTTGCGCATCTCCGGCTCGCGGCGTAAATCGTAGAGCTTCAGCAACAGGTCCGCATCGTGATGGTCGGGACCGTGCGCAGGCTGGCTCTTGCTGGCCATCGCTCTCTATCAGGCTGCGCCCGCAGCCTTGGCCGCCATAGCCTTGCGACGCATCTCCACCCGCGCTTGAAACTCTTTGATCCGCGCCTTGCTTTTCGGGCGGTTGCAAAGGGCCTCAAGATTGACCAAGAACTGGCTGGTGTAGTCCTTGCGCAGCTGTGGCAGGTAGTGCCCGTACTTGGCGAAGAGAAAATACGGCTCGCCGTTGCAAGCGTAAAAGAGATCTTCGTTGACAGCACCGTGCAGCACCATGGCTGCGGCCATGTCCCAGTAGGTGAGGCACTGCCGGGCCCAGGAATTCCGCTCACTCCCCAGGTCCATGAAGAGCGCTTTGAATTCCTCGTAGCTCTGCGGCCAGAATTCGAAAGCCATGAATTTGCGCGCCGCGCGCATCACCGGCTCGCGGCGGAGATCGTAAAGCTGAATCAGAACTTGGGCGTCCTTCGAACTGGCCTTATTGTCTTTGGACATGGGGAACTCCTTTAAACTGCGGGAAATCATTGTACCTGAGGAGAGGCGGTGAAGAAGGGCCGGCGCCAATTGATTTCTCCTTCTGTGATAGTGCTCGGGGCCATTCGCGAGCAGGAAATCCGGCGATTGTTGCCCCAGGTCAGCAAGCACCTGTTGATCGCGATTCATGATCCCAGCTCGCAGTTCGAGGTCGCCGCGAAGCGGTTCTGCGAGAATGAGATCAGGCCGTATAGCTCAGCCTAATAGAGCGACGGTTTTTCTAAACCGTCAGGTCGGCTGTTCGACCCGCTCAGGCCCCCATCTATTTCGATTCCGTTTTCGATTCCACCTTGTGATTCTTCAGGAGTTCTTCCGCATAGTAATTGTGGATTTCTGCTCCGTTCCTCAGTTCTTCCTGATAGGCCGCTTTCAGCACCTGGGCAAGCTCGGAGCGCAGTTTTTCGCGGATCTGGCGTTTCACTTCGGATTCGTCGGCTGACGGAGGAATTTGCGCCTTGTTCCGCTCATAAAAGGCGTTGACGTCGGCGTCAGGCACACTCAGCTTAGGCGTGATCTCCTTCTCGATCACCTTTTCAATCGTGAGCTCATGTTGAAGATAGGTCTTGAAGTCATCTTCGGTGAGTCCAATATCTTTGAGTTTCTTTTGGAACTGCTCTACCGTGTAGGGCGCTTTGGCTTTGGTGAGACGGGCTTCCACGTCGTCGTTGCTGGTTTTAATACCGAGCTTTTCAGCCCTCTGCAGTATCAGCCGGGTCTGCATAATCTGATCGAGAATCTGAAGGCGCAATCCCTCTTCTTGCGTGGAGGTGGGTTTCTGCTGAGATCCCGCGACCTGAGTGTTGTAGGCCTTATCGAGTTCCGAACGCAGCACCTTGTAACCGTTCACTTGAGCCATGACGCTGGAGTCGCCAGCACCGCCACCGCCACCTCGGCTCGAGCAGCAGGTGAATGTCAGGATCGCTGACAAAAGAACA
>Ga0126379_10000025_pt1 | contig 69340 bp, 48 predicted proteins | sample PanSoiMetPlot_24_FD_92640 | JGI IMG/M metagenome (GOLD analysis project Ga0126379, IMG submission 92640) | Tropical forest soil microbial communities from Panama - MetaG Plot_24 | ecosystem: Environmental > Terrestrial > Soil > Tropical forest > Bulk soil | place: Panama | collected 2016-02-17
CATGTGCAAGGCTTGTCCCGTGGAGTCAGCCCGGAATTCAACGTCATAAGTCAGCTCGACATCGGGACCTAGATCTTTCTGATACCAGAAGGTCACCTGCTTGCGCGGAGTGGCGGAATCAAGTATGAGTTTTTCCTGGCGGTTGCCGTAACTGAGACGTACTTCCAAGTGATCGATTTGCTCCGCGTTCAGATCGATTGCTGGAGCTACGTCGAATTTCATCTCCGCCGACGCAGCAGGTTCCACGGCGGTGATCAGCTTGGCGGCGTCCGCGCCATCGAGCATCACACCGAAGGTTCCCTGGGGAGACAGGGTTAGTTTCTCTGCTTGAGCTGCGTTCAGGCTGAAGCTGAGTGTCTTCAATTCGTCGCGGTTGACCTTGCGCAGGCTGTAGGTGAACGAAAACACTCCAGCCACATCCTTGATGACCTTGCCGATGGTCTGCAGCGGACCGTCGCCGGTATCCGGCGCGACCGGTTGCTGTCCTAACGTGGGTTTGAAGAATTGGTCCAGGATGTATCGTTGCACCTGATCGAGCGCGCTTTGATAGACCTGCAGGCGGTCTGTTTCCGGCACCAAATCATCGATCTTGACTTCGAGGGCTTGAGAGTTGACCAGGCCCTCCATGGTCGGGCCAATGTCCGTGGTCAGCAGCAGCTTGCCGCCGTGGAACCGGTTGTCATAGAAGTCGTAAATGTCTTTCCAGCGTGCGGTGATCTGCGCGCGCAACGCAGGGCGCAGAGCTGTGACCTGAAGCGTGTAGACGACTCCGGCAGGCAGCCCACCACCGCGCAGCGCGCCTTCCACCAGGCCGACACCCTCGGGGGAGAGAACTGCTTCGAAGGTGCAGGCGTTGTCGCCGTAAAGCGAAGGTGTGCTCGAACCAAGAATGCGTTCGACCATCCCGAAACCGGCAGCGTCCTCGGGTTGAGCCGATGGTGGCGCGGTCTTCCTAGTCGCATCTCCGGAAGGAGAGGGCTGAGAAGTGCGATCAATCAGGATCAGCTCGCATGAGCCGCTATCGGCTGAAACGGGAGCGATCACGACCTTCGCATCCGTGTCGAGCTGGCCAGCCAGGCGACGTCTGACGCGGTCTAAGTGGTCCTGGTCTACATTCAGATCGACGGTAAGGGACAGCAGCCCGGCTCCCAGAGCCTTGTGCAGTTCAGGGTCCAGACGATACTTGAGCAGGGAAAGCTCGGGCTGCCCGGCGTCAGTGGTCCGGAGTCTCGGCCGGTCCGGCAGATAGTAAAACAGGCCGGCCTGGGCGTGGTCGTAGAAGAGGGTTACACCTTCGCCGTTGAGCGCCGGGCGTCCGAGATCAATCATCGCTAGCCCCGGTTGACCGCCGCGTCGGCCTTCAACAAGTTTTGCAAAGGCAACAACAGGATCTTGCTCTGGTGCTTGACCCAATCACTGTCGATCTCCTTGCCCTTGGTCATGAGCAGTGTCCGGTATTGGAATTCCGTTGACCGGTCTGCCCTGAGCAGAAGCCGCTGCGTGAACCTGTCGGCTTCGCTGGGAAGGAAGAGATGGCTTTCGATCTTGGGCTGGTTCCCGTCAAGCGGTTCCGCTTGCAGATCGAGCTGCAGCGCGTCGATACCGAGAGAGTCCAGTTTGCCGATCAGCTTGACGTCCACGTCCAAGTAGACTCCCCCTTCGGTGATGATGATGGAGAGCTGGTCGGTTAGCTTGGGCTCGTGATTCTCAGCCTGTCCGTTAGGCTTTACCAGGCTAACGGTATAGGTGTATTCACGTTTCTTGCTGTCTACAATCGGGATGGTCGCCGTGGCCCGCTTGAAGGGTGGATCGAGTTCCACCTGCTTGCGAACCACAAAATTGTTGGCTTGATCTTCGTAGAGCAGCTCGACGTTGATGCGCCCCACGTTCGCGGGATCCACATGGGGATCCACGGTGATGGGAAGCCGGTCAAGAAACGGATCGGCCACAAACAAATGTGCCTCCGTATGGGTCTCAACCTTCCCTCTGATCTGACTCAGATCCTTGAGAAACCAACGGTGCTGCACCTTGTAAGAGTTCGCTTGAGGGTTGGTCAAACGCACGATCCACTCCTGGCGCTTGCTGTCTTTGTTGATCATGAAAATGCGTTCGGCTCGGAAATCATTGTCCGTGTCTTCATACATCAGGTGTGTCTCGATCTGCGCCACCACGTCCCAATCCACTACACCCTGCTCGAGATAAACGTGAATCATCGGCACGTCTTCGGGAGGGTGCACGATCAAAGCCCGGCTGGTGGTTGTCTGCCAGGGTGTTTGCAGCTTGAAGGTTTGTGAGGCGATCTCGTCGGACTGCCCAAAGCTGTAATTGATCCGCCGCCGATACGAGAAGTCGTTGCTTTCAATGGAAGCCATGAACCGCTGCAAATCTTTCTTCGTTGGCGTGAACGTGGCTGTCGCGGCGACTGACGGATTTTCGGTCGTACCGCGATACTGCATGTCCACGGTGATGGCCTGAATATCCAGCGACTGAAAATCATCGGTCGTTGTCAAATCGACTTCAAGGACCTTGAAGAATGGGTCGTCAAGATTGATTTCCTTGATGTGCTGCGACGCGTCGGTATTGCCGAGCAGCGCGGAAAAGAAACCATTCGGGGCGTGGGTGCGCGTTTCCGGCGCGATGACGGAAAAGTCGAAGTCCGCGGTCTTCAGTTCTTCCTCCTTTTTGTACTGAAGCTGGAAGCCGATGTCGACCTGAGTTTTGGCATTCGAGCCGGCGACGCCCTTGTTGATGTCGGAAGTGCCGGCCGCGACTTTTTGCATCTGGGACGCCGTTGCCGCAGCGTCAGTGACGCTAGGAGCCGGCGTGCTGCTCATAGCCGGCGCGAAGAACTGGTTCAGAATCGTGTCTTTCAAAAGCTGCATGGCGGCTTGCTGCATCTGATCAACCGAGGCGCCTTCTTGTTCGCGCACGATCTCAAGCTTGATGGCCTCTTCCTGACGAAGCTTTTCCAAGGTGAAGTCGAGATCGGCGCTCACATAGACACCTGTTCCCGATGCTCCGCCTCCCGACGTCCCACCTGATCCGCTTCCCGAGCCGCTAGTTCCGCCTCCTGAAGTCCCGCTAGTCCCGCCGCCCGAGGTCCCGCTGGTTCCGCTGCCGCTGGATGTCGAGGAAGTGGTCGACGACGGCGTGGAACCGCCTGCAGGCGCCGGGGAGGATGGTGCCGACCCGCCGGGCGAGCTAGAAGAACCCCTGCCCTGCGAGCCGCTGCCACTCTGCCCGCTAGTACCGTCCTGCCCGCCGCTGCCACTCTGCGGGCCGGTGCGCACACCGGCATGGAGTCCCATCTTCAGCGATTCATAGACCCTCGACATGTCGACGTGCGCCTTGATGGCGATCGCCGGCCGCAGTCCAGCGAACTCCAGTTCATACATCACCCCGATTGGCGACAGATCCGACTTGTAAGCCTGTTCGATCAGAGTCGCTGCGTCGGGAGTGAGTGAGATGGAGAAGATGGCCCTCTGGTCTTGAAGCAAGGACGGCGTGGCCGAGCCCAGAATGCCGCGTACAAACTTGCTTTCGCTTTTCTTTGTGTCGTCGGTCGCCCCGGCTATAGCTGTCTGCTGGTCAAGCGCGATCACGCTGACCTTGCCTTTGGTGTAGAGAACGGGCACCAGTGAGATCTCGCCCGAGTCCTTTGGAGCTACACTTTGAAGCTTGTTCTTGATGGCGTTCTTAGTTGCCTCCGGTATGCCGCAATCCACGCCGAACATGAGGAAGGCTCCGCCAAGCTGGTCGCGTGTGGGCACGGCGCCGGTGGTCATGGCGTCTATTGCCGTCTTGTACCTGAGCAGCAGGAGGTTGGGATTTCCGTCTTCGTTCTTAGTCAAATGCGGTGGTCCAGCCAGATAGTGGAACGTCGTGGGGCTGGAATAATCGCGGAAGACGATCACATTCTCGATCTCGTAAAAAGGTGATTCAAAGGTAAGCATGGCGCCAACTCTCAGTTCTTAATTTCAAATCCGTCACGAATGAACAGCGGTCAGCACGAGCAAGTCGCTTTCCGCGTGCTGCCACGCGGAAGACGGACGGTGCTCGCCGGTTGCGGTAATCTCGCTTAACCGATAGCGATATCGGTGCTCGTCTTTGTTCTGCAAACGAAAGCTCCAGCGCGGCTCCTCGTTCTTGTTGCGAACAACAATGGTCTTCTTGCTCGGAAGGCCGTTCACCGGCTCTTCCGGCTCCAGTTCAACAATTGCCATTTTGAGAGAGCCACCCAGATCTAACAGGCGGCAAACCAGATGCACTTCAAAACTGAAGTCATCACGGATCACAAGAACCGGCCGTGTCTCTTGGGCCCATTCGGTGTCGAGAGCCCTGACCGTACCGTCCTGGTAGACCAGCGTTCGTCGGTACTCATACGCGAATGTTGGCTCCTGCCCCCGATGGGGTTCCCAGAGCCGCGTCTGGCCGGATTGCGTGAAAACAAACTGGGTCGAGGCTTCCGGCGCGTGCGGATCACGTAGGTCGACCAGAATTTTTGTCAGTTCAGTGAAGTCGCCGGCTGCAATCACGCTGACTTGTGCTTTGGTCTTGAGTTCGGCCGGCGCATCCAGAAAAAGCGTGTGCTGGCTGGAGCTGATCCACTCGCGCTCCAAGCGGCGCCCGTCCTTCAAGATCCACGCCACTTTGTATTCGAACGAGGCCGCCTGTTGACGTACCACGGCGTTCCATACACCGGACATGTTCTTGCCGTCCATGATCAACCGAGAAGTGGCACCGCTAGGGGAATGGCGGAGGTCTACCACGGCGCTGCTGACGTCGTCGAACGGAACGTCGCGCAGCTCCGCGCGCACGCTGAGAATCCCCACGGCGTCCAAGCCGAGAACGATCGCCGTGCCCTGAGCCTCCGGGTAGTCGATGTGCAGAGGCGTCGGGTCCCCGTGATAGTAGATGTCGGCGCTGTAGCGGAACGAAGTCTGGCTTGGCGAGGCGATATCGGTGCGAAAGCGCTGGATGGAGGCTGAGCTCTTGTTGAAAATGTAGTCGCCACTGCGCTGGATCCGTCCGCTGGGGCCGGTCGCATCGTATTCAATATGCACGGTGACGGTGGAGATCAAATCAGTTGTGAAGTCCACGGTGCACGCGATCTGTAAATCAAGCACATCGAAGAACCCATCGCGGGCTTCCACCATGCGAGCCTGTCTCGCGAACTGTTCGGGGGTCAGGTCCAGATGCATCACCGAGTCAATGACCAAGTGCTGTTCGAGCGGATAGGATTCGGTGAGGGTGAAGTTGAGGGTTGACTCCAGGGAATCGGAATAAGGACGAAGCGCGAGTGTTTCGCCGGTCTTCGCGGGAGCGGACTTGCCGCCGAAGAGTGTTGAAGCCAGAGCGTGGTCGAGAACATCCTGGCCACATTTTTGAAGCGCCGCTGACTCCGTGTTCGCCAGCGGCTGATCGGTGTCCAGGTCGATTCCCGCCAGACGCTGTGAAATCAATTCGTCGCGCAACTGGCGTGGATCGCGGCCGCCGGATTGCAGCCACTGCGAAGCGGCCGAGTGCGTTTTCTTGGCATCGCACCACACGCGCATCCGAGTTCCCATCAGGCGGTGGTCGAAGACCAGGTCGTAGCGCAGGTGAAAGACGTCGAGACGTTTTTCCAGCGCCTGCCATAGAAGAGCTGCGCCCTCCGGCTTCACATCGATAGTGAACGCAGCCTGCTCCGATCCATTAAGTTGAGCAGGACCGCCTCCCGCGATCTGGTTGACGAAATCCGTGTCTTTGGATTCTTTGGATTCGCCCGCGATCGAAAGTTCTACCGTCCCTGTCTTGAACGGAATCGAAAGGAGCTGGATCGCGCCGGGGGCCAGGCCGAATTGGGACGCAATCCTTTGCAACATAGCGGCACGCTCGTCTGCCTGGAGAGACAGGTCTACCGCCATAGTGACGATACCTGCCCCTTTCGTTACATCAATGGGCGAGGAGCTCTTGTACCAAGTCAGGTCGAAAGCAGCTTCTCCCTGGCCATCCACTACCCATCGCGGCAAGTCCGGGACAACGTAAAAAGTGTTGGTGAAAGAAGGGCCGTTCTCGGTGACCACAAAATCCCGGAATACGGACGCCGAGTCGATATGCAAGCTTTGCGAAAGTGTCAGCATGGCGTCTCTCTTGAGGCAGCCGAACTTCGCACCGGCCACAGAGCAGGGAAGAGCGCCATCGAAGATTTATTTGCCGTTTCCTGAAACGTCTTGACCATTTCTTTCCACTACCTAGCCAGAGGAACGGAAACTTCGCTCGGAAGCAGCTTTCCGGCGAGCCTCACCATGAAGTGCAAGATTGGCTGCTTTCGTTACAAAGAAGGGCTGAGTTCAAGAGCGTAGCTGGGAAGTTTCCAACACGTCGTTCTGCGGTAGTGGCTTTCCGGCAGACACGGCGTTCCGCCTAACACGGCAAGAGTCTTGTCGTGGCCGGCCTTCTCGAATCTCTAGAAAGTCACTGAAAGGCGATTATGCTTACCTTTGATCAAGTCCAAGACATCGCGAAATGCACAGTGTTCAAAGACGATGTGGACCCGCTGTCGCTGTACGTGCTGCCTAGTAGCCCCCGCATTGCCCGGGATGAAAAGGGGAAACCGAGCATTTCCCTGGTGTGGTACCGCCGCGACGTTTCCAAACTCACCGACGAAGAACGCAAGACTAAGTTGGGCGGCGGAATTCTGACTCTTTCGGCTGAGCTGTGCCCTACGCCGGAACAGGAAAACGCGATACGCGAGAAGATTGCTAACGACCGCACCCTTCAACAGCGAGTGGGCATTCAAGATCCCAAGAAATTGGCGCAGGCCCTGCGGCTAGCCATGCCGCCGGTAAAAGACGGCAGCGTGACAATCGCCATTCTCGCTGAGGATGGCAAGGCTGCGGGGGAGTTTGTAGGGACACTCGTAGGCGCCGGCCGGGTCAGCATGCTGGGCAACACGCGTGCCGCTTTTATGGCCAAGCTCACGCAGGATGGCGTCGTGCTGCTGTGGGACATGTTGGAAAAGAATCTTCAGGCTATTCATATTGCGTACGATCTCGTCGTGGAACATAGGTTGAACGCTGTGAGCATGGTCGTCTGGGCCAGCGCCAGCAAGACCTATGACGCAGTGCGCGAAGTGTGGCACTCGATGAAAGATGATGCCAGCTTTTCCACGCGCGTATCTGGCAACAATAGGACCATGACTTTTAACCACAACACCGGCGACCGGGCAAGTGACAAATTGCTTGCGACTGCGGCAGACCATCAGTATTCCAGCGTCGTGATCAACTGCGACACGCACATACCCGACGAGCAAATGCTCCAGCTTCAGAAAGCCGGAAACGACATGATCAGCCAGTACCTGGCCAGCACGATTCTGGACTACAAGCCGGGCGCCGACGTGAAATTCCAAGACGCACCGGATCTCAAGACTGAACTCCCTGACTATGACGGCAAAAAATACGGACACGACGGGGTCGAGTATTACGACTTGAAGACTGTAAAGGAGTCGATGGTTGCCGACCTGCATTCCCAGTTCACCAGCAAAGCCGTGCTGGAGAGCCATCTCACGCCACAGGATAACTTGTCGAACATTTTCGAGGGCCAGAATGCAGCGGATTACAGAGCTCAAATCGACCTCAACGACGCTTGGTATCAGTATCTCGATGTCCAGGTCGTCTGCACTGCCAGTTTCGACGAAGATCCCATCGATCTGGTCGAAGCGCATCTGTCCTACGAAGCAAGGGGCAGGCAAGGCGACATCAACAAGAAACAAGATTTCATCTTCAAAAAAGACTCGCCTCCGGGCCGTTTCTCTACCTATCTGGCGGCGGCCGACCAGAAGAGCTATGACTACGAATACACGGTGTACTACAAGGGAACAGACCAAAAGATGACGGCCAAGGGCAAGACGGACGACACCGTGTGTGTCCTGGACGCAGATCGCATGGGCGTACTGCGCGTCTTGGTCGAAGTCGGTTTGGTCGATTGGACCCAGGTCAAGACGGCGATCGTGAAGATGAGCTATGGCACGGGTTCAAATTGCAAGGAGACTGAGTTCACTCTCAACCAGCAGCAACCGAAGCAGATCTGGAATGAGGTAATCGCGCGCGAGGTAACCGGGCCTTACCGTTATACCGTGACCTTCGTCGACCAGGAAAATCGGAACATCGAGATGCCGGAAGCAACCTCCACGACGAAGCATCTGCTCATCAACCAGCCTCTGCAGCAAAGCCTGAGTGTGGCCGTGATTCCCGCCGGTGAGTTCGGCACCGATGGGCTGATCTCTCGCATCGCCGTGGCGTTGCGCTATCGGGACCAGGCCAATAACTACAATGTAGACACCATCGTGATGTTGGATGACGGCAAGAAATCACAGATCTGGAAATTCCCCTTGATGGACCCCAAGGTGCGGCAATACGAGTACCAAACCACGGTCTTTTATTCTGACGGCGTGACTCGTGCCGATGAGTGGCGGCCGACGGATTCCGAAGTGCTCGCTGTCGGCGATCCCTACGGATTCCGCGTCCAGATCACTCCTCGTTTGCTCATGAAGTCACCGTATTCGTTCGGAACGATTTACTTGACCTTTAACGACAAGGATGCAGGAATCCATGCCGAAAAGACCATGGAACTCAATGACTTTGCCAAGCCGCTGTTCTGGCGGTTCCGGCTGGGAACGCCGAGCCAGCATACGTACAAGTACCAGCTCACGCTGTACAAGGATGACGGGACTGAGAACAAGCTTCCGGAGAAAGAGGCCGATCAGGACGTGCTGGTTTTGAAGGGGGCGTAGATTCAGCGGTCCTGCACCCATGGGCCAAGTGTGAAGCCTTGTCGATGGATGAGGTTTCACACTTAAGGCTGGGCAAAAGGGAAGCTTATAAGCCTATCCACCCGGGCAAGGCTGGTTCGGGTAGACTCGCAACACTTGTGATCCTAGGTAGCTTTTTCTTTGTGTGATAGGATGCGGCTGCAACTACCTACGGAGCCGACAAATGGATCTAACTCTGCGTCCTCTCAGTACTTCGCAAGTGCTGGATCGCACCTTTAGCCTCTACCGGCAGAACTTCATTTTGTTCGCGGGAATCACGGCTCTTCCGGCAGTCATCCCTCTCGTCGGACAACTGCTTCTGCTCCTGGTGACCAGGCCATTTCCTGGCGGTCCCATGGAGTCGGGGGATCCTCTGAAAATGGGCGCTGCGGTCGGCGCTGCGGTCCTGGGAGGCCTGGTGCTCGCGGTCCTATACCTCGCCGGCCTGGCCTTCGCAGCGGGGGCGACCGTGGGCGCGGTTTCTCGAGTCCATCTCGGCCACACTACGACGATTGGGGAATGCTACCGACTCATCATGCCGCATTTTTGGCGCATTGTCGTTATCGTGTTTCTCGTCGGCCTGATTTTCGTTGGGGTGATCTTGATAGGCGCTCTGGTTATGATTGTTCCGATTGCCGTTGGATTTGCCAGTGGAGGACGGCCCAATTTTTCCGCGGGAATGGGAATCGCGTTTTTCTTTGGGTTTCTACTCATTGCAGCCGGCGTCATTGTTGATATCTACCTTTCCGCTAAGCTTTCTTTGAGCGTACCTGCTTGCGTGCTGGAAAACCTGAGTGTGATTGACAGCATGAAGCGGAGCTGGCGCCTGACCGAGGGGACAGTGCTCCGGTTGATTCTGGTCTCGATTCTTGCCGGAGTCATCGCTTGGGTGGTAAGCATGGTGTTGTCTATTCCTTATTTCATAGGCATCGTACTGATGGTCACGAGGAAGGACCCCAATCCCAACACGCTGCTGCCGTTCATTGCCTGGCAGTACGTAGCGAACTTCCTGGCGCGCAGCCTTGCCGGTCCGGTCGCCACCATTGCCGCCGCGTTGATCTATTACGACCAGCGGGTGCGTAAAGAGGCTTTTGACCTCCAACTCATGATGCAAGCCATCGGCCAGCCGCCCCCGCCGCAGGGCGCCAGTGTGGCCTCGCCCGGCTCGATGGGATGAAGGGTCGCGTTCCACGACTGATAATCCTGGCTCTGACCCTGACTCTGTTTCCAGGTGTGGCCGCTTGGGCTGGAACAGCCATTTCTCTTTCCGAATTCCGGCAGCAGCTTCACGATTTCAGCAGCCGGGTAGACACGCTCGCTGCGCATCCTGAGGACATCGCCAAGGTCGGCGCGTCGATTCCCGAGGAGGTCGTGGTTCGCACCGGCAGCGCGGAAACCACTGTCAGTTACCGCGACCTCAAAAATGATCTATTCATGCTCAGCCGCGCTGATGCGCAAAAGCGTTCTGCCGGCTTGCGCCAAATCCGCAACTATCTTGAATCGCTGAGCGCGGAGGCGGAAAAATACGACCAATCCTCTGACTTGAACGCCGCCCATAAGAAACTTGACGAGATCCTTGCCCGCCGCGAGTTCAGGCACGCGCGGACCTTCAACCCTCGGGACTGGCTGCTGTCCAAAGTGTTCCACTGGCTCAGCCGTGTTTTGGGGAAGCTTCTGTCCCGGGCCAATCCAGCAGTGGACTGGCTCACGATGCTGATCTATGTCCTGATCGCCGTGGCCATGTTGCTCCTCGTGATCTGGACTGTAAGGCGATTCCGGCGATCTGAGGATGATCTGGCGGCCAGGGAAATCGTCCCGTTTTCCCCGTCCGCGAGAAGTTGGCGCGCCTGGCTGGAAGAGGCCCGGCGGATGGCCCAGCAGGAGGATTGGCGCAACGCCATCCATCTTGCCTATTGGGCAGGCATTTCCTTTTTGGAATCAGGGGGCGCGTGGAAGCCCAATCGAGCGCGTACCCCTCGCGAATACCTGCGCCTGATGGGTACACGCAAGCCTGAGTATCCGTCACTAGCAGCTTTGACCCGCAAGTTTGAGGTTGTCTGGTACGGCGCCCGCGCCGCCAGCGGTGTGGACTTCAAGGAGACGCTCGGCCAATTGGAGAAGCTCGGATGCCGCTGAGACTCGAGAAGAGCGATCGGCGGCTGCTGCTCTACGGTGCGGCGATTCTGGTGCCCGTCATTGTGGCAACCATGCTTTTGACTTCAACCGAGGAGGAAGCGGGTTTCCCCAGCAGCTACGTGACGCAGCCGGGCGGAGCCAAAGGCGCATACCTGTTGCTTGGGGAGCTGGGCTATCGCGTTGAGCGTTGGGAACGTTCACCATCTGATTTGCCCTCAGACGCCACCGGCAGCACGCTTGTACTTGCCCTGCCGTTGCGTTCACCCTCAACAGAAGAAAAGGAGGCGCTCCACCTTTTTCTTTCGCGTGGGGGCAGGATCCTGGCTACCGGCTTTAACTCCTCCCGATTCCTGCCTGACGCGGAAATTGATTTCGAGCCGCTTGTTATTCCCGTCGGCAAGCGGTATGAGCCACAGCTGGTGACGTCGCTGACCCAGGGCGGCGCAATCCGCATGTCTCCAGATTCGTACTGGAAGCGATCATCCACGGGCTATCTCACCCACTACTCTGACGAAGGCCGTCCCATTGTGGTTTCTTACAGAGTCGGCAAAGGCGAGGTGATCTGGTGGGCTTCCAGCATGCCGCTGAGCAACGCTGAAATCGCCCACGTCGGCAACCTGGCGCTACTACTGAGCTCAGTCGGAGACTCCGGCAATACCCACGTTTACTGGGATGAATATTTCCACAGTGACCAAAGTCCACTCGCCTACTTTGGGACGCGACCGATTGTCTTCGCCTTGCTGCAAGGCGGCTTCGTCTTCCTGGCTCTTCTGCTGACCTACTCCCGCCGCAATGGACCGATTTATCCGCCCAATGAACCCTCGCGGCTCTCACCGCTTGAGTTCGTGGAAACTCTCGGGGGGTTATACCGCCAGGCCAAAGCTACCCGAGTGGCGTTGGAAGTCCCCTATGCGCGATTCCGCTTGCTGGCCACACGCCAGCTGGGACTGAAGCGCGATGTCCCCGTTGCTGATTTGGCCCGCGCAGTCCGCAATCGCTTGGGATACAAAGATGACAGCCTGCAAGATTTGCTTCAAGCCATTGAACGCGCCCTGTATGATCCTGAGTTGCAGGAAAGCAAAGCCCTGGAGCTGGCTCAGCAATTGAGCTTTCACGCGCAACGCTTGCAAAATATCTCTCACCCGCAATAGGAGACCATCTCTCATGCCGATCGTGTCCCAGGTGCTGGCCCACGGACGTAAAGAGCTGGCGAATGTAATCGTTGGACAGGAAGAGCTCATCGATCAATGCTTGTTGACCATGCTGTGCGGAGGTCACGCCCTGCTGGAAGGCGTGCCTGGTATTGCCAAGACACTGGTGGTCAAATGCTTCGGACGCCTTTTCCAGCTTAAGTTTCGCCGCGTTCAATGCACATCCGACCTCATGCCGGCTGACATCATCGGCAGCAATGTGCTCAACCTGTCCACCAGCACGTTCTCGCTGCATCCTGGACCGCTCTTTACCGATATGCTTCTGGCCGACGAGATCAACCGCATGCCACCACGCACGCAAGCCGCACTGCTGGAGGCCATGGAAGAACGCCAGATCACCATCGACGGAGCCACGCACCCGCTCTCGGAGTTCTTCACCGTCTTCGCCACGCAGAATCCCATCGAGTTCGAAGGCACCTATCCTCTGCCGGAAGCGCAGCTCGACCGCTTCCTCCTGAAGATTCGAGTCGACTATCCCAAGGCGGACCAGGAAATCACGATCTTGGAGAATCATCATCGTGGTTTCGACGCCCATAATTTGGATGTCGCCAACCTCGCAGCGCTGCCTCCCAGCTGGCTAGAAGATGCGCGCAAGGAAGTGCGCAACACCCGCGTCGAGGCTGCACTGTTTCGTTACATCACGGAAATAGTGCGCCGCACCCGCGACTGGCCGGCGCTCTCCATGGGAGCCAGCCCGCGCGCGGCCATCCACTTGTTAGCGGTCGCCAAAGCAATGGCCGCCCTGGAGGACCGCGATTACCTGATTCCCGACGACGTGAAAGACGCGGCCCTCCCCGTGCTGCGCCATCGCGTCATGATGAAGCCTGAGGCCGAGCTGGAGGGCCTCAACAGCGATCAGGTTTTGACGGAAATCATCGGCACGGTTGAGGTTCCTAAGTAATGAAGCAAATGAGGCTGGCTCCGAAGCCGGTTCGTTCGCCCGCTCGCGAAGTGGGGCGATACGGGTTCGGCTTCGGTCGAAGGTTCTTTCTGCTGGTTATCCTCGGCATTCTGTGGGCGGTGCCAGCCTTTTGGAATACCCGTTTTCTTCTCGTGATGGCCGCCTGGGATCTGTGCGCGCTCGTGGCTTGGGCAGTGGACCTGGCCCGGCTGCCTCGTCCCCAGCACTTGGTGTTGGAACGCTCCTGGAACGGACTGCCTTCGCTGAGCAACCCTGTGGACGTGGCGCTGGACCTGCATAATGGCGCTCCAGTGTCCGTCGACTGCCGTGTGCTGGAAGATGTTCCCAAGACGCTTCGTTCCGAACCTCCGCAGGTAGAGATCAAAGCGCGCGCACGGGATTCCGGTTCGGCGACATACACGCTGCTGCCTCTGGCGCGGGGAACAAATAGACTGGGCTCCGCTTACTTGCGTTATCGGAGCGGCGCACAGTTCGCCGAGCGCTGGGCACGAGCGGACCTGGGACAAAGCATTCGCGTCTTTCCAGATCTCGAAGAAGCCAGGCGGCACAACATGTATCTGCTGCGCGCCCGGCAGATCGAGCTGCAACAACGTCTCGTCCGCCGTCGTGGCGCCGGACGTGATTTTGAGAGCCTGCGCGAGTACCAGCAGGGAGACGAATTCCGCAACATCTGCTGGACGGCCACCGCGCGCCGCGGCAAACACGTTACCAAGCTATATCAGGTGGAGCGCAGCCAGGCGGTGTGGCTGGTCATGGATGCCGGACGCCTCCTCCGCGCGCGCGTGGGCAAGCTCAGCAAGCTCGATCTGGCGGTCAACGCTGCGCTCTCTCTGGCCCAGATCGCCCTCTACTCCGGCGACCGCGTTGGCGTTCTGGTTTATGGGCGCAACATCCAGCAGCGCGTCAGTCCGGGGCGCGGTCTGCATCATCTCCGTACAATCCTGGAGAGCCTGGCCGATGCCCGCGAGGAAGCCGCCGAAGCCGACCATCTTCGCGCCGCAGCGGCTCTGATGCAGTTGCAGCGCCAACGCTCTCTGATCATCTGGATCACCGACCTCGCCGATACCTCCATGACGCCGGAAGTGGTCGAAGGCGCCTCGCAGATCCTAGCCAAGCATCTGCTGCTGTTCACGGTGATTGCACAAACGGACCTGCAACTGCTTGCAGCACAATATCCACTGAGCACGGAACATATGTTCGAAGTGGCTGCGGCGCAGGAGCTGGTGCATCGTCGGGAAACGTTGATCGGCCGCATCCGTACGCGCGGCGCCCTGGCTCTGGAAGTCTCACCTTCGCGCTTGACGACTACCCTCGTGAATCAGTACCTGGAGATAAAGGAAAGGAACTTGATCTAGAAACCTCATAGAAAACCTCAGGAGCGCAGCCGCCCCCGGCTGCGTTTGCAACCCTTCAAGAACGCATGCGAGAGCACCTGCGCTCCTGTTTTTTCTGGAGGAAAATTCCTAGGAAATCCGTCCCTCGTCCCCGACTGGCTCCTTCGCTACCAGGAAAAGATAGCTAAAGAGAATGGTTGCGATGGCGGCCGCCAAGGCAAACTTCAACTGCCATCGGATCGCCGGGGATGGCGAAATGAAACCTTCGATAAATCCGGCAACGATCAGCATCGGTATTGTGCCCAGGATAAGACGGACGGCTTCTCCGCCAGCCTTGGCCAGGGCGTCGCGGCGCGAGAGCAGACCGGGAAACAGCATGCCCTGGGCGATGCGCAGGCCGGCGCCGCCGGCGATGAAGATGGCAGGCAGCTCGAGGACGCCGTGCGGCGCAATAAAACTCCACAGCGGCAGACTCATGTCGCCTAACCAGCAGGCGGTGCCGACCGCTCCCAGCTTGCTGCCATTGAGGATCATCATCCAGACCGTGCCCACGCCGGCGGTCAGGCCATAGGCAAAGGTCAAAAAGGTAACCGTGATGTTGTTGGTCAAGATCAAGCTGGAAGCCAGCGGTTTGATGGTGACGATGGACTCTGTCCACATCTGATGGCGCTCGATGGTATCCATCATCCCCGGCCCCAGAAATAGACGCATAAACCCCGGCTGCGTCAGCGACACGAGCGTGCCCGCTACGCCCGCGGCCACAAAAAGGAGGAAAGCGGCGGTGGTCAGGCCCAGATTCCGGCGAAACACCTGAGGGTATGTACGACCGTAGAAATGGAGAATACCTTTGGCCCTCGATTTCCGGCTGGCATAGATGGTATTGTGAGCGCGGCTTACCAAAAGGTTCAAAGAACGCGCATAGGACTTGCCGCTGGGGTCTTCGCGCAGTGCGGAAAGATCGGCCGCCGCCTGGCGATACAGCAAGCCCAGCTCTTGCAGTTCTTGGCGGGTGAGCGACCTCACCCCCTGGATGCGGCACTGGTCGAGGAGGCGTTCCATGCGATTCCAGTGGTTTTGACGCTTTTCGAGCCAATAGGCGGAGATCATTCGTGGACAAGCTTACCATTGACACACCCGAGCAAGTGCACCTGGAGTTTATGCTGGCCGGGATCGGCAGCCGCTTCATGGCAGCCTTCCTGGATTCGCTGATACAGGCGGCTTTGGGCTTCATCCTGTTTTGGGTTGTCATAGGCGTGCTGGCTCTGGAGATCTTCTCCAAGAGCCGCTCGTTGTGGGTTATGGCAGTTGGGATTCTTATCGCCTGGTGCATCATCTGGGGATATTACGTGGCCTTCGAGATCCTGTGGAAAGGCCAGACACCCGGCAAGCGCTGGGCAGGCATTCGCGTGATCAAGGAGTCAGGGCGGCCGATCAACGCTTTCGAGGCCATCTCGCGTAACCTGCTTCGGATTGTCGATTGGTTTCCAAGTCTCTACGCCGTCGGCGTGGTCACGATGCTGTTGAACAACAAGAACCGCCGCCTGGGCGATTTTGTTGCCGGAACTTTGGTGGTGCATGAAAGCTCTGACCGTGAATCCACAGTGTTCTTTAATACGCGTGACACCACCCAATTCGTCTTTCCCCAGGCGGCGAATCTTACTCTGCAAGAGGCCGAGCTGATCGAAACCTTTCTGGCTCGCAGGCTGGACATTCCTCCAGATGTCCGCCGCCAGAATGCCCAACGTATTGCAGATATGATGACCCGCCGGCTTGGCGTCGACACCGGGATGCGTCCTCAGGATAACGAGAATTTTCTCGAGCTGCTGGTAAGGGAGTTTAGAAACCGGGCCCGATATCGCTGATCCAACCCGCCATGATTCGGAGGAGAGCTAAGAAGGCTCAGCTCCGCTGACTGGGACAAATATAACGCCGCCCGCCTACCATGCGTGGACGGCGTTCTTTTCATCGAAACCATGATTGTGTCTTTGACTATCGATTAACTCCGGCAGTACCCGCCCTAAACAATCCTCGCAAAAAACTTGTTCCGCGCGATGCAGAGTTCCGTCTCAGGAACCGACGAGAACCACCAACGTCAAATTTAAACCGCTCCCCTCGGACTGCGGTGACTATGGATTGAACTGTCAAAATGAATAAACTCCGGATCATTGCCTTTACCACTATCTTTTTTGCCTCATTTGCTGTTGCCTTGGCGCAACAAACATCTTCGCAGTTTGCCACCGGGCTGACTACGCCCGCGGGCGGTCTGGTACTGAGCGGAAGCGCCATCAATCCTGCAACGGGCAATCCTTTTCGCCATCTGTGGACGGCGGATGCGGCCAACGGCTTTTGCCGGCTTGATCCTGACGTGGATACTCCAGCGGCACACGCCATCAATCCGGCCACATGCCTGAGCACGGTGGCCGGTGGCGCATTCAATGCCGCGCAAATGACGCTTGATCCAGCCACAAACACCATTTACGCCGTAGATGGTGGTAACAAGACCGGCATATTTGTTTTGCACTTCCTTCCTGATGGCGACACTGGTCAAGGACTGATGGACCAGGTCAACACGTCGGTTCTCGCTCCAACATGCGGCCTCGCGGTCAACCAACCGAACGCCACATCTCTTGGGCCCGACGGCAATCTCTATGTTGGCTTTAGGCGCAGTGGAAACATCATGCGGATCAACTCTCCGCTCACCAATCCCCTACCCTGTGCCAACGTGCAGGCAACGGTGATCGTGACTGGTGACCGTCTCACATCGCAGATGGCCTGGGTTGGACGTGGCTTGTTTATTAATGGCACCCGGCTGCCGTTTGAGTTGGACAAAGCGGACGAATGTCTTACTCCGCAAAACGGAAACGCGGTGTGTGTAGCGGGGTTGTCGGTTGTAAACCTGATTGCCGCTGCTCCCACGACGCTGGTGAGTGATCAGACGTCCGGACTCAACGGAGATGATGTTTACTTCGGCGGCTTGAGCAACGTCTCCGCCGAGCTCGGTATCACCCAGAACGCCGTTGGGGGGCTAAACTTCGTTGCTCCTCAGCCCTTCGCCACAGATGCTTTTTTTGCAAACGTCAGCGCTCTGGCTCTGGATTCATCAGATCCGACCAGCAACGTGTTGTATGTGGCGGATGACCCGAGCCCTGGCGCCGCCGTTCCAACTGGACGCTGGTGGCAGGTACTTTCCGCTCCTCCGGTTCCGGCGCCACCTTCCGCGCCGCTGAACGTTGTTGCCACCGCCGGCAATGCCAGCGTCATTTTGAGCTGGACAGCACCCGCGAACCACCAACCGGTTACCGCCTACACCGTGCATAACTCGCTGGCGAGCAACGGAGTGCTCGTGGCAGACATGACCATAACGGCGGTGCCGGGCACAACCCGCGTGCCCAATTCGTTCACGGTGACCGGGCTGACGAACGGCGTGACCTACCAATTTGAAGTGCAGGCCACGAACGCGCAAGGTTCCAGTCCATTCTCCGCGCCCAGCAATTCAGTTACCCCACAGGCTCCAACGGCTCCCGGAATGCCCACCAACGTGTCAGCCATCGCTGGTGACTCGTCCGCGACCGTATCTTGGACTGCCCCGGCCAGTGACGGTGGCTCTCCCATCACCAGCTACACAGTCACAGCCTTTGTAGGTGGAGCGCCAGCCGGGGTTACCACCATACAAGGTGGGTCGCCCGCTACAGTGTTCCCGCTGACCAATGGCGTGCCCTACACCTTCTCCGTGCATGCCACCAACGCAATTGGCAACGGACCTGAGTCGCTGCAGTCGGCAGCGGTTACACCTGCGGGAGCACCTGACTTGGCCATCAGCATGACTGGTCAAGCTTCAGTCATCGCCGGCGCAAATGTGGCGTATACGGTCGTGGTCACCAACCTGGGTCCGGGCAATGCACCGGCGGTTACGATGCTTGACAGCGTCTCAGGCGCGACGGTCTCCTCTGTAACCACCACGCAAGGCACTTGCACCACAGTGGGTGGAATTACGATCAACTGCAATCTGGGAGCCGTAGCCAACGGAGCCGGCGTAACCATCACGGTGACGGTTAAACCGAGCGCGCAGACTGTGAATCAGGTCTCGGTACAGTCCAATGGCGATCCGAACTTCGCCAACAACAATGCCACTGTGACCACAGCGTTCATTCCGCTAAGCCAGACGACGGATGTCCAGGTGATTGGTTCCGCCCAGAATGGCGGGCCCGCTGTCGCGGCAACCGACACGATCACCTGGCAGATCAAAAACAACCAGCCCATGGCGGCAAACGCTGTGCACTTCTCCTCGCAGCTGCCCAAGGGCATGGTGTTCCAGGGCGCAGTCAGCACTCTGGGGGGAACCTGCACCCAGCCGGTGGGCTTAGATGACACCACGTTCACCTGTGATTTGGCCACGCTGCCTGGTGGTCAAGCCGTGATCGTAACCGTGACTGTGACGTTCAATGCGACTGGCAACTTGCAAACCACGGGCGCGGCGACCTTCAACGGCACGGACAACAATCCTGCCAACAACTCAGCCTCCATCACGATTGGAGTGAAATAGAACCAACGGTTAGCTCAAGCGCTGCCGGAATGAAATGTTCCGGCGGCGCTACCGAGGCTGCCGGTTACCATCCGGCAGCTTTTTTTCAAAAATTCTGTTCTGGCGCAAGCTGATTTCCGTCCCAACCAGTGAACGTGGATCCAGAAAGAAGCGGGGCTGCGCGAATTCCGGCAGAACAAATTTCCGCGGATGGAGGTGACTATGCGGCGGCGGATGCAACTTCAACAGGAGTATCGAGTTGGTCTCGCCGGAGCACTCTCCACTCTCCCGCGATGAGCGGGAGGGATGGCGGCCGGGCTGCCGACAAAGGTATCGGGGTTGGTAGCCCGGATTTTTAGAAAACGTAGTGATTGAAATGCACAGTCATGACGACATTTCGACGTCAAACGGTGAAAGGGGCCAATGGCCGAAATCCCGGTTGACATTGTGTTGTTTGAAAGGCACCATGGTGCCCCCGATACACGGCCCTTTCCTGGCGTTCGTCAAGTCCGGCCTTCAGGCGCACTCGGGCGTGCCCGATGCACGATCCAGCCTGAGTTGGTTGCACTCCACATTTTGAACGTTGCAATTTCCCAGAACCTTCTGAGGAGGAAGAGAAGATATGTGTATCCGCTTCCGGTCCCTATTCTTTAGCTTGGGGCTCTTGGCGTTTCTAGCCCAGCTGTCCCCCGCCCAGAACAATTCCGACAGGATCAAGGCGATTCAAGCCAACTTGAACAAAGCCAAACAGGCGTATGAGCAGCTTCCAGACCAAGTGAAGAAAACCGCGCGCGCGCAGCGCCGGCTCGCGCACCTGGCTGACGCCGTGAACAGAATGGCGGGACGCCTGGGCAAGATGGCGCCAGGCCAGCCGTGGAGTGACGATCGTACCCTGAGCGACGCCGCCGACGAAAATGGCCTGGTCAGAGTGAATAACCCTGCCCGGGATTTTCGTTTCTCGCAATTTCTCGGCTATACACAGAGCTCGACCGCGATCGCCCGTTGCGGGGACAGTGTTGTGGTGGGCTTCAATGACTCCGGGAGCATCGTGGAGAGCCTCGCCAACGGGCCCGCGGGCATCAGCTTCAGCGGAGTGGCGGCCTCCCATGACGGTGGCGAGTCTTTCCGCGACCTTGGATTCATGCCTCCTGGGGGAAATGGCAGCAGCATCTTTAACGCGGACATTTTGCTGGGAGATCCCTCGGTAGCTTGCTCGGATGCCAACAATTTCTACTATGTACAAAACTATTTTCCCTTCGAGCCCTCGGTTGGAGGTTTTGGAGATCTCCTGCCTTCGATCGGCATTTCCGCGTCCCATGACGGCGGCCGCAGTTGGAGTGATCCGGTAGCGGTTGTTTCAGCCGCAACGTTTGCTGATCTCTTTGGCGGTCCCCAGGTGGCTGTGGATCCCTCCAACACAAAACGCGTGCATGTTGGTTATTTGCATGACAATACTGCCGACCCGATTTGTGGCATTGTGTCTACCATCGAAGTGGTGACCTCCACCGATGGTGGCCAGACCTTTGGCGCGCCGGCGATCTTGGACCGTGTGTGCTGGTTTGACAACCTGATCCTTGACATGGATCCCCGCCTGGCCGTTTCTTCCAAGGGCAAAGTCTTCGCGGTTTGGGAAAATGGCTTTGCCATTCCCGGCGCTATACCTTTTCTTCCGCAGTCGATTGAGGTCGCAAGCTTTACGCCAGGGTCCAATCCCGCTCCACCAGTTGTGGTCTGTAACGTTTCGTGCACGGAATTTGACCCCCCAGCGTGCACGAGCCCTGTCACGGCTGGATCGGAGATCCTTGCGCCGATCTTTGGCGACACCACGGATTTGCAAGGTGGGTTCCTGGACATCCGCGGCTTTGACCTGGCGGTTGACAGGTCAGGAGGGCCCAGTGACGGCACGGTCTACGTGGTCTGGGATGCTGCACTTGGCAACGCTCAGGCGCCCGAATTCTTCGACATCAGTTTTGATCACTTTGGTTTTTACGCGTTTACCGACATATTCTTCAGCCGATCCGCTGACGGGCAGAACTTCTCGGCGCCCGCGCAGCTGAACTCTGATCTGCAACCTCTGAACGTCCGCGGACATGATCACTTCCAGCCCACGCTGGCTGTGGATAGAAGCGGGAAAGTTGCTGCCTGCTGGTATGACCGCCGCAATGACCCGGAAAACTATCAGTTTGAGCGCTTCTGCGCCGAATCCCTCAACTCCGGATCAAACTGGTTCGAATTCCGGGTAAACGGGAGCTTGTCTACCCCCAGCCGAGGTCAGGATTTGGTTCTCGCTCCAGACGATATGGGCGCGTACGACGGCTTGGCGACTGATTTCACCGGGAACCATCAAGGATTCATCGGGTCCTTCCAGTGGATGAGTTCTGGAATGAACCCTGACGTAAAAGCGGTCCGGTTCCGTTAAGGATTGGCGCCGCGCTGAACAACGCGGTTTCGATCAAAAGGCCTTGTGCCTGCGGCTAAAAGAAATTTTGCGGAGGAATTATGCGAGTTAGATTCTGGAATTCAGTTCTGACCCTAGGCCTGCTTGTGACCACCGTATCTCCCTTATTGCAGAGCCAGGTCGTCAGTCCGGATCCTGCCAAGATGCAGCAGTTCCAGGCGACGTTGAACCAAATCAAGAGCGCCTATGATCAACTGCCCACGAACCACCGGGTCTTGCTGGACGGGCCGTCCCATGCCGTCCACTTTGCCAAGGTTTTTCCTCAAGTCGCCCCGAGCATCAGCAAGTCCATGTCACGCAGCGACTTCAAAAAGGCCATCGCTGAAGCTGATCCCGGCGTCAATCTTGCAACGGTGAATGACCGTAGCCACGACCTGGACTTTAGCGCCTACGCTTTGTACACCCAGAGCGAAACGTCCACTGCCAGGTGTGGAAACCAGGTGGTAGTCGGTTTCAATGACTCCGGCAGCGAGTTCGAGACGTTTTTCTTCAACGGCGGCTCGAGTTTTAGCGGAGCTTCGGTCTCAAGCGACGGAGGAAAGACTTTCCAGGACATCGGGTTCATCAATCCCGGGCCAAACTTCAGCAACTTTGTGCTCGGTGACCCGGTTTTGACCTGTACCGATTCCAGCACCTTTTATTTCACCCAGCTCATGACCTTTCAAGACTCCAGCAACATTCCCCAGAGCGCGACAGTTATCTCCAAGTCCACAGACGGCGGCAATACATGGGGCGATCCGGTGGTGGCGATAGCCAAGTTTGTCCAAAAGCCGGCTGGCGTCTTTATCCAGCCCGGCCACTTCCTGGACAAGAACTGGGCTGCAATTGATCCCTCCAACCCGTCAAGGATTTACATCTCTTACACCGATTTTGACGACAGCGGGCAAAGTCCGGGATGCGGTAATGTCGCCCGGACAGCGATTGAGGTCGTGGTCTCCAATGATGGTGGCCAGACCTTTGGCCAACCGATCATTGTTGACGAGCAATGTGGCGATCAGGTGGGCGTGCAGGCATCGCATGTCGCGGTCAACTCCCACGGCGTTGCATACCTCGCTTGGGAGCGCTTTACCCCAACCGGCATTGAGATGAGAGCGACCCACTTGAACCCCAACAGCACCGCAGCGCCCTCAGTGCTTGTTGACCAGAAGGTTGTAGGCGGTGACACCTTCGCTGTATGCGGAGGCTTTGGTTGCAGCGAGGTGGAAACCGATCTCCAGGGCGAATTCCGCGATCTCGTGGGGCTCGACCTGGCAGTGGACCGCTCTGGCGGACCCAACGAAGGCACGGTCTACGTAACCTGGGATGATGGCCGCAACAAGTCTGTCCCAGACCTGCTCGGCTTCGATACCGGACTTGGCATCCCGCCGACCGAAGGCCAGCTCGTGGTTCCCGGATTCACCCCGATCATCCTTACGGCCGGAAACTATGCCTACACAGACGTGCTGGTGAGCAAATCTAAGGATGGCTTGCATTTTGGCCCGACGGTCCAAGTGAACTCAGACCGGCAGCCGAAGTTTGGCAGCGGACACGACCACTTTCAGCCGGCCATCGCCACCGATTCAACCGGCGCGGTTGCCGTGTGCTGGTATGACCGCCGCAACGATCCGCGGAACCTCCAGATTGAGCGCTTTTGCGCTGAATCGAAGAACGGCAATGAATGGAATAACTTCCGGGTGCCAATCTCCCCGTTTGCACCCGTCCACCGGCTGGATTTTGGGACCGCTATCAACTACATGGGTGACTATGACGGCCTGACCAGCGACTTTACCGGCAAGACCAGGGGGTTCATCGGAGCGTTCGAGTGGATGAGCTCCGGCATGAACCCTGACGTGAAGTCCTTCAAATTTGAGTAACCTTTTGCGCGGAATGCGATCAGATGTGTGTGCCTGAAAGCATTCCGCTTTTTCCCACCGGAGAAGGTGAGGCGAAAAGCCACAGTGCCGTATTCGACAGCCACTTTTGTGTTCCAGGAGGTCCGAGAATCCGTCTCAACAGGTATGAACGTAAACTACAATGGGCGGCATGGAACAGTCGACAGACGAGGAGCTGATCGAGCTTGTCCAGGCCGAAAAGGACTCCGCGGCTGCCGAGCGCCCCTTGAACGAACTGTTCCGGCGCCATCAAGCAAAGGTTGCTTCCTGGTGCTACCAGATCACGGGCGACGTGAATTCGGCCGCCGATCTGGCGCAGGAAATCTTCATCAAGGCTTTTCAGGCGTTGCCCTCATTCCGGAAAGGCTCCAAATTCACGACTTGGCTCTACTCGATCTCCCGCAATCATTGTCTGGACGAGTTGCGCTCGAAAAGAAAGCGCAACGAAGAGCTCTCAGACTCTTTGCCGGACGAAATCGAGGATTGGGGCATGGCGGGAGCCGATTCCGTACTGGAGCAGCGCGAGGCTGCGGAGCTGCTGCGCCAACTCATACGGGAATCGCTGGATGAGACGGAGACCAAGGTGATGACCCTCCACTATGTGAATGAGCTGCCACTTGATGCCGTAAGCCGGATGCTGGGGTTAACCAACACCAGCGGCGCCAAGGCCTACGTTGTCAGCGCCCGGCGCAAGCTACGGCGCGCTCACGATCTGTGGAAGAGCCGCAACAAGTCAAGCAAGGCAGGCAAAAATGTCGAATAACTGGCCAACTGAACAAGACGCTTTCCGTACCGCCCTCGGACCTGGCACGGATTGTCCGCCGATCGAGGATCTGGAGCGGTTGACTTCCGAGCAACCGCCTGCGCCGAACGTGGCAAAACACTTGGAATCCTGCTCCTATTGCCGGACCGAACTGCAAGTGCTACATGCTTTCCAGGCAGGAGAAGCAGGCGCGGCAAGCAAGGAAGTCGAGCGTGTAACGGAGCTACTGCAGGCACGCTCAAGAGAGATCGTGCGCCAGGCTACCATGCCCAAGGCTTCGGCTCCTTGGTGGCGCACCGCGTTTACCGCGCGGCGCATCTCCCAGGCGTCGTTCGCCATGGCGGCGATCCTTATCGCGGCAGTCGTCGTGATACAATTTCGTCCAAGTAAAGTTCGACCCTTACCCGATACCACTCAAACTGGCCAAGAGGTTCTTCGCTCCGGCGGCTTTGCTCTGCTTAGCCCCGTGGGTGACCTTCAGACGCAGCCTGGAGAAATCCGCTGGGAAAAGGTTCCCAACGCGGCAAACTACTGGGTTCGCGTACTTGAAGTGGATGGAAGCGAATTATGGAAGGCGGAGACGGCAGCGGACCACATTGATCTGCCGCCAGCTATCCGTTCTCGCATTGTTCCCGCGAAGACCTTGCTTTGCGAAGTCAGCGCGTTCGACGCTTCGGGCAAAAAGATCGGCGAAACAGGTCAGGTTCGCTTTCGGCTCTTGCAACATTCGGACAGTCGCTAAATGCGGGTTGGTCGGCTGCCACAATTTAGGAGTAAATGAGTGAATACTTTATCTAGATTGGGCTGCACGATCCTTAGCTTATCCTTTTTGATGACACAGGCTGCTCTGGCGCAGGGTTCCGGACAGACCAGCGGGGGATCCGGCACAACTTCCCCGTCCGGATCAACGGGCGGAGGCTCCTGCTCGGTGTCCTCGCGTCAGATCTCACTCCACATCCCCGACGAAGCCGCGCCTCCGGGCGGCGTTGTCCAAATGAAGTTAGAGGTTACCGAACCTACCCCCACTACCAGCGGCGGGCCTGGCATTCCAATTCCCAACGGCATGGATGTGATAGGGATTGAGCTTTTCAATCCCAACGGAGATGTCAGCGGGGTGGCGATGGTCGGTCCCTCGATGGTCCGGGTCGCCTCCATTACTTCGACTGGCACTCAGGGGAGTGACTATCCGATCATGACCGTAGCCCTTCACTTGTCATCGACCATCTCGGTCGGCAATAAGTTCCCGTTCACCCTTGACCCGTCTTCAACTTGGACCCTGGGACTGCTGGGAACTGCCACCGTGAAGCCTTTTCCGGCAGCGACAATCACTGTCGGCGGCTCGATTTCGATTACCGATGTGATCCCCGGCGGTGGTATTCAGCCCGCAGGCACTGTAATCCAGGTGGAAGGAATTGGCTTTCAGCCCGGAACGCAGGTGCAGCTCTCCAATATAAAGGCTAGCTCGATCAGCGTTGTGAGTCCGCAGGAGATACAGATCATTCTGGCTGAGGCAACCCAGATGACCGGAAAGAAAATTCAGGTCACGAACCCGGATGGCTCACAAGACACTTACTTCTCCTACATGCGAGGAACTATGTTGGGTCAGAGTGCCCAGCCAGTACTCGCCCATGCCGTGCCGATTTTCTCAGCCGTCACGCACTCACAAGCCCTATTCGCTGCGGCGGAGAGCCTATCTACGAGCGAGTTCACCGGAATTGCGGTTCAAAATCCAAATCTCTCACCGGCCACGGTGACCTTTACTCTGTTTACTTCGCAGAACGCTGCTCTTGGAAGTTCCACGGTGGTCATTCCAGGCGGCAGTCGCTTGATGCGCGATGTCAGCGAACTGACGGGCGTCGTGCCGCCGCCGGGCAGCTATCTGGTGGCCTCCTCGGATTCGCCCGTGCAGATGTTTGGATTTCTGGGAGACACTTTCACTGGGACTGTGGTGCCGTACGGCGCTCTTTCTTCGCAGCCCTAAAGTGGAAAGCAAACCAGAAGACCAAACCAATAACCGCCATCACGACGGCCAGGGCGAGAAGAATCGCGCTCCAGGGAACTACGCGTGTCGTCGGCGCCCACCCATCACCATTCAACACGAAAGCGGCCCAGTAGCGCGGGCTGGCCATCCCTGAATTCGATCGTAAGAAATGAAGCTTGGCGGCCTGTAGGGCTTCTGCCTTCGGAACGCCTCGTCGAAGGGAACCGTAGAACTCATTCATGAACGTAGCAGTCGGTTGATCAGCAACGCGCCACAACGAAGTGACTGTGGCCGAGGCGCCTGCGGCAAGGAATGCCTGTGTAAAAGCCTGAACGCCTTCACCGGCGATTATCTTCCCGCGCGCCGTGTCGCATGCAGACACCGTGACCAGGCCGACGCCTTTCAGATTGAGATCGTTGACCTCTTCCTGGAAAAGGTAATCGGCGCCGGAGGAAGAGTCCGGCGGCGCCAGAAGAATCATCGAGCGGTGAGGGTGCTCGATGTCCACCAGTGCGTGCGTACTCAGGTGGAGCAGGGGCACGCCGGCGACGCGACCGCCGAGGAGATAAGCTTTGCGGGCATCCGTCCCGAGGTGGATTTCCGCTCGCCCAGGAATGATTTCCGCGATTCCGCGAATCTCATCGGCGGAGGCGAGCAACGGCTGCCATTGCTCTCGTGCGGCAAGATCGTCCGTGGCCGAAACCGGCGGGTCGCCGATTGCGACCAGCTGTCTCCTCCAGGGAAAGAGCCACGTGCGCGTCGAGGCTGCCGGCAGGGCGACAAACCTTGCTGACGGCAGATAGGTGACGTCGCTCTGTTCGATGAGCAGAGACTCTGATCGCGGGACAGTCAGGACTTCAAACGGGATGTTGAGCGGGCCATCCGGCACGACAATCATGTGGCGGCGCGGCGGAATCCCGCTCAAAAGCGCGGCGCCAATTTCGTGAGAGACATCTCTCCACCCGTCGCCGGGCGCTTGCATCGCTGCCAAAAGACGTTCAGCGCCGTCTCGGATGTCATCCGCGGAGGCATAACGCACGATTCCCGACTCGGTGGCTGTCATCCACACGGCGATGCTGTCTTGCTTCCCCAGCCAGAATTCCACGAGCGCTGTGTCCGGAGACAAATGCGATTGAGCCACTTGAACATTGAATTTGCTCAGTGGAGTTCGGGCTGCCATGCGGTCCAGCAGCGTCCGCGCGCGGCTTCGCTCCATCCACTGGAGTAACTCGCCGGCAGCAGGCGCCGGCTGGTGGAGCTCAAGGGCGATCAGCGAGTCGTAGACATCACGTTTGTCGGCCAGGAAATCAATCCGCAGCGGCGTGCCCAGGCCGGACCGAACCGACTCGATAATCGAGATGGCGGCTCGATAATCGTCCAGCGCTGCCTGAGGATTGGCCGTGTCTTCCGCGGTGCGACCCAGCGCATAGAGCGCCTTCCAATGATCTTCGACCAGGCCTGCCTTCTCGGCGCCTGACAGAGCTGCTTTAAGGTGGTTGCTGGCTTCCTCGTATTTTTTGAGGCGCCGCAATACTTCACCCAGGTAGAGATTGGCTTGAACCATGCCGCGGCTGTTGGAAGACTGCTGGGCAAGTTCCAGAGCAGCCGCAAATGCCTCTGATGCGCCACCAAGGTCCCCCAGGTCCATGGCCTTGGCGATTCCGATGTTGCGCAGAGCGTTGATCTCGCCATCAGAATAATGAGCGGTGCGGAACAGCGCTTGCGACGTCCGGTAGACCTCAAGGGCCTTGATTGGATCGCCCAGGTGCCGGTACAACACTCCTTCGTTGAGCAGACGCTGCCCATATTCGCTCGCCGGCATTTCCTCGGGCTTGCCCGAAGTCTGCTGGTAAATCTCCAGGGCACGCTGGTCGAAACCAAGGCGTTGATACAGCGTCGCGATGTTGCCGCTAGTCAGCTTCCGCAGCCAGGGGTTCCACGGCTGGTCCGCAGTTGCCTTTACGATTGGGAGCGCGGCCTGATAACTCTCCAGCGCGGCTACGTACCGTCCCTGGAAATAGTGGACGTTCCCAATGTTATTGAGGCGCGTGATCTCGCCGGCCGCGTTTCCGGCCGTACGGTCAAACTTGAGAGCTTCCTGATAGTTCTCGAGCGCCGCCGCGTAGTTTCCCAGAAACTGGTCGGCGCGTCCTATGTTGTTGAAGTCGAAGGCCAGCCCGGCGCTATCATGCAACGCCTGGCGCAGCTTGATGGCCTGCTCGGCATCGCTGATCGCAGCGGTATAGTCGCCGAGAGAGACCGACGCGTTTCCCGCCATGCTCAGTGCCGCTGCGAGTCTTCGCTGGTCTCCAGAGGCGCGAAACTCTTCGGCAGCGGAATGATAAAGATCGCGGGCCTCTTTCAATTTGCCCTGGTGCTCCAGGGCGAGGGCTTCCTCCAGGGGCGGCTTTGCTGCAGCCGCGGATGCCGCAAGCGCAACCACGAACACGATGAGCCTCACCGTTTTGGCTGGGTATGCTCAAAGCATTGAAAGAAAAACCCCTCTTTATACCTATGTAGTGTTCGACGATGATGGAGCGCGTTTTGGCAATTATAGCCACACCAGGACGGCTTTCGTCCAAAACAAAAATGGGCGAGCAACATGATTGACTCCTGCGATATAAGGGGTTTCCCCGTCTTGATGCTATTTGGCGAGATAGAAAGGCGCGCTGGATCAGGACGTGAAGGGGCGATTTTCAGAGACGTTCCGGATTCGCTTGCCAGGACTCACCCAGCCCTGCGCGCCTGTTGAGCCTCGACGAACGATTCCAACACTCTGCGCAAGGCTATGAAATCCGCTACAACAAAAGAGGCGCGAGTCGGGCCTCCACCGACATGCACGGTCCAGGCACGATCCTCAAGACGCTCAAAAAGGTCTTCATCCGTGCGGTCATCGCCAGCCGCAAATATGAAGTCAGGCCGCGGGGAAACTTTAAAGAGACGATTGAGCGCTTCGCCTTTGTTGGCCCAGGCCGGCCTGACTTCGACGATCTTCTCCCCGCGAAATGCTCTCAGCTCAGTTTCAGCGAGCATGGCTTCCAGCATCGCCACCAGTTCGTTCGACAGCCACTCCCCGAATTCCGGGTCAGCCATGCGATAGTGCCAAACCAGCGCATATTTTTTTTCTTCGACAAAACTTCCCGGCGTACGATCTACGAAGTGCTCGAAAATCGGCATCACTGTCGACTTCCAGTCGTCCGAGACGCTGGGGCGTAACGACTCCCATGTGGGTACGAATGGGCCCTTCAGCTCGGCGCCGTGTTCTGCCACCAGCCACAAACCTCGAACGGTCCCAAACCAACGATCCAGATTTTCCTCTGAACGGCCGGACATAAGAGCCACACAATTGCGAGGTTCAGAGGCTAGGTCCCTAAGAAGATCGAGTACGAAAGGTGGAGGAGAAGCTTGCTGGGGTCGTTCAGCAAACGGAACAAGAGTCCCGTCGTAATCAAGAACCAGCAGGCGGCGGCTGGCACGCGTGTAGGCATCCCGAATCTCTTTTGTCTGCAGTTTTCTCGGTTGCGTATCGATGTAATGCCCACGCTCCGATACAGCCTCTTCCAGCGCGGCGACGAATCGATCGCCCCAGCGGAACACATTATTGCGCAAGACGCGGTAGTGGAGAGCGAGCATACGTTGACGACGTTCCTGGTCATCCAGGGTCAGGGCGCGCTTAACAGTCTCGGCAGTGCGCGCCTCGTCGAAGGGATTGATCAGGAGTGCTTCACCCATTTCAGCCGCGGCCCCTGCAAACTCGCTTAACACCAATACGCCGTTACCATCCGGCTTGCAAGCCACATATTCCTTGGCAACCAGATTCATTCCGTCGCGCAGCGACCCAACCCAGCAAACATCTGCCAACTTATAAAGACGCACCAACTCGGTTCGTTCAATCGAGCGGTTGATGTAAACCACCGGGATCCATTCGGGAGTCCCAAATTCGCCATTAATCTCGCCGACGAGGCGGTTCACCTCGGTTCTCAGGTCCTGGTATGTATCGATATTCTCGCGGGTCGGAACCGCGATCTGGATCAGAATAATCTTCTCCTTGAACTCCGGAGAGGATCGCAGCAGATGGGCGTATGTACGTAAGCGCTCGGGGACACCCTTCGTATAGTCCAGACGGTCCACTGCGAGGAGCACCGTTCGCCCGCTGTAGCTCGCAGCCCATTCCGCATATTGCTGCGCTGTTGTCTCCTCGCTCTCCAGCAGGCTCGAGTACTCCTCAGGCGCGATGCCGATGGGAAGCGCTTCCAGACTAACCGGACGACTCCCCAATACAAGTTCTCCAATCTTGCTTTCCACGCCCAGGACTCTGCGCAAGGCGGCACGGAATTGCTGCAAGTGTCCATGGGTCTGAAAGGCCAGCAAGTCTGCGCCCAGGAGGCCTTCGAGAAGCTCCTCACGCCTGGGTAGAACGGGATAAATCTCCGAGGATGGGAACGGAATGTGCAGAAAGAAACCGATGGCGGCATCCGGCAATCTTTCGCGCAACATTTGTGGGAGCAGCATTAAATGATAGTCATGCACCCAAATGAGGTCTTTCGGCTTGTAGCGCCTGGCAACTACGTCGGCGAAAAGACGATTGGCTTCGACATATGCGTCCCAGCCCTTCACGTCAAATTGCAATTGAGACAGAAAATTGTGAAAAACTGGCCAGAGAATCTGATTGGCAAAACCCTCGTAGAACCCTGTCGCCACATTTTTAGGTAGGTCAACCGCAAAACAGCGGTCCGTCTCCGCCCACTCCGCAAGAATCGCCCGGCGGTCTTCGCTGTCTTCTTCTTCCACGGTTCCGTCCCAGCCGATCCACTCTCCGCCTCCTTTTCGAAGCAGGGGGTTCATGGCGCTAGCGAGGCCGCCGGAGCTTCGCGTTGTCTTCCAACCTTCTTCGGTCTTCTGCAATGTCAACGGAAGCCGGTTGGAGACGACAATAAGCCGGGTCCCTACGCCAGCCGGCGTGACGGGTAATCTGGAGATTGGTTGTAACCCCACGTTGTAGCTTCTCTCTACCGGATCCTCTACTTCCAGCACGTGCGCATAAAGGATGTCGATTACGGTGGCGGCTGTTGCTTCGAGAAGCGAGCCGGTAGCGTTTTGGATGCCAAAACCGCGCACCGGGCTTGTCCTGTAGGAGTAAGACTGTGCGTAGGGCTTGGCTTTTAACGAAACCTGGTATACAAAAGCATCCTGGATACGCCGCGATACGCCGCCATGGCCGCTACAGTTGACAACACGATAGCCAAGCCCTCAGCAACCATCGAGGCGCCCCCGGTCGTCACGCGGCCCCAGCGGCTCGAATCACTCGACGTCTTCCGGGGTTTGACCATCGCGGGAATGATCGTGGTCAACGATCCCGGGACCTGGAGCGCGATGTATTGGCCCCTGGCCCATGCCGACGAGCTCATGAGCGACCACCCGGTCGGCTGGTATCCGGGAAAAGCGTGGGTGGATGTGAACGGGTGGACGCCCACCGACCTGATCTTTCCTTTTTTCCTGTTTATCGTTGGCGTCTCCATGGTGCTGTCGTTTGCGGCCCGGCAAGAGCGTGGCGCTTCGCGGCGGGACCTCTTCAAACACGCCGCGCGGCGGAGCGCACTGATCCTGCTGATCGGCTGGTTCATTCATCTTCAACCCTATTTCAACTTTGCGCGGATGCGCTTCCCGGGCGTGCTGCCGCGGATCGCGGTGGTGTATCTGTGTGCGTCCGCGATCACACTCGTGGTGGCCAGGCGCGGGCGGATCGCCTGGATCATAGGACTGCTCGTTGGCTACTATGCGGCGCTGCGCTTGATTCCGGTGCCAGGATGCGATCCCGGTGGGTGGATGACGCAGCATTGCAGCATCGCTGGATGGCTCGACCACACGCTCATGCAGGGCCACATCTACCGGCCGGACTTTGATCCTGAAGGATTGCTGAGCACGTTCCCAGCCATCGCAACCACCCTGCTGGGGACCCTGACCGGCGAGTTTCTGCGTGACGCCAAGACTCCAACGAGCAGAGTCCGCGGCTTGGCCATAGCCGGCTTGGTGGGCTGCGTGACCGGGTACGCCTGGCATCCTTTCTTCCCGATCTACAAGCCGCTGTGGACGAGCTCCTATGTGCTCTTTACCGCCGGTGCTGCGTGCCTGCTGCTGGCGCTCTGCTCGTGGCTGATCGATCTGCACGGCTGGCGCTATTGGGACAAGCCCTTCCTGTGGCTGGGAGCCAATGCCATCCTGATCTTCGCGCTTTCCAGCTTGGCTGCAAAAGAAGGTTTCATTTTCAAAGTAACGGACAGAGCACGGGAGATCGGCGTTCAATCCTGGATCTATAACCACTGGTTTGCAACGTTCGCACAGCCCAAGAACGCGTCGCTCGCTTTCGCTCTTTGTTTTCTCGCCGTGTGGATCGCGCTGGCAGGGTGGCTCCATCGCAAGAAGATTTTTGTGAAAGTTTAGAGGGATCGCCGCCATCGCCGACATCGGAAGAGCTCCGATCACGTGCGGTCACGACGATTTCAGCAGATCTCTCCACTCCGCGCGAAAGATTCTGTAATGAGAACCAAGGCTTCGCGGCGCTTCGGTCGAGATGACTACTGTGAGGCGTGAAAAATGGCCCAACGCCGCTAAGCGCCGGGCCACTTCCCATGAGTAAGGGGGGTATCTTACTCAAACCGTAAAGCTTCAATGGGATCCAGCAGCGCAGCCTTTCGCGCGGGATAGAAGCCAAAGAAGATCCCGACCGCCATCGAGAACACCACGGCTGCCGCCACCGCCGTCGGCGAGATTAGAATGTTCCAGCCGAACACCCTGGTGATCGTGATGGCGGAAGCCACGCCGAACACAATGCCTGCGACGCCTCCAGCCAGGCTCAGCACCACGGACTCGCTGAGGAACTGCCGCAGAACATCAGATTCGGTGGCGCCGATCGCGATGCGGATGCCGATCTCGCGCGTGCGTTCGGTGACGGACACCAGCATGATGTTCATGATCCCGATTCCACCGACGATCAACGAAACGCCGGCGATCGATGCCAATAGCAGCGTCATGACCTTGGAAGATTGGTCGGCCAGCTGCGCCACGTCGGCAAGGTTACGCACGGTGAAGTCATCATCCTGGCCGGAACGAATGCGGTGCCGGTCCCGCAGCAGTGACGTGATCTGTCCCTGAGCGGCGTAACTCGCGGGCTGTGAGGTCGCCGAAGCCATGATGTACTGCAGCCAGTCCTGCCCGGTGATCTTCTTCTGCAGAGTGCTGATGGGCACGTAGACCCCGTCATCCTGGTCCTGGCCCAGCCCGGATTGTCCCTTTGGCACAAGCACACCCACCACCTGGAAGGGCAGCGTGCCGATGCGAACGGTTTGGCCCACCGGGTTGGCGTTGCCGAACAGGTTCTGTTGAACCGTGGCTCCAAGAACCACCACATTGGTGGCGCGGGTCACATCATCCTGCGTGAAGTTGGTTCCCTGGGCGAAGTTCCAGTTTCGAATGTCAAAGTACTGCGGTTCGGTGCCGGTCACTCGGGTATACCAGTTCTGATTGTCGGCGACCACTTGTGCGCTGGCTCCAGCGCCCGGAGCCGCCTCCGAGATCGTCGGCACTTCCTGCAGGATGGCCTTCATGTCGTCGTCCACTAGCGTCTTCGTGGCGCCGCCGCCCAGCCGGATGCCACCTTTATTTACGCTTCCGGCGCTCACGTACAGGAGATTCGTTCCCATGGAGGCGATCTGGTCCTGTACCTGCTGCTGCGCGCCTTGGCCCACGCCTACAGTCGCGATCACCGCGCCCACGCCGATGATGATTCCCAGCATGGTCAACAGAGAGCGCATCTTGTTGCGCGTTAAAGCCCGAATTGCTATCCGTAAAATCGCCAGTAAATCCATAAATACCCCCTGTTTAAAACCATTTGCCAAAATTACCGAACTGCCAAAGATTGCCAGGATTGCCGAACCCATCTCGCTTCCGGCGATGCTTTTCAATCATGGCCGCTCCCAAAATCTCCTCCGCGTCTCCGCGCCTCCGCGGTGAATATGGATCACTCGTCCACCGCAGGTAACGTTGCGAGCACATCTGCGGCGCGTGGACGTTTCCGTACGGGATCGTCGTGACGGATCTTGCCGTCGCGAAACACCACAATCCGTTTTGCAAACTGCGCTACGTCCGGCTCGTGCGTCACCAGCACAATGGTCAAACCGCGGTCATTCAGCTCCTGGAAGATCTGCATGATCTCGACCGAGGTGCGGCTGTCCAGGTTTCCCGTGGGCTCATCAGCCAGCAGGATCGAAGGCCGATTCGCCAGCGCGCGGGCAATGGCCACGCGCTGCTGCTGCCCGCCGGAGAGCTGGGAAGGGAAGTGGTCAGTCCGGTCACCCAGGCCGACCATCTCCAGCACTTCCCGCGCCCGCGCTAGCCGTGCGGCCTTCTCCATGCGGGCATAAAGCGTTGGCAATTCGACGTTCTCGAGCGCCGTGGTCCTGGAGAGCAGGTTGAAGCCTTGAAAGACAAAGCCCAGCTTGCCGTTGCGCACCGCCGCCAGATCCTTTTTCTCCAGCTGGGAGACGTCCGCGCCTTCCAGCAGGTAGCGGCCGCTCGAGGGCTTGTCCAGGCAACCCAGCATGTTCATGAAGGTGGACTTGCCGCTTCCACTCGATCCCATGATGGCCACAAACTCGCCCGGTTCGATCTTCAAGTCCACTCCGCGGAGAGCGTGCACTTTGGTTTCACCGAGATCGTAAAATTTGTGCACGTTCTCCACCTGGATTACCGGAACCGCTCCCTCAGGGGTTGCCGATTGCTCTAACTCTTGTAGATTGATTTCTACTTGCGCTAGCGTTGCCATGATCTCCTCCAATCCGTGCTTGCCGGGACCGCGGTTTGCAGCCCTGCTAGCGGCCCATGCCGCGCATCGCGCCGCCGGTTGAGCCCATACCCGGAGCTGCCGTCTTAGCCGCAGCGGCAGGCTTGGCCGACGATGCTGCGCCCGTTACTACCTGGTCGCCTTGGGCCAGCGCGCCTTTCAACACCTGGGCTACTTCCGTCGTCGTATGGTCGGTGATCCCTAGTTTGATCTGGACCGGCTCCAGTTGTTTGTTGCTGTCGAGCTTCCACACCACGGCGGTGATGGACTGATCCTGCGTCTGGCCATTCTTTCGGCCCCGCCCGCTGCTGCCGGTAATGCCGTACTTCTGATAGAGCGCGGAGAATTGCGCTGCCGTCAGGTCCGGCGTGTAGCGCAGTGCGCCGTTGGGGACTTTCACCACTCCGTTGGCCGTAGCCACGGGAATGCTGACGTACGCGGTCATTCCGGGGAAGAGCTTCAAGTCCGGATTGTCGAAATCCACGATGGTGGTGTAGGTCACCACGTTCTGCACCGTGGTCGCGTTCAGACGGACTGCGGAAACTCTTCCAGTGAAGGTCCGAGTCGGAAACGCGTCCACCTTGAAGGTGACCGGCTGGCCAGCCTGGATCGAGCCCACGTCGCTCTCATCGGTAGCGACGTAGACCTGCATCTTGGTCAAGTCCTGGGCGATGGTGAATAGCGTGGGCGCCTGTAGGGACGCGGCCACGGTCTGGCCCACGTCCACGCTGCGCGCGATCACCGTGCCGTCGATGGGTGAACGGATGATGGTGTGGTCCAGGTTGGTCTGGGCCACGGTCAGCGCGGCGGCTTTCTGCTGCGCCTGGGCAGCGGCCTGCGTCACCTGCGCTTGGGCCGCACCGACTGCGGCATCGTTGGTTTGCGCTGCAGCTTTCGCGGCGTCGAGTTGCTGCGCGGGAATCACTCCCGCGGCCGCCAACTGCTGATTGCGCTCGTAATCCTGCTTAGTCTGAACCGCCGCCGCTTGCGCCTTGGCCAGATTGGCTTTGGCTGCTACCAGATTGGCTTGTGCGTCTGACAGGTCCGCCTTGGCCTGCAGCACTGCGCCCTGGAATAACGAGGGCTCAATCCGCGCAACGATCTGGTTCTTCGTGACGTGTGAGTTGAAGTCTGCAAACAGAGTTTCGATGGTGCCGGAAACCTGTGACCCCACCTGCACCGTGGTCACGGCATTGATGGCTCCAGTGGCCTGGACCACGTTCTGAATGTCACCTTTTTGCACCTGCTCGGTGAAGTACTGCGGTGCCTTAGCCGCTTCAAACTTGAAAGCCGTCAGCGCGGCGATGGCAACCACCAACAGGCCGATGATCGCCCACTTGCTCTTGATGTATTTCATCTTTCACCCCCGAAGCCGAGCTAGTTCTGGTTCTCAGCTCCTGAACGTTTGAACCCGGGGGTGGATTAACAACTGTAAAGACTTGAGAACAAACGATGAACATTTGTCAGGGAAGGCGGGAATAGCAGTCAGCACTCAGCATTAAGCCCCTGAACTACTTCCGCGCCCGGAAGAATGCCATGCCGAGACAGAAGCATGCGGGCTGATGGCTGAGTGCTGATGGCTGAGTGCTGTCCTCCATCGCGGCCCTCGTACATAACACTCCCGACAGCAGGTCGCAACGTTCCCGACAACAAATTGCCTTGTACACCGGATTGCTGAAGAAGACGGAAAGCAGAATAGTACTTCTGGGTTTCGTGGCAAAGGCTCGGGTCGCATTTGGGTCGTCGTATTCCTAATCAGCACGTACTCTCCGGCTCATCCCACCCAAATAGCGCCTCGGAGATGATGAGGAACAGACTCGCATGAAGACACTGTCGAAGCCTGGTACCCTCGCATTCCTTTTGTTGTTGTGCGTGCGTCCAGTGGTTTCGCAACTACAACAACCGGTTTCTCCCATCAACCTCATTATCGATTCCGACATGTCCAATTCAGTGGACGACGTCGGCGATCACGCGGTCATGTGGGCGCTGGCCAATAAGGGCGAAGTCAACGTGCTGGCCGAGGTTTGCTCGTCAGCCGACGATTTCAGCGCGCCCCTCATGCGTGCGATCGCAACCTATTACGGTCATCCAAACGTTCCCATTGGCGCGCAGAAGGGCACAACACCAAACTTGGAAAACTCGGCCACCAGCAACTACGCGCAGCAGATGGCCGCTCAGTTCGGTATCCCAAACGACACGCGCGCCAATTACCCGGACGCCGTAACGGTCTACCGGCAGGCGTTGGCCGGCGCTCCCGACCATAGCGTTTACATCGTAGCCAACGGATTCTGGCAACCGTTGCAGGCCTTGTTGCAAAGTCCCGCTGACTCCATCAGCCCCCTCACCGGCGTACAACTGGTCGCGCAAAAAGTCGTGAGGCTGGTGCCTGGAGCCGGCTTCTTCCCGTCCGGTAACGAGCACAACATGAGAGTCGATGCCGATGCCGCCAGCTTTGTCTATGCCAACTGGCCCGTGGAAATTGTGAACGTTGGAGTTGAAGTCAGCCTGGATGTCAACACCGGACCGGATTTCTCGTCCAGTACTACGACCGATCCCATCAAGGCCTCTTACATACGCTCGAATGGCGGAAACCCAGTGCCGGGTTTTGGCCAGCTGCCGCTTCTGTTTGCCGCACGTGGACTTGCCTCAAACTTCCGGGTTGCCGGGCTTAACGGTCAAACGACCATCGAAAACTTCTCGCAACCGACACCGGGGCAGAACAACTGGTTTCAGTCGCCTCAAGCAGGGCATTCGTATCTAGCCAAGCAGGCTACAACAGCCCAGTTCCAGGCCATCCTTAATCCTTTGCTGCAAGGTTCTTCTACCATGCCCATCTTGAGGAGCCTCTCTCCCTCGAGTATGACGGCCGGTGGCTCGGGGCAGACGATAACCTTGACCGGCACGAACTTCTTTTCAGATTCGCAGGTCCAGTTCAACGGGTCCAACCGTCCGACAACGTTTGTAAGCGCGACACAGCTCACGGTCCAGCTCAGCAGCAGTGATCTTGCCCAAGCCGGGACGCCAGCCTTGGGTGTGGTTAACACCGAAGGACTCGGCTGGACGTCGAACGCTCTGAATCTCAGCATTACTTCCAACGCGGCTGTCAATCCGACGCTGACAGCGCTTTCTCCAGCCTCGGCCGTGGCGGGCAGCGGGACGGTCACGCTGACTGCGACTGGTACGAACTTTGTCAGCAGCGCCGTGATTCAGGTCAATGGAACAAGCCGCAGTACCACCTTTGTCAGCAGCACCCAGTTGACCTCCACACTGGGCGCGAACGATCTCGCCAACGCCGGCTTGCTCTCTATTTTCGTGGTAGATCCCGCAAGCGGTAATAGCAGCGGCGTCCTCACGTTCACAGTCAATAACCCGACGCCTATGCTAGCGAGTATCTCTCCCAATGAAGTCTCGGCTGGTGTCCAAGCCTTTACGCTCACGGCCAATGGTTCAAGTTTTGTGAATGGTTCGGTGGTCCAGGTCAACGGCTCGAATCGGACCACGACGTTTGTCAGCAGCACCCAACTTAGCGCAGCCATTCCTGCCGGTGACATTGCCGCCACCGGACCGCTTTCCATATCCGTGGCGAACCCTGGTCCGGGCGGAGGCGCTTCGGCAACGCTTACACTGACTGTCACTAACCCTGCTCCAACACTTGCCAGCATTTCTCCCAATACAGTCTTGGCAGGCGACGGAGGCTTTACCCTCACGGCCAATGGCTCGAATTTTGTGAATGGATCGGTAGTCCAGGTCAACGGCTCAAATCGAATCACGACGTTTGTGAGCGGCACTCAGCTCACTGCAGCCATTCCTGCCAGTGACATTGTTTCCACTGGACCGCTTTCAATAACGGTGGCGAACCCTGCGCCGGGTGGAGGCTCTTCAGGAGCGCTCACACTGACCGTGAATAACCCTGCTCCAACGCTCAGCAGCATTTCTCCCAATCCAGTCTTGGCTGGCAGCGGAGCCTTTACCCTCACAGCCAATGGTTCGAATTTCGTTAGCGGGTCGGTGGTCCTGGTCAACGGCTCGAATCGAAGCACGACGGTTGTCAGCAGCGCTCAGATCACGGCAGCCATACCTGCCAGTGACATCGCGTCTACTGGGACGCTTCCCATAACTGTCGTTAATGCAGGTGGGATGAGTGGAACGTTAAGCCTTGCTGTCGATAATTCCGTCCCGACAGCCACAAGTATTTCTCCAAACTCAACCACTGCCGGGGGCCCAGCCTTCACCTTGACGGTGAACGGCACGAATTTTGTTAGTGGGTCGGCAGTTGAGGTCAATGGGTCCGTTCGAACCACGACTTTTGTCAGCAGCGCTCAGCTCACAGCCGCCATTCCAGCAAGTGACATTGCTGCAGTCAGCGGCCTCTCGGTCTCAGTAGTAAATCCCACACCGGGCGGAGGCACGTCGGCAACGCTCACGCTCGCGGTCAATAACCCCGGCCCCAACCCGATGCCCAAGCTAACCAGCCTTTCGCCGGACACCGTTATCGCGGGCAGTGCCGCTTTTACGCTAACCCTCAACGGCAGCAACTTTGTTCCGGTTTCTGTTGTGCAGGTAAACGGCTCCAATCGAACCACAACCTTCGTGAGCGGCGCTCAACTCACCGCAGCCATTCCAGCCAGCGACGTTGCCACGGCCGCATTTCTTTCGATTTCAGTGGTGAATCCCACTCCTGGAGGTGGCGTATGGTCTCTCAACTTCGATGTGCTTAACCCCCTGCCCGATCTCGGCAGCATTTCGCCGGATACCGTCATCGCCGGCAGCGGCCAGCTTACTTTGACTCTCAACGGCAGCAACTTCATCCCGGCATCGGTAGTCCAGATGAACGGTTCCAATCGAGCCACCACCTTCGTCAGCAGCACGCAGCTCACAGCCGCCATTCCAGCCAGTGACGTTGCCACAGCCGCGCTTCTTTCGGTCTCGGTCGTGAATCCTGCCCCGGGTGGCGGCGTGTGGTCTCTCGGCTTCAATGTCGTCAACCCGGTGCCGACTCTCACCAACCTTTCGCCAGATACCGTCACTGCCGGCAGCAGCGGATTCACGTTAACGCTCATCGGCAGCAACTTCATCCCTGCGTCGGTAGTCCAGGTTAACGGTTCCAATCGAACCACAACGTTCGTCAGCAGCACGCAACTCAAAGCCGTCATTCCCCCGAGTGACGTTGCCTCTGCCGCGGATCTTTCAGTTTCGGTTGTAAATCCCACACCGGGCGGCGGGGTATGGTCCATCACTTTCCCGGTCAACGGCCCGTAAGGAGGCCCCTTTCGAAAAGTGCGGTAGAGTTTCTTCGTCAATGGAGGGCAACTGGCGTTTGTCCAGGTTTATTCGGTGTGCAGATCGTCGCTAATTCCCAATTTAAAAGCAGGGCCGGAATCGCTCGAGAGAGTGTAAACAAGTGCTTGAAAGCCAGCGGATATACCCGCGAATTACAATATCCCAGGGAGTTGCAATTGTCGATCGTTGCAGATTCTGGGCAAGGTCGCTGACACGCAATTTTTATGGCTTACTCTATCCTCCAAGCTGCGGCCGCAGTAACTGGCGTTCTGTGTTTGTATTGTGCATTTTTCCTGTTTGAAGACGAAGCCGGCCGAGTCCACGACCGCGTGGAACAGCTGTGGATAAGAGTTGGCAATCGACGAGCACACGAGCTTGGACGAACCACGGTTTTTCTTAACGTTCTAGCCGAGGCGGCGAGTAGCGGCTTGGACGTTCTCTTTGGGCGGCGGTTGGTTTCCTTGCGTTCTTTTGGCGTTGCCGGCAGCTATTCGCTGTTCGGACTCTGGATCGGCTGGTCCCTTCTGGCCGAGAGTTCAGGGAAAAAACTTGTCGGAGTGCAAGTTGGACTGGCGCTCCTGGCGCTGTTTTGTGGATCGGCGCCGGCATGGTTCAAGGTCCCGTCCGCGACGGCAATAGCCTTTTGCCCCCTTCTGGCTGTACCTTTCGTTGTCGTGGCTGTTTCCCGCTTCGCGCCGGTTCAATCGCTTTTTGTCATGAGCGCTCTGGTCGCGACCCTCTTTGTCGACTTCGCATTGATTGTCTTCGCCCGCATTTTGCTGCGGCGGATGAGCGCCTCGCGCCATTGGTTTGTCGTCGTCCTGATGGCACTTTTCCAGGTTTTCCTTGCCGTGCTACTCTTTTCGGCTCCAATCATCGGCGATGTGTTCCAAGGGAGCAAAGCGATGGAAGCGTTCACGGACACGGTCACGGAGATTCTTACGTACCTGAATTTTTCTACCGAGTTAGTCCTGCTCATCTTTATCACCCTTGTGCCCTTGCTGCTGTGGCATGCGCTCTGGCGGCCGGTCTCGCGGAAAGCCGTTGATCGGATTGACGGATATTCCATCGCTCACCGGCCGATGCTAGTGGGAACATTGGGGATTGCGTGCATCCTGGTTTCCCTTTTTGCGAAGATTCTGGCCACTTGAACCCCCGACCTCACAGCACTCATCGACCGTATTAAGGGCTTTTAATTTTGCGCGGAAAAGTGTACTAATAACAGTTGCCACAGGCCACTTCGATTTTCAGTACGAGGGATAGGCAATGTGGAAAACACCTTTTCCGGTACGACCGGGAAATCGCTTCACAGTTCACCTTCTGTCGTTATTCGCCTTCACCGCGGCGTTCACCTTCAACCTCTCCGGGCAGCAGAATGAAGCCGCGGGCAACCCCGAATCCACGCAGGCGCTGCGACAGCGCATCGAGCAACTGGAAGCGGAGGTCCGCTCGCTCAGGGCACTGGAAACGGAAGTCAGCGGGCTTAAAGCGCAGTTGCAAACCTTGACGGCCGCCGGGCAACCGGGTTTGCTGGTGCGAGAGAACAATGCCGCCGCAACGCAAGAACAGGCTTCAGCGGCTCAGGAATCGATGCCCATGCATCCTGAGGAGCTGAATATGCCCCGGCTGCAAATACGGGGCTTCGCGGACGTGGGCTGGAGCGGCAGCGACCAGACGGGCAGCACCAACTCATTTGCGCTGGGCCAATACAATCTCTTTATCACCTCGCGTTTGACCGACCGAGCCAGCTTTCTCGCAGAAACCGTCTTGGAAGCCGATTCAAAAAATGAATTCGGCATTGATCCCCAACGCCTTCTCTTGATTTACACCGTCAATGACGCGTTGAACTTCTCCTTCGGGCGCTATCACACCGGAATCGGCTTCTACAACACCGCTTATCATCACAGCGCGTTCATGCAAACTACACTGGGACGCCCTTTTCTCTTTCAATTCGAGGATGGTGGGGGGATCCTGCCCATTCACAACGTCGGCGTGAGCGTCACCGGTGTGCTTTCCAATGCCGTGGGGTTGCACTATCTGGCAGAGATTGGCAACGGACGGAGCACCCGCACTGCCCTGGGAGTTAGCCCGGTGCAAAACGCTGTCTCCGAGCACAACGGGAAGGCTTTCAATCTCGGGTTGTATTTCCGGCCGCCGATCGTAACGGGGCTGCAGCTTGGGGCCACGGGGTACCACGACCATCTGACGCCGGTCGTTCTTGTAGGAGGCGTACCCACGCGCATTCCTAACGTGAGCGAAGACATCATTGCCGCGCACATCGTCTACCAGAGTCCGCGCTTCGAGTTTCTCAACGAGGGCGTGTTGATGAGGCACCAGTCCGATGGCTCGCCGGTGGTGGTGAACATCCCCGGCTTCTATTCTCAAATCTCCAATCGCTGGGGCAGATACCGGCCTTACTTTCGCTATGAGTACCTTCAAGTGCCGGTCAACGATCCTCTGTATGCTGACGTCGGCCTTATTCATGGTCCTCACGCAGGGCTGCGTTTCGATTTGAGCGAGATGTCTGCCTTCAAGGTCGAGTATGGTCGCAATTTGTCGCGCAGTCCCAAGGCGGTGAACACTCTGGGTATGCAATTCTCGTTTGCGTTTTGAGGTGATCCATGAAAATGATGCCAACAAAGCGCATATGCTTGTTGATGATTGCGGCAGGGTGCTTGTTTGCCGTCCCGCTACTGGCCAAGGCCCAAGCGGCGGCGCGCGCGAGCGAATCCGACGATATTGCGGTCTTGGTGAACGCAAGCAATTCAACCAGCCACTTGTCGCTGTTGGAATTGCGGGCAGTCCTGCTTGGGGAACGACGTTACTGGAAGAACCACGTCCCGATAACGATCGTTCTGCGTGAACCAGGCAGCCGCGAGCGCCAGATCATCCTCGCGAAAGTTCTGGGGATGGATGACGCCGCATTTAAGGCCCACTGGAAAAAGAAACTGTTTCGCGGCGAAGCGTCCTCCGAACCAATCACCATTTCTTCAAAGAGCCTAATTTTGCAGTATTTGGACACGAATCCGGGCGCCGTTACCTTTCTTGCGGGCAATAATTCGCGAGGCGGCGACGTCAAGGTCATCGCGATCGATACCAGGATGCCGGGACTCCCCAGCTACCCGTTCCGTTGAGCCGCGTCGCTTCGCAGGGCCTGTTTTTGCGCTTCGAACAAGGGTTTATAATGGCCTCCCATTTCGTTCGCTACCACTTCGTTCGCCACCTCGAATCTTCCTTCGTTTGAGAACGTCATGGCAACACCGTCCGCACGCATAGTCCAAAACTCGGAACAGACGATCGAATCGCAGGAATTGGCAAGGCTCGCCGACCGTGCGCGAAAGACTTCGAGCGCTTCCGGAGCGGCCATTGCGTTGCGGGAAGGCAACACCGCGGAACTCGTCTGCTTTGCCCGGAGTGGCTCCATTGCTCCAGACGTTGGCTCCATCCTGTCCGTGGAAGCTACCTTCATCGGACTCTGCTTTCAGACTGCCAAGCAGCTTTGCTGCGATGACACAGAAGCGGATAAACGCCCGGGCCTTGCGTCCCTGAACGCTATCGGTATCCGGTCCCTCGCGGTCACGCCGATCCACCTCAACCGTGAGGTGATAGGTATTTTGGCCGTCTTCGTAGACACGCCGCGTGCTTTTTCTTCGGCCAACCTATCTCGGCTGAATGCCATCGCCCGCCAGATTGCAACGTTGCCGCCGGAGAAGCTGGGAGCACAAAGCGCGCAACCGGGCAGTCAATTGCTGGTAGCGAGGCCCGGCATAAAGCCCGACGTTAATCGGCCACTGCCGCCGGCATCAGCGCACATTCTTTTTCGCGACGAAGACGCCGAACCGCGTTATCCAGCCCAGCCCGCTACCCGCTCCTCGGCCCTGCACGATTTGGCCGGCGCGCTTGACGTGGCTGCCCGTCAGCCGGACAAGAGACGCACAAGCTTTATGGTGACCGGTGTAGCCGCGATATTGATGATTGCGACCAGCCTGGTGTGGTCATTTCTCAAGATGCGCGAGCTGGCGGCAGTTGAACCGGTCAGGGGCAGGCAGCCTGTCAACAATGCGCCTGCCGTTGAAATGCCAGGAGACCGAACTGTGGCGCCCGCGGCTGGTTTCCCGCAGACTTCGGCTCGGACTCCACTAGAGGGTCCCGATGGCATGACCGGACAACACAGAGAAGGCTCGGGGCGTGAACGGCAGACCGTTTCGCCCTCTAGACCGTTTTCGAGGTTCGAGCGTTCGGCAATACAGCCATCCATCGAGATAGAATCGGCTCACTTGCGCGGGAAAACAACCTCACATCGAGTTGCTGATGCGGCAGCTCGGAGTTCCGCTTCTTCAACGTCCTCCGTGCCGGCCAATTCTCCGTCAAAAGCCTCGAAATCTCTCAATCGTGGACTGCCAATCGAGCCGCCGAATCCGGCAACGCCCCCAGCGCCGATCTCCTTGCAATTTGTGCCTGCCCAGTTGGTCCATATCGTGGCTCCGGTATACCCGCCAGATGCCAACCCGTCGCTCACGACTGACAGCGTAGTGGTCAGATTCACAGTAGGAAAAGATGGCGGAGTAATGAATCCGGAATTCTTGAAGGGTCTCCCGGCGTTCAAGCGCGCGGCTTTGGATGCGGTTGGCCAATGGCAATACACGCCGGCTTTAAACAACGGCAAGCCGGTAGAACAACAGATTGAGGTCAGCCTGGATTTTAATCCGTCCACGCGTTCGCCGGCGCCGGCAAATTCAAATGAGTTGGCAGATGTCAATGCCAGGCAGCCGATCGCCACCCAAGCCGGCTTTGTGCCGGCTCAACTTATGAGCAGTGTGCGTCCCGCGTATCCCGCACTCGCAAGGCAATGGCTAACCACCGGTACCGTTGTGGTCAGAGTTAAGGTGGATAAAGACGGCAGAGTCGTCGATCCCGAAGTGTTGCGTGGTCCGATCCTCTTCCGGCGTGCAGCCCTGGATGCCGTCAAGAGGTGGCAATACCGGCCAGCCACGGCCAACGGTCAGCCGATCGAGCAACAGGTCGAAGTCCGTCTCGATTTTCGACCACAGTAGGGCGACAAGAACCTCAAATTCCTGGAGTTCCTTGCGAGACAACAGACGCCTTCAATCGAGAGCGGGGTTGTCGCACCAAACAACATTAAGTCGAAAGAAAAACAACGGACAAAACACGGACAATTTGCACCCAAGCAAAAAGGCTGCTCTCGCAGCCCGTTCATAAGCCCTGTGTTTTGTGGGGAGATTTGGTTGCGGGGGGTGGATTTGAACCACCGACCTTTGGGTTATGAGCCCAACGAGCTACCAGGCTGCTCCACCCCGCAAAATCATCTTAACAGCGGGGTTAGGGGCGGTCAAACCAGCAACGCCGACTGGGTGGTCCTCTTCTTCCACACCAGGATCAAAGGCCATCACTTCGCCAGAATGTCGTTACGACATCCTGGTCCTTAATGAGCTTGCGAGGCGGGCTCAACCGCGAGTGTATGTACCAGCCACGGAATGATGACCTGCTTGAAAATGACCGGATCCGGCCATACCTTCACCTGCCGTCCAAGGTGTCCACCTTGAGGATTGATCCATGCCGTCTTCGGAGTGTTTCCTTTGCTGAGGAGCAGGTAGATATCCGAGATCGGGACCTGGCTGTCCTGCACGCCGGCGAGGATCAGCATCGGCGCCATCGGTTTTCCCAGCAGCCCTTGTTTGACCAGTGACATGTTGGGCAGGACCTCAGCCAGATCATCAACCGTCTTGACGTTGTCAAAGATCGCCATCAGGGCAGGAACCTGGTCGAACAGGTACTCGCGCTGGCCGACAAGCGAATTCATCAGAAATTCTTTTTGGAAGAACGCGTCAACCGGGGGCGATTGCGCGCTGGCGCCTTTGAGGCGAGCATGCTCGACGATGGCCATCTTCGTTGCCCAATAAGCGCCCCAGCTCACACCATGCATGGCGATTCTGTTCTTATCGACTTCGGGCCGGGTTTGCAAGTAGTCAAGGACGCTCGACAGCATGCGTTCGGCGTTCTCACTGACTTTGATGGGCGATTGGCCGGTGCCAGGTCCGTCGACGGCGAGAAACCCGACGCCATACGGCAAGATTGCAGAAAAGCTCTCGGTCAGATCTTCTTTCCGGCTGTCCAGGCCATTGACCGCCAGCACCACGGGAACGGGGCCTCGGGTGTTCTTGGGCAGGCGCATGTAGCCGATAATTTCCTTGCCTTCAAACGGGATATGCACGACTTCCAGAGGTGAGTCGTAAAATCGAGCGTGAGCTAGGAACGCCTCGATGGCTCGCTGGTACGAGCGCTGCTTGCCAGGCGATGCTGGAATAGGCCAGCGGCCGAAGGAGTAAAGCCGCCAGGCGCGAATGTAATCGGCATCGGCTTTGCCCGGGTCGCTTTTTTCGACGGTTTTCGCTTCGTTCCAATAGCGGTCAGCTACCGCCATAAAGCCTGCGGCCCACTCGTCCTTGTCTTTGGTGTGGATGGCGGCGAACGCTTCCTTCACGTCACCCGGGTCGAGCGCGATCAGCGGATACATTCCATTCTCAGCGCGATGAATGGCTTCGGCTTTAATCTCATCCAGCGTTCGTTCCTTTGCCTCCTGCGCGTACGACGAATCAACCAGCAACGCGCCAACCAAGAAGCAAAGGGAGAGCCTCCACCCCACCGCGCGAAACGCACGTCGCGGACCCCAGGGCTTCAGGAGCTGATGGCAACCACCGCCAGGGATTGTCACGGCTTGGATTTCCTTTCAAGAATACGGAGCGGGCATAACGCCCGCTCCCTGTATTTAAAAGGTGAACTTCAGACCTAGTTGAGTCGCGCGGCTGCCGCCGGAACCAATCACGGGATTGGCGGCTGCAACATCAGGCGTCGCACAGGCACAGCCAAACGAGCCCGTCGAAGGATCGTTGTGTGCGAAACCATTCTGTCCTCCGAAGGGGTTGGCGAAGTTGGGGTGATTGAAGATGTTGAAGAACTCAGCCCGGAACTGCGCGCCCAAACGTTCGCCGAACTTCCAGTTCTTGGCCAACGATAAATCCACGTTCTTGAATCCGGTGTCCCGGAAAATGTTGCGGCCCATGGTACCGAACGTGCCGGGCGTGGGAGGAATCATGAACGACTGACCGCTCGCATAACATCCGAAGTTGGAAAGCTCCGTGCTTGTAGGTCCGCCGGCCACTCCGCCGTCGAGCTTCAAAGCCTGGCCGTTGCAGGATGGATTCGTGGTTGGAGCAAGAGGGTTACCGCTTCCGGCGAAGAACGGAATTCCCGTGGGCGTTGATTTGAAGTCTTTCGGGTTGCCGAAGAAGTCCCAGCGATCGTTTAACTCGCCGGTCAAACTAACATCGGTGCCCGCATCCATCACACCGAAAGGCTGTGCGCTGGAGAGGCTGATAATGGAGTTGACCTGCCAACCCTCCAGTAGCTGCGCGAAGCTCTTTTTTCCGGGAAAGACGTAAGTCATGGATAGCGTAAAGCGTTGGCGGATGTCGAAGTCGCTGCTGGCATATTCGCTGTTAGGATTGGCGCTGTTGCTGGGAAGACCAAGTCCGGCGCCGAAGTCCCAGTTGGCGCCAACCTGGTCGAGCGCGTGGGCCCAGGTGTAGCCGGCCACCATCGACAGCCCATGAAAGTTGCGCGACGTCAGAGTGGTCTGCAGCGCGTTGTAATTGGACCGGTAGATATTGCCCATTTGGAAAATCTGAGCGAGATAGGGGAACTTGGTGTTGAAAGGCCGCCCCGCCTGCTCACAGTGGCCGCAGGCGATTTCAGCAGGTGAGTTCGGATCCACCTGGTTAATGTCGCGGATACCGACGAGTTTTGATCCGTGGTTGCCCACATAGCCAACTTCCAGCACCAGGTTCCGCGTAAACGAGTGCTGGATGTTCAGGTCCCAGTTGTAGACATACGGAGTCTTAAGATTGCGGTCAACACTCATGATCGAGCATGGCGCACCCGTCGCCGGGTCGCAATCGATGGTGTTGTTGCCTGGGAAAACCGTCCCGAACCAGTTCAAACTCGACCCGGGGAAAAAAGCGACCCCAGTGGCAATGTTGCCGCCGGAAGTCCCCCCACTCGAGTTGATCTGGGCTCCCGTTGGAATCGTTGCCAGGCCCATCGAGTTGTTCAGTGCGAGAAACGATTCCCAGTTGACGGTTTCGTACATGATGGCGCTGCCACCACGCAGCACCGTCCGTCCGTTGCCAAAGAGATCCCAGGCAAAGCCCGCGCGCGGTGCGAAGTTCGTGCGATTGGGGTTGTAAGGACCGCCCACGCCGTTCTGTCCGGCCTGGATCAAGCCCTTCAGGGGATCGAAGTTGCCCAGAAGATTGTGATCTTCCTTGATGACCGTGTTCAGCTCATAGCGTAGGCCGAGATTCAGCGTAAACCTGGTGCTCAGCCGCCAATCGTCCTGAACGAATCCGGCGTAACCCCAGTTGTGAATGTGCCGTGTGGGATCGCCAATCAACAGCGTGCCGTTGGTCGGCGAGCCGGCGAAGAAATCTTCGATACCTGACGAGTTTCCCGATGCGAACGCTGCGCCGCCAATAAATTTGATCCTGCCACGGGAACCACCGAACGCGCCTCCACTGAAAGAATCACGGTGCAGCTCTCCGCCAAACTTGACGGCGTGCTTGCCCACGATGTAAGAGACATGATCGATGAACTGCATGCGCGTGTCGGGCCCTTGGACCTTGGGCCAGTTAAAGCCTCCGAGCTCCTGCGGGAAAACATAAAACGGGAAAACGTTGATCCGCGGCAAGCCACCGTAAAGCGGGTTGGTGACCCCGGTGTTGAGGCCGTACGTGCTCTGTACGTTCGTCGTGTGGTCGTTGGTGAAGGTTGGCTGGTACAAGCGGTTGTATCCAAACCGGGCTTCGTTGACCCAGTGTGAGTTGGGCGCGTAGGTCCAGTTTTCGCCAAGAACCTGGGCACGAGTGTGGATCTGCGTAAGCCACTTCGTCTGCAGCTGACTGGCATCGGAAACGGTACCGGAATTGTTGCCAAAGAAATACAGGCTGCTGAAGGTGTGGCGATCATTCACGTGAAAATCGACCTTGCCGACCGCGTTGTCTGAACTCACCGTATTGGGCAGGCCGAAGTTAATGGAGTTGCCTGCAGTGGTGCTTGGATTCAGGGGGAAGCCGGAGCCATCGCACTTCACCGTATTGGGCGGAGTAAACGTACAGCCCGCGATTTTGAGGCTGGCTGCGCTCACGTCGTTGGGAATAGCATGCGCTAGAAATGCCGCGTGAACGTTCGCGATGGCGTCAGGGATACTGTTGGCGCAGTCCCCCGTGTTCGTGAATTCGCAGTTGCCGGGTGCTCCAGGCGCAACTGTGGGGAGGGAGACCGTGGACCATGTCTGGAGGGAACCGGTGTTGCCGACGGTGTAGCGTTGCCCCTCATATCCACCAAAATAAAAAAGTTTGTCTTTGATGATTGCGCCACCGCCGGTTCCGCCAAACTGCTCCAGATTGCGCGGATTCTTTTCTTGCCCCACCGGATTGAAGAAATTGCGAGCATCCAGCGGCGTGTCCCGGCCGAAAGCGTAAGCGGTCCCGTGGAGATTGTTCGTTCCAGACTTCACGCCCACGTTGACGATCGCACCCGGCTTCCAGCCATATTCCGCGGGCGGGTTCTGTTGCAGATTGAATTCCTGGATGGAGTCAATCGGCAGAATGGTAGCCGAGTCTCCCGCGATTCCGGCGCCGTTGATGATGCTTTGCCCCGAGAAGGGTTCGCTATTGAACAGGCCCTCCACCAGGTAAGCATTGTCCTCGGCCCTCAGCCCGTTGGCGCTGGTTGTCGAGAATCCACCGCCGGGGTAGCGCATCACGCCCGGGCGCAGCTGGAGCAGGTTCTCATAGTTGCGGCCGTTCAGGGGAAGATCGTTAATCTCCTTGTTGCTCAGCGTACCCCCCAGAGTCGAGCTGATGGTATTGATCAGGGGCGCTTCCTCAGTGATCACCATGGTTTCCTCTACAGCGCCAGGCGAAAGGTCGAAATCGAGCGCGAGGTCGGTAGCCACTTCGACGGCAATACCTTTACGCTCCACACTCTTGAATCCCTTGGCTTTGGCCAGCAACTGATAAACACCGGGAGGCAAGTTCGGCGCCACGTAGGTCCCCGTGTCATCGGTGGTCACGGTGCGGCTGGTGGCGCGTTGCTCGTCGGTGATCTCTACGGTTGCTCCTGGCACCACGGCCCCGGTCGCGTCTCTGACGGTTCCACGAATGCGTCCGGTCGTGGTTTGGGAAACAAGGGAAATGGAGAAGATGAACGTCAAGCAACAGAGGAACAGCAAGCGAAAACCCCTTACCTTGGTATCCTTGAGGACCCTTCCCAAGACGTTGGCCCGACAGCGGTTCCCCTTGAACTCACCCGATGTCAAGTTGTTGAAGGTTAGACAAGGCATGACGTTACCTCTTTTGGCGTGAATTTTGGTCTGACAACTCTACCACTAGTTAGTGGTTAAAGAGGTCAAATTTGGTCCGACAACTCTACCACTTTTTTAATACTGGTCAAAACGGAAAATATTGGTATAGTGGTCGAACCAGAAAATAGGGTGAATTGAGGAGATGGGGTATGGGTACCGCGACCGGGCAGCGACGGGCTGATTCGGCAATCCAGATTGAAAAGTGGATGAGGATGTACCGGCAGATGCTGGCAGTCCGCCTGTTTGAAGAACGCGTAAACGAGCTTTATACCCGAGCTTTGATGCCTGGACTGGCACACCTCTATATTGGCGAGGAAGCAGTGGCCGTCGGAGTGTGCGAAGCGCTTCGCCCTGAGGATTTCATCACCAGTACGCACCGCGGTCATGGCCATTGTCTGGCTAAAGGCGCATCCCCCGACCGCATGTTTGCAGAGCTGCTTGGCAAGGAAGCCGGTTACTGCCGCGGCAAGGGCGGATCGATGCATATCGCTGACCCTGATACCGGCAATCTGGGCGCCAACGCCATTGTGGCAGGCAGTGCTGGAATAGCCACTGGCGCAGCTTTTTCCGCTAAACGGCTGCACACCAGCGCTGTTGCTGTCTGTTTCTTTGGTGAGGGGGCTCTCGGGCAAGGGTTGGTTTACGAAGTAATGAACCTGGCGCAGCTGTGGAAGCTGCCCGTGATTTATGTTTGCGAGAACAATCTCTACACCGAATACACGCACTATTTAGAAACGACGGCGGGTACCATTACGGCCCGGGCAGCCGCTTTCGGATTGGCAACCGACGAAGTGGATGGGCAAGATGTCCGTGCTGTGCACGAAGCAGCCGTGCGCTTGATCGAGCGCGCGCGTAAAGGAGAGGGCCCCGCTTTCCTCCTGTGTAACACCTACCGGTATCGTGGCCATCATGTCGGCGATATCAACCGGGAGTATTACCGCTCCAAGCACGAAGAGCAGCGCTGGACTGCGGAGCGCGATCCCATCCGGAACCTGGGCGCCTGGCTAACAACGCAGGGTTTGGCCGATCAGGGACTGCTTGATCGCATTGCTTCTGAGGTTGGATCGGAGATTGCCAAGGCCCTCGAGTTTGCTCTGGCCGCACCCTATCCCTCCGTGGACGAAGCGGGAAACAACGTCTATGCATGAATCGAATGACCGCCAACTGACTTTCGCGGAAGCGATCCGCGAGGCTCTCGCCGAGGAAATGCGCCGTGATTCACGGGTCTGCATCCTCGGAGAAGATGTAGCCGAGGCGGGCACGCCGTTCAAGGTGCTTTCAGGACTCGTGGACGAGTTTGGGGTACATCGTGTTGTGGACACACCGATCTCGGAAGCAGGCTTCACCGGCTTGGCGGTTGGAGCTGCGATGACCGGCCTGCGTCCCATTGTCGATATCATGTTTGGGGACTTCATCACCCTGACCATGGACCAGATGGCCAACCAGGCCGCCAAGATCCATTACATGTCAGGCGGCAAATGGAAGGTCCCGATGGTGATGCGGACAACTCTTGGAGCCACTCGGCGGTCCGCTGCCCAGCACTCGCAATCTCTCCATGCATGGTTCAGCCACGTCCCGGGGCTGAAGGTTGTGCTGCCATCTACTCCATACGACGCCAAAGGCTTGCTGAAGACAGCGATCCGGGACGAAAACCCGGTTGTCTTTTTCGAAGACAAGATGATGTACAAGCTTAAGGGTAAGGTTCCCAAGGAGGAATACACCATCGAGTTTGGTGTGGCCGACATCAAGCGGGCCGGCGATGACATCACCATTGTGGCCACGAGCAGCATGGTGCAAGTAGCCCTGGGCGCAGCAGCGTTGCTGGAAAAGATCGGCATCAGCGCTGAAGTCATTGATCCCCGCACCACCTGGCCACTCGACGAGAAGACCCTGGTGGACTCAGCGAAAAAGACTTCACGCGCCATCGTGGTTGATGAAGGCTACGGCCGCTACGGGGTCACGGCTGAGATTGCCTCCGTGATTGCGGAAGGCGCATTTTATGACTTGGATCGGCCTGTCAAACGGTTGGGAGCCATGCACGTTCCCATACCATTTTCTCCGCCTCTCGAAGATGCCACCGTACCCACAGAGCAATCGGTGTTTGAGGCGGCGCAGGAACTTTGCGGACGAACCGAGGAAGCTTAGAAAGGAGGCCCGCTGTGGCCCTCAAAACACACGGGACAATGGCGGTTGACTGGGAACAGCGCGTGGATTTTGACCGTCTGCGCCGCGAGCGCCTGGATCGCGCGAAGGCACTGCTGGCAAAGTCAGAGATGGGCGCTCTTCTCTGCTTCGATATGAATAACGTCCGCTACCTGACGGCCACTCATATCGGCACATGGGCCCAGGACAAGGCCAATCGTTTCACTCTTCTGCCGCAGAATGACGAGCCGATCCTCTGGGACTTTGGTTCTGCCGCACGCCACCATCAGCTTCATTGCCCGTGGCTGGGAGAGCGATCACGTCCGGGAATCTCCATGCTGCGTGGCGCCATGTCGCCGGAGATGGGTAGGGCTGAGGACGTGGCCAAAAAGATTCGAATCGAGCTGGAGATGCGCGGCCTGCATAAAGAGCCTTTGGGAGTGGACATCATCGAGCCTCCCGTGCTCTTTGCTCTTCAGCGCGAGGGCATCAAGGTAGTAGATGGACAGCCTCTCATGTCAGACGCTCGCGTCATCAAGACCCAGGATGAGATCGCGCTGCTCAATACGTCCGCCATGATGGTGGACGCAGCCTATGACGAGCTATATCGCGCCATGAAGCCGGGAATGCGTGAAAACGAAGCGGTGGGGCTGGTCAGCAAAGTCTTGTACGACCTCGGTTCGGAGTACGTCGAGGCGGTCAATGCCATCTCGGGAGAACGTTGCAACCCTCATCCTCACGTTTTTTCAGATCGCGTGCTTCGCCCGGGTGACCCCGTGTATTACGACATACTGCATTCCTACATGGGGTACCGCACCTGTTATTACCGTTGCTTCACCATAGGCTACGCGTCGCACGCCATGGTGGATGCTTACAAACGCTGCCGGGACTACCTGGATGCCGCCATCGCGCTGGTGCGCCCTGGCCGCTCGACGGCGGAGATTGCCGCTGTATGGCCCAAAGCCGAGGAGTTCGGTTTTCCTAACGAAGAAGCATGCTTTGCTCTGCAATACGGTCACGGTATCGGCCTTGCTATTTGGGAAAAGCCTGTCATCAGCCGTCTCGTTTCGTTCGACCATCCCTGTGAAATTCAGCCGGGAATGGTCTTCGCACTGGAAACATTCTGGCCTTCCACGGATGGGTGGAGCGCGGCGCGTATTGAGGAAGAAATTGTTGTTACCGAGACCGGGCATGAGGTCATCACCCGCTTTCCGGCCGAGGAGCTCCTGGTGGCAGGCGCCCACTATGTGACGGTAAACGGTCCGCTGCCGACAACACGCGAGAGCGACGCCTCGGGTGGATGGGAAGTGGTCGATTTGATCCAAACCAGCGCCAAGACTGAAGGAGTCAAAGTCTCAGACTGAGTCCTTATGGCGATCAGCATCGTTATGCCCGCTCTTGAACTAGCACAGGAAAACGGCAGGCTTATCTCCTGGCAAAAGATGGAGGGGGAACGCGTGGCCAAGGGCGAACCGCTTCTGGAGGTGGAAACGGACAAGGCTCTTGTTGAGATCGAGGCGCCTGGAGACGGCATTCTTGCCGGCCTGAAGGCCCAGGCTGGAGACGTCATCGCAGTTGGGACCGTCATCGGCTGGATCCTGAACCCGGGCGAGGTCATTCCCGAGGCAGCCGTACCTGCAACTGAAGAAAGAAAAGGATCTCGGCAACAGGTTCGCCCAACCTTGCCGGCAACGCCGGCTCCCGAGCGGCCTTCGGCCTCAACGCCGAGAGTTTCTCCCAAGGCTCGTCGGCTTGCCCGGGAGCACAACGTCGACATCAGCCAGCTGCGCGGATCCGGCTCCGGTGGGGAAATCCTGGCTTCGGATATTTTGGAAGCGGCAAAGTCCCAAGGTACGCTCGTCTCCGCCAAGGTGGAAAAGCCCAGCGCGGTGGCGAGATTAATGGCGGAGCGGACCACCCAGAGTTGGACCAGCGTGCCTCACTTCTTTGTAACTCGCGAAGTAGACGCTGCCGGCTTGGTGCAAGAACGTGAGCGGTTGGCGCCAACGATTGAACAGGCCCGAGGCGTGCGGCCAACCTACACGGACTTCCTGATTGCACTTGTGGCCGGGGTCTTGGCGCAGCATCCCCGGATCTATGCCAGCTGGGGCGGTGAAGGCATCTCTCTGAACCCGGAAGTAAATATTGGAGTGGCAATGGCCGTGAAAGACGGCGTGGTGTCGACGGTGATTCGCCAGGCCGCAACGCTGGACCTTGGGGAGATTGCGGTCCAACAGAAGAATCTCGGCGAGCTGGCCCGGGCGGGGCGTTTGCGTCCCTGGGATATCTCCGGCGCGACTTTTACCATCAGCAATCTTGGCATGTACGGCGTCGATGCTTTCAACGCCATCATTCCCCCGCCACAAGCAGCGATTCTGGCGGTAGGACGCATCGCCGATCGTGTTGTGCCAGTCAACGGCCAACCGGCAGTACGGCCCATGATGACGCTCACGCTGTCCTGCGACCATCGCGTGGTCGACGGGGCGGGCGCTGGAAGCTTTTTGAACGATTTGTCCCACGCAATTCTCGAACCGGCGAAATGGATTCAATCATGACCGAGAGGGCTGTGAGCGAAGACAATTTGCGACTTTTTATCGTGGGTCCGTTGGTGTCTCTGGAGGTAGGTCAGAAATGTCTATTGTGAGTGCGAATCCGGCAACCGGCCAAGTGATCACGACCTTTAAGCCTCTGTCGGACTCCCAGATTGAGGAGAAACTGCAAAGCGCGACCGCGGCCTTTGCCAGATACCGGAAGGTCTCGTTTGCGGAGCGCGCGCGGATGATGGCTAAAGCTGCCGATATTCTTGAAAATGAAAAGGAGCCGCTCGCCAGATTGATGACGGCTGAGATGGGCAAGCCGTTTCGGTCTGCGGTCGAAGAAGCGAGCAAGTGTGCTTGGGCATGCCGGTATTATGCCGAGAACGCAGAACGTTTCCTGAGTGATGAACTAGTCGAAACCAACGCAAGCCGCAGTTACATCCACTATCAGCCCCTGGGGCCGGTCCTGGCGGTCATGCCCTGGAACTTCCCCTTCTGGCAAGTATTCCGCTTTGCCGCGCCTGCATTGATGGCGGGTAATACCGCTCTCCTGAAACACGCTTCTAACGTTCCCCAATGCGCCTTGAAGATCGAGGAGGTGCTGTGCAGGGCGGGATTCCCAGAAGGAGTTTTTCAGACGCTGCTTGTGAGTTCTCAAAAGGTGGATGGACTTCTGGACGATCCACGGGTGGTGGCGGCAACTCTTACCGGAAGCGAGGAAGCTGGAATTCAAGTAGGCGCCGCAGCCGCCAAGAGAGTTAAGAAGGTGGTCCTGGAACTTGGCGGAAGCGATCCCTTCATTGTCATGCCCAGCGCAAATCTCGATGAAGCAGTAGCCACTGCGGTGAAAGCCCGCATTGTGAACAATGGCCAGTCATGTATTGCCGCCAAACGCTTCATCGTGGCCGCCGGTATTGCCGCCGAGTTTTCACGCAGGTTCGTCAGCAAGATGGAGAGTCTTCGCGTAGGCGATCCTTTGGACGAAAGCGTCGATCTCGGCCCCCTGGCAACTGCGGATGGCGTGGACTCGCTTCATCAGTGCGTCCAGCAGACAGTAGCGGCCGGTGCACGGGTTTTGACGGGCGGCAAACGCCTGGAACGCCCCGGTCATTTCTATGCGCCTACCGTTCTAACGGATATTCCCAAAGAGTCGCCTGCGTACCGTGAGGAGTTGTTTGGTCCCGTGGCGTGCCTGTTCCAGGCTCGGGACATCGACGAAGCGATTCAGATTGCCAATGACAGCCGCTTCGGGCTTGGAGCAAGCGCCTGGACCCAGGACGCGGGGGAGAGGGAGAGATTCATCAACGAAATCGAAGCTGGAATGGTCTTCATCAACCGCATGGTGGCCTCTGATCCCCGGCTTCCATTTGGTGGCGTGAAACGTTCAGGGTTTGGCAGAGAACTTGGAGCCTACGGAATCCGCGAGTTTGCGAATATCAAAACGGTTTCCATTCAATGAGCGACTGATCCACGGACGCTCATAGTACGTAGTTGAAACGTGGTTGAAACACTGACGGCCTGGCCGGTCCAACGGGGACTTGCCTAAGCAAGGAGAGCTGATTCGTGTACAAAGCGGTTCAATCATCGCGCCTCTACGAACAGATCGTGCAGCAGATTGAGGAATCAATCCTGAACGGCACCCTCAAACCCGGAGATCAGTTGCCACCGGAACGCGAGCTAGCCCTGCGATTTGGGGTTAGCCGTACAGCTGTGCGGGAAGCCGTCAGGACACTCCATCAGAGAGGCTTGGTGGAAGCCTACTCCGGGCGGGGCACGTTCGTCACCAACGGAACTTCGCAGGCCATCAGGAGTTCACTCGATCTGATGATGAAGATCCAGCCGGCCGGACCAGCGCCATTGGTTGAAGTGCGCGAGATTCTGGAACCGGAGATCGCCGCACTGGCCGCAATTCGATGGGATGAGGCCCATCTGGTCATGATGCGGGAAGCCATCGCGGTGATGGACCGTGAACGAAGTGACGGCGAGGCCTTCATCGAAGCCGATCTCGACTTTCATCTGGCCCTGGCCGAGGCGGCCGGGAACCCTCTCATTCTTTCGCTGATCGATTCGATTGGCGGACAGCTCCGCGAACAGCGGATGCGTATCTTTTACGTAGAGGGTGGACCGGAGCGGGGCCAGTTTCACCACAAACGCATTCTCGAAGCCGTGGAACAGCGTGATCCTGAGCGGGCGCGTGAAGCGATGCGGACGCACCTGCAGCAGGTGCGCGAAGATTCGCGCGCTTCCTCCACCGGAGACGCGGCTTCAGCTTGAGAATTCCACGGAATGCAGTTGCAGGATGGGGAGCGATGGCTAATCTCGGATTTGTTGGCTTGGGTGTGATGGGCAGCCAGATGGTGAGCCGGCTCCTCGACAAGGGTCATGTCGTGACCGGTTACAACCGCACTCGCGCCAAGGCCCAGTGGCTGGTTGATAAAGGTATGCGTTGGGCGGACTCGCCTAAAGCAGTGTGCGCCGCAGCCGACGTCACCTTGGCGATGGTCACCAACGGAGCAGCACTTGATGCCATCACGGATGGTCCCGATGGGGTATTAGCTGGACTCAGCGCCGGCAAGATCTTCATCGACATGAGCACGGTCAGTCCTGACTTTAGCCGCGCTGTTGCTTCCAAGGTTCGCAGCCGGGGAGCCGACATGCTGGATGCGCCGGTATCGGGAAGCGTAGTTACTCTCCAGCAGGGAAAGTTGAGCGTCATGGTGGGCGGGCACCGCAAGACCTTCGATGGCGTGAAAGCCCTCCTCGAGGATATTGGGCCCAAGGTTACCTACGTCGGCGAGAATGGCGTTGCGCTATCGATGAAGATCGCTACCAACTTGAGCCTCGCGGTTCAAATGCTGGCGTTCTCGGAAGGTGTCCTGCTCGCGGAAAAAAGCGGAATCGCACGCGAGACAGCTGTAGAGGTTCTTACCCACAGCGCGATAGCTTCTCCCATGATTCAATACCGCGGTCCCTTTGTTCTCGGCATGCCGCAAGAAGCCTGGTTCAACGTGAACATGATGCAGAAGGACTTGCTGTTAGCGCTGGAACTGGGCCGTCAAGTGAATGTTCCCTTGCCGACAACCTCCCTAGTCAATGAGTTCATGACAGCGGCTCGCGCCATGGGCTTGGAGGACAGGGACTTTGCCGTGGTCTTCGACGTGTTGGCCCGGCTGTCAGGGATTGCGAAGTGAGTCGATTCATGCGCCGGCGGTACTGAGGCCGCCTTTAACGCCTTGCATCAAGAAGAGATTGGATTATGAAGGTCCTAGAGGACACAGAAGCATCCCAACCCGAGACAGAAGCGCCCGCACCGCGCAGAAAGCCCTTCTACGCGAACTTGTGGGTACAGGTGCTGTTAGCTGTCGGCCTGGCGATCCTGCTGGGCTACTTCAGGCCCGCTACGGCCATCGCCCTGAAGCCGCTGGGCGACGGTTTCATCAGGCTGATTACGATGATCATCACGCTGATCATCTTCTGCACGGTCGTCTCCGGCATGGCCGGCCTGCGTAACCTTCGCAAAGTAGGCCGCGTCGGCGGCAAGGCTTTAGTCTATTTTGAAGTCGTCTCTACTCTGGCGCTGTTCATCGGCATGGTAGTGGGCAATATAGTGCGTCCGGGCAGCGGTTTTAATGTAAACATGGCCAGCCTTGACACCCGGCTCGTCGCGGACTATGCGGGCCAGGCCAAAGCGCAAAGCCTGACCGAGTTTGTCATGCACATTATCCCCACCACGATCGTGGATGCCTTTGCCAAAGGAGACATTCTTCAAGTCCTCCTCATCGCCATCTTTTTCGGTGTTGCATTGTCAGCCGCGGGCAAGCGTTGCCAGCCGCTGGTCGATTTATTTGAGGCGGTGACCGTCGCGGTGTTTGGCATCGTCAATCTGCTGATGAGGCTTGCGCCCATTGGCGCGTTCGGCGCCGTCGCCTTTACCGTTGGCAAGTATGGCATCAGCTCACTTGGGCCGCTCGTCAAGCTCATTACCACGTTCTATGTCACCTCAATCCTGTTTGTCTTGATTGTGCTTGGGGTGATTGCCAGATTGGCTGGGTTTAGCATCATCAAGTTCCTTCTTTATATCAAGGAAGAAATCTTGATTGTGCTCAGCACGAGCTCATCGGAACCGGTATTGCCGCCGCTGATGGAGAAGCTGACGCGCGTCGGTTGCTCGAAGTCGCTGGTAGGACTTGTTGTGCCGGCAGGGTACATTTTCAATACTGACGGCACCAGTCTGTATATGACCATGACCGCTTTGTTTCTGGCCCAGGCCACCAACACCCATCTGACACTGACGCAACAATTCGCCATTTTTGCCGTGGCGACTTTGACCTCCAAGGGTGCGAGCGGCGTCCAAGGCGCATCGTTCATCGCACTCGTCGGCACGTTGACAGTCGTGCCCACCATCCCCGTTGCAGGCATGGCTTTGGTTCTCGGAATCGACCGTTTTATGAGCATGTTTCGCGCGGTGGTAAACGTGATCGGAAACGGCGTCGCCGCGCTGGTCGTGGCCCGGTCGGAAAAGGAAATTGATCGCGAGACGTTGCGCCAAGCCTTGGGTTAGATCCGCTCAGTACCCAATTCCGGCGCTGCCATCCCATCCAAATTAGGATTTTCTCACCTTCGGATGTCGCAGGTATCTGTTTTTCAGCCGGATGTCAGGGTATCGGAGTCATCTTGTCACAGGCAGCCTCCCTATTACCTTTGTGTGCGCCTGACGTGTTCTTTGCCGCATGCGGTGCGTGATACATTGAGTCACACAGCTGGTGCTAACCAGGGAGGAGATCATGAATTACAGAGCTGCCTATCAGGCGGCCGTGGTGTGCTTGTTCTTACTTGGATTAGGGTCTGCTTTTGCCCAAGACCCAACCAAAGTTGCGCCTACGCACTACAAGTTAGCGTTTGAAAACGACCATGTGCAGGTTGTGTATGTCCATTATGGGCCCCATGAGAAGTCTGCCCTGCACGACCATCCGGGAGGGGTGGTGGTTACGCTAACCAGCGCGCATCTGAGGTTTACGGACCAAGACGGAAAAACCCGCGAAGTAAATGCAATTCACGGCGAGGCGCGTTGGTTTCCCCCTTTTAAGCACAAAGTCGAGAACTTGAGCGACACACCCTATGATGCGATCTATATCGGGGTGAAAGGTGTTCCGCCATCCTCAGCTTCCTTGGACACGAATGGATGGACGGAACAAGACCGGGAAGTCGTTGCTGCGTTTCTTTCAATGGCAAACCGCCCGAACCCGCAACATTCTTCCGATGCTCCATGCCAGGAGGGCTGCACCCTTCCAATGCCGGTTGCGGACACCCCTTTCCCGTGAAAGGCAACAGGAGTCTCCAGAAGCGAAACAGCTACAAGGAACAGGGGACGGGTCATTTCAACCAACCCCCTAAACAACTTAGGCCGGTTTCGGGCTACGAGCCCCGCTCACTTTGCGCTCACACTGCCAGCAGTTGCCCGACGCTCTCGTGCGCCAGCAATAGCGCGAGGAGGCTCGCTTGAGTCGAACCCACGTCTTCACTGGACCTTACCCGTCGTCTGGCTAGATGAGGGTATGGAGACCAAAGCATAGATTCCAGTCTTCGTAGCCTGCGCATGAACTACTCCGGTATGGCTGTCATAGCGCGCTGGGGAATTGCTCGTCCAAACTAGCCCCTTCCCGCTCTTCTCGCAGCGCACGATCGCGTACTCACGGTTGTCGGCGCTGCCCGGGGGCACGGGGAACGCAATCTGGGCGTTCTCTTTGATGGGTGTGCTCTCGGTTGTGTTGGTATGTAGTATCTCCAGCGCTGGGCCGAGGAATTCCACATCCTTGGACGCTCGTTGGCCGATCGTCACTTGCGAAAGCCCTGTTGTGAGCCTTCCCAATTCAGCGATCCCGATACCCCGCACATCGTAAGCCTGCTCCAACTCGTTCCTGGGAAGTCCGGAAATCGAAACGCTGTCGGCAACGGATGCTTTCCCAGCCAGATTGGTCCACGTCGCCATGTTGCCGAGCAAAATACCGCAGTCCCCGCTACAATCCCCCTCGGGTTGCAGGACGAATTGCGGCGAAGGGGCGCCCGGCGGAACATTGACCTTCAGGCAATCGAACAGGATCTCTGTGGACTCTGACGTAGCCGGATTCGTTGCCGTTATTGTGCCGCCTGTGTGGGCATTAATCGTGTTGCCCGACTGTATAGTCGCAGTGTTCGAGGTCTGATTGGCGAAAGCCGGGTAGTTGGCGGAAAGATTCAGCGACACATGGTCGACCGAGCCGTCGTCATTGTACGCGGTGACCGTGAGCTTTCCCGGACCCGCTGGGCACGGGCCCGATATATCGATCACAGGTTTTCCCGCGATGATGTAGGTGTATTCAAGTGCCTCGTCACTCCTGACGCCATTCACGGTTGCGAAGACTGCCACGGTCCCCGTACGATCGCCCGGCAGAAACGACTTCGGCGTGGTTAGCACTACAGTTTGGTGTTCCTGGCCAACCGAATCGATTGTGGCTTTGGCCGAGCCCTGATTAAACTGAGAAAACTTAATCGTCGTTGAGCTGTCGAAACCGGCGCCTTTCAAAGTAATCTGCTGATTGCCGGCGACGCTCCCGAACTGGTGCGACAGCGACTTCAGACTCCATGGAATTTGTTCCCGATAAGCTGACTCACGTAAAGCCTGCCAGGTAAATCCGTGCCTAACCCGACCATGTGCAGTACGCCCCGACCATCTTCGGAAATCGCAGGAATGTTATTTTGTGGTTTAGATTCAGATTCCTTGCCGTAGGTCTTGAATCCCCGCAAAGAAACTCGCACTGGACCGTTTACCCCGCTCATCCATAGATCGCCGTCTAAGTCTTCCGTAAAGGGAAACACACCGGTTGTAAGAGGCAAGTCTCGGTCAGCCCAAAAATGGCCTTCACTCAGAAAATGCACTCTTCCGTTAATGCTTGTCCATATCCGGCCACTCGACTGCTGATAGATCGCCCAGATATCCCCCGACTCCGCCCTGGCCATATTCGCGCGTTGGCTCTGAGTATTTGGAATCAACTGAGACGCATCGACGGCTTCGCCTTCTCTGGCAGGTATCGGCATTGCATCCTGCTTCAAGCTGGGCGCGCGGACCTGCACCACGCGCGAGATGAATAAAGGCGAAAGCGCCGGGAACGGTCCCGGCTGAAAAATGACAAACCCCGAGCGGTGGCCAACCCAAATCCTTCCATCCTTGTCCACAAGGAACCAAGTCATGTCTTGTGAGCCATCGTTACTCAGGAAAGAGTAATGAACTACACGACCGTCCTGGGCCCGCCGCAGCAGACCGTGGTTCGTGCTCAGCCAGAGACTGCCGTCCCTCCCTTCACGAATCCCAGTCACAACGAAGTCTGATTGCAGATTAGGCGGTAAGTTCAGGTCGATTGGACGAAAACGGACGGACTGGCCGTTTTCCTCGATGCGCACCATCCCATCGGCTGCAGCCCAAAGATTGCCGGAACTGTCTTCATAGAGGAAACGGAACGACCTTTCCGCCACCAGTTCCGCATTGAGCAAAGTCCTTCCATCGCGGCGTGCCGCATCCCCTGGCCTGGATGAGACGGTCGAAACCTTGGATCGGGGATCATATCGATAAAGCCCGCCAGAATTGGTGACAATCCAGTAGACGCCCCGCCGCGTCTCCAACATGTAAATGACATTCGGATCAGCAGCCGCAGGGACCTTGTAATTCACAAAGCGATAGCCGTCGAAGCGACTTAATCCGTCTCGCGTGCAGAACCAGAGAAAGCCATGCGAATCACGCATGATGTAACTGACAGCACTGTTCCATAATCCGTCGGCAGTCGTATAGGTCTTGAGGGGCAGTCGCTGGGCAAGTGTTCCCCGTGGTCCTAGGACGAGCAGGGCGAGCAAGACGATCCATCCGCGCCGATTGCACCTTTTCAGCAGCCCGATGATCTGCATCTAGCCTCTTCCTCTTTGCCAGTTTCACGAAGCTGTTTCTGTTGGGAAGAACAGAGCTGCTCATTGATTCACCCACGAAGGGCCGTTGAGCGACGGTAAGTATAAGACGATTGGCCGTGCCACCACCACAAAGTCTCTTCGTCTGGGGTCTGCCAGGTCTGGTATCTGCCAGCGCATAGGGGTTGTACTTTCTTGCAGGGCCAAGAGGCGTGGCGTCTGATTTCCAGCGAGCCCTTGGCCCATGCGATTCTCCCCCGAACAAGATTGAGCATCGGCGTAGAGTGAGGAGCGGCAGTCCTTCCTATGCCGCCGGTTCCAGGCGCACTTTCTCGGCGGCTTCGGCTTTGTCCGATACATCAGTCAGCCCGCGCGCGAACGCGTCCATTCGTCCCCATCGGCCGGGAATCCCTAACAACTCGAGCCATTGAATCTGCTTGGGAACGGCAGGGTCGACCAGCAGCTTTTGGCTCACTGGCTCCAGTCCCAGCAGTGAACGAAGGAACAACAATGGAGCGCCGGCCGACCACGCCTGTGGACTGCAGGCCGTCGGATATTCCACAGGGAAATTAGTTTCTTCTCTTGCGTAACCGGCAAAGGCTTCGGGAAGGCGATAGTCAAAGAACCTTGCGGCCTCGAGATTTCCCAAGGCTATGATGGCGGCCTCCTTCCGAAAGCCGTAATTTCTCAATCCCTCTGCGATGAAGGAGTTATCGAACGGCCATACAGTACCCACGTGGTAGCCGATGGGGTTGTAGGAGCCTTCTCCGACTGCCATCGTGCGGACCCCCCAACCGCTAAACAACCTGGGGCCCACGAGATGTCGTGCGCATGCCTCGGCCTTATCGGCTTCGACGATGCCACTCCAGAGCAGATGTCCGATGTTGGAGCTTAGCGAATCGACCTTGCGTTTTCGTCCATCCAGTGCGAGGGCAAAGAACTGTTTTTCAGGAATCCAAAAGTCCTCATTGAACTTACGTTTCAGTTCAGCGGCTTCTTTCTCCAGTCGCTCTGCAGTCTCAGGATCGTTCCAGAATTTGCGAGCGAGTCGCGCACAACGACGCTTCGCGTCATAGACGTATCCTTGGATCTCGCAGACTGCGATGGGCGTAGGTGCTAGCGTTCCGTCGGAAAAGGCGATGGAGTCCCACGAGTCTTTCCAGCACTGATTCTCGATTCCTGTTTCTTTGTTCCGGCGCTCGTACTCAACGTAGCCATCACCGTCGCGGTCGCCATACTCGTCGATCCATGACAGCGCTGCCCTGGCTTCCGCTTCAAATTTCCGGACCAAGTCGGCCCGTCCCGTCCAACGTTCGAATTCGTCCAGTAAAACCAGGAAGAGCGGGGTTGCGTCCGATGTTCCAAAGTACGGCGAGTGCGGCCGCTCTTCGAAAGCGGTCATTTCGCCGTAGCGTCCTTCATGCAGGATCTTCCCGGGCTCTTCATCGCGAAAATCGTCACACCGGGTGCCCTGCCGGACCGCCAGAACTCGCAGGGTTGATACCGCCAATTCCGGCACGAAAGGTAAAGCCTGGTAGCTGGTCAGGATGCTATCGCGTCCGAACACCGCCATGAACCATGGCAGACCGGCCGCTGGGAGAGCTTCTCCCGGTGCGAATCGCGAAAAGAACCGTAGAGCGGCCAAGTCGACTAATGAGCGCTCATAGATTCGCTCGAAGTCCTTCCACGAAGAATGGAGTTGTGGTGCGTTCTTCATCCAACTCTGCAGGCTCATGCCAATGTTTGGGGTCGGTACGTCGTGCACATCCCTGTATTTGGGTTTGGTCTTGAGCCCTTCGGTTCCGTCCTTAGCGATGAGAACGTTCATCCCTGTGGACCACTCGCCATGAGGTTCCAGGTGAACTTTGAAGCCAAATCCCTTCTCGTCAACCTGAGCAGGCGCGCTGGAGGTGATTTGGGTTTCGCGCACGAAGCGCTCCCTCTGGTAACCGAGAATAAGCCGATTTCCTTCCACGCGCCGATAGAATTTGCCTGCCCGATCAAATTCTTTATCTTTCACCTGAAACAGATCAGCAAAATCGGCATCCGCTTCAATTCTCACATCCAGGTCGATAGGCTTGGATTTGTGATTCAGGATCTTGATGTCTTCGTGAAAGCCACCGCCCACCGCACGCTGTCGCACGATGGACAGTGGAGAATCGACGTAGATGGTTCCGGTGCCTGGAACCAGAAAGAATTGCGAGGAGAAGTAATTCACGTCGTCGGTGGACAGCGAGTTGGGATTTTTTCCATCCACGGTCAAGATCCAGCGCGAGAGGAAACGAGTGTCTCCCTGGAATAAACCATGCGCCTCATCGGGAGCAGCAGCGATATCGCCTCGGCGGTCGCTGACAACGAAAGTATCACCTTCTAGCACGCTGACTGGCTTGGCTCTCATGTTTCACCTCGTGTTTTTTCGATTTCGACGCTTTACCAGGCCGTTTTTCTGCGATCTTGGCGCTTACCAGGCCGTGGAACTTCTGCGCCAATGCCATGTCGCCGTGAATCTTGACGCGTCCCTGCATATGGGAAGTGATGAGTTGTCGCCGGCCTTCAACAATATCGACGAAATCAGGCTCGTCACAGCTGATCATGCAGTCGGCATCGCGCTTCGTCTCCTCGACGTGGATCGCACCATCGTCCACGGCGAGAAACCAGCAGCCCACCTTGTTGATATCGAAGAGGTAAGTTCCGTGGACGCCGCGCAGAACAGGGTCGTAGTTCTGCATCCGGTGAAGGTTGAATACTTCCTGGGCGGTTTGTGTCATGTAGAGTGCCCTCCTTTCTCAATCCTTTTGAGTAACTAACCAAGGGGTTTCAGCAGCGCGCGGGCGGGAGCGCCGTCACCTCCGGGAATCCTAAGTGGAAGGCAAATGAATTCGCATTCTCCAGCCCTTACATTGGACAGGTTAAGGCCCTCGATGATGACCACACCGGCTCTGAGCAGCGTTCGGTGTACTTCAGGGCTGCCCATGGAGAGATAGTCGATTCCAACGGCCAAGGTTTTTAGCTCAGCCAAATGGTTGGCGGCATCTTCAGCGAGAGATACGAAGTCACTGACGAAATCTGAGCTGTTCCAGCATCGTTGAGAGTTCAATGTCTTGAACAGAAGGCGTTCGGAATGGCCGATTTTGTGCTTGCGAAGATCAGCCCACCTAACCGCGTTGGGGTCTTCGATTTCGATGACCCTTGCAGGTCCCATCAGGTTCTCGAGTGGAACCGCGTCTGTTCCGGGGCTGCCGGGCAGGAAATGAATGGGACCATCGATGTGAGTCCCAGTGTGAGTGCCCATCTTGAGCGCCGACACCGTGGCCACGTCTCCTCGCTCCACGTGCATAATGGCGTCGAGTTCGATCGGTGGATTATCGGGCCAGTGGACCATCCCGCCATAGATAGGGACAGAAAGATCGATCCATTCTGTTGTTGCGGCTGAAGAATGCAGAGCTTGTGTACGCGTTTGTCCCATATTCCACCTGATCATGCCGCGCGAAGATTCAGTTGCACCACGTTCTTGATTCCGTCGCCATGTATGAGCATTCGCGACGCGTCGCTCAAGGGAAGGCGACGCGTGATGAGCTTGCGAACACTGTCGGGAAAGAGAATCATGAATTGCTCGAGTAGCTGAATCGCCGCGAAGTAATCTTTGCGACCCGCATTCACTGTCCCAAACACCACCTGGTTCTTGAGCACGATGTCGCGCAGAGAACGTCCAACGTTGATTTCAGTGGCTGCGCCTTCCGCAGGTATTCCCGTGAGCGCCACGACGCCATTGGGACGCAGCGAGCGGACGGCTGCCATCATCACGGGCGCAAAGCCAACTGCTTCGATCACGACATAGAATTGTCCGGTTCTTTCTGCCAGGGTCTCGATGGGCTGTGAAGCCGCCGAGACGTAGGAGGCGCCGAGAGAGTTCACGAGCTTTGACTTGTCGCCTCCTTCTGGCTCTCGCGAATAAACCACAGTCTCGTATCCATTGGCGATGAGAACCATCGCTCCAAGAAGACCTACAGGGCCAGCTCCCAAAATCAGTCCGCGTTGCAGCCCTGGCTCATAGGGGAGTCTGTCCAAAATTGCGCGGGCCTGAACAGCTGCTTTCGAAACCACTGTTAATGGTTCGATCAAGACGGCAACATCGGCCAGAGGTTTCGGGACCTTCACGAGATATTCCTCGGCGTCCAATACGTACTCCGTCAAGAAACCGTCTGCCTGTTTGATTCCGCGCTCTGTGAAGTCTCCGGTGGTGCAAAAATCGGAACGCCCGGCGCGACATGGGCGACATTCGGGGTGAGAGCACGGCCTGCGGACCATCGCCACCACCAGATCGCCTGGGCGCAGACTGCGTACACCATGTCCGACCTCGACCACTTCCGCGAGCGATTCGTGTCCGAGAACCAAGTGATCAGATCCAGGAGGAGGGGTGCCGTATTCAAAGGAGCTGATCTCCCGATCAGTTCCGCAAAGACCTACCTCGTGCACGCGGAGCAACACGTCGGTCGCGCCCTGCAGCTTGGGTTGAGGTAAATCGATGAGTTGGAGACTCTTCTTCGAAGGAAACACAGCGAGAGCCTGCATGCAGTAACCTCAGCAATCTGTGGGCTGGTGGACCGGCCACGCCCGGTTGATGCGGTTTTGTTCAAGCAGCTATGCCGATTGGCATGGCAACTTTGTTCACGGGCGAAAGAGGAGCTTCCCCTTTCAACACGCGCACGGCCTCCTCGGACGCGTACCGCCGAACGATTTGAATAGATTGCTCAGAGTAGTAGGCAGCATGAGGAGTGATAATGACATTCTCCAAACTGAATAGCGGGTTCGCAGGTTTCCAGTTGGCCCGCTTCGCAGGTTCCTCCTCGATGTCGTCCAGGCCGGCTCCCCCTAGCAAGCCATCGCTGAGCGCTCGATACAAGTCCTCGTCTTTTACGATTGGTCCGCGCGCGGTGTTGACGAGGATGGCGCCCTTTTTCATCCGCCGGAATTCTGCTTCACCGAATCTGCCCCGTGTCTCCTTGGTCAAAGGAGCCTGTATCACCAGGTAGTCGGATTTAGCCAGCAACTCTTCAAACGAAACGAGCGGCACGCCTTGTGCGGCGGCATCTTTCTTGTCCGCATATGGATCACAAGCGATGATGTTCTTGACGCCGAATCCTTTCATGCGGCGAGCGACTTCTCTGGCGATGGCGCCGAACGAAAACAGACCTACAGTGCCCTCCTGCAACCGCTGAATCGGCCTCCCCGTCTGCCACTCCCATTCGCCGGCTCGCGTGGCGTGATCATACTGTGGGAGTTTTCGGGCCAGAGCCATCAGAAGCGCGACAGCATGATCAGCGACTTCGTTCATACACCAGTCGTTCGGAACATTGGTTACAACAATGTTCCGGCGGGTCGCTTCGTCGACATCCACAATGTCGACGCCGATTCCGTAACGAGCGATGATCCTGCATCGTTTGAAGCTGTCGATCGCGCGCTTCCCGATCTCCGCGTATTGCGTCAGCACCGCATCCGCATCGGATGTATTGGCGATGACTTCATCTTCGTTCTTCGATTGTGCAGCCACCAACTCAAAGCCAGCCGCGGCGACGATGGACCGTTCGATATCGACATCACCGTAGTCGTAATCGGCAACAACCACTTTGGGTGTGCGATTCGGGCTCATGTAGTCCCTTCTGAGATCTACGCGCTCTTTCGATCGACAAGTACGAGATGGGCGTTTTCGTTGTGGCTTACGGGTTTAGCTGCTGCCGGAACCTCATCCTGCTTCGCTCCGTCATGCGGCGTCATGGATGCGCCCTGTGAAGAACCCGTGGCTACTCGCGAGTAGAGCGACAGAATTCCCCTGGTGTGGCGAAGCGGCGGAGTCTTCCACCGCCCCCGGCGCTCCGCCAAAACGCGCTCGATCGCTTCCGGTTCCATCGCTTTTTTCCCAATGCCTGCGATTCCAACGCGGCGTTCGGGAATGTTGATTTCGATGAGATCGTTTTCTTCAACCAGACCAATGGGACCGCCGTCAATGGCCTCTGGCGTGACGTGCCCGATGCACGGGCCCTTCATCGCGCCGGAGTAACGTCCGTCAGTGATCAGGGCAGTGGTGTGATTGAGAGCTGGGTCGGCCGCGATAATCGCAGATGCAAAGTACATCTCGGGCATTCCGTTGGCGCGAGGGCCCTCGTAACGAATAACCACAAC